>Ga0208357_1000064_pt1 | contig 77201 bp, 71 predicted proteins | sample NGESurdeep092012_6_FD_184487 | JGI IMG/M metagenome (GOLD analysis project Ga0208357, IMG submission 184487) | Arctic peat soil microbial communities from Barrow, Alaska - NGEE Surface sample F52-2 deep-092012 (SPAdes) | ecosystem: Environmental > Terrestrial > Soil > Wetlands > Peat ...
CCACGAGGCCAGGGCCGTGAGAATCAGACTTATCGCGACTAGGTACAACAGGGCCAGCACAAGGACGCTGCCGCTTTCGTTACCGGTCCCCTCTTCGTGTGATCCCTTCCGCCTGAGGAGGGCCTTCTCGGCCTGAGCCCATTTCGTCGATGAAGCGCGCACTCTCATCATGACTCCGTGAACGGCGTACTTGTCGCGGAGGTGATGCCACTCGACGTTGCAACGAGGGTATCCGTGCCTCTCGAGCTGATGGAGAGATTGGAGAAGGTCGCGACGCCATTGACCGTCGTGACGGTCAACGTACCCAAGAGCGTCCCCGAGCCCGTACTGATGGCGATCGCGACAGATGCGGGGGACGTCGTGACGACCGCTCCTGACGCGTCTTCGACGGACACGACCACGGAAGGTGTGATTGTGGAGCGGCGCGCGCTATTGGAAGGCTGGGTAGTGAAGACCAGATGGGTGGTGGGGCCGGTCGACGTGGGCGAGAAGCTCGAACTCGTTGATGGGGTGAGGTTGCCTGAGCTGACCATAAGCGTGTAATTCGTGCCCACGGTGCCCGCGAAGGTGCAATTCGCTACGTGCACGACACCCGAAACGGCGCTGAGTCCCGTGCAAGAGGCCAACGTGCCGCCCGAAGCACTCAGGCCGATTGTCGTTGACGCGTTAGTAACGACGTTGCCCGCCGAGTCCTCCACCTTCACCACCGGCTGGGTGGAAAAGGCGCCGCCCGAGACGTCCGATATTGGCTGCGTGGTAAAGACAAGCTGGTTGGTCGAACCAAAAGTTGAGGGCGAGAAGTTCGCACTCGTTGATGGGGTGAGGCCACTCGAGCTGGCCGCAAGGGTGTAATTCGTGCCGACAGTGCCCGCGAAAGTGCAGTTCGTGACGCTGACAACGCCCGACACGGCGCTGAGTCCCGTGCAAGAGGCCAACGTGCCGCCCGAGGCACTCAAGCTGATTGTCGTTGACGCGTCAGTAACGACGTTGCCCGCCGAGTCCTCCACGTTCACCACCGGCTGGGTGGAGAGCGTTACACCCGAAGCGCCCGCCACCGGCTGGGTGGCAAAGACCAGCTTGGTGGCGCTGCCAAAGCTGAACGGCGAGAAGTCCACGCTTGTTCCACTGGTTAGGCCGCTCGCGCTGGCGCTGAGGGTGTAGTTCGTGCCCACGGTTCCCGCGAAGGTGCAGTTCGCGACGTTGACGACGCCCGACACGGCGCTCAGTCCCGAACACGAGGCCAGCGCGCCGCCCGACGCAATCAACGTGATCGGCGTCGAGGCGTTGGTGACAATGTTGCCCGCCGAGTCTTCCACGTTCACCACAGGCTGGGTCGACAGGATTGCGCCCGAGGCGGCTGAGGCCGGCTGAGTGAGAAAGACCAGTTTGGTGGCGCTACCAGGACTTGACGGCGAGAAGTTCGAGCTCGTCGCTGAGGTGAGGCCACCCGCGCTGGCGATCAAGGTGTAGTTCGTGCCCACGAGTCCCGCGAACGTGCAGTTCGCGACGTTGACGACGCTCGAACTGGCGCTCAGTCCCGAACACGAGGTCAGGGCGCCACCCGAGGCTGAAAGGGTGATTGTCGTCGAAGCGTTGGTGATGACGTTGCCCGCCGAGTCCTCCACCATCACTACGGGTTGCGTCGAGAATCTCGCGCCCGACGCGCCCGCCACCGGCTGGGTCGTGAAGACCAACTTGGCGGCGGTGCCAAAACCTGTGGGCGAGAAGTTAGAGCTCGTCGCCGAGGCGAGACCACTCGCGCTGGCGCTGAGGGTGTAGTTCGTGCCCACAGTTCCGGCGAAGGTGCAGTTCGCGACGTTGACGACGCCCGACACAGCGCTCAGTCCCGAACACGAAGCCAGTGTGCCGCTTGACGCACTCAACGAGATCACCATCGACGCGTTGGTCACCACGTTGCCCGCCGAGTCCTCCACCATCACCACTGGTTGGGTGGGGAACGTCGAGCCCGAGGCACCCGCCACCGGCTGGGTGGTGAAGACCAACTTGATGGGCGCGCCCACGATCACGTTGAAACTGATGCTCGTCACCGGCGTTAAGCCACTCGAGGTGGCGTTGAGGGTATAGCCAGTGCCGAGCGTATTAAAGGAAAGGTCCAAGAATGTTGCAGCACCGTTCACCGCAGCAATGGGCGTGGTGCCCGAAAGTGTTCCAGATCCCGGATTAGTACCGATGGCGAGAGAAATCGACGCGCTGGAGGTCGTGACCACGATGCCCGAAGCGTCTTCGACGCTGACGACAACGGGAGGCGCAGTAGACAAGCCTTCAGCAGTGTTTGAGGGCTGCCCGGTGAACGCCAACTTCGTGGCCACGTTCGAAATGTCGAAGCTCGCGTTCGTCGCGCTCGTCAAGCCCGCACTGGAGGCCGTGAGCGTCACGCCCGACGCGTAGGCGCTGCCCGCGCACCCAGAGAAGGTGACGACGCCACTAGCGGGCGTCTTCGTCGTCCCCGAGGCGCAACTCAAGGTTTCACCACTACTAATGGCCAACGTGACGGGCGACGAGTCGTTCGTCACCACGTTGCCGGCCGAGTCCTCGACGCTGACGACGGGCTGAATGCTGAACATTGAGGTCGCGCTGGAACTGGATACACCATGAGTCGCGGTCGTGAAGACGAGCTTCGCTGGCTGGCCCACCGTGACGTTGAAATTGTTGCTCGTTCCGGTGATGAGGCCACTCGCGCTAGCGCTCAAGGTGTAGTTCGTGCCGACGAGACCCCCAAAGTTGCAACCCGAAGCGCTCACGATGCCCGAAACCGCGCTCAGTCCCGAACACGAGGACAGCGCACCACCCGAAGAAGTGAGCGTGATCGTCGTCGAAGCATTCGTAACAATGTTGCCCGCCGCGTCCTCGACGTCGATAACGGGCTGCGTAGTGAGCGCTGTGCCCGACGCGGAGCCAATCGGCTGCGTCGTGAAGACCAGATTTGATGCCGCCCCCACGGCCACGTTGAAGCTCGTGCTGATGGCTGGTGACAGAGAGCCGTCACTCGCGCTCAGCGTGTAGCCATTGCCAGCGAGACTCACCGCGCAACCTGAGAACGTGACGACGCCGGCGCTTTCTGCCTGCGTACAGCCCGACAGCGACGCGCCACTCGATCCCGTTCCCGGCGTGACGGCCAGCGCTACGGTCGAATTGTCAGTTGGCACGAGGATCCCGTTGGCGTCCTCGACGTCGATAACGGGCTGCGTCGACAACGTCGAACCCCCGGACGAGTTTCCTGGCTGCGCGGCGAAAACCATCTGCGTGGCAACGCCCGATGAGACACTGAAGGCGCTACTCGTCGCGGTGGTCAAGGAGCCGTCGGTAGCGGTCATGGTGTAACCCCGTCCCGCGGTGTCAACGGTGCAGCTGGAGAACGTCACGACGCCATAGAACTCCGTAGCGGAGCAGCTTGCGGAGAGCTTGGCCCCGTTTGCACCGGTGCCGGCCGTGATGGCCAACGTCACCGGCGAGAGGTCCGTGGTCACGATGTTGCCCGCGGCGTCCTCGATCGCGACGACGGGCTCGGGCGTAAGAGCGGTATTGATACTGGCGTTACCGGGCTGTTGAATGAAGACGAGTTGCGTTGCGTTGCCCGGCGTCACGATCGGACGGGCTAATGGATCATCAACAATGAAGTTGTTGGTGGCGTTTCGATGGTTCTGCGTCTGGGTGACACTGAGAGTGATCCATTGTTGGGCGTTGGGCACGCACGCGGTACCAAAGGACGAGCCAGTCCAGTACTCGACCGCCGTAATGGCGGCCGTGTAGCCAGTCGGGAGACTGAAGGTGACGTTGGCCGCGCCACCGCACGACGCGAACATCGCGGCGGGCTGTTGTTGAATCTGCGTAATAACCTCTTCGGACGCCGTTCGCAGCACCGAGTCCAGCGTCGCGACGTCACGGTACGTCGACGACGCCGAAATTGAGGTCGCAAAGGAAACCAGCAGCGCTACCGAGGCCACGCCAAGAACAACCAAGGCGATAAGAACTTCCAACAAAGTGTCGCCCGCTTCTGAACGTTGTTCTCCACCACGAACGCAGCGACGCGCGGACTTTCTCAGCCAATCAGGCACGTAACGCTTCACGCGATCGCGACTTTCAAGTCAGAACTAACCGTCGTTGAGTAAACGAAGAGATTCACGGCAGCAGCAGTCCAACGAACACGGCCTCAAGACCAGCTCCGACCATGACGATCTTGAGCGACTGCGGTGTCAAGGCGCTCAAGATGACGGTTCCCGTCTTGTCCGAACTCACTGTTGCTGAACACTCGACCGTTTGTGTGCCAATACCTGTCAGGTACTGCGAATTGGTTCCAGGCGCCACACTGTTGCACGCGTTGCCTACGGGCGACGTCGAGCTATTGGGAATCAGGTTCAAATCCTGATCAGAGCTCCACTTAATCGATTCACCCGAGTCCGTTGATTCGGCGTCGCCGGTAACAAGTTCCCAGTTGGTAGCCGGAACGCCGCGCGAGTCAGTGACCTGAAAGTTGGTGAACGTGAGGGTACTTGACGTGTTTGAGTTCGTTTGGTAGAGCGCGGGACGATTCGGCACGCCGGTGTAGAAGCCGTTATTACCGAAAAACGCTTCGCTGGTCGGAGCGTTGGTGTACGTAGGGAAGGAGTGAGGGGCTACCACGCCTTCAGACGTCGCGAGATTAAAGGAGATAGTGAACGGCGTTCCAGTGATTGCCACGGAGAAGTTCTGGCCACCGCTTGACGTCGCCAAACTCTGATTGTAGGAACTGAAGTCAATGAAACAAAGGGTCGAGGCGTACGTGCCGGTACCCGGTGCAGCGAATCCACACGAAGCCGTTGGATTACCCGTTGAAACCGAACTGAGCGTACCGGGCACGTTGGACATAGGAACTGCCGCCAAGGTGTAGGTGTAGTTGGACTTAGGCTCCGTGATAACGAATGCCACTTTGGTGACGCTTTGTGCTGAGATCCAGCCCGTGGACGCCGCCGTATTTGCAGTCAATGGCGAAATGACCGGCGGAGGTTGACTGTTGAGAAGGTCCGACGAGATCGTCGTCGACGACGTCGGCGTCGTTGAAATCCCTGACGAACAGTATTGGCGTATGAGTGAGTACGTCGATCCGGTCGCCTTTTCAACGTAGGACACAACGGTCTGATACGCGCTCGTTTGTGGGTTGAAACTCCATTCGAAGCCGAGAAGCTGACTACCGGTGCCGCACTCTGGCGCAGTGTTGCTGATAGTTATCTGCTGTGCACTCTGAACGTCGGTCTCGTAGTAGGCCGACACCACCTGGGCGTCACCAGAGTCCGAGAGTCGATTCGCCACGCCCGATTGCAGAGAGAACACGGCAACGAGCCCCGCCCCGATGGCACCAATGACGAGCGGGAGCACGACGACCATGACGAGCAGCTCAACCAGGGTAAAACCCGCCTCGGACCCACGTTCTGGCGCAGCGCCACGGTTGAGACGCCACGGGCGACGGCCACGTGTCGATCGCGCGCGATCGGCCGGGCGCCGCAGAGATCTCAAGACACTTTCACCTGGCTATAGATGCCGTACATCGCTGAGACCAGAGCAACGGCGACGAATCCGACGACGAGGCCCATCGCAATAATGATGAGTGGCTCAAAGAGTGCCGTCGTTCGATCGACTTTGGTCTCCAACTCTCGGTTGTAGTAGTCGGCCGCGACTTCAAGCTGTTGATCCAACGTCCCGGTCTCCTCGCCGACGCGAAACATCTGCTGCGCCGCTCCGGGAAAGAGCCCAGTTCGCGAAATGGGGCCAAAAAGTCCTTGGCCTTCGAGCATCTCCTCTCGCACGCTCTCGAGCGCCTTGCGATACACCGAATTGCTGGCCGAATCCGCGGTGACGGCCATAGAGCGAGGAAGATCAACACCAGCCTTTAAGAGTGAACTGAGTATTCGACAGATGCGCTCGAGAATGGCTGTCTGGATCAGGTCGCCGATCACGGGAACTTGTAAAACGAGAGAGTCGAGCCTCGCCTTGCCGCCCGGCGAGCGCTTTGTAAGAACGAACGCGATCACCGAAATGATGATGATGGCGATTATCTCAAAAAGCCATTTTGTGAAGAAGCCCGAGAAACCCAACATCATGCGCGTGGGAAGCGGGAGTTTTGCGTTAAACGACTTGAAAAAGACAACGAAGCGCGGCAGCACAAAGAGAGCGAGGATTGCGACGGTAACGACCGACATGCAAGCAACGACAGCGGGGTAGATCATGGCCGCTTTGACTTTCGCGCGGGCTTTGGAGTCGCGCTCTATGTAGTCGGCCAACTGGTTCAAAACAATGTCGAGATTGCCGGTAAGTTCAGCTGATTCTAAGATTCCCACGTAGTAATTGGGAAACGCCTCTGGATGCATCGCCGCAGCCGCCGCGAAAGTGTCACCTCCGCGAAGTCCCTCGACAATGTCTTTCAATATGGGCTTTAGGACCTTGTCAGACGTCTCTTCTTCGATGACTTCCAACGACTCCATGATCGGAATGCCCGCCTTCATGAAGACGGCGAGTTGGCGAGAGAAATTCATCACGTCGTCTCGAGGCACCTTTTTCTTAGTGATCTCGAACTTCATGATGCTTCGAGGACGGCTTACACCGATTGGCTGCAAGCCGCGACCAACAAGGGCTTGATGGGCGGCACTTATCGACGACGCGACTTCGACGCCCTTGGTCTTGGCGCCATCCTCGTCCAAGGCCTCATAACGGTACTTAATTGCGGTATTGGTTCGACTCATAGCGTGTAGACGCTCCTTATAACTTCAGCTACCGACGTCACGTCGTTGGCGACGAGACTGATTGCTTCTTGGCGCAACGTACGCATTCCCTGCTTCACGGCCAGCGCACGGAGCTCTTCCTGCGTGGCCCATCCAACGATCAGCCTTTTGATCTCTGGCGTCATGACAAGGAGCTCGTAGATACCAATTCGGTCCTTGTAGCCCGTGCCACTGCAGAAATTGCATCCCGTACCCTGGTAAAAGACTTCTTTTGACGGACCGCCACTTTCTTCATAGAAGATTCGCTCTTCTTCAGTCAGTGCGTAGGCGGTCTTGCACGACGGGCAGATCCTTCGCAACAGGCGTTGGCCAACAACGCCGAGCACCGACGACGCGATAAGGAACGACTCAATTCCCATGTCCAGCAGTCGGTGGAGGGCCGAAACCGAGTCAGTTGCGTGCATAGATGAAATCACGAAGTGACCCGTCAATGCCGACTGCACCGCGACACGCGTCGTCTCAACGTCTCGTATCTCTCCCACAAGAATTACGTCGGGGTCTTGGCGAAGAATTGACTTCAAACCGGTCGCGAAGTTGAGACCGGCCTGTTCGTTGGTCTGTATCTGATTAATCGAAGGAAACACGTACTCAACCGGATCTTCAATCGTCATCACGTTCTGTTTGGAGTCACTCACCTCCCCCAGCGTTGAGTAGAGCGTCGTGGTCTTGCCACTACCCGTTGGGCCTGCGCATAACACCATCCCAAAAGGGGCGCGGACCAACTTCAAATACGTCGCGTGGGTGTCCGACGGCATGCCGAGATCGTCTAAGCGAAGTACGGAGCGCGTCTTGTCGAGGATTCGCATGACGCAGTTCTCGCCCATGATCGTGGCTACGGTCGCCACTCGAACATCCACTTTCTTGTCGTCGATCGTTATCGTCAACTGTCCGTCTTGCGGGCGTCGTCGCTCGACGATATTCATGTTCGCCATGATTTTGATGCGACTCACGAGGACGGGGCCAATTGCCGCTGGGAGTTTAAGGATCTCAGTCAGTGCCCCGTCTATACGAAATCGCACCCGAACGTCTTCATCGGTTGGCTCGATGTGAACGTCGGACGCGCGGTCTCGAATGGCCTGCGTGAGAATACGGTCAACGACCTGAACAACTGGTGCGTTGTCGCCCAAAATCTCTGTCTCGACGCCACTAACGTTGCGCTTTCTCGCTTCCTCCACCGCTTCGAAGGCCTGCACGAGTCGCCCCACGTTTCCCAGTGCGCGGTAATTGCTATCGATTGCCCAACGGATGTCGCTCATCGGCGCAATCATGAGACGCACAGTGCGACCGCTGGTGCGTTGTAGCATCGTCGTCAACTCATCACTGGGCTCGGCGACAGCTACGTTCAAGACGTCGTCGCTAAAACGGATTGGGATAATCAGGTTTTCTCGAGCAATGGGTTCAGAAATAAGCGCCAGCGCTTCAGGATCTATATTTTCGCGGCGCAAGTTCAGAGATACAAGACCGAAGAAGGAACCCAAGACGTCGGCCAAGACTTGCTCGTCAAGTGCTCCAATACCCACGAGCACGTTGCCAAGTTTCTGACCCGACTCGCGCTGCTCTGCGAGAGCCTGGTCCAACTGTGCCGGGGTAATGAGGTGCCGGTCCAAAAGATGATCACCGAGCCGACCCTTTTCCCTGACGACGTTCTCCTTAGTTGTCGACGCGGCGAACGTGTCCCGAGAGCCTTCAGACTCGCCTTCTGCGCTGTGCGGTATCTCAGGGTCAAGCGTCACCACCCGCTGATCGACGTGGCGCGATGAAGCGAGCAGCGGTGCGCGTGATCGTGAGGCGTGTTCTTCAATTGACGTAGCAACTGGAGTGTGAGCGTTCGAGACGTCTTTATCGGCATTCGACGCGCGGTCACCGGACTCGCGTGAGTTGTGTTTTGAGCGTGGAGCCTTTTTTTCTTTCTTCTTAAACTCCATGTCCGCCTCGCAGAAAATTCAAAAAAGTCGTCATAACCAAGTTATTTCGGTCGTCGAACAGTTAGCCAAACGATCGTCGTGGCAACACTCAATCTTTACCGTGAATGTGATGCGATTTGTATCAACTTTCTAACAACAGTTCATTTGGCGACGTAACTTCGCTGTCAATGACCAAATTGACCATGCGTAGATCAACATTGACATCGGAACGTCCACCTGCGACGAACGACGTTCGCGACACCCCATGCGCGTTTGATACTTCTTGCGTGGCGTAACAATCACGTATGAGGAATAACGGCACTATGACGACTCGACACTCTTCGACGCTCGGCGAACACGCGACCAAGGTTTCGCGCGGGACTCATTGGTTCGAAAAACGCGGATACTGATAGTGTCGAAATCGCAGTCCACTGAAGGTCACCGGCTCCCCTCGTGACTACGTCAATGCTTTGGGAAGGTTGCGAACAACGGTGAGTGATAGGTCTTCCCTCAAAGCAGAGCGCATTCGAGAGTTGCTCTCGACCGATCTCGCCCAAGCACTCGAGCGCGATCAGTTTTATCTCGTCTATCAACCAACTATCGATCTCCAATCGAATGCGTTCGCGGGCGTCGAAGCGCTCCTTCGATGGCGTACCGACGTTCGAGGCGTCGTGAAGCCCGATGTCTTTCTCTCCGAATTGGAGCGAAGTGGGCTTATCGTTGATGTCGGCAAGTGGGCCCTAGAGACCGCTTGTCAACAAGGGGCGGCGTGGCACGCGAAGGGATATCGGTTTGCGGTATCGGTGAACACGTCGATCAAACAACTTGAACTCAGCACGTTCGTCAATGACGTGCGGTTGGCACTCACATCAACTCGTTATGATCCGGCACTTCTCGTATTGGAGTTTTCGCAAGCGTCACTTTTAAGCGGAGGCGAGTCAACGATAGGCACACTTAATCAGCTGAAGTCTTTTGGCGTTCGAATCGCAGTCGACGATTTCACACCAGGTACCTCGCCACTATCGACGCTGCAGGAGATTCCGATCGACATCGTGAAGCTCGATCGTAAGTTCATTAACGCAATTTCAGTTTCACCCAAGAACGTCGAACTTGTTCAATCGCTAGTCCAGTTGGGCAAGTCTCTCAATCTCCTCATCGTCGCTTCAGGAATCGAGGAAATCGATCAGCGACGTCATCTTCAATTTAAGGAGGTCAACTTCGGTCAAGGTTTTCTATTTTCTGCGCCGCACGAAGCTGAGGAGATCGATGAACTACTTGAGGATTTCGCAATTTTCTCTGGTCGACCGCTCTAGAGTCAGCGTTCCAGCGATGGCGCACAAATCGTTTGTCTTTCGAAGGCGCGCTCTGTACTCGCCATCGACTCCTTGTCGCTTATTCTCGAAGTATTGAAAGTGAACGGGAAGAACGTCCCATGTCTCAAGAGATTTCCGACGATAGACGCCGTGATGAGTTCAGCTCCTTCGACGGCGTCGTACAGACCAAAGAGCAGACGGACAAGAACTTTCGACTGAAAGAATTTGTACGACGGCACATAAGTACCATCGCCGACGCCGAAGGAATGTTGCGCAGCGTAACGCCAAGCGTCGATGGCGTCCTGAATCCATTGCTCGACATGGCGGTACCGTCACTAAGTACTTGGTGTTGCGTGAGTCTGATCGACGATCAGGAATCCCTACGTAGAGTCGCCATTCGTCACGGAACTCTTGGACTCTTGAGCCAAGAAGGTGAGGTCGAAGACTTCTACGCTTCAATGCTTGAACGGGTGCCCGCTTTTGAGCAAATTGTCAAGCGTGTTTTCGTTAGTGATCAAACGGAGATCTGGCCTCCGCCCGGTGATGCGGAAGAACCGTGGTGCGTCATCGTGAGCCTCAAGGTAAACGACGTTCCCTTCGGAGCACTTGCGTTCGTCAACGACGAAAGCCGCCCAGGTTTTAGCGCAGCCGAGATCGCGCTCGCTGAGGAGGTCGTTCAAGGTACGTCCGAGGCTCTCGAGCGCATGCAGCTTCGCCTCGTCGCGCGAGAGTCCGTACGCCGAACTCAACATATTGCGAGTCAACTGCACCAACTCATTGCCGCGTCATTCACCGTCAACGCACTTACCGATGAACACGACATCGCGACGAGTGTGGCGGCAAGCGCGCAAAGCGTCTTTGGCGCTGACGACGCCATGGTGTCTCTTGAAGGCGATCGGGTAACGCCGCTTCGCGTGATGAGGCATCGAGGAAGACACGCGTCAAGCCAAAGCGCCCTCAACGACACAGCGTTCGAAGACCTACCAAAGCTCCGTGTTGGCATGACGGCGCCGTGGACGGACGGCGACTGGCTCGTGGCTCCAGTACTTGAGCGAAGAGATCGCGCCCGGGGCGTTGTGGCGATACGACGCGAATCTGGTTCGCCATTCAGTGCCGAGGACATTGAGGTGCTCACGCTTCTGGCCCAAACCGCGTCGACCGCACTTGGTGCGGCACAGATGAGTCGCACGATCCAGAACAGTGAAGCGCGATGGCGCGCTCTCGTTGAAACGGCGCCAGTGGGCATCGTTGAGATTGACGACGCGCGTCGCGTCCAGTGGTGGAATCACGCGGCGAGCAGAATATTTGGATGGCCCCAGCACGCCGACGCTCCCGAAACCCTCGAGCCACGATTCCCCGAAGCGGCAAGACAACAACTCCTCTCTCTTTGGTCCGACGTCGCCAGCGGCGATGCGGGTCTCGGCCGAGACTTTCTCGACATTGAAATTGGTTCGCGACGCCGCGACCTAACCGCCTCGGCGGTTCTGTTACCCCCAAGTGGCAACGGCTCGAGAGGAATCCTGACGCTCGTTGACGACGTCACCGACCAACGCCAGATGGCCATCGAAAATCGCTTTGCTCATCAGATGGAGCTTCGTGGCCAGATCGCGAGCAACTTGGCGCACGATTTTAATAATCTGCTAACCCTCATCTCTGGCTACGCCGAGATTCTTTCGCAAAGCCTCGCACCAGAGGATCGCTCTCTAAAAATGGTGACGGACATTCAAGCAACCGCTGCGAGGGCGTCGGGACTCACTGGACAACTTCTTGCCATTGGAAGAACTAAATCTGCCGAACCGGTCCTCATCGATCCGGTGGCCGCCATCGAGTCAATCGCCGAAGTATTGGAGAGAATCCTCGGTCCCGATATCTCCTTCGACTGGTCGTACGCTACGGATTCGGAAAGCATTTACGTCGACGCTGATCAGTTTGAACAGATGGTGTTGAACTTGGCACTCAACGCACGTGACGCAATGACCGACGGAGGTCAACTACTCGTTTCGGTTGAGGGCGTCGACGTTGAGTCGTCTGACATCCTCGAGGCGAACGTACCCGCGGGGAGGTACGTGACGATAAAGGTCACCGACACTGGACATGGAATGGACGAGGAGACTCTACGGCGCTGCTTCGAGCCGATGTTCACTACCAAAGGTCCATTCAAAGGTTCGGGCCTTGGCCTGGCCGCGGCTCGGCGCCTCGTTGAGGAGAGCGGCGGCGCGATTCGCTGCGTCAGCGAGGTAGGCAGCGGGACAACCTTTGAAGTTCTCCTTCCGGCAGCTTCACACTCATTCGCTCGTACGCCGCCGACAAAGTCTTTGGAACATCCCCAATCTTCATCAACAATTTTGATTACCGAAGACGACGAGGACCTTCGCCGGCTCATCGGGCAGGTGTTGAGACGAATTGGTTACCACGTACTCGAAGCCAATTCTGGCGAACAGGCACTCGAGTTAGCAAAGAACTTCGGCGGCACCATTGACCTACTCCTCAGCGATGTCGTCATGGCCACCCTTTCGGGACGCGACGTCGCTACGACATTGCAAGATGAAAATCCCGATCTTCGCGTCCTCTTGGTTTCTGGAAGCGAAGACGCGACGGTTCTCAACGGACTCACTCCCGGCTCCGCGGCCTTTCTCCCAAAGCCCTTCAAGCCCAGCCAACTCATCGATCAAATAGTGCAACTTCTGGCTCGGTGACAAACGCCCGTCTCTGAAGCTACGTAGAGTTTTTATTCCACGATTCGCGCGTGACGCGCGTTAAATGTCATTCGGCTCGAGAGTTCGTCTCGCTGCATCCAAATTGATTACTCAGTTGCCTCAACCTTCACTACAGGATTCGCTGGAACGGCACCCGGCTCAAACCGATAGCCCGCCCCTCGCACGGTGCGAATCCATAAGGGGCGATCCGGGTCCACCTCAATCTTGGTGCGAACCCGACGAATATGTTCGGTAACCGTCGCCTCGTTTTGCCAGTCACTCGACGATGACCATACGTGCTGAAGAAGTTGATCGCGCGAAAAAACCTGGCGAGGCGACGACGCTAAAAAGACGAGTAGCGCAAACTCTTTGGACGTCAACTCAATAGGAACTCCCGTCAATATCACTTCGTGAGTACTTTCATTTATTTCAAGCTCACCGAATCGCATATTCGGCTTATTAATGCCCGATGAGGCAGTGCTTGAGTTAGACCTTCGCAGTACCGACTCAATCCTCGCTGATACTTCGCCTAACGAAAAGGGCTTAACGATATAGTCGTCGGCACCCATCTTGAGTCCCGCAATCCTCTCGGATTCGAGACCTCGACCCGTGAGAAAAATCGTCGGCACGTCACTGATAAGTCGAAGTTCTCGAAACACATCGCGGCCGTCTTCAGTGCCTAGCACGATGTCGATCAGCACGAGATCGGGTGCCAACGATGACGTCGCGCTGAGCGCACTCACGAAGTCGGGCGCCACGAGAACTTCATAACCCTCAGAGGTCAAGAACGTCTCCAGCAGTCCGACGATCTCAATGTCATCCTCGACAATCAAAACCCTCGTCACGATCCGCAGCCCCAGAACTCGCGAACAGCCCATTCCACTTGAGCAGCTGCGCACTCGCGAAAGGGGATAAGTTCGACGACTCGCTGTCCTAAAGAAGGGTATTTAGGGGCCACCTCGATGATTCTATGGCCACACGAGTTGAGAGCTCGACTACGAGACCAGTCGAGTCGCCGTCGCTCACGCTCGCGCCGAACGTCGAAGCGCTCGACGTGATGACCGTGCAATTGACCAGTCCTGAAACGTCGCAGGAGCAACTCTTACGCCTTGCGATCGGCCAACGCCTCGTCGAAGACGCGCAGCGCCCTCGGGCCCCAGACAGTGCCTGGTCCACCATTCATGGCGATGGCGACCCCAATTGCCTCGGCGACTTGCTGGCGCGTAACGCCACCTCGAACGCAACCACGCGCGTGCGCGACAATGCAACCGTCACACTCGCGGGTAATTGCGATCACGAGAGCGAGAAGTTCCTTAACGCCACTCTCCAGCTCGCCCTTTGCCATCGCCGCGCTCGACATCGTCGCGTAGCTCCTCATGACCTCCGGGATGAGACCCGTAAGGTCTTTTGCCGGTTGGCGGAGCTCTTCTCGAATTTCATGCATTGTGTCCATAGGAACCTCCGTAGCCGAGCGTAGTCATTAACGCGCCATGAGAGAACGAGCCAATTTCCTATGATGACGTGGTGAATGTAATCGATGCGCTTCTCGAGCACAATCGCACGTACGTGGCCACACACGGTCACCGTGAGCTCTCCACTGTTCCTCAGCTTCATCTAGCTGTACTTACCTGCATGGACTCGCGCCTTGATCTCTTCGGCGCGCTCGGCCTTGACCTAGGTGAAGTACATCTGGTGCGTAACGCCGGCGGCCTCGCTACGGATGACGCCATTCGTTCACTGCTACTAAGCCAACGTCTGCTCGCCACCCGTTCAGTGATGGTGATTCATCACACGCGCTGTGGGCTTGAGTCTTTTGAAGAAGAGGCACTGCTCAACGAGATCACGGACGCTGTTGGCACCCGTCCGCCGTTTCGACTCGGCGCTTACCGCGACGTCGACGCTGACGTGCGCGCCACGGTCGCGACGCTTCATGAGAGCCCTTTTGTGGACAGCACCGAGATTCGTGGCTTCGTCTTCGACGTCGATGACGGAGCCCTTCGAGAAGTTACGGCGACCTAAAGAAGCTTCTTGAAACCCAGGCTCGTCTTTTCGAAGCCGTGAGATTCATAAAATCGGTGTGCGTCACTGCGAGCGTTACGACTGGTGAGCTGCACGCGATAGCAACCTTGCTCACGTGCCAAGACTTCGGCGGCTTCAAGCATCAGGCCACCGATCCCGCGTCCTCGAACGTCACTGCGTACATGCACACTCTCGAGTTCGGCGCACCACGCTCCGGTGTGCTGAAAATGTGGAAAGACCAAAACCTGAAAGACGCCGACGACCTCGCCATCGAGGTCAGCAACGAAAACGTCTCCTCGACGTCGACGCGTCTCTTCAACGGCGCTCCAGTAGGCATCGACGTTCTGCTCGTCTTCGACATCAGGAGTAAAGGACCCGCCTTGAAGGACTAGTGACGCGGACTTGACGTCCCCGTACGCAATCGGGCGAATGTGAACGTCCACGCTCAACGTCGTGGGTCGATGGGCGTGAGTACGCCCAGGCTCTCTTCGATCGCTTCAGCCGCGTCAAGGCAGAGATCCTCGCGGTAGAGGTCACCTATGACCTGCACACCCGTAGGGAATCCGTTCGCAACACCCGTCGGCACGCACGCCGCGGGAAGCCCCAAAAGGTTGGCCGGCAACACGAAACGAAACATCTCGACCACCTTCAGAGCGGATTCGGCGTCTTGAACGTCAAAACCGTGCGCGAAAGGTGCCTGAGTCCAGGTCGGCCCGACGATCAACGGGTAGGTCGTCAAGAACTCGCGCCACGCTCGTGCCACGCGGTAGCGAGTTTCGTGCATGAGCTCGAGGGACTCAGGGGTAGAAGGTGGAAATTCAATGTAGGTCAGTTCCAGAAATTTCTTGCCACCCTCGCCCATGAGTGGCTCGAGTCGGGGCATCAACACACCAAGCGTCGTAAACATCAGTTCAGCCCACGCAAAGTAGGCGTCGAAGAGTTGAGGAATCTCAACCTCTTCAACCTCGTAACCCGCGGCTTCGAGCGCTCGACCAGCCTTTCGCACTCCTTCAGCGACGTCCTTGTCGGTCTCGCCACCGAGTGGCTCGGGAACGAGAGCGACGCGCTTGGCAACGGGTCGCCCTATGAGGGGAACGTCGACCGATTGGGGATCGCCGTGGTGCGCGCCCATCACCGCTTCGAGACCTCGGCGTACGTCGCCGACGTGCCGCGCCAACACGCCATCAACCAGCATTACTTGATCATTAATGGCCATTTCGTAGATGCCGCTCGGATTCCCTTGTGCGACTCGACCGCGCGAGGGTTTAATTGAGGCAATGCCACAGCAGTAGGCCGGGTTGCGAAGGGAACCACCGATGTCGTTTCCCAAACCTATTGGGCTCATACCTGACGCGATAGCGGCTGCTTCGCCCCCCGATGATCCACCAACCGTGTAGCCGTGTTTCCAGGGATTGTGCGTCGCTCCGTACAACGACGACTCAGTGTTGACGCGCAGTCCCAGATCAGGCATGTTGGTTCTTGCGAGCACGACCGCGCCCGAAGCTCGCATCTTCTCAACGATCGGAGAGTCAGACGTGGCGACGAGATCTTTTAGTGCGACCGTACCTTCGTTGGTCGCGTAGCTCGCGACGTCAAGATTCGACTTGACACTAAAGGGCACACCATGCAGTGGCCCAAGTTCTGCGCCACTCTTCAGTCGAGCGTCGGCGGCGTCGGCGTCAGCGAGTACCTCGTCGGGTCGCAACTCGACAACCGCGTTAATCGCGCCGTTGACTTCCTCGATTCTTGCCAGGTGTGACGAGACGACTTCACGTGAAGACGTTTCTCCGCTTCGAATCAGTTGGGCCAGTGTCGAGGCCGACTCCTGCCACAGTTCCTTTGCCATATCTACCTTCCAGAACGTTCGTTCTGGGTAGTTTGTCACGTCGAGACGCGACGATTGATCAGCCGAAGCGACCGAGGGTGTAGTCCAACGTCCGCGAGTCAATCGGGTTGTTAAAGATCTTCTCTGTCGTGTCGAACTCAATGAGTTCGCCGGCTCGATCCTCACCCATCAACAAGAACGCACAGTCGTCCGAGATTCGAGCTGCTTGTTGCATGTTGTGGGTCACGATGATGACCGTAACTCGACTCTTCAGGCTCGTTATGAGTTCCTCAATTCGCAGTGTGGCAATCGGGTCCAAAGCAGAAGTCGGCTCGTCCATCACGAGCACTTCTGGGTCAAGCGCGAGCGCACGCGCAATACAGAGACGTTGCTGCTCGCCACCGGAAAGATTCGACGCGGCAACTTTTAGTCGCGCGGACACGCTGTCCCAGAGCGCCGCTGATCGCAGAGATGACTCAGCCGCCTCATCGAGCAGGGCTTTCTTCTTAACACCGTTAAAGCGAAGCCCCGACACCGCGTTGTCGTAGATGGACATCGTGGGAAATGGATTAGGGCGTTGAAAGACCATGCCGACGCGAGTACGCAGTTCGGTCACGGTCAGATCGCCTCGGTAGATGTCGACGCCTTCGAGGAGAATCTGTCCCGACACTTTGGCGCCGGGCGTCAGATCGTGAAGACGATTAAGCGCACGCAGTAGCGTCGTCTTGCCCGACCCCGACGGTCCGATAAGGCTCGTGACCTTATTCTTCGCGACGTCAAAGCTACAGTCGCGAACCGCGGTTCGCCCGTTAAACGACACGGCCACATCGCGTAACTGCATCGCGATCGGCCCTCGGTTCGTCGTTTCGGATGTCGCGGATTTAGATTGGATGTCTGCCATGATCTCTTGCTCCATTAGTTTCTAACCTTTTGTTTTCTCGATGCCCAAATCCGGGCGGTAAGACTCAATATGAAAATGAACGCGACCAGAACTAACGCAATCCCCCAGACCTGAGCGCGTTGGCTGGGCCATTCAGACTTGGCATTCTCAAAAATTGTGAGCGGCAGCGCCGACACCGGATTAAAGAGCCCCCACGCGTTCGTGAATCCGCCCGCGATGACGAGCATCACGGGCGCGGTCTCACCCACGGCACGAGAAAACGCGAGGATGGCACCGGTGACGATGCCCGTAAGCGCTGAGGGCAACACGACGCGCATTGAAACTTTGTGGGGCTTCGCCCCAAGAGCAAGTCCCGCCTCACGAAGCGAGTTTGGTACATTGCGCACGGCAATCTCAGACGAGATAATGATGACGGGCAACATCAAGACCGCTAACGCGAACGAACCAGCGAGAGCAGAAAAGCCAATCTTCAAATCGTGCACGATGAACGAGAACGCGAAGAGACCCATAAGAATCGACGGTGCCCCCGCCATTGTTTGAGCGATGACGCGAATTGACGTTGCTAATTTCGAGTCGGTCTCTGCAAGATAAACCCCGACCAACACGCCGACAGGAATCGCGACCAGCGATGCATAGACGTTAAGAGCGATGCTGCCGATAATGGCATTAGAGACACCCCCGGTCGCGTTCGGGGCGATCAACGTGGGTGTCGACGGCAGTGACGTGAAGAACGATTTGTTGAGGACCGGTATGCCTCGTCGTAGCAACTGGTAGAGCAACAGTGCCAGTGGTACCGCCGCAATGAGCAGCGACACGAGGCACAAGATCATCATCGCCTTTGACGTCGCGACGCGACGCGACCGCGTGCGGTTGGAGATTTTTCGAATCTCCGCGCGCATTTCGTGACCCGCCTCGATTGGCTCTTCGAGCTCGACTATGTCGCTCATACGACCGCCAATAACTTACGTTGGCGATTCACCAAGGACCGGCTAACGAGTGAGAGCCCGAAGTTCAAGAGCATCAAAAGCACACCGAGCGCCATCAACGCCGCGATCTCATTGCTCTGGGATTCGCCAAACGTGAGCGCGATCCACGCCGCGATAGACGTACCGGGATAGAGAAGGTGGTACTGGGTCAAATCGACGCCGCCCGCAATCAACGCGACGGCGACCGTTTCTCCGGTGGCACGCGCCAGCGAAAGAAAGGTCGCCCCAAGGAGTCCGACCTTTGACGTAGGAAGCACCACCTCTCGAATCACCTGCCACCGAGTGGCGCCGAGGGAAAGACTCGCTTCAATGAGATCTTGGGGAACGACTGAAATAACCTCGCGACTGATTGCCACGAATGTAGGAAGGATCATGACGCCGAGAACGATCGACGCTAAGAGTAAGGACGTGCCCGTTTGTTGACCTGGATTGCCAAAGATCGTCGTGGCGAAGGGCAACTTGTTCAGCCAGGGAATCACAGAGATCTGCATCCACGGTGCCAAAACCAAAAGTCCCCAGAGGCCATAGACGATGCTCGGCACGGCCGCGAGGAGCTCGACCAACGTCGCCACGATGTTGCGCAGCCGATGTGGAAGAAAGAAGACGATCGATATCGAGGTGCCAAGTCCGATAAAAACGGCAATGGCGAGGGCAATCAGCGACGTTTCGAGCGTGCCGACAATCATTGCAAGCCCGCCGAAGGGGCCGGTCGGTGACGACCAGCCCTTTCCCGCTATGAGGGTGAATCCGTGGTGTAGCCATACCGGCAGCGACGTCCAGAAAATAGTTCCAACGAATCCAACGCTGAGCGCCAAGAAAAGAAGCGCCGCAGCTATAAGAACGTAGAAGTACCACGTACGTGAGGTAGTGGCGGAGCTGAACTCCGCCACTACCTCTTCGTGCTTGCGCAGGTCAGTAGGAACCTGTGTCATGCCTCTAGTTACCTACTCCCTTGCTTTTAGTGTGTTCTTACAACTACGACTTCTGCGTTACGCAAACCGTTCCGTTGACCGTTATTTTCTTCAGCAACGAGCGTGAGTACGCTGCGACACCGGCTGGCAGTGGCACGTAGCCTTCAGCCTTGGAAATCGACTTCTGTGCGAAGTGCGTCTCCCAGTCCAGGTACTTCGTGATGGCTTCGCACGTGGCTTCGCTGGTCTGCGCCGTAGGCACAATGGCCCAGCTGTACGTTGCGAATGGCCATACGTTCTTGCCGGGCTCGTTCGTAATCGAGAAGTTCGCGGTCGACAGTCCCTTACCGGCAGCGGCTGCAGCGGCGGCGATGTTGGTCAAACTTGGCGTGAGCCACTGGCCATTCTTGTCCTGAAGCTGCGCCACTTGGATCGCGTCGTTGCCGGGGATCAGCACGTAGCTGTACTCCACGTAACCAATAGCACCAAGCGTGTTCACGATACCTTGGGCCATAGCGGCGTTGTTCGCGACACCGTCAATGTTGGTCGCTCCCCACGCACCGCCAGCACCTTCCATCGGATTACCGCCGTTAGGCGCGTGTCCCGAGTTACCTGCCTCGTAGAGGAAGTAGGTGAAGGCTTCGGTAGTTCCTGATCCAGCGTTGCGGTAGAGAACCTTGATCGTGTTACGAGCTTCGTTGTTCGTGCCTAGCGCGGTCAGTGCCTTGCCGGTTGCAGTTCCAGTACCGCCATTCGTCGCCACGATTGAAGGGTCAGACCACTGCGTGATCTTTCCGTCGTAGATCTGTGCAATCTCAGACGCGGTGAGCTTCAAGTTGTTAAAGCCTGCACCAAGGTTGTAACCCATAACGGCTCCACCTAACGCGTAGGGGATTTGCGCGTAGTTGGCCTCAACCGCACCCGTGGGTAGCGTGAGCGCAGCGGCAGTCATTGGCACGTCGGAGAAACCGATGTCCACTGAACCGCTAACGATGCTTGAGCGTCCCGTACCCGAACCAGCAGCTGGGTACGCACTAAAGGTGACCTTCCCTCCGGCGCTGTACGCCGTCGTGCCACTTGTGGTTGCGCCAACGAGCGGAGCATCAAAGGACGAGCCATTGATAGTCAGCGACGTGCTCCCGGGGACAACGTTGTCAATGTCACCCTTCAAGTTTGTGCCCTGCAGACTTGGCTTCGTCTTGCTCCAACCTTTTGGGCACGCCTTAGTTTTGAATTTCGCCGCCTTAAGTTTCGTGGTCGTTAGTTGGTAGCACGTGACTGTTTTCGCCTTCGTGGCAGCGCCGGCTGGCAACGTCACCACGGTTATGAGGCCAGTCGCGGCGATGGCAATCGCCGACATAAGCCTGAGTGATTTCATCATTCTGAACTTTCCTCCTAAAGAAAGGGTTGACTTCTGACTCCACGATTCGACGTTCGAACGTTTTGCCTCCAGCAACCTAGAAAGAAAAAGTAAACGGAAGGTGACGAGCAAGAACTGGGTGGGTGAAATGGAGAAGAAATACTAAAAGGCTTGTGAAATCAGGTTTTTAGTCGCAACAGCTGTCGCGCCACCCACAACTCGCGCAGCGAAAGTGAGCATGTTCAGGTCTTAAAGGTGAACCACAGTGTGGGCACTCCGAGAAGATGGCCCACGGACTGGCGCATGGCTTCACATTTTCGATGGAAAGAGGTCCCGTTACGATCGATTCGGGTGACATCGTTCCATTGTGTCCGAGGCCGAGTACCAAAACAAGGACCAGGAAAAGCGCCGATTTCTAAGCGACTGGCGCTGCGCTCAACCCTCGTTCACCGGACCGAGTTGACCAAGTCGGTAGTGGGAACGACAGAGAACCTGGTAGTGCACGGCTCCTTCACTGACGTCACCAGTGACGAACTGGGTTCCCTCGCGTGCAACGACTCCATTCACCACGCGCGCGTTACAGCGTCCCTTTTGGCCACACCAACACAGTGGCGTCAGTGGCAGCTCATGCGACCAGTCCGATATAGAGAAAAGTCGCGCCGAAGCGGGGAATATATTGAGAAGAAAATCTGCCGAAAGGCCGAACGCGTGGACGTCGACCCCATGATCGTCTACGAGCCTCGCCAACTCATCGATCTGTTCCACACTGGCAAACTGCGCCTCGTCAATGACCAAAATCTTCACCCCACGCTCAACAAGCCGTTGGACGTCATCGTGAATATTGCTGGCCGGCACAATGGACTCGGCCGCGGCTTCGATGCCAATGCGGCTCGTGACCATGCCGTCGGCACTTCTATCCCCAAAAGTCCACAACATGACGTCACTGCGACTTTCCCGCAACTGCCAGCAGAGCTGTAAGGCGAGCGTCGATTTGCCAGCGGCCATTGTTCCGTACGTAAAGGTAAGTTCAGCCATCTCTCATCATCTCTCGAACGACCAACGATACTGCTCGCGCCCAAAAACATTGCCGTGAACGGCCGGTTCACGCATCGTTAGATTAAGTCCGTGCAAACGCGATCGCGACCTGTGGCCTTCGTGCGAAATACCCGTCGCGGACTTATTGACGACGACTGGGACGAGGTCACGTCTGACGCTGAACTGGTCGACGAAGTGCCTAGTGAGTCACTACGCAGACTCGAAGACTTTTCGCACGTCGAAATTATCTTTTCTGCCGAGCAAGCCCACGACGTTCCTCCGGAGCCTTGGCAACGTCGCCCCCGAGGAAATCCACAGTGGCCCGACGTGGTCATCTTTGCTCAGCGAAATAAGGACCGACCTAATCGCTTACTAGTCTCGATCGCCGCTATCGAAAACGTTGGAGATCGATCGTTGCGCGTCCGTGGCCTAGACGACATTGACGGCACCCCCGTTTTTGACATTAAACCCGTCTTCTCCTGGAATGGACCGCGGGGTGAAATCCACGTGGCGCCCCGGAGTGATGAGATCGGCACGACCTACTTTTAGGTGGCCGCGATAAAGCTGTTTATCACCGCGGCGAGTTCGGGGCCTTTTTCTTCTTGCACGAAGTGCCCTCCTCCTTCAATCGTGGTGTGCAACTGATCCTTCGTACCCGGAATCTCACGGAGAAATTTCTTCTCGCCGCCTCGAGTTATGGGGTCGCCGTCGGAAAAGCTCAGAAGGAACGGCTTGGTGAATGATCTGAGCGCGACCCAGGCCGCGACGTTGGCGTCGTGAGCAGGATCCTCGGGCGACGTCGGTACCAGTTTTGGAAACTCGCGCGCACCCTCTTTATAGGACTCATCTGGGAAAGGTGCGTCGTAGGCAGCGATGGCCTCCTCGCGTAACCGGGTCACGCATCCACCCGAAATAATCCGCCCAATAGGGAGTTCCGGTGCATTTTGGCTGAAGTCTTGCCAGTCCAAGAACGCGTCGTTGGGCTTTTCATCGCCCGTAGGAAGTCCTCCGTTCGAAATCACGACTCGTGCGTAGCGACCCGGGTGTTCGGCGACGAGACGAAGCCCAACGAGACTCCCCCAGTCTTGGCCGAAGAACGTGACACCGGACAGATCAAGATGATCGAAGAGTAATGAGCGAGTCCACTCCACGTGACGAGCGAAGGTGTAGTCCCGTCGGTTCGATGGTTTGTCCGAGCGACCAAAGCCGATGAGGTCAGGCGCGATAACGCGGTGTCCGGCCGCGACGAGTCCCGGGATCATGAATCGGTAGAGAAACGACCACGTAGGTTCACCGTGCAGGAGAAGAACGACGTCGCCGTCGCGTGGGCCTTCGTCGAGATACGCCATTCGAAGTGCGTCGCCAGCCGTGGGGTCGGCGACGTCGGCGTACTTTGACTCAAAGGTGAAATCGGGCAAGTCGACGAATCGCTCGTCGGGTGTTCGTACGCGTTCCATGCACTCTCCTATTGTCGCGCCATGCCCTCGCGGGCGGCGGTCTCTTGATCGTCACTTCGATGTTGACTAATGAGTTGAATGTCCACGCGTTTAATCTGTCCCACGAAGGGGAACTCCTCGTCGTAGTACGTCGATACGGGCGAGGCGTGGTCGCTCCCGATGCTCATGCCCGACGACGAGATGATGCGCATTAAAAAAGGCAAGTGCTTGGTGCCCACGTCGACTCCGTTCAGCGTCAAGGTCACGTCCGCGTCGCTCTGGCCACGTCGAAAATGGAGCCCAACAGTGCATTCGCCCACGGGAACCTTCTCAGTCGACGTGAGAACGTGGTGATCGCCAAAAATGTTGTAGTCAAAAACAAGATCATTGTCGTAAATGAAGAGGCTGAGGCCGGCGTTCTCGTTACCCATAGCAAGAATCACGCCACCGGAACCGTCAACGCGATCAACGCGAGCGTCGAGGTCCCAACTTCGTCCCCCGATGCCAGCCGCGGCCTGAGGCGGCACCAGGCTGATCGGGGGAAGGTAGGTGTAGTGACGACTCATGGGGTGGGGCGAATGATCGCGAAAACGCGCTCCAAAAAGTTCAATCCCTCGATCGTCGAGCGGTAACGCGCCATACATGGCGGCGTCGTGCCACCAACGATCCATGAGTTCTTGAAGTTTGTCGGGCAGCTCACTCGCGAGGTCGTGACACTCCGAAGGGTCAACATCGACGTTATAAAGCTCCCATCGATCGTCGTCAAAGGATGCACCGTAGACATGCTTGGTGACCGCTTTCCACCCTTCGTGGTACATGGCACGGTGTCCACTCATCTCGAAGTACTGGCTTGACTTCACACTCTTCGCACCGGCGTCATCGAATGAGTAACGCAATGACGCACCGGCGATGGGCATCTGGGTGAAGCCGCGATAGACCTCGGGCATCTCTATTCCCGCTGCTTCGTAGACCGTAGGCGCGATATCGGTGACGTAGTGGAACTGCTGGCGAATCTCGCCTTTCGCCTCTATGCCCTTTGGCCAGTGAACAACAAGTGGCACGTGCACGCCGCCTTCGTGGGTGTTCTGTTTGTACCACTTAAATGGCGTGTTACCAGCTTGGGCCCAGCCCCAGGGGTAGTTGGAGTGACTGTGTGGTCCGCCAATGTCGTCGAGTCGCTCTATTGCCTCGTCGGGACTTTCCAAGATGAAGTTGAAGTATTTCATCTCATGCAAGACGCCAAAGGGACCACCCTCTTGGCTGGCGCCGTTGTCGCTCATGAGTAGGACCAACGTATTGTCGAGTTCCCCCATTGCATGGAGCTCGTCCATGAAGCGGCCGATCTGGGCGTCGGTGTGTTCGAGGAACGCCGCGTAGGCCTCCTGGAGCCGGCTGGCAAGTCGCTTTTGGTTTTTCGGCAACGAATCCCAGGGCTCTACGCCCTCATTGCGTGGTGCTAACTCGGTGGTTGGAGCGAGAAGACCAAGATCTTGTTGACGAGCGAACCAGCGTGCACGCGCGACGTCCCATCCTTCGTCGTAGCGACCGCGATGCTTGGCCAGGTACGACGCTGGTGCTTGATGAGGCGCGTGCGTCGCGCCAAAGGCGAAATAGGTAAAGAAGGGCCGATCTGGACGAATCGACTTGGCGTCGTGGATGAACTCAATGGCCTTATCCACTAAGTCTTCACTCACGTGGTAGCCCTCTTCGATGGTGCGTGGTGCGTCCACTCGATGATTGTCGTAGACCAAATCAGGCGCGAACTGATCAGTCTCACCGTCTAGGAATCCGTAGTAACGATCGAAGCCACGCTGGAGCGGCCACTGGTCAAACGGACCGGCTGACGACGAGTTCTCCATCGACACCAAGTGCCATTTGCCGATAGCGAACGTGGTGTACCCACTCTCACGAAGCACTTCGGCCATAGTGGCGGCGTGATTCGACACGTGCCCACGCATGCTCGGGAATCCAGAGCTCCAGTTCGAGATCCCTCGCATGCCCACGCTGTGATGGTTTCGACCAGTCAGCAACGCTGCTCTCGTTGGCGAGCACAGTGGCGTCACGTGAAAGTTCGAATAGCGAAGACCGTTCGCGGCGAGTGCGTCAACATTTGGCGTTACGAGATCTGAACCGAAGCAGCCAAAATGTGAGAAGCCCAAGTCGTCAATGAGGATCACGACAATGTTGGGTGCGTTCTCCCCTGGATGTGGCGGCGTTGGCCACCACGGCACAGAATCAGCGAGCGTTCGTCCAATGGTTCCTTCGAACGGCTCGTACCCCTGCATTGTTCCCCCTTGACGTAGACGCTAGCGAACGCGCGCGGCGTCAACGATGCGGCTGAGCAATCCACGCGGCGACCTCGCCACGTGTGGGGCACGTCGCCCCGCCGAACTTGCTAATCGCCATCGCCGCTGCTGCGTTTGCCCATCGAGCGGCATCCTTGGTTTCGTGTCCGCTCACGAGTTCGGCGATGAAGACACCGTTATGCACGTCGCCCGCCCCGGTGGTGTCAATGGCGGTCGTTAAAAAGCCCTCAACGACAACCGCCTCAGTGTGACTCAACGCCACTACACATCCCTTGGCACCAGTTCGCACCAACACATTCAGTGCGTCACGCGAGGCTGCGAGTGACGTTGCGCTTTCCACAAAGTTCTCATTGCCGGTGAGTGACGAACTCTCGCTCGCGTTGCAGACCAGCCACGTTGAGATGTCAAGCATCTTCGCGAGATTCTCTTTTGGAATGTCAACCATTCGCGTCGCGGGATCAAAGACAATGGTTACCTTGCTCGAAAGATGCGACAACCATCCAATAACGCATTCTGCCAAATCGCGATACATAACGTTGTACCCAGAGACCAGCACATAGTCTCCGTCTCGCACACCCAACAACTCAAGATCCATTGATCGCAGCGTTGCTTCGGCACCCGGTGACGTGACGAACGAGCGCTCACCGTCAGGTTCCAGCAGCACCACACAGATTCCCGTGTCCATTGTTTCGTTTCGGTCAACGGGCACGGCGATTCCATCGCCGTCGAGTGAGAGCGAAGCCATAGTGGCAAAGGGGCCGATACCAAGCCGTCCCGCGTACACAACGTAGAGACCGTGACGAGCAGCCGCACTCATTGCGTTAAAGCCGCCACCAGTTGTGATGAGTTGTTCCTCTGCGAGAGCGTCGCCCGCACGTTCGGGTAACGCGGCGACTTTCAACATCACGTCGATCAACACTGAGTCGAGACAGAAGAGTCGAGGAACGTTCACCGCCCAACACCCTAGTGAGAAGGTCGTGAAACTTCTAACGAGTTCGGTTCCGCAGAAGAGTATGCAGTGGCTGATGACTGCGTACAATCATTGCGAGCGACGCACCGAGTTGTCGCGAGGAGGCCCCGTGAGCGACGAAGTGACTGAACGCGTGGGAGTTAGTAGTTCGAGCGCCCTACGGATCGAAGAAAACGGCATCAACGTCATCACCGAGATCGAACGTAAAGGCCAGCCTCGACAGCTGTTCTGGCCATGGTTCGGCGCGAACGTGTCGGTGCTGGCCCTTAGTTACGGGGCCTTCGTACTTGACGACGGCATTTCCTTCGTCCAGGCGCTCATTGTCAGCACCATCGGCGTTATCGTCAGCTTTTGGCTCTGCGGCATCATCTCTACCGCGGGCAAGCGCGGTTCGGCGCCCACCATGGTCCTGAGTCGCGCCGCCTACGGCGTTCGCGGCAGTCGTTTACCGGCTGCAATTTCATGGTTACTCTGCGTGGGCTGGGAGACGGCTCTTACCGTCGTCGCCGTCTTAGCGACCTCAACGGTGTTCACTCGCCTCGGCTGGGGTGGCGGCGATGGCGTGAAAATAGTCGCGATGATCGTCGTGGCTGCTCTCACAATCGTCGGTGGCGTAATGGGTTTTGATCTGATCATGCGCATGCAGACCGTCATTACGGTCGTGACAGCCATTTTGACGATCGTCTTCATTGGACTCACCATTAAGCACGTCAGTTGGCACACTGTGAGCCACTTGCACAGTGGGTCAATTCAAGCGACCATTGGCGCGCTGGTCTTCGTCATGACGGGCTTCGGACTCGGTTGGGTGAACGTGGCCGCTGACTACTCGCGTTATCTCCCACGCAGCACGTCGTCGCGTGGCGTGGTGTGGTGGACCACACTTGGTGGTTCAATCGCCCCCGTCATCCTCGTCGCTTTTGGTCTCTTGTTAGCGGGCTCATCAAAATCTCTCTCAAACGCCGTGGCCAATGATCCAATCGGGGCGCTCGCGAACTTGCTGCCGACGTGGTTTCTCGTGCCGTTCGTGGTCGTGGCCATTTTGGGACTGGTGGGAGGTTCCGTACTGGACATCTACTCCTCCGGTCTCGCCCTCTTATCAGCAGGGCTAAAGATTCCTCGCTACTTAGCGGCCGGTGTTGACGGCGTGATCATGGTTCTCGCCACGATTTACATCGTGTTCGCGAAGCAGAATTTTCTCGGCCAATTTGAGGGCTTTCTTATTACAGTTGGCGTCTTGATCGCGGCGTGGTGTGGTGTGTTTTTGGGTGACTTAGCGCTTCGCCGAAAGAATTACGCAGAGGATGAACTCTTCCAGCCAACTGGTCGATACGGGGACCTGCGCCTCGTTCCCATCGCTATCACGATTCTCACGAGTTTCATTGGCCTGGGACTCGTAACGAACAACTTGGCAACCTGGCTGACCTGGCAGGGTTACCTCTTAGGCCCACTCGGCTTGGGTGGCAAAAGTGGCGCCTGGGCGTACGCGAATCTCGGTGTGCTCGTCGCTTTGGTCTTGAGCTTCGTTCTCACGATTCTCTTGACGCGAACTGAAGTCGCGCGTGAAGAGGCTCTCGCCTAAGGGCCTCTTCCTACCAACTCCCGAATCAATGAACGGTCACTTCGATTTTTGACGCCACAGAGTTTTTGGGCTCGATGAGGAACGGCCTCGTGCACGCCCTCTCATCAAACAGTTGACGTGTCCAGTGCTCGGTTCGCTCTAATCACTGGTCAACACTTTTGATGTTGCCTGGTGGCCGGTGGCATCGTAACGTCAACCGTGTCCGCTTCAATTTGGTGGGCGAGCTCTCGTAGACTGTGCATGGGTCTGGTGAGGGAGTTTGAATGCGTATCGGTGTTTTGACCGCAGGTGGTGACGCGCCCGGACTAAACGCAGCTATTCGAGCTATTGGTGAGATGGCCTTACGTGACGGCCACGACGTGATTGGTATCGCCAACGGCTGGGCCGGACTAGCCGGCGACTTCCAGGGATCTTCACTCAGCATGAACGATCTTCGCGGCGTCATTGGTCAAGGCGGCACGCTCCTTGGCACCGCTCGCTTTAATCTCGACAAGCCCGAAGGCGGCCGCGATCTCGTGCTCAAAGCCATCGGGGACAATCTCGACGCGCTTATCGCCATTGGTGGTGACGGCACCCATTGCATTTCGAACTGGCTAGCCGAGCGCGACGCGCCCATCGTAGGGGTACCCAAAACGCTCGACAACGATCTTCCCGGCACCGACTACTGCATTGGCTTTGATACCGCCATCAACATCGTCGCGGAGTCCCTCGATCGTCTGCACACGACTGCCATCTCGCACCACCGCGTCATTGTGGTTGAGACGATGGGACGCTCGACTGGCTGGGTGGCGGCTCTAGGAGGTCTCGCCGGCGGCGCCGACATGATTCTTATTCCCGAGTTCCCCGTCACCATGGACGAGATCGTTGAACACATCAATCGACGCCGTAGCTCCGGCATCGTGTATTCGATCGTCGTCGTGGCTGAAGGCGTCAACCTCGAAACGCTGGGTGGGGTTGAACTCAGTGAACTTTCAAGTGAAGGCATAGGTGGCGTTCGTCTCGCCACACGCGGCGTCGGCCCTTTTGTTGCGGCGCAACTTGAAGAGCTCGGGGGCTTCGAGGTTCGCACCACCGTCCTTGGCCACCTTCAGCGCGGAGGTAGCCCCACGGCGCACGATCGAATTTTCGCTACACGCGTGGGCGCCGCCGCGTACGAAGCGGTACTCGCGGGCAAGTTCGGCACAATCCCCGTGGTTCGAGACGACAACGTCGTCCTGGTACCCCTGACGACGGTTACGCTTGGCAAGCGCAAGGTGCCTCGCGAGATTTACGACCTCTGCCGGGCCTTCTTTTAGTAACGACGTAAACTGCTCTCGTGCACGAGATCATCAAGTTTGTCGGCCAGTACTTTATTTTCATCAGCATTGTCGTCGTTGGCCTGTACTGGCTCCGCGCCAAGACGAGCAAGAAAATCTCACTCGCCTACCAACTCATCGTCGGCGGCATCTTGGCAGAAGCATTGGCCATTATCGCCGGGCACCTCTACTACGACCCGCGTCCCTTTGTCACCCACCACCTCGTTCCCATCATTGCCCATGCGGCTGATAACGGCTTCCCTTCGGACCATGCACTCCTAGCTTCGTTTCTTGCCTTCACAATGTTCCTGTACTCAAGGCGCGTCGCAATTTTCCTCCTCGTCAACGCGCTTCTTCTGAGCTGGGCGCGCGTTGCAGCGCACATCCACAACCCTCGCGACATCGTTGGCTCGTTCGTCTTCGCCGCCGTATCCGTCATCGTCGTGCGAGCTGCCGCGAAGTTCTGGCATTCGCGTAAAAGCGCGCCGAGTTCGAGCTGGCGTTGAGGCCATAACTTTTTAAGGAATGCTCCTCGTCAAGCCTGGCGAGATTCTTTGACCACGAATCAGTGCGTCACGGGGTCTTCATGGCTAATGGGGCCGCAGTTCATATCGAGTGAGACTTGTCGTGGCCTTGTAGATTGGCGAAATGACTGCGACGGACCAGTTCTCCACCTTCCATCAAAACCCGCGGTGGTCCTATGGCTGTTGACGAAGGTCCTGGCCCGATCGCTCTCGTCGGTTCGGGTGAGTACCTCCCCCAGATGGCCGAAGTGGAGGCGGGTCTTCTTGCCGGTCGCCCTCCTCGTTACGTCCAACTCGCGACCGCCGCCGTCCAAGATGGTCCCAGCGTTGTTGAACACTGGCATCAGCTGGGTATCGCTCAAGCCATCCGACTTGGTGTTGAGCCGATTGTCGTGCCCGTAAATGATCGAGGTGACGCCAACAACCCCGAGTACGCGAGCATGATTGGCGGCGCGGGACTTATCTATCTCTCTGGGGGTGACCCTCACTACTTGGCTGAGACGTTACGAGACACCGACGTGTGGCGAGCTATAGAAGCCGCGTGGCGAAATGGTGCGGCACTTGCTGGATGCAGCGCGGGCGCGATGGCGCTCGGGTCGTGGATCCCTTCGCTTCGCCATCCTCGCCAGGGCAGCACGCCGGGGCTCGGCCTTCTCGGACGACTCGGGATAATCCCTCACTTTGACGCTTTCGCCGCTCGGATACCGGACCTTTTGACCCGCTTCGTACTTCCCGATGAGTCAACGACGACGGTGTACGGTATCGACGAAGAGACGGCGCTTGTTGGCGGTCCCACACAGTGGACCGTCCAAGGCCACCAAAGTGTGTGGCGCCTCAGCGCCAAAGGACGCCAAGAGTTCCCGCTCGGTTCTGTCGTTACTACACCCGAGTAGCAACGGGTCCAAAGACCGAACAACTCGACCTTTAGCGTCCCTCAACTTTGTCAAGGTGGTAGCGAATTTGAATGGAAGCGGCCGCACCTTCTCCCACCGCCGACGCCAACTGCTTCGTCGAGCCGCGTCGAACATCACCGGCCACGAACACCCCGGACAAGTTGGTTCGAAACTGTTCATCACTAATGAGAAATCCTCGATCATCGAGTTCAAGGACACCATTGAGGAACGCGGTGTTCGGGTCAAGTCCGATAAAGACGAATGCTCCGGTGGTTTCGTGAGTCGCGCGCGTCCCGACGATGCGGTCTTCCAGTTCGACGGAATCGAGCTTTCCGGATTCGCCGCTTCGAAAGCCCACGACTTTCGTATTCGTCATCACGGACATCTTTGGATGCGCGTTGACTTTGTCCTGCAGTAGGCGACTGCCAGCGAGTTTGTCGGAGTTCTCAACGACCGTGACGTGATCAGCGAACTGAGTAAGGAAGAGCCCCTCTTCGAGGCCGCTGTTACCGCCGCCGATGACGACAATCTCCTTGGCACCTTTGTAGAAGGGTCCGTCGCACGTCGCGCAGAAATGTATGCCCGCGCCAATGAGATCGGACTCCCCTTCGGCGCCGGTGCGCCGGTAGACCGAACCCGTCGCGATGAGTACAGCACGCGCACGATACGAAGTACTCGTCGAGGCCGTCACCGTCACCCAATCGTTCTGCGAAGAAATGGCGTTGACGGCAACCGCCTCAAGTATCTCGACGCCGTATCGTTCCGCCTGACGCCGCATTCGATCGGCGAGCTCGTAGCCGGCGACACCGTCAGGAAACCCCGGGTAGTTATCGAGCCGTTCGGTCACCCCAGCCTGACCACCCGGCGCGGACTTTTCGATGATGAGAACGCTCTGATTTTCTCGGGCAGCGTAAATCGCGGCTGTCAGACCCGTTGGACCGCCGCCGACAATGATTACGTCGTACGTCGAAGCCTTCGCCAAGCGATTAAGGCCGAGCTTGTCGGCGAGCTCGTCGTTGCCCGGTTCAGTGAGATGCGAGCCGTCCGGAAACAGAATGGTCGGAATCGCTCGACTTCCACCATTGATCTCTTCGACAATGGCAGTGGCCTCGGGGTGATGCTCTAGATCGATCCAGTCGTACGCGACGCGCTGCTCGGCGAGAAAGGCCTTCGCACGACGACAGTCTGGACACCAACTCGCGCCGATGACCGTGATGGTGTCCTCATCTAGTTTCATCGAGCTCCTCTCACCGCTCCAACTCCTTGCAGAGAAGGCTTCTGCGGCGAGAATAGTGCTCGAGCGCGCGTCTACGTCGAGCGAGCATCGCGGCACAATTGTCTCTCGCCTAGCGTGACCGCTATGCACCGCGCGCTGACGCTCGATCAATCTCTCGCAATTTTGTTCGCCCTGTTGACCGCTGCATCGAACGCATTTGCCCTCACAACGCAACATATAGCAAGTACGAGGCAACAAGATCACTCGTCTTCTTGGCGCCTTGCTCTCTTTCTCTTTCGCCAGCCTCTTTGGCTCTTGGGGTGGGCCGCGCTCTTTGGGTCATTAGTTTTTCAGGCGCTCGCGCTGCACTTTGGTCCAATGTCTGAGGTGCAGCCGCTCCTCGTGAGTGAGTTAATCGTCGCGCTGGTGCTGCGCCGACTTTGGTTACGTCAGAACATTGCCTCGCTCGCGTGGATAAGTGCGGGTGTCACGGTCGTAGGGCTGGCTGTCTTTCTTCTGGCGAGTTCGCCCTCCGGCCACGCCAACGTTCCCTCCAACGCCCACTGGACCTCTCCCGTGCTCGCGTGTCTTGTCGGAACGGCGATCCTCGTAGGTGTGGCTCAGCGTGGATCGCCGTCTCGCCGGGCTGGATTTTTCGCGGCGGCCACGGGTGTCATGTGGGCACTCGAGGCAACGTTCATCAAGGCCACGACCGACACGATTGCGAAGACCGGCTTCGTCAGTACGTTCGCACACTGGCCGCTCTACGCACTGTGCGTTGGCGGTGCCGTAGGGCTTCTCTGTGAACAGGCCGCTCTGCACGTCGGACCGTTGAATATTTCACAACCCTTTATCGTGATCGTCGATCCCGTCGTGAGCGTGATGCTTGGCATCTGGCTCTACCGAGAGAAACTCGAGAGTGGCCTCCTTCACGTAGGAGGGGCCAGCGCAGCCTTTGTCATTATGTGTCTAGGCGTCGCTGTCCTGACTCAGAGTGCGCCGTCATCCATGAAGGCTGAAATCCACCGACTGTGACCTTCGCCCATGCATCGACCCCAGAACCCCATGGCGCGATGACTGCGGTGACGAGGAACGTAGCGATTGGCCAATTCGGCTTCGCACTCTTTATCGCGATCTGCGTCGCCCTTCATCCCGGCATCGTCCTTAAGGCAAACGAAGGAGGACTTAGTAACTACGGCGTGCACGCGAAAACCGTGGTCCCCTACACACTCGCTTTGGCACTCGCGGCGGGTTTCTCGCTTCAAGCGGCCCGAACTCTTCACGCGCAAGCCACGCCGTCTCGTCGTCTCGAACGATTGCTCACCACGTACGGCGCACTGGTCCTCCTCACGCTCGTCACGACGTACGCGTACACACTCAACACGGCACTTAAGGATCTTCACCTTGGTGTGGGCGTCGTCATCACCGTCTTTGAGTTTGTCGCGTCGCTGTGGATGTATGGAGAATTGAGAAGTCTTCGCTTGGTCGTCGTGATTGAACTTTGTGGATTTCTTTTGGCCGCGCTCACGTTCTTTGGCGTCCTGCACGTGTTGTTTCTCACCCAGTTACTTGTTGGAGGCTCGTTCGCACTTTTCCTCATCAAAACGGCGCAGAAGTTGACGTAAGCGACCTCCTTCACGTTTAGACGAATGGGGCTGAAACCATCGTTCCAGAACTCGGCCCGAGTCCAGCTCGTTCGCGAAGAACGGCCTCAAAGGTGTCAGGATCATCGGGCGTGATGAAGGGCTGGACTGACGTACCCACGTCGAGGATAAAGCCAATGGACTTTTTTGGGCGACGTACGTCAAGGTTGGTCCAGTACTTAAAGTTCCCGGTTCCCCATATTCGAAATTTACCTCGTAAGGCGGTCATCTCAAATCGACGTAAACCCTTCACGGCAGTGTATGGAATTTCCTTGGTGCCGTAAGGAAAGTAGTACTCGTGAATACGCAGCACCGTCGGAGCACACTCGATCTTGCCGTCGTTGTAGTTCTCGCCCATATATGAATCCTACGACGAGAAAAACACAACGATAAAGTGAAGAACTGCACGGAAAAAATGACGTGTTTGCCGCGCGGGTCGATCGTTGCCGCGGCACTGTCTCACCTGGAAATCGAGACGCAGCGCTCATTGAACTTCCTCGACGAACTCTTCACCGTCACCTCAAAAGCTTGACCAAATGTGGATAAGGAGTCACTTTGTAAAGTCGTTCGGTAATACGAACACTGTCTGCAGTGAATTGACATGACTCTGAGGTAGCGTCACGATATGAAACCTTCACGGCGCACCATCGACGTTGGGTTCAAAGCGCTGAATGCGTTTCATCGATTCGTAGTCTTCGTGACGCGCGGCCATTTAGGCCGAAAAGCCTTTGGCATGCCGGTCATTGAGTTGCACACGATTGGACGAAAGTCCGGAGCGACTCGATCAACGATGCTCACGGTGCCGGTCATTGACGGCAATTCTCTCGTGATTATTGCCTCCAAGGGGGGTAACGATCAGGACCCCGACTGGTTCAAAAACATGGTGGCACACCCCGACATCGAAGTGACCTATAAGGGCGACAGACGACCGATGCGAGCCCGAGTGGCAACGTCGGAGGAAAAGGCCGAACTGTGGCCTCGAGCGGTCAGTGTCTATAAGCACTACGCCGGCTATCAACGACGAACACAACGCGACATACCACTCGTCATTTGCGAGCCACGCGTGATTATCTAATCGTCATTTGATCGCCAACAGTCACGCTTACACGTAGCCAAAAGCACGGCAAACTTTACGCCAGCGCTGCAACATTATTCGTGAGGGTTCGTTCAGTTCGAATTCGTGATGACGAGAGCAATGCATTCAACGCAGTGTATCGTCACTCGTTGGGGTCACCGTCACGGTAGTGACTGTAGCGAAGGATGAGCAGACCCAACAATAGAAAAACAACCACACCAACGCCAACTCCGAGTGAAGTCAGCGTGTCATTAAAACGAGAGTGCGTGAGAGAACTGCCGTACGTCAGTCGGGCCGAAGCGCTCAGGATGTCTCGAACTCCAGCCAGAATGCCGATAACGAGAAACGGTCGCACCGGAAAAATGGAGGTCTTTACGTGACCGAACACTGTATGGGCAATATCGATAAGGATAATGACGACGAGAATGCCGTCGATAGCCGCCACGATTGATTGAGAAGCCCCACCCCAGTTACGAAAGAAATCGATCACGGTACGCACCAAGACGACGCTCGCCACCACCAGAAGACTGATCACGATGGCGTACTCGACGATGATGATGTACCAACTCATCGTGGCGTCAGCTACAGATCTCAATTTCTCTCGCTGATTAGACACACCACAGTTTACAGCGCACCGAAACGCACGATGAAACCTGAGCCCACGGCGTCTGCGTGTCATGGATGACGAATACCTTGGGATATAGGGTGATGAACGTCCGAGGTCGATCAAGCGCTCTGGCCTCACTCTGGCCAAGCGTTCTGATCGATCACGTCAACGAAATCGGTACGAACAAATCCCGGTGAGAAATGTTCGAGAACGTCGGCGTTCACGGTACCGAACGTGGTATCGGGCCGGTCCTTAAATCCGTTCGTGAACGCTTCGAGAATTTGTCGTTTGAAGTTGGGGCGCGGATGAGCAGCGACGACGGCTTGAACGGCGCCCTGATCCAAATCTAGATAGCCAATACCGAGAACGTCAGTCTCGACGCCGGCGGTGACGAGAGCGACCTCAGGCTCCATGAACTCAGGGACACCCGGCGTGGTGTGAAGGGCAATCGCGGTCCATACGCGGCGTTGAGCGTCGTCGTCGACGCCGTTCGATTTAAGAAATCGCCGCGCCTCGTCAGCGCCGTCAATCTCAAAGCGTTGGCTCGCGCTTCGGTAACGATCGGTAAGTCCGAGGTCATGAAACATTGCCCCCACGTAAAGGAGTTCCGGGTCTGGATGAAGTGCTCGACGCTGACCTTGCAACATGCCAAAGAGGAACACGCGGCGCGAGTGATGAAAGAGTAACGAAGGACTCGCGTCTCTGACTAATTCAGTCGCGTCGCCAACCAATTTGCTATCGGGAATTTCGACACCGGCGATTGTTTCCATTTTCTGAACTCCTCACTTCAAAGTGATGTGCGACCTCAGTACTATTTGCAGATTAGCCACCACCCGGACGTCTAAGAGAAATTTTTTGAGTATTCAGAAAGATGGTCGACGCGCACATAGGCCGGCTGACACTGCCGTCACCCGTACAGCCTTCCGAGGCGCACCGGCAAGGTGGGCAAGTCGAGAATTGCCCCTTCTACCGCAACGTCGGAAAGCACCGTAGAGCGTGCGCAGTAGCCCAACTCAAATCCGATGGAACGACTAGACCCGTTGCCTCCAGCGTGAACTGTTCACCTGAGACCTCGTCATTACACTGCAAACGTGCGTCTCGCGCAACTAAACCGTTCGAATCGGGTCAATCTCTTCGTCATCGCAATCTTCGGGGTAGCTTTTGGCTTCGTCGAAGCGGCCGTCGTGTTTTACCTGCGCACCCTCATCAAGTTCCATCAGAACTACGCAATTTCTCACTACAAAGTTCTCTTGAACTTGGGCTTCATCACTTTCGTTCAGCCAGCGCATTCATTGTTACTCACTCACCGCGTCACCGATGTCGAGATCGCTCGCGAGAGCGCCACGATCGTGATGTTGGCAGCGATCTCTTTCGTCGCTGCCCATCGTTGGCATCAGCGATTGGGCGCGTTTCTCGTTAGTTTCGCCTGTTGGGATCTGGCGTACTATCTCTTCCTTCGAATAATCGACGACTGGCCCCGAAGTCTCTTTACCCGAGACGTCTTCTTTCTTATTCCGGTGACATGGATTGGACCCGTACTGACGCCAATCATCCTCTCAATCGCGATTCTCATTCTCGGCAGCTACCTCTTCCTGCGTGAACGCTGAGAGTTTCACCTAGGTGCGGGCACAAGTCCGCGCCTAACTAGTAAGAAGGTATTAGGGCATCATCGGCGCAATGGAGATTGTGGACTTGATTTTGAGAACACCGCTTCGAAGCTGCGCGACATGGTCGAGGTCTTGGCTTAGAGGATCAATGCGAAGTCGAGTAGTTACCCTCGCGTGGCTGACAGTATTCTCCCTGGTCGGTGCGGGCCTTCATGGCCAGGCAGGGGCCGCACCGTTACTAGTTCTCAATGGACAAGGATTAACGATTGCTCATCTTGGTGATCGTCAGTCCAGAGTCGAGACGAGGCTCCTTCACGTGCTCGGCAAGCCAACGATGCCGCTCACCTCAACGCCGCAACTTCATAATTGTGGCGTAAGCGCAATGGCATCATGGCATTCGTTCAGCCTCTACTTCAACCATGAACGTCTTGTCGGGGTCTCGCTCGGACCCGGCTCTAAGCCCGCCGGCCAGACTTCTTCAGGATTGAAACTCGGCAACACGCTTCGTCATGCGCGTGCGCTCTATGGCAACGCGCTGCACACGTCGGCTAGTCAAGGTGGCTCATGGTCGGTGGCTACGAGAAACGGTCCTCTCGATGGATTCCTCATCCCCAGTACTGGGAGCGTTGCTGGACCTTCATCTCGGATTCAGACGATTGACGTGGGCGTCGTAGGGTGCCCCGCGATGTCACCGTGAATCATCGTCGCAATTGATATATACAGCTTTCAGTCCTACACAGCAAACCGATTCCGTCATAGATAAATTCCTTTTGAGTTACTAGACGGCGGCGATCCTCATGAAGAACTTCGTCGAGCACTGGCGCGATATTCTTCGTCGAGTCTGCAGTCTTCTGCCGCCATCTGAACAACATTGCTTTCGAATAAACCAATAAGTGAGTGCCCAAAGATTGGGCTCGTGCGAAGGCACGATTGAGGTTCACTCACTGCTGCATAGAGAACTCTCGGCCAATTATTCCCTTGCTTCGGACCGTTTCTTCAGATCCCTTCAGTGCCCCCGGCTGGATTCGAATCTGCGCACGCGGTGTAGAACACCAACAATCTCCGTCGCACTTACTCGGTGAGAACCATTGGAGCGCCGCCCGTTACCACCATGGTGTGCTCAAACTGAGCCACGAGACTACCGTCACTCGTGCGAAGCGTCCAGCCATCGGAATCATCGATGACAAAGTTTGCGGACACTGATAAAAACGGCTCTACCGCTAGCACCATTCCTTCGCGTAGGACTAAACGTTGACGATCATCGAAGCTTGGCACGGAAGGGTCTTCGTGCAGTCCCCGTCCAATGCCGTGCCCATAGAGATTTCGAATCACGCGAAAGCCGTGGCGACGCGCTCGGGTCTCAACCGACTTGCCAATATCGCGAAGTCTGTTACCGGCGCGTGCCGCGGACATCGCGTCACGCTGAGCGAGGCGAGTCGCGTCCACGAGACGCTGGGCAATCGCCGGAACAACTCCGACGGGTGTGCTGATGCCAGTATCGGAAAAATAGCCGTCGAGCTCAGCAGAAACGTCAATGTTAACGAGGTCGCCTTCGCGCAAATGGCGAGCAAGGGACGGAATACCATGAGCGGCCTCATCGTTGACACTGACACACGTGGAGCCGGGAAACTTATACGTCACCCGGGGAGCGGACCGAGCACCGTGCCGACGAAATGTTTCGCGTCCGATTGAGTCGAGTTCTCCGGTCGTAACGCCCGGCTTCACGGCCTCCACCATTGCGTCTCGAGCCTTCGCAACGACTCGTCCCGCCCTTAGTAACCCCTCAAGCTCTTCGTCACTGTCGATCGTCATTGTGGAATCTTACGTTCTGAGTTTGGTGCCCCCGGCAGGATTCGAACCTGCGCACACGGTTTAGGAAACCATTGCTCTATCCCCTGAGCTACGGGAGCGTGAAATGCGCGCGAACGGCTAAGTCTGCTCCGCACATTAGACGACCTTAAGACTATGTCGTTCGTGTTCATGGTGCTGTTGCTAGAAGTTTGAGACGAACCAATGTTGAATACTTCGCTCCTCAAACCGGATGAAGGTTTCGTTGTCAAGTGACAACCCTGGCGTACGCTAAGTGAGCGTGGCGCTGGCGCCTTGGCACGGTGATTGAAATGAATCCGCAAGGATAGAGAGGACGCGACGATGACAGATTCTCTATCAGGCAACTTGAATCAAGAAATCGTCGTATATTCCGGTCTCGGAGTTGAGCTGGCGTTACCACTGGACCGCGATAGAGAGACCGTTTGGGCTTCGTCCGCTCAGATTGAAGAACTTTTCGGCATTGATCAATCTGGCGTATCTCGGCATGTTCGTAACATCTTCCGAGATGCCGAAGTAGATCGGGAAAGCAATATGCAAAAAGTGCATATTGCTTCCGCAGATCGCCCCGTCGCCTACTACAGCCTGGACGTTATTCTTGCAGTCGGCTACAGGGCCAACTCCGCTCGCGCTATCCATTTCCGACGCTGGGCCAGCAAAGTGCTCAAAGACTTCGTCCTCAAAGGTGCTGCACTCAACAATCAGCGCCTAGAGCAACTCGGGTCAGTGGTGCGCATCCTGTCTCGCTCAGATAACGAACTTGTATCCGGAGTCGCCGATGTGCTGGCCAACTACGTGCCGGGCTTACAGTTGCTTCGCGATTACGACGAAGGACATATCACAATCTCTCCGGGTGCGATGCCGGGGTGGGAACTCACTTTCGTTGAAGCCAGAGCAGTCATAACTGACGTCGCTTCCGAATTTCCCCAAGACACTCTCTTCGGCCTTGATCCTGAGAAGAAGCTGGACAGTTCCATCGCAGCCATTTATCAGAGTTTCGACGGAAATGATTTGTACCCGACTGTTGAACAGAAGGCCGCGAACTTGCTCTACTTCGTCATAAAGGACCATCCACTCAAAGACGGCAACAAACGCAGCGCAGCAGCCCTCTTTGTTACTTTCCTTGCAAGAAATGGCCTCCTCACCGACTCTAAAGGTCTGCTCAAGTTCACCAATAATGCACTCGCCGCCCTCACGCTCTTAGTAGCTATTAGCGATCCGTCGGAGAAGGACTTAATGGTAGCGCTAGTGAGCAAGATGCTGACAGATAACTAGTCGCCTGAAGTCCCCGAACAGTGCCCGCGTGATTGGCATCGACCACGTAAAGACAGGGCCACCTAACCAAGGAAAAGCCTGCAACACGTTTTGCTCCAATCTTGCTCCACTTTTCACCAATATGATCGCTCCGCTACGCGCTCAAAGCCAGCAGAATGCTTTGATTTCCAGCGCTTCCCATCGACTCCCACATGAATCTTCGGATTAGGAAACCGATGCTCTATCCCCTGAGCTACGGGAGCCACGACCCTTGCTCCATTATCTCGACATGGTGCGGAAATAGCGAAGAGGCGGTCTTATCGACGGGCTGACTCGTCGAACGCCCTGTTAGCAGCGCTATTTGGCTATAGAGACACGCTAAAGCCACCCACTCCGCCAAGGACCTCAATGCGCTCAACTCCGGCATACCTCTGTCAAGTCCCGTGACCAGCCGAGTGCCTCCATCGTCAGTTCACCCACTTCACGGTTGTTGAAGTTGGCCAATCTCCTTACTGGGAATTGGCCTTCAAGAGGTTGGCGATCAAGCTGCGAACGCGGTTTTCAATGTCATCACGAATTGGACGGACGTCGTCGATTACTTTGCCAGCCGGGTCAGTCAACTCCCAGTCAAGGTACCGTTTGCCGAGGTACACGGGACAGGCGTCGCCGCAGCCCATCGTGACGACGACGTCAGCACTTTTGCCCATTTCGTCGGTCAGCTTGCGCGGCGTCTCACTGGATATGTCGATACCCTTCTCGAGCATCACGGCCACAACTGCGGCGTTCAACGTCTCCCCCGGAGCGGATCCGGCCGAGTGAATGACGACGCGATCGCCGCCGATCTCGCGAGCGAACGCGGCGGCCATCTGCGACCTTCCGGCATTGTGGACGCAGAGAAAGAGAATCTCCGGACGGTTATTCATGAAGCCACCTCGGCGTCGGTTTCAGAAGCGTAAAACCGTCGCTTTGCCCACAGCGACACGTAGACCAGTCCAACGAGTACGGGCACCTCAATAAGAGGTCCAACAACACCAGCCAGCGCCTCGCCGCTCGTGACGCCAAAGACACCAATGGCAACGGCAATTGCGAGTTCGAAGTTATTGCCCGCCGCCGTAAAAGCCAAGGTTGCGGTCCGGTCATAGGGAAGACCAAGTGCTCTCCCGAGCGCGAATGATCCGAACCACATGATCGCGAAATAACAGAGCAGCGGCAGGGCAATACGCGCCACGTCGCCAGGACGTGCGGTGATGGTGTGACCTTGAAGAGCAAAGAGGATAACGATAGTAAAGAGCAGGCCGTAGAGAGCGAAGGGGCCAAGACGCGGCAACAGTTTGGTTTCGTACCACTCGCGACCGCGCTTTCGTTCACCGAGTGTGCGCGTGAGATAGCCCGCAACGAGGGGTATGCCCAAGAAAATGGCAACGGTTTCGGCGATTCGGCCAATCGAAAGATGCAGGCCCACCGTGCTGAGGCCGAGCCACTGTGGAAGCACCTTCAGATAGAAATAGCCAAGCAGAGCGAATGCGACAATCTGAAACAACGAGTTGATCGCCACGAGAACGGCCGCCGCCTCACGGTGACCACCCGACAGATCATTCCAAATCAGCACCATGGCGATGCAGCGCGCGAGGCCAACGATGATAAGACCCGTCCGGTAGGTCGGTAGGTCGGGCAACAACAACCACGCCAGAGTGAACATGACCGCCGGACCGACCAACCAGTTAAGGACTAGCGACGAGAACAAGAGCTTTCGGTCGCGCGTCACCGTTCCTAACCGGTCGTAGCGAACTTTCGCCAGTACTGGATACATCATGACGAGCAGTCCGATGAATATTGGCAGCGACGTGCCTGAGGTCACCTGCACGGCGTTGAGGTGCGTATTAAGACTCGGTATCGCTCGCCCGAGCCCGATGCCGACGCCCATCGCCAGAATGATCCACGCCGGTAGGAAGCGATCAAGGAATGACAAACGTTTGATGACCGGCGCGTTCAGCTCCCTATCTTGGAGTTGCTCCACGAGTGCGTCACTCATGATCGTGCTCGAACTTGGCGTAGGCGACTAGCTAACAACATGAAGCAGGCTCAGTCGCATCCGTCGTCGAGGTTGCCGTCACGCAGCACATTTCGTCGTCGGCCAAAGCAGCGGTCTCGCTGGCGTCGGCGAGAACGGTGTAAACCTCCCAGCGCGAACCATCAGGTCCGTCCACCCACACTTTGTCCTGGAGCGCGTGGCAACAGATCGTCCCATCCTCAATATCGGTCTCGAAGCCCTCGCTCGTGAGGTAGCGAGTAGCTTCGACTACTTCGGTCGTCGAAAAAACCTCAACGCCGAGATGATTGATCGAGCCCGCGACCTCATGATTCTCAAAGAGCACCAACTTGAGAGGTGGCTCGGCGATGGCGAAGTTCGCGTAGCCAGGACGAACCTTGGCTGGCTCAGTCTTAAAGAATTTGGAGTAGAACGCAATGGACTCTTCGAGATTCGACACATTGAGGGCGAGTTGCAGTCTGGACACTTCGGTCTCCTTCACATTGACATTTGTCAATTAGAAGAGTAACCATCACATTGATGGATGTCAATAGTATTGTGGACAAGTGTCGCACCCTAAGTCCATTGCCGTCGATGAGCAAGTCGTTAGTTGCTGCGGGCCGTTAGTGGGCGGTGCGCTGTCCGAAGTCGAAGCCAGCGACATGGCCCAGATTTTTGGCGCGTTGAGCGATCCCGTTCGGCTGCGGATGCTGTCGCTCGTAGCTTCTCAAGATGAAGTCTGTAGTTGCGCGCTCGAAGAGCCTTTAGGGAAAAGCCAGCCGACTATCTCGCATCACACGAGGATTCTCGCCGAAGCGGGTCTGATTGTTGGTGAGAAGCGGGGTCGCTGGATGTGGTGGCGCGTCGTTCCTGAACGACTCAAGGATGTCGAAAGAATCATGGCGTCCTGAGCCCCCCGAAGGAACTGACTTTTTTTGCCCCGCGGCGAAACAGCTTCGTTGGTGGGTGTTGGCCCTCACGTTGAACACTCTGTCACGTCGACGAGTAGATGCCTTGATGCATCGAACCCGCACTCAGCTATCGGTCATCCCACCGCCGCGTAGCGCGGGAAGGGCCGTTGCGCGCATTCTCCTCAACACTCGGTGCGTTACCGGGTGAGCGTCAGGGTGTACACCGCCGTTCGCCTCCGCCGTCGCACGCCATGTTGCAGCGCGCTTGGCGAATATTGCTTCGTCATTTAATTGCGAGCAGTCGATGCGATCTGTCTCAATGTTGACCGTGATCGTGTCGCCATCTTCGACCAGTGCGATTGGGCCTCCGAGGAATGCCTCTGGAGCAACATGGCCGATGACTAATCCAACGGAGCCGCCAGAGAATCGAGCGTCGGTCATCAGTCCAATAGTTATGCTCCTCTGACGACAGAAGGTTGTGATCTTCGATGTTGGCTCGAGCATTTCGGGCATCCCGGGAGCGCCACGCGGACCCTCGTATCGAATCACCACCATGTCACCGTCCTGAAATTCTTCTGGACGCTGATCTAAGGCCTCGGTAAGCGAGCGCTCGGAATTGAACACTCTCGCGCGACCTACGAAGACGTGATCGGATATTCCACCTTCGACGCCAGCGAGTTTCAAGATGGCTCCGCCATCGGGTGCAAGATTTCCCGCCAACAGACGAAGTCCGCCAGTTTTCCTAAAGGGTCTGGCGACGGAATAGATGACGTCGTGATCTGGCGATGGCGGAGCGAGTCGCTCTATCTGCTGCGCGAGGGTCTCTCCGGTGCACGTCATGGGAGTGCCGTCGAGGAACCCGGCGTCAAGTAGATCTTTGACAATGACTGGAATTCCGCCTTTTTCCTCGATGTCCGGCATTGAATACGCGCCAAAGGGTCTCATGTTGACGAGAACGGGAAGTCGATGAGAGAGCTCGTTGAACTCATCCTGGCTGAGCACCTCGGTCCAAAGATCGATTCCCGCAGCGCGCGCTATCTCGACGCTGTGCAGCATGACGTTGGTCGAGCCGCCCATCGCGGCCGCGACGGTCAAGGCATTGCGAAGGGACGCGGGCGTAACAATGTCTCGCGGACGGATATTTGACGCCGTCATCGTAACGAGGCAGTCAACGAGTTGACTTGGGAATTCGGAGATACGGCGCGGATCGTCCGAAGCGGGCGACACCATATGAAGAGGCTCGAGACCGAGGACGCTGATGAAGGTCTGCATTGTGTTGTACGTAAACATTCCGCCGCAACTGCCCTTACCGGGGCAAGCATTGAGTGCAATTCTCGTACGCAGCTCGGGGTCGGGATCCGAAGCCGCCTGAAAGGCCGTGACGAGATCGATACGCTCGCCAGTTTCAGGATCGATTCCCGGCCTGATTGAACCATCGGAAAGGATCACTGAGGGCACATTATGCTCGAGCAGTGCAGCCACGGTGCCGACCGGAGGTTTGTCGCACGCGACCACTGCAATAAAGCCGGCAACGCCATTGGCGGCGAGGTGCGTGGAGGACACGTCATTGACGAGCTCGCGACCGATCAACGAATATCGCATTTCTGGTGTCCCGTTGAGCTGGCCGTCTGACACACCCAAGGTGAAGGCTGGTGCAATCAATCGCACGGGAAGATTGTCTTGAGCGATGCGCTGCGACACTGCGGCGTGCACCGCAGCAACCTTCGCCTGGACGCCTAAGTAACACTGGCTGTCGCCAAGATTCCCAAGCACGCCCCAAACTGGATCATGAATCTTTGCGACATCCTCACCGAGGAACGTGGCCGTCCCGACCCTCTGAACGTCGCGCCCGGGATTATTCGAGTTTAGGTTTCTCATCTCGCTCATATCGGATTCACTAGCGGCGACATCTGCGCAGCCAGGTTCCCAACATGTTAGGACCTTGGTTTCGCGATACATATATTCGACGTGAACGGAGTCGGCAGAAGGTCGCGCGATGTTCAAGTCATTTCTTAGTGGCGAGCCACTTGAAAGTCCCACAACACTCGTTGCGCCTTCTTGTCGACCAGACAACCCCAAGCATTCCGGCGCCAACGTACTGCCGGTTGCGTAGAACGCCCAATCGCCATCGCCACATCTCAACCAGGCGGACACTGCCGATCGGGACCAAAAAGTCCAGCTCGATACGAGAGCCCGTTCACGCGCCCGTCCATATGAAGGTCATCATTGCCATATCTGACTGGCGAAAAAAGGGCAATTAAGTATCTACAAGCACGACCTGTCGAGACTTGATCACGGACGCCTCGAAGTGCGGCTCCCGGTCATTAACCTGACAGTCCCGTGCCAATACTCATCGACCTGCAAAAAGTGACCCTCCAAGGCGCGGAACGAACGCTTTTGGAGAACCTCGACCTCACGGTGTCGAGCGGCGATCGCATCGGAGTCGTCGGCATAAATGGCGTCGGCAAGACCACACTGCTCAAGATCATCGCCGGCACGCTAAAACCAGACTCGGGTGAAATTCGACGAGGTCGAGGAATCCACGTGGGCTTCTTGGAACAGATTCCCTCGCTGCCCGCCGGCACCGTTCGCGAGACGTTGGGATCTGGGTGGCAAGTCGACGCCGCGCTCGACCGATTGGGAATGTTGAGTGCTGCTGATACCAACACGTCCCAGCTCTCCGGAGGTCAACTAAAACGCGTGGCGTTAGCACGGGTCTTTGCCGAGCCCAACGACGTTCTCATTCTCGACGAACCGACGAACCACCTGGACTTGAGCGCCATTCAGTGGCTCGAGCAGCAAATCATGGCGTTTCGAGGCGCCGTCATCTTGGTCAGCCACGACCGGTTTCTCCTCGATCAGGTCACGACCCGCATGGTTGAGATCGACCGCGGCAAGACCTTCATCCACGCGGGCGGCTACTCGAAGCTCCTAGAAGCCCAGGCTGAGCGCGAGGAACAGGCCGCTTCCGCCGAACAGGTGCGTCGCAACCTCGCCAAGACCGAACTGGCGTGGCTTCGTCGTGGCGTCAAGGCTCGCTCCACCAAACCTCAGGCTCGTATTGACGCAGCCGAGCGGCTGTTGGCCAGCCGTCCCACCGCCGCGGCTCGCGCGGGTTCGCTCGATCTCAGCGTGGAGACTCCTCGACTCGGTAACACGGTAATCAAAGCGCATCACGTCGCGTTCTCTTACGACAACGAACGCCAGACGCTGCACGACGTCAACCTCGACTTGGGCCCCGGTGACCGCGTAGGCATCGTCGGTCCCAACGGCTCGGGTAAGTCAACGTTCATGAATCTCCTCGCGCAACGAATCGAGCCAACGAGTGGCACGGTGAAACGCGGACCGACGGTTGTGACCGCCTACCTCGACCAAGGGGGCGGCGACTTCGACTTGGAAGCGACCGTCCAAGAACTCGTCGCCGGACCCCAAGGCATACCCGGCTCCCCCGAGGACGTTGCCCTTATGAAGCGATTCTGGTTCACGGGTGCGTTGCCGACCACCAAGGCCAAAGATCTCTCCGGAGGCGAACGACGACGATTACAATTGCTCCTCGCCTTGTCAGTGCGCCCCAACGTGCTCTTCCTCGACGAACCCACGAACGATCTCGACCTCGAGACCATTCGCCTCATCGAGGAGTTCTTGAGGCAATGGCCCGGCACGCTGATCGTGGTCTCGCACGATCGAACGTTCCTCAGTCGCACGACCGATCGTCTGCTCGAAGTACACGCGGACGGAACGATCGCGGACGTTCCCGGCGGCATCGACGCGTGGATCGCCAGGGCTGCTGGCATCACCACGACGTCACCGTCGAGCGTCAAGACCGATGACGCGACCAGCGGAACCTCGGACGTTCCTCTCGGTCACCAGATCCGCGACGCGGAAAAAGAGATGTCGCGTCTCGAGCGCCGACGAAAAACGCTTACCGAGAAAATTCTCACCTCGCACGAACACAAGGAACAGACGCGTCTTGGCGTCGAATTGGCCGACGTTCAAAAAGCACTCGCCGTCGCCGAAGAGTACTGGCTGACGCTGGTCGACTGAAAACGGCGATTGATCGTCACGACGATCTACGCCGCGACGCGAGCGCTGGTGAAGTACACAAAAAGTGTTCGTCACGCGGTGATCACTTCTTGAAGCGTGTCGCCGAGCCACTCCAACCCGTCACAAAATTTCAATCGTCTGCGTACCCGTCAAACACGACGGTAGTTAGACTGAATTCTTCGCAAACTCGCAGTAACGCTTTTCGAAGCGTCAAATCTCACCCGAGAGGAAAACGATAATGTCCCCCTTTGAAGAACTCGAATCGAATGTTCGTTACTACAGCCGTCAGTGGCCAGCCGTCTTCTCAACGGCCCACAATTCGACGATCACCGCTGAAGACGGCACGCAGTACTTGGACTTCTTTGCGGGTGCGGGGGCACTCTCTTACGGTCATAACAATCCCATCCTCGTTGAGGTTGCCATCGAGCACCTGCGCTCTGGCAAACTTCTGCACAGCCTCGACACCAAAACGGTAGAGAAGCGCCGATTCCTCGAGGCCATCGAGCGACACGTTCTTCTCCCACGCAAAATGGATATGGTCGTCCAGACCGTTGGACCAACCGGCGCCACGGCAGTGGAGGCTGCGCTGCAACTGGCCCAACGCATCACCGGTAATCGCGCCGTCGTCGGCTTCGAAGGCAGTTACCACGGCATGACGTACCGAACGGCCTCCATCTCCGCCTCGATGGCCGGCAGGGCGATCAGCGCTCACGTGAAAGAGTTCGTGGCACTGCCCTACGTGCGTAGCGTTTCCGACGCAGACCTTACGCTCCTCGAGTCCACCCTTGACGCAACCGTTGACGGTCAGCGCGTCGGCGCGGTCATTATCGAGTCAACCCAGGGTGAAGGCGGAGCCCGACCCTTTGACCCTTTGTACCTCCGAGCCATCCGCGAGCGCGCGAGCGAACGAGGCATTCTCGTCATCGCTGACGAAATTCAGGCGGGCGTCGGACGAACCGGCGCGTTCTTCTCATTCGAAGGTTCGATGCTCGACCCCGACATCGTGTGCGTTTCGAAGTCCATCAGCGGCCTGGGACTACCTATGGCGCTCAACCTCGTGCGCCGCGAACTCGACGCGTGGTCACCTGGCGAGTTCTCCGGAACGTTTCGCGGCAACAACTTGGCCTTCGCGACGTCAGCCACGATGCTCGAAACCTATTGGGCCGATTCGAATCTTGAAAAGAGTACGGAGAAGCGTGGCAACACGGTTCGCGCCGCCCTTGAGGAGATTTCCGATTCCTTCAGTAACGGTCAATTCGAGGCACGAGGGAATGGTCTCTTGTGCGGACTCGACGTGGGCGACACGCAGTTAGCCGCTGACATCGCCGCGGCGGCCTTCGAGCGCCGACTCATCGTCGAAACGTGCGGCGCGGGAAACGCCACCGTCAAATTGCTGCCACCCATCGTGATCGAAGAAGACCAGTTAGCCGAGGGACTTACGAGACTGAGGGACGCCGTCGACAGCGCCTGCAAAGTGCGTTGAGCGACACGAGAGGCTGGCACGACCTCGTTGTCGCCTTTGACGATGATGGTCTCGACGTTCTCGCCGACGCCGCGTTAGTCGCGGTCGAGAGTCTCCGCCGTCCAACATCGGGGCCCCGATCGAATCTGACACCAGCAGCACTGCACCAGCTCGTCGGATCACTCGAGATATGCCCTAAGGACGGCGTCGATCTCAACACGGTCCTCTCCGAGTTGGGGTCCGTAATCTGGTCTAACGGTGTAGTGCCAAGCGACCCCGCGTGTGTCGCGCACCTTCACCCGCCGACCCTCGTGCCCGCCGTTGTCACCGAACTCACCATCGCCGCAACAAATCAGTCAATGGACTCATGGGACCAGTCGCCCGCCGCGACCGAAGTCGAACTGCGTCTCATGAGTTGGCTCGCGAAACTGATCGGCTTCCCCGATACCGGTTCGGGCGTCATGACCTCAGGAGGAACAGCGTCGAACGTCCTCGCGATCACGCTGGCACGTTCATGGGCGGCAAAGAAAATGGGCGTTGACGTTCTAAAAACCGGGTTGCCACGCGAGGCTATGAGTTGGCGAATTCTCTGCTCTGACCAGGCCCACTTTTCGGTGCAGCGCGCCGCCGCCCAGCTCGGTCTTGGCCGCGACTCGGTGATCAGCGTCGAGACAACGTCGTTTGGTTCCATGGACGTAGCGGCGCTCGATCACGCACTCGATGAGATGACTCGCACAGGACTGCAGCCAATCGCCATTGTCGCCACCGCCGGCACTACGGACCTTGGCGCGATTGATCCGTTGATGGACATCGCCGATCGCGCCCGTCGCAACAACTCGTGGTTCCACGTTGACGCCGCGGTGGCCGGAGCTTTCCTGCTCTCCGAGCGCCTCCAGCCGGCGCTCTCGGGGATCGAACAGGCTGATTCGGTGACCGTCGACTTCCACAAACTCTGGTGGCAGCCCTTCAACGCCAGCGCGCTCGCTCTCCGAGACGCCGAACGCTTCGATCTCTTGCGGGTGAAGTCGAACTACCTCGACCGAGGCGACGAACTCGACGGCGTCGTGAATCTCGTTGGACGCTCGCTCGACACGTCGCGCCGATTCGACGCGGCCAAGGTAGTGGCGACGCTACGTACTCTCGGTGGTCTCTCGCTCGCGGAAATGCTCGAACATCTGGTCGATCTCAGTGACTACGCGGGTTCGGTGATCGAGCGCCACCCACGGCTCGAACTCGTGGCGCCACCCACCTCGGTGATGTGCGTCTTTCGCGCACCCGACGCCAGCGACGACGACCTGCGACACGTGCAACAGCGTTTGCTCGCCCGAGGAGAGATGATCCTCGGGCGCACGAGGATCAAGGACCGCGCGGCACTTAAGTTCACGTTTATGAATCCTCTGTCAACGACCGACGACGTTGATCGGCTCGTTGACGTCGTGGCGAAGGAACTCAGCGCGCTCTAGACCGCACACAATTGATGAGCAACGGGGAACTCCACTCAACCCCTAGGCGAGAGCGATCCCATTCCCATTAAAACTTGAACCCAACAATGGACGCCGTACGGGTAGCAACGTCAACGCCAAACATTGCGCTCACCCCTTGAAACCGCCACCAAATATTTCCTAAATGTCGTCGTTTCAGATGATTTTGATGATTACCCAGGTAGCCCGAACGGACGACTTAGCGCTTCGCACACGCCGTCCTCGGGCTGCAGGACTTGACAAGACGAGGGGCCGAAGAGCGAGTGTGATGAAAGGGCCTATACGTATTAACAAGACGACCTCACGAAGGAAGCTACCGAGTTAGTCAGCCTCGCAGTTGGCGTGCTCTTCGAGCTGCAGGTCTCCTCCTCACACGACATTTAGCCCGAGAACGTTTCATTGCATCCTCGAATCAGGAAGTGACTACCGCGCGCCGTACGCTCATCACTAGATGATGCCCCAGCCCCACTTCTCCATCGAATCCGCCCATGCTTTGCCGGAGGCAGTGAACGACCCCTGTGAAAATGCAGGAAGTTCTGGAGCCATATACAACCATGACTGAAGAGCGAGCCAAGTCATGAAACCGCGTCTGCGCAAGCTCGGAGGAACTTCGGCTCTCTGAACGATGAATTCACTCTGAGTCACCTTGCAGCCCACGAAGACATTGGAGTTAAAGGTCAAATCCCCGGTCTCACCAGTAAATCCAATTGGATACTTCGCAAACGCTCGTTCTGGACGCATCTCCCAAAGCAATCGGACGTCCCGATGCATCTGATTCATCCCATGCACTCGCAAGTACGGCTTCTTCGGGACTAACAATCGAGGCCTCCGGAGAAAGAAGTCGACGATCGAGGTAACCCTCCCCTCGACCCTGAAGTGCGCTTCAAGTTCGGGCTTACTTGACTCGATTCCTTCTGTTGACCCGACCATCTCAACTCCCTCGCGTCAGCCTTGGACTGTGGGTCCACGACGTCGATTCAAAACTCTCTGTCGGTATTAACTACGACACAACGCGACTCTCAATTTAGGTTCACATGTTCGGTACTTTGATCGATGAATTTGACCACGTCAATTAGACAAAATTCGTTACCCTGAACCATCTATTTGAATTTGAAGCTGGCACCATTTCGAAAAGCCATCGATAGCCGAATTATCCCAATCAATATGCCGGCGCCGGAAATCACCAGACATAACGCCCCCAAATCGTCCATGGCGTTCGAACTCGAAGCAAGAATAAGAAGAATTGCACCTAACCAGCCAAACGGCACCGCTAACGCGGTCCAGAAGTAGCCGGACAACAAATACGTGGCAGGTTTGATGCCGTCACTTTTGATGGATCTTGCAATTACTGATGTGTCGGACGATACGTGTCGAGCCAGCATCTTTTTGAGAATCGGACGTTCAAGAACCCACATATAAGTTCCGCCTTGTTCGACGATTAAAGCCTGTTCAGGGTTCAAGAATTGCTCTGTCACATGTTGTCATTTCTTTTTCTTAACGGCGGGATGGAGAACCTTTTTTGCGACCGCGATAGCAGCTCCAACGTCTGACACGAGACTCGCAATTCCGACATTGACGCTAAACCCACCAAATAGGTTGGCGACGGCACCACTACCTGCAGCGGTCGCGATGACTCCGGTGCCACCGGCGAGTGAACTTACTCCTCCCAAAATTACTCCAGCACAATCTGCTTCCGCACCGCCCAAACATTTCTTAGTATCGAGAATTGAAGCTGTCGTGCCGGCGGTAAATGCAACCACACCCAATGAGAGTGCAACTCCTCCACTCACGACGCTTACGGGGAGAATCAACACCGCCGCTGCTGCGATTGCAGCTGTAATACCGAGACCAATACCGATATTTCCAGAGTTTGCAGCTATGCCATGTCTCGTTGCATCGAATGCTTTGCAAACAAAGCCGAACCATCCACCACACTGACCCAAGGGATCGGTGCTGTTCAATGGATTGTCATTTGTAAACACATACGGCTGATTCGTCTGCGCGACTGCTGGGTCGACACTTATGAATTGATCAGTCGAGGGATCGTAGTACCGGTTGATTACGGAAGTCACGGTGCGATGTCGCGAACACTTTGTAGCCGGAGCCGGTGACCAGGGAGATCGATGTACGGAGTTCCGAATATCTCTGAAACGCAAAAGATCCTCGTTGAGAACAATTTTGCAGTGCCGACCTCGAAAACCCGCCGTGAGTTCACCCGTAACTGAGGCGCTGCCCATATGCGACTCAGCAGCGACGACTCCAGTAGGCATCCACCAACTGTGTCAGGTCGTGCGAAGTTACGCAGCGATGTGTGACAGAGGTACGTAAGAAGGAGAAATCGAGTTGCTCGGAACTAACGCGCGGCCGGCAAAACGAATTGAGAACTTACAAAGTAGGTCGCTACGGCTTTGTCGCAATCACCGTCGCAACGGTCGATGTCGGCTCGATATGCGCCGCGACGTGGGGAGCAATCATGCGCAGGATTCGAACAAGTTCACTATGAAGACGTGCGGGCTCGAGTTCTGGCGTCCGCGCTCTGTCGAATACGGGCTCATGGTGAGCGATTCGGTTTCTCACGATGTTTATGTTGGTTATTACTTTGTCGACGTCTGCGCGCTTTGTCGAAGTGGGATAGGCGTGGTGCAGGTAGGGCACCCAAATGGACTTTTCGTGTGAGGCTGTCGTCAAGTGACTCCAAAAACCAAAACCAAGTTCCGCCATGACGAGGCCGGGCGTGGCCGAAATTCCACCGCACTTCTTAATCGCCGAATCGACGGAGCGCCGATTTAGATAGTTGACATCCGAACCTCGTTTGAGTCCAAATTTATCTTTACGCACTCGCCAGATTGGCATAACGACGGGCGACGTAGGATCAAGCAACCAATGATCGGTCCCGTTCCATCGACTACTGAACGCTTGGTCGTATACGTTTCTCAACGCAACCTCAAAGTGCGCAATGTCACGCATCAGTGCCTGACCGAGCGAGACATTCCATTCATAGAGTTCTAAAGCGAGTACTCGATCACCTGCGCAGTGTAAAACGTACCGATCGAATCGGGGAGTTCCAAGCCAGGCGTCAATCCATTGATCTGACATGGTCACTTCCGTTGAGATGTCTTAAGCCCCGGCGACATGGAAAAATCCAGCGGTCCACCGGGGCCAACAAGAACCATTATACGGGAAAACCAGCGACTCTAGATAATTATCTAGTCAGCCGATCTGTGCCGCTCGAGGCTGTTCAGCCGGGTGACAGCGCGCGTGCACCTCTTGAAGTTTCGCCATCGAAACCCGGGTGTAGGTCATTGTCGTCTCGAGCTTCTGGTGGCCAAGCATTTCGGCGATGAAGCGTACGTCAGCGCCGGCGTCCAGCATGAGCGTGGCGGCGGTGTGGCGAAAGAGGTGGCAACTGCCCTTCTTCATGGGTGCCGCCGCGCGCACGTAGGTAGTAACCATCTTTGATAACACGTCGGGGGCGAGGACGCCGCCCGTGACGCTCAGGAACAGCGTTGGATGATCGTGGTTTCTATCCAGTTCGGGTCGAACTTCGTCGAGGTAGCGCGTGACCCAGCGACAGGCTCGCTCACCAATGGGCACGAACCGATCTCGTGCACCCTTACCTTGGCGAACAAAGAGCGTGCGCCTTCCATGATCCACGTCAGCAACGCGAAGGTGCAGCAACTCTGCTCGACGAATCGCGATTGAATAGAAGACTTCGAGAATTGCGCGATCGCGAAGGCCGAGCGCCGTTGTTGTATCGGGCCCGGCCAGCACTGCTTCAACTTCCTCGACACTGAGTATTGCTTCGGGCACGCGGTGTTCGGTCTTCGGCAAGACGAGTGAAAGAGCCGGATCGAATGCCAACGCCCCGCTTCGAGCGAGCCAGGCGAAAAGACCCTTCACCGGAATGAGGCGCTGGGCTTGGGTGCGAAATGAAAGTGGTTCGCCGTTGACCTTCTTCTGATGGTAGAGATGGCGCTGGTAGGAGTCGAGGACACTCGGCGTGACGTCAGTTACGTCGCGCAGTTCGCGTTCGTCGAGAAACGCCACGAAGGACGAAAGGTAGTAGTGGCGCGCTCGTAGTGTGTCCTTGGAATAACCGTGCACGGCACCCCAGGTGAGAAAGTCCGCTACCGCGTCACTGGTCTTCATTGACTGGCTCCTTTTGAGGTACTGCCCGCTGTATCGGGGTAGGAAACATCGGTGTATGAAGTACCGCGCTCGTGTGAGTCCGCGAAAGGGACGAACTGAACGAACTGACGCTCTTCACCTGATGGCGTGGCATGAGAAGTTCGTTGATCGTAGTCACCAACTGCGCCAAAGTTCATAGGTGCAAAATCGTGAACCAAGCGGTAGGTGCGACAGCGCCCTCGGCCTCCTCCACTGACGACAAGGTACTCCAGGGCCACGAGCCGATCGGTCGCCGCGCGCACTTGCGTATCAGACCAGCCGAGTCGTTCACGCAGTTGGCGTCTCGTAACGTCAATCTCACTCGTTTCGCAGTCTTCCTCTTGCGCGCAATGGCTCGCGTAGGAACGCACGACGTCAAGGAGACGACGGGCTTGTGGAGCGAGCGCCTCGGCGTCGCGAGCAAGCACGTTCGCACACAGCCGTGACGCCACCTCAATATCGTGAGGCGTTGCTTCGAGGTAGGTATGGGTGACGCCCTCAACCAGCTCGGTACGTCGTTCACGCTGGTGTTGATGCAAGAGCGTCACCACGGCGATCATTGAGAGCAATTTCGCGTGGTCGCGACGGTGCCGAGTCGTCGAACTCGGAAATGACAACGTAACGTCGGGAATAACGACCATGATGGGCTCAAGTAGTCGCTGGATGTCGTGGTGCCTGGCGCGTACTTCGTTGGCTTTGGTGCGAGCGTGCAGACCAGCGAGCGAGGCCGCTTCGAGTTGAGCCTTAATGATGGCCTGGGTTTGGGCGGCGTTCTCATCCACCCCGAGCACCACCAGCCGGTTCTCCAGTTCGGGGTCCAGTGTGGTCGCGGTAGTGGTCATCATGAGACTGAGTGGACCGACGGTTTCGTAGGTACGAGTGCGCAGCTGACCACTTGGGTCTTTGCCCGTGGAGGCAATCGCGAGTCGACCCTCGCTCACCAGTAGTTTCAGCGCGTACGACGCACGGGCCGAGCCCCGTTCTTCGGCGACAAAGAGCACCTTGTGGCGCAGCCCCGTGCCGCCCAAGTAGTAGAGCGCTTGGGAGGTAATGGCTGCGAGTGACACCAGGTCTTCGGGCGGCACCATCGCGGTGACCGCCTCCATCAGCGTCGACTTGCCACCAGCTGAAGGCGACTGGATAAGTACGCCGAGGGGTCGCGCGCACTTGCGCGACAGCGCAGCCAAGTAACAGACCAACAAATTCGATTCCTCACCAACAACTTCGAGGTGAGCGAGGTCATCGCAGAGTCGAGCGAGCAGGTCCGGTGCCTGCAGCCAGGCCAAAGCAGCGTCTCGGCGTGCGTCCGTCATCTCGATGAGGTCAGCGGTGCTCTCATTTCGCCACTCGTCGCGCGCAACTTCTGCGACGCGCAGAACGTGAACTACGTCAGCGACGAGCGTCGTGCGTTCGACCCGTAGTTCACTAGAAGCGGTGTCCAGAAAGCTCGACCGCTGACGCGCGCTGTAGAGATCGAGCGTGTCTAAGTGAAAACGACCTTGCGACTCATCAACAACGGACAGCGCTACGCTCAGGCGGTCACCGTCGATGTTTCCCCGCGCTTGTGCTCCACGCACCCGCCACGAACGACTACCAATCTGTACGTAGGTCTCGTCGCGACCTGGTGTTGCGCTGATGACCGGTTCCAGGGTTACCCCGGACGTTGACACCGGCGCGACATCATTGGCCAGGGCCACGTCGTCGACTTTGAGTGCAGGGAGCACTGTGACGACGCGCTCTTTCTCGCCTCTGGCGTTGCTACGCACCAATTCGGCAAGTGCATCACCAGATCGTCCCGATGCGAGCAACGTGCGCGCAATGTTGACGTCTTTCGCGACCAAAGAAACCGTGGCACCGTAGTCGCGGAGTCGATCGACGAGTTCTTCGCCGTCTCGACCGAGCACAGTAAGCATTTCGGTTCGTGCTGAAATTTCCTTTAGGTCTTTCACCGAATAGCCCCGCGGTCGCGCGGGTGCAAAGACCATCACGTTTTCGTCGAACAGTTCCTCTTCGCTCTCAGCCACGGCACCAAGAACGGCCAACCCGTCAAGAAGCGACGTTGTTACCAGGCAACGCGAAGTTGAGCGTTCATTTGTTGATGACGCCGGCTTCACGGTTTCGACAAAGACGCCGCCGGGCATACCACTCGCCCACTGAAACGATGACGGGCGATCGACTCGTCGAGCAAAGAGTGCAATGACACGACCGTCTCTACGAACCGGCACCACCAGCACCCTCGAAAGGCCTCGTGTCCACTGGCACGAAGAATCCCGAGAGCCGCAAGACGCTCGCGAAGGAGTCGTCCGGCCTTGAGTTCCCGACTCGGGATTCGAAGACCAAGCGTTCGATCCGAAAGTCCAACGCCAAGTGAATTTGCGAGCGCCGGCGAAAGGCCGAGTGCGCGCGAGACGTCCTCGCTCCGTTCGTCGCTCTCGAACGTTGTGGACCAGTGAGCCGCCACCGCGTCTAGAAGATCAGCGTCAACGTCGCCCACGAGAGAAGCAGCTTCGCCCTCGAAAATCGATTCAGCAGTCATTTTCCTATTCCTATATTTATATGTATATTATCATTATGTCACTAAATAGGCCGTCGTGCAAGCGGTACTGTGTTGCATGGGATTTCCCGAAAACTTGGCTGCACTACGTAGGGAACGTGGCCTCACCCAGGCGGCGCTCGCCGAGTCCCTTGACGTACTTGCGAACCAAATCAGCATTTACGAGGCGGGGAAATCTGAGCCCTCACTCGGCGTGTTGCGCCAACTCGCGATCGCTCTTTCGACGACCTGTGACGAGTTGGTCTTTGGGACCAGTCGACTCAGCGATGACAAGAATTTGGAACTCGCTTTTGAAGCTACGAAATTGCTCTCTCCCGAAGAACAAGCAACTGTGATGTCCCTGCTCGATGCCTTCCTCGCCGCCCATCGACGTCGTACTAGTTCCGGAGAAGGGCCCCGGGCAAAGAAGAATCCCGCGCATTGACTGAGACGAGCAGCGCCATGTCCGCAAGCTGTTCCTCTCCGCCTAAAAGATCCAACCACCTGAGTTGAACTGTCATCACATCGATCCGGTGAACACATTGCAGCTCCTTCACGAGGGAACGAAATGTTCGCCCTCTACTTATTAAGCCAATTTCAGAGTCCGTTTGGAGACAGAAATTTGGCCTCACCTAGGAAATATGTGAAACCTGGACGTTGAGAGACGTGGGTGGATTTTCGGATAGAACACTTAAGACCTTCGGACTGTCGGGCGCTACTAGCCCGACGCCCGGCCGGGAAGGGTTACTAAAGACGTTGGAGTGGCGTCACTACGTAACTCTTCTATACGTCTTCAAGACACGCGGTGCCGCGCTCAACCAGCTTCGGCGCTCGAGTCTCGCAATCGAGGACGGATTCAGCAAATCCGGCCGCCGCACACTTCACGGTTCCAGCGTCAATGGGAAGTCTCATGGTGCTCCTTACAGAGGAGCAAAATTTTCGCCCTCTATAAGAACTAGACACACCGAAATTCGCATTTTCGAACAGAAACTTTGAGAACGGCCCCAAATATTTTCTTAATTCATTAGTTTGAAACGATTTTGATGATCACCCTGGTAGCCCGAACGGACGGCTTGGCGCTTCGCGCACGCCGTCCTCGGGCTGGAGGACTTAACAAGACGAGAGGCTTGAAGGGCGAGTGTGATGAAAGGGCCTATACGTATTAACGAGGTACATATCTCTATCGCTGATTGTTCTGAGTTCTCTTTCCAGCACCGTAACCCTGAAGCATCCTCAAAAGGCACAGAGTCAGGGCAACGACGGCGACGACAACCATAAGCCATTGAATTGCAATCACGATTGAAGACTTCTGCTTAGGGATAATCAGTAGTGCCGCGGCGAGTCCCGAGATGGAGAATACGGGCGTCCAAAATCCCGCCAATAAGTAGTAGCCCATGGATTGAATACCCGTTCGCTCCACCTGACTACTCCAACGAGGCATCTTGCCAACCAGGAAGAGGGCCAATCTATTACGAACAAACTTCCTTTCAAGGGGAAACACAAGTGTTAATCCTCTGGCCACTTCGTCAGCTTCCAAATCGCTCGTCATCTATTTAGAGCCGCCCGCACCTGAATTTGACAGTTACATCATCCATCATTTCGTCTTTTTCTTAATACTAGATTTTGTCGAAGTCTTTGTATTTACTTTTGCAACCGTAATTGTCGTGTCAGTGATAATGCCCGCGACCCCGACAACAGAACTAAATGCACCCAGTCCCTGCAATACCGAATCGGCCACCGATCCAGTTGTCGCAAAAAGCGACCCTCCTGTAGCGATGCCTCCAGTCAATGTGCCGGTAAGTCCAAATGCGAGGCCGATGCATGAAGCCTGGTCCCCTTCGTGGCAATACGTTCCATCGATCGAAGTCGCGACTATCCCCGACACTGAAGCTGTAACTGCGAGGCCAAATCCCAGCGCCGTCGCCCCAGCTGTAATTTCGATGACCGCACCCACCCCAGTCCCTGCTGCAATGACACCCACAACAAGACCCACAGCCTGCCATGGGTGATGAACGGCCCACTTTCCAGCTGAAGTTACACCACAAACAACGTCATACCACGAGCAGAGCCCTAGCGGATCCTCCATATTTAATGGATCATCATTCGTGAAAACGTACGGCTGATCCGTCTGCGCGACGTCAGGGTCGATACTTATGAACTGATTAGTCAATGGATCGTATTACCGGTTGATTGAGCATTCTGATGCGAAGGTCGTAGTTGGGCAACTTCTAAGCGACCATGACCAGGACTGTTGGGCAATCGAGACGCGAAGATGATCGTACGGTGACACTAAAGTCGACTCGACGCTCATGAACGCAATGCTATTGAAAGTCTTGGCCTTATCGCGTGACGATGGCCTGAAATCTGCCGACCACCGTGCTCGTCGCTACGCGGTTCTGGCGTCGATTCTTTTGAGTTCAGCAACGGCCTCTCGCAGTGGTGACAGCCTCTCGCCGATCACCGCCTCCACCACCGCAAAATCCGTGTCGTGGTAGTGATGGACGAGGACGTCGCGCATGCGCGCGATCTGCTTCCACTCGACTTCGGGCCGCTGATCGAGCAAAGTCGTATCGATGTGCTTGACCGCTTCGCCAATTTCCATGAGACGAGCGCGGCAGGCGTCGTAGACAACGCCTTGATGCAAATCGCCATCGGCGAGGTACTCACCTATGGCTTTAATGGCGTCTTCGATGTCGCTAAGACGCTCTTGGTTACGTCTCGTCACAAACTGACGGCCTCGGCGACGACCTCGTCACGCACGAAGGGACGAAGACCCAGTGGCGTGCACACGTCAACCCTCACGCCAAGCTCCTCTTCGAGGTCACATCCGAGCGCAAGAATGTCGAGTGGATGGGCGTCCTCGTCGAACTCAACGAGGAAGTCGACGTCACTGGTGGGAGAGTCGTCGCCCCGAACAACGCTGCCAAAGACACGGACGTTCTTCGCGTGGTGGCGCCCCGAAATCGCAAGCACGGCGTCACGGTGCTCGAGCACGAGGGTGCTCAGTCGCGAGGTCGATCGAAGGTCGGATTCCATACGCACCATTCTACCGGCGCCCCGTGTCCTTTGGGAAGAAAGCACGATCACGATCCATCACGAAGCGCGCGACTGTTTCCTCTCCGCCGGGTGGCACCGTGCGTGCACCTCTTGGAGTTTCGCCATCGATACTCTCGTGTACTGCATTGTCGTATCGAGCTTCTGGTGTCCGAGCATCTCAGCCACGTGGCGTACGTCGGCGCCGGCGTCCAACATCAACGTGGCGGTCGTGTGGCGAAAGAGGTGACAGCTTCCCTTCTTCGCGCCAGCACCCGCACGGATGTAGGCACCGACCAATCTGGTTAAGACGTCACTCACGAGGGGTAGTCCCGTCGTTGAGAGGAACAACGTGGCGTAACGGGTATCGCGTTGGAGTTGAGGACGTACCTCGTGCAGGTAACGGGCGACCCAGTAGCGCGCGCTCACCAATGGGTACGAATCGGTCGGAGCACCGTTGCCCTGGCGCACGAAGAGTGAACCACGGGCCACGTCGATATCACTCACTTGTAAGTTGATCAGTTCCATGCGACGAATAGCCGTTGAGTAGAAGACCTCGAGAATCGCACGGTCGCGCAGTCTGAGCGGCGTCGTCGTGTCGGGACCGGCGAGGACCGCATCGACTTCTTCAACGCTTAAGACCGCTTCGGGCAGACGCCGCTCGGTCTTCGGCAAAGTAAGTCCGATCGCGGGGTCGAAACCAATCGCGCCGGACTTGGCCAGATAGGAGAAGAAACTCTTCACCGGCACGAGACGTTGAGCCTGGGTGCGAAAGGACAGAGCCGTGCCGTCGCGCTTTTGATGGTGGAAGAGGTGACGTTGGTAGGACTCGAGGACCGAAGGGGTTACCTGGCGCGGATCAATGAGGTCACGCGCTTCGAGGAAACGGGTGAGTTCATCGAGGTGATAACGCCTTCCGCGCACCGTGGTCGCGGCGTAGCCGTGAGCGGCGAGATGCGTGAGGTAGTCCGACGTGGCTTGCTCAAGTGCGTTCATCGCGCTGCCCCCGTCTCTTCGTACGGCGCTACGGCGCTCGCGTCCGACTGCGCTCCTAACGTTTCGTGCACCAACTCCACCAACTGCGTCGTTGCACCTGATGAAGGAAGTGAAGGAGTTGGTGTCGAAGTCGCACCAACGTGCACCATGGCACCTACCAAGCGGTAGGTGCGACAACGTCCCCGGCCACCTCCCGCCACCACCAGGTACTCGAGCGCAACCAGGGCGTCGGTCGCGGCACGCACTTGCATCAGCGACCAACCGAGTAGTTCGCGCAACTCTCGCCGGGTGAGCTCGACGTCGCTACTCAACACGTCACTCTCTTGGGCCCTGGTCGCTGCGTAGTCTCTAAAGACTCGCAACAGTCGTTGGGCCTGAGGTGCGAGGTAATCATCGTTGCGCACAAACACCTTCATAATCGACTTTCTGTAAGTGCAAACTGCAAGACGAGCGTAAGACTGGTGGGACGAGTCATTGAGTACAAGACTTCGTATGTCCTGGACTTGACCGAGACAATCTATAAATACTTACTGGCCGTTTTCTACTGCATATTCATTTCTTTTCTTTCGGTGCTCTTGTGCTGGGAGGCTATTAAGGAGCGGAAAACTTCGTCCCTCCCAGAACTTTCCAATCACGCGAAACTTCGCCCAGTTCTTCTTCTCTTTATTGCGGCACTCCTTATTTTGGATTTGTCTTACGGTCTCTGGGTTCTTGTCCGAGCCCATTCGAGTCTCTCGGCACAACGTCGTCCTCGCTCGAGCGCTCGATCGGGCCGAGTCACAATTGGAACTCTTTGGCCATTCGCCGTTTCCGTCATTGAGATTTTCATCTTCCGATTACTTTGGACTCACTACGAACCTCACGGCACCGTTGGAGTGCCATTCAGCATTAATCCACTTGTGGACCTCGATGATCTCGCGATCGTCGTGCTGATCGTGAGTTGGTTGACCTGGACCAAACGACACGCAGTTACATGGGTCGCCAAGGCAGCGGGCGCCTCGCTTGCGCCGGTAGTTGAAGTAACGGTGGAGGGGGCACTCTTGCTCGCTGATGGTACCTCTATTCCATTTAGCGAGCCTGAAAAATGGCCACGCAAAGGACTAGGAAGATCTCGGATTGCCTCCGTCGTCTCGGGACGCTGCAGGTGAATGACGAGATCAAGACAGTAGACATTCTTATTACTGAGGACGGCGATGCATATTACGCGCCTCCTCCCCCTCCTAAGAGGAGAACCTGGCGAATGCACCCTGAGTAATGTGAACCGGCCTGGGTTCTTCAGCGACTTTGACCTGCATTGGGTTTTGTTACCCATTTCGGTCTTGAAATCAAGCAGTCTTTTCTTCCCTGATCGACAGTCCGAACTGATGAGACAACAGCTTCGTTCGAACCTTCCGATATCCATCTCACTCGATGGCGACAAGAGTGAATCCACCCATTTTGTCTTTCTATCCCGATAAGCGTGCTGAAAATCTGAGAGCATTTTGTGACGCGAGCGCTGTAACTCCACGTCACTAGTGAAGAATCAATTTCTATCGCGAGGCGAGAAACTCTTCAACGACGATCAGGTAACGCTCGGTCTCTTCAACAAAAGGCATGTGACTCGATTCTTCGAAGATCTCCCACGACACGTCGGGGATGGCATCAAAGAACGGTTGAATAGTTGCCGGCGTCGCCTCGTCATAGCGACCAGACAAAAGCAGCGTCGGCACCGCAATATTGTGCACTTGATCCACCACGCTCCACTCTTTTAACGAGCCGACGCAGAAAAATTCGTTGGGGCCATTCATCGTGTTGTACACCGTCGAATCTTCCGACATGATTTCAAACGTGCGCACCACCTCGGGAGGATTTGGCAGAATTCGACAGACGTGTTCGTCGTAGTACGCCTGGGTTGCCGCTAAGTACTCCGGGTCGTCAACCGTGCCGTCTGCTTCGTGCCGATCGAGCGCGGCCTCAACCTCGCTCGACATTTGGCCGCGTAGAATTTTCGCCTCGCTCGCCCATAGTGCCATTGACGCGGGTGAATTACTGAGGATCAACTTCTCGAGTCCCATCGGGCGTCGAATGGCGTGTTCGGCGCCCAACATGCCGCCCCACGACTGACCGAGGAGATGGTATCGGTCATCGATACCGAGGAACTTCAGCAGATTGTCCAGTTCGGCCAGGAACAAGTCCACGGTCCAGAACGACGGATCTTGGTCGGGCATATGCGTTGAGCGGCCTCCCCCGACTTGGTCGTAGTGCACGATTGGCCGGCCAGAGCGCGCCAGCGCGGCGAGAGAGAGCAGATAGTCGTGCGAGCAACCGGGTCCACCGTGGACAACGACCAAGGGGGTCATCGTAGATTCGAGATCTCCCGTCACTCGGTACCACGTCTCGTACTCACCAAAAGGAGCTATGCCTTCAAATACGTTGGGCTCGGTCATCGAAGCAACGATAGGCCAAAGCCGTGTCAAAAGAACGGAACCGAAGAGTGCAGTAAACTTAAATCCTCTATGGGCCTCGCTATTGGCATTGTTGGCCTGCCCAACGTCGGAAAATCAACGCTTTTTAACGCGCTGACGAAGAATAACGTCCTAGCGGCCAACTATCCCTTCGCCACCATCGAGCCCAACGTCGGCATCGTCGCGGTGCCCGACGATCGGCTGGGCGTTCTCGCCTCGATGTACCACTCAGAGAAAATAATCCCGGCGGTCGTGACGTTCGTTGATATCGCGGGCATCGTTCGAGGTGCTTCGACTGGTGAAGGTCTTGGTAATCAGTTCTTGGCCGCTATTCGCGAGTGCGACGCGATCTGTGAGGTCGTTCGCGTCTTTGAAGATGACGATGTGATTCACGTCGACGGTCGTATCGACCCGGCGAGCGACGTGGCCACCATCGAAACCGAACTTATCCTCGCTGACTTACAGACCGTAGAACGTGCGGCCACCCGACTCGAGCGTGACGCCAAACGCGGTGGCGACGCCGCCACCAAATTGGCCGAAGTCAAAAAAGCTCAGGCCGTCCTTGACGATGGACGAATGATTTCTCAGGTGGGCAAAGAGCTCGATCGGCCCCTGTTGTACGACTTGCACCTCTTGACGGACAAGCCTTTTATTTACGTCTTTAACGTCGACGAAGCAACTCTTTCCAACGAGGCACGGCGCAACGAACTCCAAGCCTCGGTCTTGCCCGCCCCGAGTGTGGTGCTCTGCGCAAAAGTCGAAGCGGAACTCTCTGAGCTCGATGACACCGAGGCGCTCGAGCTCTTGCAGTCCTACGGCCAGGGCGAATCCGGACTCGCCCAACTTTCGCAGGTGGGCTTTAGGACACTCGGTCTTCAAACCTTTCTCACGGTCGGCCCAAAAGAAGCGCGCGCCTGGACCATTCACCAGGGCGAGACCGCACCCGAGGCGGCCGGCGAGATCCACACCGACTTTCAAAAACACTTCATCAAAGCCGAAGTCGTCTCCTTCGATGACCTGATTGCGGCCGGTTCAATGGCCGCAGTGAAAGCCGCCGGCAAAGCGCGCGTCGAAGGCAAGGAATACGTCATGCGCGACGGCGACGTTGTTGAGTTCAGAGTGGGCGTTTAAGCGTTAGAATCGATGTAGGCGTTTACGACAGAGGTCGGCGCCTGGAAACTACAAACTCCAAGGAGCATCATGACCTCTGACATCTTTGACTACAAAGTCGCTGACCTTTCACTCGCCGATTTCGGCCGCGCCGAAATTACGTTGGCCGAACACGAGATGCCAGGCCTCATGGCCATGCGTGCCGAGTTCGGTGCGTCAAAGCCACTAAAGGGTTCGCGCATCGCGGGCTCATTACACATGACCATCCAAACGGCGGTCTTGATTGAGACCCTCGTCGCGCTGGGCGCCGACGTTCGTTGGGTGAGTTGCAACATCTTTTCTACCCAGGACCACGCCGCCGCCGCGATCGTCGTTGGACCACACGGCACCGTCGACAAGCCTGCCGGCGTGCCCGTCTTTGCTTGGAAGGGCGAATCGCTCGAAGAGTACTGGTGGTGCACCGAGCAACTGCTTCGTTGGCCTGGCTTTGATGGACCGACGATGATCTTGGATGACGGTGGTGACGCAACGCTGCTCGTGCACAAGGGCCTCGAATTCGAACAAGCTGGTTTCGTACCTGCTCCTGAGTCCGCCGACTCCGAAGAGTACGTCGTTATCTTGCAGCTTCTTAACAAGATCATCGCCAGCGGCGAGAAGATCTTTGCACCCATGGCTAAGAGCATCATCGGCGTCTCAGAAGAGACAACGACCGGCGTGCACCGTCTCTATGAGATGGAGCGTGACGGATCGTTGCTTTTCGCCGCTATTAACGTCAACGATGCGGTCACAAAGTCCAAGTTCGATAACAAATACGGCGTTCGCCACTCACTTATCGACGGCATCAACCGTGCGACGGACATTCTCATCGGTGGCAAGGTCGCCGTCGTTTGTGGGTACGGCGACGTTGGCAAGGGCTCGGCAGAGTCATTTCGTGGCCAAGGGGCGCGCGTCATCGTCACCGAGATCGATCCAATCTGTGCGTTGCAGGCCGCGATGGACGGTTTTCAGGTAACGACCCTCGAAGAAGCGCTACCCATCGCGGACTTCGTGATCACCGCTACAGGTAACCGCGACATCGTCACGGTGGCCCACATGCAGACGATGAAGCATCTGGCGGTACTCGGCAACATTGGCCACTTCGACAACGAAATCGACATCGCCGGACTGACCAACTTGCCCGGCGTAAAGCGTGAAACCATCAAGCCCCAGGTCGACAAGTGGACGTTCCCCAGTGGCCGCGCCATTATCGTGCTTTCCGAAGGTCGACTCTTGAACCTCGGCAATGCGACGGGTCACCCTAGTTTCGTGATGAGCAACTCATTCACCGACCAGACCATGGCCCAGATGGAGCTCTTCGTCAATCAATCGCAGTACGACAAGAAGGTCTACGTCTTGCCCAAGCACCTCGATGAAAAAGTCGCGCGACTCCACCTTGACGCGCTGGGCGTGAAGCTCACGACGCTCTCGAAGCAGCAGGCTGACTACATTGGCGTAGCCGTTGAAGGGCCCTACAAGCCCGACACCTACCGTTACTAGCGATAACCCACAAAAATATCGTCGGCAACGCCCGAGACGCTATTCGGATTAGTGACTCGAACGAACCACTCATTACTCATGGCGTCCTTGAACTGTTCGCGGCTCATCTTCATCCAGAATGAATCACCAATCTGGGAGTGATGCGCCGCGAGGGCATCGTACTTCGAGTCGGTAACGTCGCTGACGTTGACGGCAACGTCGATGAGATCATCGGGCGTTCCCATTTCGATGCGCTCGTCGTCGGGTTCTTCTGGTTCGGGCGCTCGCACGATCCCCTTCGCCGCGTCGGCTTCGATCTGATCGCGCTCTTCTTGTTCCCAACGGGCGCGAAAAATCGCCATCACCGAGTTCGGTATAGCGTTGAAGTACAGCGTGGGCTCGTAGTCGAGTAACTCGAGCGCGGCCAGCGTGACACGATGAGCCTGAATGTGGTCGGGGTGCCCATAGAAGCCGTACGCGTTGTAGGTCATAACGACCTGAGGACGCTCTTCCATGAGGATCGCGGCCAGACGCTTCGCGGCTTCGTCAACCGGCGTCGCCCAAAACGATTCAGGATCGTCGTTCTGGGGCCAGCCCTTCATGCCCGAGTCACGGTACCCAAGTCGCACGAGACGATCAATGCCGAGAATCTTGACGGCGTTGTCGAGCTCGACAGCGCGAACCTTCGCCACTTCGTCACCGTCGTGGTGGTCGGCGTCAGGCTTGGCACCGTCTAAGGCGTCGCCACACTCACCATTCGTGCACGTGACGAGCACCGTGCGCACGCCCTGATCGGCGAGCACGCGATACGTCCCGCCAGTCGAGCTCGCTTCGTCGTCAGGGTGCGCGTGCACCGCTAGAAACGTCAAACTCATTACATCCCTCCAAAGAGATCGGTCGTGTCACCACTCACCTGGTGGCGACTCCACGCACGCTGGTAGTACTCAATTCCAAAGAGCAGTGTAAAGAGCTCCTGTTTCATCCCAACCAGATCGCCGTTATCCACCTGTGAGGCGTGTGTAGCCATGGCGGCTTGCTTCAACGACGCGTACTCAGCCACGTTCAACGTCGACGCCACCAGATCGTCAGGCACGTTCGTCCCCGCCTCCAGCACCCACGTCGGCATCGTGAGACCAAGGTTTTTCGTGTCGTCGACGACCTTGGTAATAATGCCCTTGGGCACGACCGGGTAGTACAGACGCTCTGCGCTCGCTGAGAGCTCAAGGGCGCGACGCGTGATCACGTTCGCTTTGATGTGATCGGGATGTCCGTAAAACCCGTTCTCGTCGTAGGTCACGACAACTTTTGCTCTCTCCTCATCGATGATCGCCGCCAACGTGCGTGCGGCCGTGTCGACGTCTGCGTTCACGAAGGCACTCGAACTTTGATTCTGGGGCCAACCCTCCATGCCCGAGTCGTCGTAGCCGAGCGAGATCAATCTCGCGTAGCCAAGCATCGTCGCGGCGCGCTGCAACTCTCCTGCACGCACACTCTTCGTGGTCAGTGCGTCATGGAGAGGACTCTCGCCCGAGAGGAAGGCGGGGTCGAAGCCCAGCTGTCCGTTCGTGCAGGTCACGAGCACGACGCGATGACCTCGGTTCGCGTAGTGCGCGACAGCCCCCGCGCCAAAGAACGCTTCATCATCGGGGTGCGCGTGTACGCAGATGAGTGTGGGAAGAGAAGTCATCATCGGAGACTATGAGGTACCAAGTTGAATGATTCGCACCAGCAACAGCGTCCCCGCAATGACGAGGTAGGACGCGACACCGCGCAACAAAATCCGACGGGCCAGTGACGAGGCCTGAGGGGCGAGCAACGTGAGTCGCGGTGTTCGCCAGTCGCGCTTGTCAATGGTGGTTTCGAGTGGCTCGGCCATTCGACGCAAACCAAGTGGCAGACCGACAATGAGTCCTAGGGCGCCCATGATGGAGAGCACGATCAAAAGCCCAACGACGTTGACCGACGTGAAGAGGGTGGAGATCATCATGGTGATCGAAAGCACCACGAGAAGTGTCACGACGATGGACGCCACCGCGTTCAACCACTTTGAGTTCACCCAAGGACCAAGAACCTCGCGATCGTTGCATAACAAAAGCACAAAGATGGTGGTGCTCGGCAACATCAGGCCACACATTGCCTGCACCGCGAGCGTAATGAGGCCCAGCGGCGCACCAGGAATCAGGGTTACGACACCCGCGACAATCAGCAGACCGCCAAAAGCTCCAAAAAAACCCTTCGCGTCGCGCACCCGAGAGTCCAATGACTGTCGAGAACCCGAGAGATCACCCAGCGCGTACGAGCTCGCGAGGGTGACCGCCGCCGCGCCAATGACCGACGCATTGAGAAGGAGAATCGCGAAGAGCACGCCCGCGCTGTGACCAAGATGATGGCCGAGTCCCTGTGCCACGCCCAACGCGTTCGTGTAGGTACCGGTTCCGCCATGTCCAGAGAGTCCCGACGCGGTAACGCTTATCAGTGCGCCAGCGGCGATGACCACGATGAGCGATCCAAGAATCGTGTCAACGCGCTCATAGTTAAGCCATCTCGGCGTGATGTGCTTGTCGACGATATTGGACTGTTGAAAGTAAAGCTGCCACGGCGCCACGGTGGTACCGATTATCGAAATAATCAAGAGCACCGAGGTCGAGTTGGCCCCTCCTCGTATCGACGGAATCACGCTGTGATTCACGATGTTCGAGAAGTGGGGGTGGGCGACGAGCACCAGCGGAATAATCACGAAATTAAGAGCGACGAAAATCATCATGAATCGCTCCCATCGTTGGAACGATCCGGATGCGGTCACCGCGAAGAGCAACACGACGGCGAGTGGCACTGAAATGTAGGGACTCACGCCGAGATAACGCATCGAGAGCGAGATGCCAATGAACTCAGTGATGATGATGAGAAAGTTCAGCAACAAGATGGAGCCGATGGAGACGTTGCCCCAGTAACGCCCAAAACGTTCTCGGATGAGGCGACCGTGGCCGACACCCGTCACCGCGCCAAGTCGCGCGACCATCTCTTGGTTAATGATCAGGACTGGAATCAGTAAGGGCAACGTCCACAACAAGGAGTAGCCAAAGTTCTGACCGGCCTGGGCGTAGGTCGATACGCCACCGGCGTCGTTATCGCCCACCATGACAATGAGCCCGGGACCGATAATGGCAATCAGCGTGAGAAAACGAGCGCGCGCACCGCGTCGATTGCCTTCGTCGTGCGTATTAATGGTGCCAAAGGCACCGGAAATCTGATGTTCTTTCGACTGTTCGCGTTGCACGCTCCACCTCCTTTCATCGTGTCGTGGTCGTTCAACGAAACAACCACGGCGTGACTAAAGGGGCCAGGTGCTCCTCTTTAACGACGTGCGAAGTTGTATCGGTACGTAATAAGCCTCGCGGCTGGTACTAGGGGGTTTCAGAGAAGCCCCCTTAGAACGTGACCCCAGTCGGTGCGCGGCATTATTCCTCCACCGCACTCATCCCGAACTCGGCGCGCCATCCCTGAGGCAGGAGCATCTCGAGTAGGTCATCAACTGTTACGACCCCAATCATTTTGGCGTGCTCGTCATCGAGCACGGGCAACACGGTGAGGTTGAAGTCACTCATTTTCTTTGATACACGCAATACGTCCCAATGAGGATGGACGTGGGCGAGCTGGGTGCGAGCGACGCTGAGAGCTAGCTCGGTGGCGCGGGCACGCACGAGTGGCGCAATGGACGCCGCACCAATTGGCTGACCACTTTCGTCAATCACGAAGACCGCCTGCAGTGACTCAGCGGGCACGCTGGAACTGCGAATGGCTTCGAGCGCATCGGCGACCGTCGCGTTCGCCGAGACCGAGACGAAATCAGGATTCATCAGCCCCCCGGCGGTGTCGGCGTTATATGAGAGAAGTTGGCGCACCTTCGTCTGTTGCTCGTGTGGAAGAAGTTCCAGAATTGGCAGTCGGCGCTCTTGATCGACCTCAGAGATCAGGTCGGCCGCGTTGTCGGGTTCCATGCGCGACAACAACCGTGCCGCTTCGACGTCACTACGCGATTCAAGGAATTCCAACTGATGGGTCGTGTCGAGCTCTTCAAAAACGTCGGCCTCGAGTTCACGATCCAGTCCGACCGCTTCGATGATCTCTTCGCCTTCTTCGTGACTGGACTGTTCAACGAGGTCGGCGATTTGGGCCGGGTGCAGTTTCGCGAGTTTGCGATAAGGAATTCGAAGTCGCGCCGATGGAACGTGCGCAACGAAGGGCTCAATCGAGGCGAAGTCGACCATTGTTTCGGCGCGCACGCGAGAGCCAATTTTGTGACCAAGCACGCGTCGAAGGAACGGGCGACGGCCCGGGTCAACGCCCACGACCTCCCAACGCCCGTCAATCTCGGCGATCTCAATCTCGTTGGCAATGATGATGCGTCCACGCACCAAATTGATGAGGTGACGAGCGAGCAAGTCCTCAGCGAGCAACATCTCTCCCGGGCGTCGCTCGAAGCGGCGCAAATCAACACGCTTACCCTCGAAGGTCATCCGACCTTGGGTGAGTCCGCCGATTTTTCTCATCGGCACGAAAAGGTTCCGGCCCTCAATTCGTATGACCGCTCCCACTACTGGTGGGTGCGCGTCGTCACCAAGGCGCGCGACCAGGTCCTGGACGCGTCCGATTCTGTCACCGTCAGCATCAAAGATCGGACGGTGCAGGAAGGTAGAAAGGTGAAGAATCTCAGTCATGAAGAGCCTTTACAACCATCTAAGGCTACCCCGTCATGCCTACGGGCTCCATTGAAAGTAAGTAAACGTCGCGTGACGTTGACGCGTCGATGAACCGAAGGACTTAGTGACTGGTCGAGACAAATCGTGTCAAGACGTCGGCGACAAAATCGACGTCGTCATCGCTGATACCGGCGTGGGTGACGAAGCGAGCTCGCCGGGGCGAAACAGTCCCGCCTTCGACGCCGAGTGAAGTGAGCTCTTCAACGATCTGGCGAGCCTGAGGGTGATTGAAAGACACGATATTGGTCCGACAGGTCTCGGGGTCGTAGTTCGACTCGGGGAACGTGGCCGCGAAGTGCGTTGCTAGTTGGCGAGCTCGATCGTGATCGTCCTTGAGACGATCGACCATCGTGTCGAGCGCTATGAGACCGGCCGCGGCCAAGAAGCCAGCTTGGCGCATGGCTCCACCAAGACGCTTGCGTTCAATACGAGCGCGCTCCATCAAAGGCAACGGACCGGCGAGTAGGGAACCAACGGGCGCACAGAGCCCCTTCGAGAGACAGGCCATGACCGTGGTGGCGCTCTGTGAATACTCCGCTGCACTCGTACCTGTCGCGATGACCGCGTTAAAGAGCCGCGCGCCGTCAAGGTGCAACGACCGCTCGCCAATGGCGTTTGAAAGTACACGAAGTTCCTCGACGTCCCAGGGCACCCCACCAGCAAACATGTGCGTGTTTTCAATTGTCACCACCGCAACGTGCGGTTGATGATCTTTCTCGGCGTCGATGACGTCGAGCACGTCGGAAACGGACAGCGTGCCGTCGGTGTCATCGACCGTGGCGAACTGCACCGAGGAGTTCCTCGACGCTGCACCCATTTCGAAACTCACGAGATGTTGACTACGGCCAGCAACGATGGCGTCGCCGGGACTGGCCAACACGCGCAGCGCGATCTGATTAGCCATCACACCCGAAGGAACAAAAACCGAGGCTTCCTTGCCAACAACGTTGGCAAATCGCTTTTCGAGCTCGCTAATGGTCGGGTCTTCGCCGTAACCGTCGTCACCAACGTCGGCACTCGCAATAGCGTCACGCATGGCTTGCGTTGGTTGGGTAATGGTGTCACTTCTAAGGTCAACGCATCGGGTCATGGTCGAAGGATACTGGTTCTCTAAACTGATCAGATGAGCGAAGACCTGACACGAATCATGCCATTGCGTCCGAACGTGAACGACCAACTCGGCATCGAAGTCGTCTCCGCGACGCCCGAGAAAGTTGTCCTGCGCGTCGAAGTCGGACCAAAAGTTCACCAGCCCTACGGCATCTTGCACGGCGGGGTATCCGCGCTTTTGGCCGAAGGCGCGGCGTCCATAGGCGGCGCGGTCAGCGTGGGTCCCGATCAAATTGTTGTTGGCACGGAACTTAACTGTTCGCATCTTCGATCGATGACCGAAGGAGTGCTTACCGCCACCGCAACACCATTTCGAAAAGGTCGAAATGTTCACGTCTGGGGCATCGAGCTTCACGACGAGAAAGATCGCCTGATTTGCGTCGCACGCTGTACTTTGCAGGTTTTACCTGCACCTCCTCAAAACTAAGACGACCCCCTAGACTTTTAGCAATGACGTGCCAAGGAAAGGGCTAAGACATGGGCGCTCGCTTTATTGGCTGGGGTACGGCAGTACCAGATCGCGTTGTCACCAACGACGAACTTTCATTGACGCTAGACACCAACGACGCGTGGATCGCCGAGCGCACCGGCATTCGAGAACGTCGCATCGGTGGCAGTGCGAAGAGCCTCGGCGTCATTGCCGGCAATCGCGCCCTCGAAGACGCCGGCATCGAACCCAAGGACATCGACTTTCTCATTCTCGCCACCACGACGCCTGACCGAATCACTCCCGCCACGTCAACGCTCATCGCCCACGAGATGGGACTGAGTTGTCCCGCGATGGACGTGAACGCGGCGTGCAGTGGCTTCATGTACGCGGTTCGCACTGCCTACGGACTGCTCGAGACGGGCAACAAGCGCGTGCTCGTAATTGGGGCAGAGAACTTGTCACGCTGGGTTGACTGGACTGACCGCAACATGGCGGTGTTGCTTGCCGACGGCGCCGGCGCGACGGTACTCGAGTACGACCCAACCGAAAACGACCTCCTTGCCTTTTCGCTCGGTGCCGAAGGTGCCGACGCTGACCTCTTGACGTGCGAGCACGGGGGCTACTTCCAGATGGACGGGGCCGAAGTGTTCCGCCGTGCAGTGCGCGTGGTCGTAGGCTCTGCCGAAAAGGCGATGGCCATGGCTGGCATCACATCGGCCGATCTCAGTCTCGTCATTCCTCATCAGGCCAATATCCGCATCATTCAAGCGGCCTGTCAACGCCTCAACGTTGAGATGGACCGCGCGGTCGTGGTACTAGATCGCTACGGCAACACCTCGAGCGCGTCGATTCCACTTGCCGTTGACGACGCGCGAAAGAATGACCGTGTCCATAAGGGTGACTACGCGCTGCTGACAGGATTTGGCGCTGGCATGACGTGGGCTTCAGGCGTTGTGAAGTGGTCCAAGTGAGTGGTCCGTCCTTAGTCATCTTGGCGGCCGGGCGCGCCCGGCGCTACGGCGGCGTGAAGCAGCTCGCGCCCGTTGGACTTCACGGTGAGGGCATCATCGACCTCATCGCGTCCGACGCGTATGCCGCGGGCTTTGACGACATCGTCATCGTCATCAACCCCGAGACCGGTCCCGAGATTGAAGAGCACGTGGCGAAGAACTGGCCGAAGGGTCGCCGCGTGTCCTTCACCCACCAACACCAATTACGCGGGACGGTTGACGCGGTACTTTCAGCTGAGCCGAATCTCGATATGACGCGACCTTTTGGTGTGTCCAACGCCGACGATCTTTATGGTCGCGAGTCGTTCCTTCATCTCGGGCGCCACCTCGCCTCGAGCGCCAACAGTTGTCTCGTGGGCTTTGAGCTCGAACGCGCCCTCGTGGGTGAACTTCCGGTGTCAAGAGGTACGTGTCTTGTTGTTAACAATCACTTGACGGAAATTGTGGAACGGCGCAACGTCTCGGCGACGCTTGATGGCTACATTGCCGACGACGGACTTTCGCCGGCGATGCTGCATCCTCAGACCATTGTCTCAATGAATCTCTGGGGCTTTCAACCTTCGATCATGCCAATGATGCGAGAGGCCGTTGCTCAGCACGACTTCAGCATTGAAAAAGAGATCCAACTCTCCACCTTCGTTGGTCAGATCCTTCACCGCACGCCGCTGCGCTTTGACGTATTGCCCACGGAGTCGCGTTGCATCGGTGTCACCCACGCCGACGATTTGCCCTTGGCGCAGATTCTTGTTCGTCAAGAGATTGAAGCGGGCCTGCGCCCCGAATTCGCTTTCGTCAATTAGTTAGCCGGAAGGTTCGCAACTGCAGCAGCGCCGTCATTGTTTAAGGTGACGTAGAACTCCATCGCCTCCTACCGCCAGCTGTTCGCTTGATAATTCGGTAAACGTTGGTCTATCGCGCTTATAAAAGTCTTCAACTACGAAGCAACGTGGATCGTTTTTACAATGGGCATGGGCATGGGCATGGACTCGGGCAGTTCATTACTGTAGAGGCGCATGCCTTCGAGGTGAAACGGAATCGCCTCACGCATATTCTCAACTACCTCATCGACAGTCTTCCCAGTCGTAATGACTCCATCAAGTCCAATGACGTACGCCGCAAAGTTTGTGCCAGCGTCCTCAATCACGATCGTGTATTCGGTCATTGGTTTCGCCTCCTCAATCCGGCTTGTCTCATGATGTTAGCGAGGGTGCCCCTGGGAACGTCGTCGGACAGGTGACCTGGCACCGTCACACATCCTGGCTTCGAGCGATGATGAAACTGCTGATGACTTCCTCGCTGCCTACTCAGAAACCAGGCGTCATCCTCAAGTATCTTGATGATTTCTTGCACCTTCACGAACCACAACGGTTGTGCAATCTACGCGCTTGATTCGTGCTCCCTAATCGTTTAGTCGTGTTCCAGTTCGTCACTGGCCAGATTGCGATTGCCCCAGCGCTGTCGGGTTGTGCCATCAGCGGTAGCTCAATGTCGATGGGCTTTAGTGTGTAGCGCTCACCGCCAGTCGCGCGATGGCGCCACCGGCCCCAGGGTGAGCGGCTCGACGTACTCAGCCGTGAGCGTGACCACTCCCTGACCTCGTTCGAGTGAGCCCCGAATCACCAACGCCGGTTTGTGGCTCGCCACAGCGCCCCACCGAGCCCACGCACCCTTGGAGAAGATCACGTTCACGTGGCCGGTTTCGTCTTCGAGATTGACAAAGACCGCGCCGTTCGCCGTTTCGGGTTGTTGACGGTGCGTCACCACCCCCGCCACCATGACGCGACCGCTCTCCACCGCGAAGAGCGCACTCGCGCGCGTCACGCCGCGCTCGTTGAGTGACGGACGCACGAGTTCCATAGCTGTGGCCTCGGTCGTCAGGCCTATCGACCACAGATCGTCGGCCACGCGTTCCATCTCACTCACCATTGGCAACACTGGCGCGACGAGTCCGGTCACTACGCCCGGCAGACGATCGGGCAGGGACTGCGCGGCCGCGCCAGCCGACCACGTGAGCGCGCGACGACTCGGGCCAAAGGTGTCGAGCGCACCGGCGGCGGCGAGTGCTTCAAGGTGATGCTGTTGAAGCCCAGCGCGACGAACGAGATCGGCGCTGTCGCTCCAGGGAGCTCCAGCCACGATCCGCTCCGCGAGTTCGCTACCAATGGAGCGAACGTCCGCTAGACCAAGTCGCACCAACGGATTCTCCGGTGCCCCCTCCAACGCGGCACCACTATGTGAGATGTTCACGTCGGGACGCAGCACCGTGACACCGTGTCGCTTCGCGTCAGCGACCAGACTCTGCGGCGACCAAAAGCCCATGGGTTGTGCGTTAAGTAACGACACCAAAAACGCGGCCGGGTAATGGACCTTGATCCACGCCGAGCAGTAGACGAGGTGGGCGAAGGAGACCGAGTGCGATTCGGGAAAGCCGAAGTTCGCGAACGCCGCCAAGGCGTCAAAGAGTTGATCGGCCGCAGCACCACTAATACCGTTCTCTTGCATACCTGCGTAGAAGCGACTCTTGAGTTTCATCATGCGCAACTCGGAACGCTTGGCCGCCATGGCTTGGCGCAACTCGTCGGCCTCGGCCGGCGAGAAACCCGCCACCGCGACGGCCATCTCCATTAACTGTTCTTGGAAGAGCGGAACGCCGAGCGTTCGCTGAAGAATCGGCCCGAGTCGCGGGTGCAGGTACGTCACGGGCTCGTCGCCGCGGCGCCGACGAATATAAGGATTCACCGCGTGGCCTTGAATGGGGCCGGGGCGAATAAGCGCCACTTCAATAACGAGGTCGTAGAAACAGCGTGGTTGCACGCGCGGCAGTGTCGCCATCTGGGCGCGCGACTCCACTTGAAAGACCCCCACGGTGTCGGCTTCGCAGAGCAAGTCATAGACCGCGTCCTCTTGGGGCAACGCACTTAAGTCAACGTTGACCCCGTGAAAGGCCTCCACCGACTCAACGGCGCGATGCAACGCTTCGAGCATGCCGAGACCTAGAAGATCGAACTTCACTAAGCCAATCGCCGCGCAGTCGTCCTTATCCCACTGCAGGACTGTGCGCCCGGGCATGCGACCCCACTCAATAGGACAAACCTCGAGTACCGGTCGATCACAGAGCACCATGCCAGCGGAGTGAATGCCGAGGTGACGTGGCCGGTCTAAGAGTTCCGCCGCCATAGTGGTCACGAGTTCGGGAACCTTCGGGTCGCTCGAGTTCATTGCACCACGATCGACGTGGTCGCGAATGTAGTTGGCCTCTTCTTCGCTGTGGCCAAAGGCTCTGGCCACGTCGCGCAGTGCCGAACGCGATCGATACGTAATAACGGCGGCGACCTGAGCGGCGTGGTGACGCCCGTACTTCTCGTAGACGTACTGGATCACCTCTTCACGTCGTCCCGACTCGATATCGACGTCAATGTCGGGAGGACCATCGCGCGCCGGAGAAAGAAACCGTTCGAAGAACAGATTCAGCGCCACGGCGTCGGCGTTGGTGATGCCGAGCGAGTAGCAGACCGCGGAGTTCGCCGCCGAACCGCGTCCCTGGCAGTAGATGTCGTTCGTGCGACAGAACTCAGTGATGTCCCAGACGGTAAGGAAATACCCGGCGAAGCCCAACGTTTTAATGACGCCGAGTTCGTGATCGATTTGGCGCCACGCGCCCGCGACGCGCTCGCTTTCACGCGAACCGTAACGTTGCGTCGCGCCAATGGCCACGAGCTCTTCGAGGTACGTCTGTTCATCACAGCCCGAGGGGGTCGAGAAAGCGGGCAGATTGGGCGCCACGAGACGAAGGTCGAACGCTAACTCGGCGACGAACTCACCGGCCTGGTCCACGACCCCCGGCCAGCGCGCGAAACGTCGACGCTGTTCAGCGTCACTTCGTAAATGCGCAAGGGGTGACGCACTGAGCCAGCCCTCCATCTCCTCGAGACTCTGGCGCGCTCGTATCGCCGAGAGCACGCTGGCCCTGGGAAAGTCACGCGGCGTGGCGTAGTGCACGTTGTTCGTCGCCACGACCGCTACGTTGCTGCGCACGGCCAGTTCGGCCAGGACGTCGTTGCGAGCTACGTCATCGGGCGCACCGTGGTCCCATATCTCAACCGCCAGGTTCTCACGACCAAAGCGCTCAATCAGCCGTGACAAAGAACGCTGCGCGGCGCGCGGCCCCTCGTCCATCAACGCTCTCGTAAGAGGACCCTTGCGACATCCCG
>Ga0208357_1000065_pt1 | contig 76105 bp, 75 predicted proteins | sample NGESurdeep092012_6_FD_184487 | JGI IMG/M metagenome (GOLD analysis project Ga0208357, IMG submission 184487) | Arctic peat soil microbial communities from Barrow, Alaska - NGEE Surface sample F52-2 deep-092012 (SPAdes) | ecosystem: Environmental > Terrestrial > Soil > Wetlands > Peat ...
CGCGAGTTGGGAGTTCTTGAGTCTGGGTGCCGGTGAGCCGGTGGCGGTGAGTGCGCAGCACGGTCGCGGCGCCGGCGACCTCCTCGATCAGATCGTGGACCTTTTGGGCGAGGTTTCCCCAGCCCCCGTGGCGGACGAGGACGACGACGGCGCGTTACGCGTGGCGATCGTCGGACGACCCAACGTGGGAAAGTCCACCTTGTTTAATCAGCTCATTGGCGAAGAGCGTTCAGTCGTGCACGACATGCCGGGCACGACGCGCGACGCCATTGACACGGTCGTCGACACGAGCGCGGGCCTCATTCGATTCATTGACACCGCGGGTATGAGAAAGCGCGCCCGCACCGAAGCTGGTCTAGAAACATATTCCGTGCTTCGCAGTCTCGACGCACTGGACCGCGCGGACATCGCGATTTTGGTTATTGACGCCACGGACGGCGCTACGGGACAGGATCAACGTCTCGCTGAACGTATTTCTGCCTCAGGCTGCCCGGCGATTGTCATTCTCAATAAATGGGAACTCGTCGCGACCGAAGAGCGTGAGTCAGTACTCGCGACGGTGGGCGAGAAGCTTGCGTTTTTAGGTGACGCGCCGGTGCTTAAAACCACCGCCATCTCCGGCAAGGGCGTGCACCGTCTGCTGCCGGCGTTATCGAACGCCGCTATTGACTACGCCAAACGAGTGCCGACGGGTGCGCTCAATAGAGCCATTCGCGATCTGCAGATCAAACAGCCTGCGCCAACGGGAAAGATCCGCTACGCCGTCCAAGGCGCCACGGAGCCTCCCACCTTCACTTTGTTCGTTGCCGGGCGCCTCCCCTCGACCTACCTGCGATACGTCGAGAGAAGTCTGCGCGAACGATTCGAGTTAGGTGCCTCGCCGATTCGAGTGCGCGTTCGAGTCGAGTAGTGGCGAACTGGTGTGAGGTCTGTGATCGCCCCGAAGAGGGCGAGGTGTGCGAGGTCTGTGGCAATGAGATTGCCGAGCCGGTCCACGAAGGAGTTCCCTGGCGTTGGCGATTTTTTATCGTCGCCTCGATTATCTACCTCGGGTGGCGGATCTATCAGTTAATTTCGTGGATAGTCCACTAGGAGGATCTACGTGCCTATTTACGTTCTCGGCGATCGCGTGCCCGACATTCACCCCGACGCTTACATTCACCCCGACGCCGTCATTATTGGCGACGTGCACGTTGGTTCTGAATCCTCCGTCTGGCCGAGCGCGGTGCTTCGTGGCGACTACGGGACCATCATCGTGGGCGAGCGCACATCAATTCAAGACGGCGCGATCATTCACGCCGTCGCGGACTATCCCACGGTCATTGGCAGCGACTGCGTCGTGGGGCACCTGGCGCACTTAGAGGGCTGTGTGATTCACGACCGCGCCCTCGTGGGCAGCGGGTCAGTCGTGTTGCACGAAGCTGAAGTTCACAGCGGGGCGACCGTGGGTGCTGGTGCCGTCGTTCGCAATCGCATGCAAGTTCCCGCGGGCTCGCTCGCCGTTGGTGTGCCGGCGGATATTCGTTGGGACGCGAGTAACGAAGAGATGATTATCGCCGCGGCAGCGTTGTACGTCATGAACGCTCACCGGTACCGAGCGGAACTTCGGCCGCTTTAAGCGTTCGAGATCTCCACGAGCCGCTCGAGTGCGAGGGCCGCGTGGCCTTCGACGACGCTGGCACTGGCGAGAGCAAAACCTTCGGCGAGTGACGTGGCCTTGCCCGCGACCAATAACGCGAGTGAGGCGTTCGCGCACACCACGTCAAATACCGGTCCCTGCTCGCCGTCGAGAAATGAACGCGCCACGCGGACGTTGAAGTCAGTATCGCCACCACGAATGCTCTCCGCACTGTGGTGGCTGCCCAGTTCAGCACCCGCGTCAACGCGCTGAGCGGTACTGCCTTCGGGCGTCACGAAGCGAAGGTTGGCGGGTGAACCAAGCGAGAGTTCGTCAAGTCCGTCATCGGAGTTGACGAGGATCGCGTAGCGAATTCCTCGTACGCGCAGAACCTGAGCCATATCGTCGAGGAGGGGACGTTGCGCCACGCCAATGAGTGCTCGCTCAACGAGAGCGGGGTTGGCGAGGGGGCCTAGTACGTTAAAAATCGTTCGAAAGCCGAGGGCTCGGCGTATGGGCGATAAGTAGCCCAAGGCGTGATGAAAGTTCGGCGCGAAGAGAAATCCGATGCCGGCACCTTGTACGCAGGCGCGAACCACCTCTTCGGGAGTGTCGAGACGAACACCGAGCGCTTCGAGCACGTCGGCCGAGCCCACCGAGGACGTTGCCGAGCGATTGCCGTGCTTCGCCACGGGCACGCCACATCCGGCGACCGCGAGGGCGGCCATCGTCGAGATATTCACGGTGTGCAACTGGTCGCCACCGGTCCCCACGACGTCAATGGCGTCGGGGCCAATGCGGAACGTGGTTGCCGAAGCAATCATCGCGTCGATGAATCCCGTCATCTCCTCAGCCGTCTCACCTTTGGCGGTGAGGGCCGTGAGAAAGCTGGCGATCAAGACGCCGTCGACACGGCCTTCAAGAATTTCGACCAGCGCGAGGCGCGCCTCTTCACGTTCTAAGTCGGTGCCGTGCACCAGCGGATTGAGTACGTCGAGAGCGAACGAGTGCATTGTTAGATCTGCTCGAAAATGAGTGCTGACATAGCGACACGATAGTCCTGGTGGTGTGGGTGGCTGTCACAACTACGATTTCTGAATGGCGACTACGTACCTCGACACAATTTTGGAGACGCATCGACGTCGAGCAGCACTCGATCAGCGCGATTGGCGCGCACGTGTCGAACACATTCGCTACGAAGGACCGTCGTTCATTCTCATCCTTCGCCAAGGCGCGTCGCCCTTTATCAAAGTGATAGCCGAAGTGAAGCGACGGTCGCCTTCAAAGGGTTGGCTGGCCGAAGACCTCGATGTTATGGAATTGGCCAGGGTGTACCGCGATAGTGACGCGAGTGCAATTTCGGTGTTGACGGACAGTGAGTTCTTTGGCGGTTCACTCGACGACCTTCTTGCTGTTCGTAAAGCCGTCGCACTACCGATCTTGCGAAAAGACTTCACCATCAGTGAAAACGACATTCTCGACGCCGTAGAGGTCGGAGCGAGCGCAGTACTGCTTATCGTGGCTGCCCTCAGTGACGAGGAACTGGCGGCGTACATTTCGTTGACGAACAGTTGCGGCATTGACGCCCTCGTGGAAGTCCATGACGAACTCGAGGCCAGACGTGCGATCGACGCGGGTGCACTAATCGTTGGTATCAATCAACGCGACCTGCGTACCTTTGATGTCGATCCCGATCATGCGGCGTTGGTCCTTGCTTCGTTGCCCCGCGACTGTTTGACGATCTGTGAATCTGGTCTGTCTACTATCTCTGACGTCGAGCGCGCCGCCCAAATCGGTTTTGACGCAGTGCTCGTCGGTGAAGCGTTCGTCACCTCACCCGATCCCGGCGCGACCGTCAAGGCTTTCTCTCTCGTTCCTAGTGGTCTGCGTGCCTGAACTTCCCACCACTTCGTTCGTCAAGATCTGTGGGATTACCACGGTCGAGGACGCCACGACTGTCGTCAAAGCCGGTGCCAGCGCACTAGGTCTTATTTTCGCTGAATCGACGCGGCGCGTCACACGCGCTCAGGCGCGCGACGTGCTCAACGCGACCAGAGGCGAGATACTGCGCTGCGCGGTCTTTCGTGAGAACGACAACGACTTTATTCTCGGCACCTTGAGCGAGCTCGACGTGGAGATGGTGCAGATCCACGGTGATCTACGAGACGATCTCGTCGCTCGCCTTCACGATCGGAGTCTCGTCGTGATTAAGGCCTTGAACGTAGAAGATCGAGAGTTTGAAGAGTTTGACGAATCAAAAGTAGAGGCGGTCCTCATTGACGGACCGCGCCCCGGATCGGGCAAGACCCATTCGTGGGAACGGCTCGCGACGAGGTCGTTTCGTGTGCCAATGATCGTGGCCGGAGGACTCACGCCAGAGAACGTCGCTGAGGCAATCACCTCAACAAACGCGTGGGGAGTGGACTGCGCGAGTGGCGTCGAGAGCGCGCCCGGTCAGAAGGACCACGACTTGGTGAATAGTTTTGTTGAGAACGCCCACAGCGTATTTGGTCAAAAGGAGTGAAGTGGTAGAGCACGACGTCATGGGCGCGCCCGATGGTCGCGGACGATTTGGCGACTTTGGCGGTCGCTTCGTTCCCGAAGCATTGATGCCAGCCTGTCTGGAGCTCGACGACGCTTTTCGTGACGCGTGGGCTGACCCGACGTTCGTTGAGGAGTATCGAACGGTGCTGCGCCAATTCGCTGGCCGCCCGACACCGGTCACGCCGCTGCCGCGACTCTCTGAACAACTCGGGGTTCGCCTCTACGCCAAACGCGAAGACCTGGCTCACACGGGTTCGCACAAAATAAACAACGTCGTTGGCCAGACGCTGCTCACCAAGCGCATGGGCAAAACGCGCGTGATCGCTGAGACGGGTGCGGGACAACACGGCGTCGCCACCGCTACCGCTGCCGCACGACTCGGACTGTCGTGCACGGTGTACATGGGAGAAGTCGACACGGTTCGCCAGGAACTCAACGTCTTTCGAATGGAACTCTTGGGAGCGACGGTCGTACCAGTGACGTCGGGATCGCGGACGCTCAAAGACGCGGTTAATGAGGCGATGCGCGAATGGGTGACCTGCGTTGCGGACACGCACTACTGCATCGGTTCGGTTATGGGACCTCATCCCTTCCCTTGGATGGTGCGAGAGTTCCAAAGCATTATCGGCACCGAAGCAGCCCAACAACTCAACGACCTTGGTGTCGGGACGCCGGACATGGTCGTCGCGTGCGTAGGCGGGGGATCGAACGCGGCCGGCGTGTTCGCGGGCTTTGCCAACACTGATGCGCGACTCGTCGGTATCGAGGCCTACGGCGGAGCCGCCGTGCGCAGCGGTTCGCCGGGCGTACTGCACGGCATGCGATCGCTGTTGCTTCAAGATGAGTTCGGCCAGATTGAGGAGGCGTACTCAATATCGGCGGGCTTGGATTACCCGGGGATTGGTCCCGAGCACGCGCATCTCGCCGCCACGAATCGAGCGGAGTACTACGCCGTGGGTGATGACGAAGTGCTTGGCGCTCTGTCGCTGTTGAGCGAGACCGAGGGCATTATTCCCGCTCTGGAGACGGCTCACGCGCTGGCGTGGATTATGCGTGAGGCGGGCGCCATTGTGCCAGAGGGATCCTCGGTGCTCCTTAATCTCTCTGGGCGCGGTGACAAGGACGTAGCCCAGGTGCGCGCGATGTTGCGAGGCGAGTCGTGAAAACCCTAGAAACACGACTGCGCGATGTTCGAAGCGGTGGGCGTAAGGCTCTCGTGCCGTACTTCGTCGCCGGGGCGACACCGGACTGGACGCGCTACGTAGAAGCCGCCGCACTCGGCGGCGCGGACGCCATTGAAATAGGCATTCCTTTCTCTGATCCCATGATGGACGGCGTCGTCATCCAAGAGGCCGCGTTGGTGGCGCTGCGTCGCGGCACCACGCTAGAAACGATCTGCCAAGAGTTGGCCGCGCTCAAGATCGAGATCCCACTCATTGCAATGACGTACTACAACGTCTTTCTTCACTACGGATTGGAGCGCGCGGCCGGTCGTCTTAAGGACGTTGGTGTCAGCGGCGCGATCGTGCCCGATCTTCCTCTCGAAGAAGCGCCTGAATGGCGAGCAGCCTGTGACGCTACTGACGTCGCGACCATCTATCTCGTGGCGCCTTCGACGCCCACGTCACGAGCGCACGAGATCGCCACGCGGACTGAGGGATTCGCCTACGCCACGGCGCGCATGGCCGTCACGGGTGCCGCGAGCGACGAGGGTGACGGACCACGAGTCGTGGCCACGCTGCGCGAGGCGAGTGACGTGCCCGTCTACGTCGGCATTGGCATCACGACGCCCGAGCAAGCCACCTCAACGGTGTCGTACGCTGACGGCGTCATTGTCGGATCGGCGCTCGTGAAGCGGATTCTTGAGGGTGCGACGACCTTGGACGTTGAACGCTTCGTGGCTTCGTTTCGTAGCGCAATTAACTGAATCGGTGGCCGTCGGGCCCGAATCCCTTTGATTGCTTCGTTTAGTGAACGCACAGTAACGCCAATGGTTACCCCTTAGTAGGGGACAGGAGTTTGTGAACCGCATCACATAAAAATGACTTTCCATCCCCGATTTCCTCGTTTCGGGGGTGTTAACTCTCAATTGAGCCACCAGCTCGGTGGTTTGAAGTGATCATTGCATGGGGGGATTTACATGGAACACAGAGTTGCGGATCCAGGTCCATTAGGGCTGGCAGGGTTCGCTATGACGACGTTCTGCCTAAGTACTTTCAACGCGAACCTATGGCACGGTGGAGGAGTCGCGGCAGCGCTGTCGCTGGCTATCTTCTACGGCGGTATTGCCCAGCTCCTTGCGGGTATGTGGGAGTTCGCTCGTAAGAACACCTTTGGGGCGTTGGCGTTCTCGTCGTACGGTGCCTTTTGGCTGTCGTTTTGGTACCTGGTTAATCACTCGCCAGGAACTGACACAGTGGCGATCTTCTTGCTGGGTTGGACGATCTTCACCTTGTACATGACCATCGCCGCAACCAAGACCAGCATGGCCGTGTTGACAGTCTTCGTACTGCTGTCAATTACCTTCATTTTCCTGACAATCGGAGCATGGGGTGCCGGACACGCGGACATGACCAAGATCGGCGGCTGGGTCGGTCTGGCTACGGCGCTTGCCGCTTGGTACGCATCGGCCGCAGGGGTTATCAACGAGACGCACGGCAAGGTCGTGTTGCCGGTTGGTCCACGAGGCTAACGTAGGGTCACTGGTGGATTTCCACCGGACCCAACCGCCAACAGCGCCCGCTCCGAAAGGATCGGGCGCTGTTGGCATCTACAGCGAGAAGAGCACTACTCTCAACTTCAGTCGGCATTGACTGACTTATGTGTTTGTAGTGATCCATCATCGAAGTTCGAGCGGGGGAAATAAATGACTGAAGCAAAACTTGAAGCGTGGTTAGAAGAGACACGGAGTTTTGAACCAACGAAGGAGTTCGCAAAGCAGGCCAACGCGCAACCTTCGATTTACGCAGACGCCAACGCGGACCCCGTTGCTTATTGGCGCACGCAAGCTGATCGGCTCAGTTGGACGAAGGCTCCCACGAAGACCCTCGAATGGGAACTTCCCTTTGCCAAGTGGTTCAGCGACGGGACGCTCAACGCGTCCTATAACTGCGTTGACCGTCACGTAGAGGCCGGTAAGGGTGACAAGGTTGCCTACCACTGGGTCGGCGACGCTGAGGGTGAATCGCGCACGATTACCTACGCTGACCTTCAGAAGCTCGTCGCTCAAGCCGCCAACGCGCTGACGGAACTCGGCGTGAAAGCCGGTGATCGCGTCGCGGTCTACATGCCCATGATCCCCGAAGCGGTAGTGACGATGTTGGCCATTGTTCGCCTCGGCGCCGTGCACTCGGTGGTCTTTGGTGGATTCTCTGCCGAGTCGCTGTCGAGTCGAATTCTCGACTCGGACTGTCAGTACGTTGTCACCGCTGACGGCGCCTTTCGTCGCGGCGCGCCAAGTCCCCTGAAGCCGGCCGTTGACGAAGCACTAGAGAGTTGCCCAAACGTGAAGGCCGTGTTGGTCGTTCGTCGCACCGGCGGCGACGTCAACTGGGTGGAGGGACGCGACCATTGGTGGCACGACGTGGTGGAGCGTCAAAGTGACACACACGCGTACGAATCATTCGACGCTGAACACACGATGTTCATCATGTACACCTCGGGCACTACGGCCAAGCCAAAAGGAATCTTTCACACCACGGGCGGCTACCTCACGCAAGCTGCCACGACGCATTACAACATTTTTGATGTCAAGGCCGACACCGACGTCTGTTGGACGGCCGCCGACATTGGCTGGATCACGGGTCACAGCTACATCGTCTACGGACCGCTCATCAATGGCGTCACGCAGATCATGTACGAAGGATTGCCGGATTCTGGAGGTAAGGATCGCTGGTGGAAAATCATCGAGGAGTACAAGGCGACGATTCTCTACACCGCGCCGACGACGATTCGAACGTTGATGAAGTGGGGACACCAATACCCCGAGGGTCACGACCTTTCGAGTCTGCGGCTACTGGGCACGGTGGGCGAGCCCATCAATCCTGAAGCGTGGATCTGGTACCGCAAGAACATCGGAGGCGATCGCTGCCCAATCGTGGACACGTGGTGGCAGACCGAGACGGGCGCGATCATGATCTCACCGCTGCCCGGCATTACCGCGACGAAGCCAGGCGCGGCGATGACGGCGCTTCCCGGCATCTCAGTGGACGTGGTCGACAACGACGGCAACTCCGTCGGCAACGGCGAAGGTGGATACCTCGTGATCACCCAACCGTGGCCCTCGATGACGCGTGGTATCTACGGCGACCCCGAACGATTCAAAGAGACCTACTGGTCGAGGTTCCCCGGCGTCTACTTCGCGGGCGACGGAGCCAAGCGCGACGAGAACGGCGACTTGTGGCTCTTGGGTCGAATCGACGACGTGATGAACATCTCTGGTCACCGTCTTTCGACGACTGAAGTTGAGCACGCCCTCGTAGGGCACCCAGCGGTTGCAGAAGCGGCGGTAGTGGGCGCGTCAGACGAGACCACCGGTCAGGCCATCGTTGCGTTCGTGACCCTCAAAATGTCCGCTGAGGACGGCAACAAGGATCAGACCGTCGTCATTGCTGAACTGCGTGAGCACGTATCGAAGGTCATTGGTCCAATTGCCAAGCCCCGTCAGATCATCCTCACGCCAGAGTTGCCTAAGACGCGCTCGGGCAAGATCATGCGTCGACTCCTACGCGACGTGGCGGAAAATCGTTCATTGGGCGACGTGACGACGTTGATGGACCCTACGGTCGTCAACATGATCTCGGGACTCATGGCCGAAACCTCCGGCAGCGACGAGTAGTCGTTGTACCAGAATGCTCCCGGTCGCAACGGCCGGGGGCATTCTGGTTTCTACGAGTCGAATCCGAGATTGAAAAGATCGAGGAGTTTCAGCCACAGTCCTCGTTTACCAAAGTGTTCGTCGGCGTGTTGGATCGCCCTTTGTGTGATGCGAATGAATATCCATTTAAACGGCTCTGGCGGGAACGGCATGGGCTTTTTTCGGACCATGGTCAACTGCGTACGTTCCGTATCGACACCATCGAGCAAGTCGAGCATCACCGAGGCACCGAAACGCGTCGACGCGACGCCGAGGCCCGTGAATCCCATCACGTAGGCCGCCTTTTTCTCAAACGACGTTCCCCAAAATGGTGAGAACCGAGTGCAGGTGTCAATGGAGCCGCCCCAAGCGTGGGTAAATCGAACGCCGACCAGTTGGGGGAACGTTTTCAAGAAGTGCTTAGCGAGCTTCGCGTATGTTTCTGCGTTGAACTCGAACTCCCGGCGAGCCTTTGCGCGAAAGTTGTAGATGGCGTCATAGCCACCCCACAAGATGCAGTTGTCTTTGGTGAGTCGGTAGTAGTGGAACTGATTACCCGAATCGGCGACGCCTTCGCGGTCCTTCCAGCCAATGCTTTCCATCTGAGCGTCGCTCAGAGGTTCGGTGACCATCGTGTAGTCATAGACGGGGACGACGTACTTGCGAGCTTGACGCACCAGCGAGGGAAAGACGTTGGTCGCGAGTGCCACCTTCGCTGCAGTCACTGCGCCGTAGGGCGTGTGCACGCGAACGGCGTCGTCGACGTTCTCGAGCCATTCGACTTTGGAGTTCTCAAAGATCTTCACGCCGAGCGAGATGCACACGCGTTCGAGTCCCCACACCAGGCGCGCGGGATCGACGAGCGCGTTACCGTCGTGATCAAACAGCGCACCTTCGTATGAGGGGGAGTGGATGCGCTCTTGAACTTGTGCCTTATTGAGAACTTCGACGTGGTCACCCATCTCGTTGCGAAGTCGCGCTTCTTCGACCATGCCCTTGAACTGCCAGGGCGCGACCGCGACGCGAAGTTCACCAGTTCGCTCCCAGTCACACTCAATCTTGTATCGCCCGATCGTTGCTTCAATTTCATCGAGATTCTCGCGCGCGAGTCGTTCGATGATCGGCATCTCGTTGCGAAATCGACGCATGCCGTTCGCGAAGCCGTGGGTGAGTGAGGCGCTACAGAAACCACCGTTGCGTCCCGAGGCACCCGCGCCAGTTTCGTACTGCTCGAGCACAATGACCTCACGATGAGGATCACGTTCTTTGGCGAGGAGCGCGGTCCAGAGCCCGGTGTAGCCAGCTCCCACCACACACAGGTCAGCGCCCAAATCGCCAATAAGGGCGGCGTGGGGTTCTGGCTCGAGTGGATCGGAGTCCAACCACCACAGGTCGGGTTGCACTTCAGCGAGATGGCGTAAGACGAAGGGGTCCTTCTTCTCCATGTTGTGTCCAACCAATGGTTGGGATCACCCTCTCCAGGTACGACGTGTTTCGCGGGTCCCAACCGCGCGAACGCCGGCTTTCACCCCGGCCTTTGTTGTCCAATTGTACCGAGGGTCCGCTTCGTGCCTGATCTCTTGTCGTGAACCAAAATGAGACTTCGTTCACGTTCACGTGCCATAAAATGATTCGACCCCCTCGAGCCTTGCTCTTTAGCGAAAGTACGGAGTTTTATGCGACTTGCCAACCTAGCTGGACGTTCCACGATCGTCACCGACGACGGACTCATCGACGTGACGACCAGTTCCAACGGAGCCTTCTCGGCGTCCACCGATAAGTGCATCGGTCACATTGAAAAACTCCGCTCGTGGTTCGAATCCTTCCAGCCCACGCCGAACGACACCACGACGCCAGAGGAGCTCTACGGCGACCCGCGACTCGGACTCATCGTCACCTCACCGCCGCAAGTCTTCGCGGTAGGCCTCAACTACCGTCAGCACGCCCAAGAGATGGGTCTCGTCCTTCCGACCCAGCCGATGATCTTCACCAAATTCCAGTCGTCGTTGTGTGGACCGAACGAAGAAGTGCCAATACCCAGTTCGACCACTGATTTCGAAGCCGAGTTGGTCGTGGTGCTCGGAACGACCGCGCGCAATCTCAGCGTGGATGATGCGTTGAGCGCCGTCGCTGGGTACTGCGTGGGCCAGGACTACTCAGAGCGCACGCTGCAGATGAAGGGCGCGTCGGCGCAGTTTTCACTGGGAAAATCGTTTCGCAACTTCTCACCAATTGGACCCTGGCTCACGACGGCAGACGAAGTTGCCTTTCCGAACTCGCTGTCCATTAGTTGCAGCGTGAGTGGCACGGAGTACCAGAACTCCACGACGAGTGACATGGTCTTTAGTGTGGCCGAAATCGTCAGTTACCTGAGCAGCATCATCGAGCTTCGAGCCGGCGATCTCATTTTCACCGGCAGCCCCCACGGCGTGGGCCAGGGTCGCACGCCCGCGGTATTTCTCAAGCCCGGCGACCGCGTGGTCACTGAAATAGAAAAACTCGGTCGCATTGAGAACGTCACCGTTTGAGTCTCGTTGACGCGTGGTGGCTGGTTAACCTGAGCGAAGAACTAGACCGAGGACTCGAGTGACCCATTACGTTGCATTTGATCTTGAGACAACGGGCGTGAGTTCGTTCCTCGACGTACCGGTCTCGTACGGTTTCTTTGAACACATCGTGAAGAACGGCGGCAACGAGAGAATTCGCCGAGGGGGCTTCATCAACCCCGGTATTGCTATTCCTGCGGGTGCCGGAGCAATTCACGGCATCACTGACGAGATGGTCGTCGACGCGCAGTCGCTCCTCGACGGAATTGAATTCATTGCGGAGCGGCTACGAGAGATCTGGTCCAGCGGCTACGTGATCGTTGGTATGAACGTGTCCTACGACCTCACGATGGTTGAATCGCTCTGCCAACGACTCGGGATTGCGACCCTTGCGCAACGAGGCGGAGTAGGGCCGGTGCTCGACGTGCTCATTCTCGACCGTCACTATGACAAGTGGCGAAAGGGGCCGCGAAAACTCACCGACCTCTGCGCGAACTACGGCGTCACACTCGACAGTGCGCACAGCGCCGTCGACGACGCAGCGGCGAGCCTCGAGGTTCTAGAAGCCCAACTCAAGCAGTACCCCGCAATTGGTGAAATACCCGTCGATTCGATAAATGAGTCCATGCGTGCCTGGTACGTAGAGTGGCTCGCGAGCTTCTCGACGTACCTTGAAAAGAAGGGTGAAGCACCGATCAGCGCGGGGCGCTACGACTGGCCGATTCACAGCGGCGAGTAGTTCAAACAAAATGGTCGGGCTGGGGAGATTTGAACTCCCGATCTCTCGACCCCCAGCCGAGCGCTCTAGACCAAACTAAGCCACAGCCCGTGAAGGAACAATGTTAGTCGGGCTGTGTTAACCCTCTGGACGATGCGCCCCATGCGCTTGGGCCGGATTCGTCAACCACGCTCGAGCTTCGCAGAGATACGCAATTGACTCTCCCGTGGCCTTAGCTGAAAGTGCTTCAAGGATTCGTTGATCCAACGCCGTTACTAATTCGTCGACTGCCATGATGACTCCTGCCTATCCTCCGGCCGCGGCCGTAACTATTTCGATGCTGCTTCCGTCATTAATGACGGTGGTGGACCATGCAGAGCGACGAACGATCTCACCATCGAGCGCGACGGCAACGCCGCGCGGCTCAATGGCGCGACGTTTCATGAGACTGTCGACGGTCTCGCCGAGATAGTCGTCATCGTCGCCGTTCACGCGGATCACAAGAAACCTTTGGCGAACGCCAACGCCTCACTGGCGGCGAAAGGGGCGAGCGTCACGCCATGACGATAGTGACCTGACGACCACGCCCATCGATTCTCTACAACTTCAAAGAAGGGTGCAAGGTCATTGCTCGCCGGGCGAAGACCGTAACGAGTTTCGACAAAGGCAGCCACCTCGAGCGAGGGTATGACGTCAAGAGCGTCGCGTAAGAGCCGCTGCAGTTCACCTACTTCAACAATCAGCTCTTCGTGCTCATCAGACGAGGCCCCCAGCACGCAGTAGCCCCCTGGTCGACTCACCATGTAAAAGGAGCGACCACGAACGTACGCGCGAACTGTTGGTAACGCCGATCGATCAAGCCCTTGTACGCGCACGGTCATACCACGCACGGGGCGCACCGCGTTCACGACTTTTTGGCTCACTCCTTGAGGAAGTGGCCTCGCGCCCGTTGCCAGGATGCCCACGTCACCTTCGTAGGGACCCGAATCAGTCGTTACCTCAACACGTTCGCCCTTCGTCGTGGCACTGAGCACCTTTTCGCGCACGATCCTCACGCCTAAGACCTCGTTGGCCTTGGTGAGGAACGCGACGACCTGATCTGGGTCGAGCCACGCGTCGCCTTCTAAGAACAGTCCGTCACGGATCCGAGGAGAGGCACCATCAAAAATGGTCCGGTTCGACTCTCGCGTCACTCGTAGGGGAGTAGCTCCGTACTCCTCGGCCACGAGAGCGAACTGGTTGACGAGACGTCGGTCGCTCGCGTCATAGCCAACGACCAATGTTCCTGTCTCCATCACGTTGAGTTCTTCACCGGTCAAGTCGACAATTTGCGCGGCTACGTCACGCCACGCTTTTACGGCACCGCGTTGGCGGCGGTAGTTCTCTTCTTCGCCGGGCGCGACTTCAGCGAGCGGTGCGATCATGCCCGCGGCCGCCCACGTCGCGCCAGAGCCTGGTACGGGATCGAATATCGTCACGCGCCAACCCTCGCTGGCGAGGAAAAACGCGCTGGTGAGTCCAATGACACCACCACCCACTACCAGCGCGTCACGTTGCGTCAAGGTCACGCAAACAGCGTAGAGGCGAGAGAGTTGTGGGTTTTCGGTATAATTGCCGTGGGTCAGCGTTGCCCCGCTTGGAAACGCTATGACTAAGAACCTTTACGACCCCTCTTTCGAACACGACGCTTGCGGCGTAGGTATGGTCGCGGATCTCACCGCCGCGCCAACCAACGCCACGGTGCTTGACGCGCTGACCATTCTCGAGAATCTTGAGCACCGCGGTGCCAGTGGCTCTGACGTCGATTCTGGAGACGGTGCGGGAATCCTGGTCCAAATGCCCGACTCGTTCATCCGTGACGTCTTCGATGCCGACGTGCCGCCGCGAGGTGAGTACGGGGTCGCAAACTGGATGGTTTCGCCCTTGTTGGACCTAGGCGTTGTCCAGCGAGTCATCGACGAGGTTTTAGCCCGCGTGGAGCTTTCGTCCCTTGCCTGGCGAGCTGTTCCGGTGGATTCTTCGATTCTTGGACCCACGTCCAAAGCCTCCGAGCCCTTATTTCTCCAGCAGTTGATCGTCAAAACCAATCGCGAGAGCGGTATCGACCTTGAACGAGCGCTCTACTGCGCGCGAAAGGTCATCGAGCACACTCTCGAGATTTACGCAGCATCGTGCTCGTCACAGGTCCTCATCTATAAGGGCATGCTCACGTCCCCCCAACTTCGTCTCTACTTTGACGACCTCACCGATCCGCGCCTCACCTCGGCCATTGCCGTAGTGCACAGTCGATTCTCCACCAACGTCCTGCCGCGTTGGGACCTCGCCCAACCATTTCGTTTCATCTCTCACAACGGTGAGATCAACACCGTGCGGGGCAATCGAAACTGGATGACGGCACGCGAGACCACGCTCGAAAGCGAAGTCTTGCCGCTGCCAATGAGCGAACTCACGCCAATCATCACCCCCGACATGAGCGACTCGGCGAGCTTCGATGAGGTCGTTGAACTCCTCGTTCACTCCGGTCGATCACTGCCGCACGCGATTTTGATGATGATTCCTGAGGCCTGGGAGCGTTCAACGGGCATGAGCCCCGATCGGCGCGCGTTCTATCGTTACCACGCAGGTCTCATGGAGCCCTGGGACGGACCAGCGTCAGTCACTTTCTGTGACGGACGCGTCGTGGGAGCGGTGCTGGACAGAAACGGTCTGCGTCCCGCTCGTTTCTGGGTCACGAAGGATCAGCGCGTCATTCTCTCCAGTGAGGTCGGCGTCTTGGCGATTGATCCGGCAAACATCGAGCGCAAAGGTCGCCTACAACCCGGTCGTGTTTTTCTCGTCGACGTTGAGCAGGGCCGAATCATCGAGGACGAGGAACTCAAGTCGACGTTGGCCGCCCAAGTGCCCTACGGCGAGTGGCTCGATCGACACCAGATCTCACTCGATGAGATTGACACACCCTCGACTCTGTCGCCAGAGCACTTCTCAGTCCACCAGCAACAAAAGAGTTTTGGTTACAGCGAAGAAGACTTACGTCTGATTATTCGACACATGGCCCAAGTGGGCGAGGAGCCCATTGGCTCGATGGGCTCGGACACGACAATGCCCTTCCTCTCAACAATGCCGCGTTCGATCTTCGACTACTTCACGCAACTTTTCGCCCAGGTGACGAATCCACCATTGGACGCCATTCGCGAAGAACTCGTTACGTCCTCGCGCGTCGTCATAGGCGGCGAAGAGAATCTTCTTCGTGAGAGTGAAGAACACTGTCACCAAATTGTCCTGGCCTCGCCGATTCTCAGCGTCAATGAACTCGTCAAGATTCGCTACATCGATGAGCAACCCGGCGTGGTGGGCTTTCGTACCGTGGCCATCGATGGCCTCTTTCCCGTCGAGGGACCGGGCACCAGCGCCGATCGACTCGCCGCGGCGTTGGAAGAAGTCACCAATAACGTCGTTGATCAGGTTCGTTCTGGTGTCAACGTCGTCATCTTGAGTGACCGTGGCACGTCGGCTTCGCACGCGCCGATTCCGAGTCTCTTGCTCGCCTCCGCGGTCCATCACCGACTCGTACGCGAGCACTTGCGCACCAACGCGGCGCTCATTGTCGAAGCGGGTGACGTACGTGAAGTTCACCACGTGGCGCTTTTGCTCGGTTTCGGTGCCTCTGCGGTCTGCCCCTACCTCGTCTATGAGTCCATCGACGCGCTGATTGACCAGGGCGAACTCAACGAATTAACGGCCTATGAGGCGCGCTACCAGTACGGCAAGACATTGAATAAGGGTGTCGTGAAGGTCATGTCCAAGATGGGCGTCAGCACGGTAGCGAGCTACGTGGGTTCTCAACTCTTTGAACCCGTGGGCATATCCGAAGAAGTCCTCGCTCTTTACTTCCCAGGTTTTCATTCTCGTATCGGCGGGGTGACGCTCGAGCACTTGGCGAACGACGTGCTGCGTTGGCACGCCAGTGCCTACGCGCCAGAAGTAGGCGAGCGTGTTGAGATTGCCAACCGCGGCGAGTACCAGTGGCGTCGCGAGGGAGAGTTGCACCTCTTCAATCCTCGAACCGTGCAGAAGCTTCAGCACGCCACACGCGAGAAGCGTTTCGATCTCTTCAAGGAGTACACCTCGCTCGTTGACGAGCAGAGCAGCGGGAAACTTACGCTTCGCTCGCTGCTCTCACTCGTTCCCAGTCGCACTCCACTTCACATCGACGAGGTAGAGAGTGTTGCCGCGATCGTCAAACGCTTTAGTACGGGCGCTATGTCTTATGGCTCAATCTCTGAAGAGGCGCACACCACACTCGCCGTGGCGATGAATCGACTTGGCGCGAAGTCCAATACCGGCGAAGGCGGCGAGGACGAAGAGCGCTTCGACACGTCGAATCCACGTGACAACTCACGCTCCGCCATCAAGCAGGTGGCCTCTGGACGCTTTGGTGTGACAAGTCGCTACCTCGTCAACGCCGACGACCTACAGATCAAAATGGCCCAAGGCGCGAAGCCTGGTGAGGGTGGACAGTTACCAGGCTCCAAGGTCTGGCCCTGGATCGCGAAGACGCGTCACTCAACGCCCGGCGTGGGTCTCATCTCGCCACCGCCTCACCACGACATTTATTCCATTGAAGACTTAGCGCAACTCATCTACGACCTTAAGTGCGCGAACGATGAAGCGCGCGTGCACGTCAAGCTCGTGAGCGAACAGGGCGTGGGCACGATCGCCGCGGGCGTCGCTAAAGCGCACGCCGACGTCATTTTGATTTCTGGTCACGACGGTGGCACGGGTGCCGCACCGCTGACGTCACTCAAACATGCCGGAACGCCCTGGGAGCTCGGTCTCGCTGAAGCACACCAGACACTTGCCGCGAACGGTCTGCGTAGTCGCGTGGTTCTCCAGACTGACGGCCAGTTGAAGACTGGACGCGACGTCATCGTCGCTGCGCTCCTCGGAGCTGAAGAGTTTGGATTCGCGAGCGCCCCGCTCGTGGTGTCGGGCTGTGTGATGATGCGGGTCTGTCACCTTGACACCTGTCCCGTGGGAATTGCCACGCAGAATCCAAAACTGCGCGAGCGCTTCCAGGGAAAGCCGGAGTTTGTTGAGAACTTCTTCGAGTTCATCGCGCAAGAGGTTCGTGAGTACTTGGCGTTTCTGGGCGCGCGCACGCTCGAAGAAGTCATTGGCGACGCAACGAGGCTCGCGCTCAGCGAACTCGACGACCCCACGAGCGATCTCGACCTCAGCGCGCTTTTGGCTTTTGTAGAACCCGACCAGCGACACCAGAGCGTGAAGCAAGACCACGGTCTTGACGGAGCTCTTGACTGGACCTTTCTCACGCAGTCCGTTGACGCCGCAATCAAAGACATTCCCTTTAGCCACGCCACCAAGATTCGCAACGTCAATCGAACCGTGGGCACGTTGACGGGCAGCGCCATCACTCGTGCGTTGGGCACTCGGTCCTTACGAGACAATCTCATCGAGATCGACCTCGAGGGTTCTGCCGGTCAGAGCTTGGGCGCGTTCATACCTTCTGGCATGACGCTACGACTGAGCGGTGACGCGAACGACTACGCCGGTAAAGGTCTCTCGGGCGGGCGGATCGTGATTCGCCCCGACGCTCGGGCCACGTTCGCCAGCGACGAGAACATCATTGCGGGCAACGTCATTGGCTACGGTGCGACGAGCGGCGAAATCTTCATTAGTGGTGTAGTGGGGGAGCGCTGCGGGGTTCGCAACTCAGGCGCCACCATCATTGTCGAAGGCACCGGCGACCACGCGTGTGAGTACATGACCGGTGGCGTCGTGGTGATACTTGGCGACGTGGGCAGAAACCTCGCCGCTGGAATGTCCGGCGGCACGCTCTACCTGTACGACCCCAAGGCAATGGTGCACGATCACTTGAGTGCCGGCGTCTACGAGATTGAACTCCTAGAGAGCGAAGACGACGAGATGCTCTTCGCCTTGCTCGAACGATTCCGCGACGACACTGGTTCGAAGAAGGCCGAGCGGATCCTCGCTAACTGGCGTAACGAGCGCATGAACTTTGTGCGCATCGAGACATCTGAGTACCAACGAATTCGCGACGAGGTCAAGGGTGGGTAAGGTCACCGGTTTTCTCGATATTCCCCGTCGTGGACCGAGCTATCGTCCGGTACCGGTGCGACTGCGTGACTGGCGTGAGGTCTACCAGCCCCAAAGTGACACGGAAATCTCCGACCAGGGCGCGCGCTGCATGGACTGTGGCATTCCTTTTTGCATGCAGGGCTGCCCGCTCGGTAATCGAATTCCTGAGTTCAACGACCGCGTGTATCACCAACGGTGGAGCCAGGCCGCCGATCAACTTTTTAGTACGAATAACTTCCCCGAGTTCACCGGCCGACTTTGTCCCGCGCCGTGTGAGTCGGCGTGCGTCTTGGGTATTAATAGTGATCCCGTCACCATTGAGCGCTTGGAGTACGAGGTCGCCGAACACGCGTTTGCCAATGGTTTTGACGTAGCGAGCGCGACACCAAAAGAGAGTGGACGTCGAGTCGCGGTTGTCGGTTCGGGACCAGCCGGTCTCGCCGCCGCTGCCCAACTACGCAGCGTCGGTCACGCAGTGAGTGTTTTTGAGCGCAGTGACGCAATAGGTGGCCTTCTTCGCTATGGCATTCCGGAGTTCAAGATGGAAAAATCTGTCCTCGATCGGCGCCTCAACGTCATGCGTGAAGCGGGCGTTGAGTTCATTGCCAACACGCCTATTGGCGCTGAGGGAACTCCGTTGTCCACGTTGCAAGAGGACTTCGACGCCGTCTTGCTCGCCATTGGTTCCACTCGACCGAGACTGATCCCCGTCGATGGCGCGGACCTTGAGGGCGTGATGGCGGCGATGACCTTTCTCGAAGCCGCGAATCGTGCCGTCAACGACGGTACGACGCCCGTACTTAACGCCGAAGGTCTCCACGTCATCATTCTCGGCGGAGGCGACACGGGTGCCGACTGTCTTGGAACGGTCCATCGCCACGGCGCCGCTTCGGTGACCCAAATCGAGATTCTCGATCGACCACCTGACGAACGACCGTCGGATCAGCCGTGGCCCACGATGGCTCGAATATTTAAGACCACCTCGGCTCACGATGAGGGTGGCGAGCGTCGCTTCTCCACCGAGACTCTGGAGTTTCAAGGATCAACTCGAGTGTCATCGATATCGCTGAGTGACCACGTCACCGGCGACGCGGTCGTGATGCCCGCCGATCTGGTCTTGATCGCGGCGGGATTCGTTGGACCCGAACTTGATGGATTAGGGCTGCGCGATGAAGCGTTCATGACGCCTCGAGACACTTTGAAGGTGGATGATGGTTGGCGCGTGAGCGAGGCACCAGGAAGAAACCCCGTCTTTGCCTGCGGCGACGCCGTACGGGGCCAAAGCTTGATCGTGTGGGCCATTGCCGAAGGACGTAGTGCCGCCTCGTCGATTGACGCCTACCTCGGTGATCGCCCGAGTTCATTGCCCTCTCCCGTAGAGCCCTACAGCCTCTCGTGGTAACAAAACGACGTCTCTAGATTTTGTAGCATCGTTGAGTTGACGTTTTGAGGGGGATCATGAAGAGCACGATGCAAGACGGACCTCTGTTAATCAGCGGCATCATCCGTCACGGTGAGTACGTGTACGCGGACAAAAAGATCTTCACGGTCACGCCCGACGGCGTGGAAGAAGCGACGTTCTTCCAGATCTCCAAGCGCGCCGAACAACTGGCCGCCGCACTGACAAAATTGGGCGTACAACGCGGCGAGCGCGTGGCGACCTTCATGTGGAACAACCAAGCGCACGCCGAGGTTTACTTGGCGGTGCCGAGTATGGGCTCGGTGTTGCACACGCTCAACATTCGACTCTTTCCCGAACAACTGGCCTACATCATCAATCACGCGGAGGACAAAGTCATCATCATTGACGCGTCGCTCGTTCCACTGCTCGCCAAAATACGAGACCAGATTCCCCTGGTGGAGACCATAATCGTGCACGGTGAAGAGACGAGTGGCGCGCTCGGCGAGACGCTTGACTACGAGACGATTCTTAGCGCGGAGCGCCCGGGATTCCAGTGGCCCGAGCTCGATGAACGTGACGCGGCCATTATGTGTTACACCTCGGGTACGACCGGCAACCCGAAGGGCGTTGTCTACTCACACCGCTCAACGTGGTTGCACTCGATGGCCTCAATGGTCGCGAACTCCATTGGACTGAGCGAGAAGGACCGTTGCTTACTCATTGTGCCGATGTTTCACGTCAACGCCTGGGGTGTTATCTACACGGCCTATTTTGGGGGCGTCGAGCTCATCATGCCCCAGATGTTCCTCCAAGGCGCGCCGATCATCAAGATGATCCGAGAGTTACGTCCAACGATCTCCCTAGGCGTGCCCACAATCTGGAACGACGTGTTGCGCGTCGCTGAAACGACGCCCGAGACGGATCTCTCGAGTCTGCGCGCAATACTCGCCGGCGGTTCTGCGGTGCCGCGTTACATGATCGAGACCTTTCGCGACGTGTACGGCCTCGACATGATTCAAGGTTGGGGGATGACCGAGACGAGTCCGTTGGCAGCGGTGTCGATCCCTCCGGCTGGCACGCCTCGCGAGATGGAGATTGAGTACCGGGTCAAAGCTGGACGGGTGATGTCCGGTGTAGAGATCCGCGTGACCGACGACGCCGGGAACGTGCAGCCTCGCGACGGTAAGACTGTCGGCGAGTTCGAAATTCGCGGACCCTGGATCACGGGCTCTTACTTCGGCGTTGATGATCCCGATAAGTTCCGAGACGGATGGCTTCGAACGGGCGACATCGGCACCCTGGACGGCGAAGGCTACATGGTGGTGAGCGACCGGACAAAGGACGTCATCAAGTCGGGCGGGGAGTGGATCAGTTCCGTCGATCTCGAGTCGACGGTTATGGCTCATCCGGCCGTCTTCGAAGCGGCGGTAATTGCGGTGCCCGACGAAAAGTGGCAAGAGCGACCCCTGTGTTGTGTCGTGTTGCGCCCAGACGCCAGCGCCAGCGCGCAAGATCTCAAGGAGTTTCTCGCCGAGCGCGTGGCAAAGTGGTGGCTGCCCGAACGCTGGGCTTTCATCGAGAGCGTGCCCAAGACGAGCGTTGGCAAATTTGACAAGAAGGTGCTTCGAGCGCAGTACGCCGAGAACGCTCTCGACGTCGTGGTCGTTGAGTAGTGGCGTCCTTCGAAGGGATTGCCGACGAGGTCGCGGCACTTGAACAACGCGTGGCCGACGCGATCTTTGACGCCGTGCGCGCGCAACTACGTGGTGATGGCGCCGAAAGTGCGAAAGAACTCGAACGTCAACTTTCTAAAGTACGGCGTAGTCTCCAAAAGGCCGAGCAACTCTTACGTCGCAACGGAACTGACGACACCGACGATTAACTGAGAGGGAGTACCCGTCTAGGTCGAGCAGACCTTCTGAGAATACTTTCAATAGACGAGTCTCCGATCGCCCGATACGGCGTTGTGAGGACACTGATGGTTCAGTGGGGAATAGCCTTCACCTATTAGGTTGACAAACAATCAATAAGTAGCCCGTCTAACTTTGCAGCAGTACCTCCGACTAGAGAAGGGATTTGGTCCATGACCAATCTGCCTATCCCTTCTGCGCCTCTTCTTCCACGGCACCCGGCGTACCAGGTTCCCGACGGACAACGAAAAACAAATGGCATGGCAGTCGCGTCGCTGGTGTTCTCCATCGTGTGGATTGGCGGGATTGGCTCGATCGTTGCCATCATCTTGGGCCTCATCAGTCAGAGGAAAGTCAAGAGAACCACTGGCGCGAACGACGCCAACAAGTTTGCAATCTCGGGATTGATCATTGGCGTCGGTGGGCTCGTAGTTGCCGTCTTCTTTTGGGCGGCGGTCTTGGCCGGGAGCAACGGCGTTAACACCAGTTCGCCGTCCTACGTAGACGGGAACAACTACGCCATTGCTAACTACTCGAACGCCACCGCTGAGGCAGTACTGTGCGCATCGTCAAGCGTCCCTTTCCGCGATAATCCCTCATTTTGGATGAGGGGCTGTCTAGACGGCTGGGCCACTGCAAGGTTTGCAATCAACAACAGTCCGGGCTTGCCTGGCTTGAACGTCGGGTAGATCTCTTCGTAAGCGGCAAGGTTTTCACCGTTCGCGGCGCTTCTATCGAGTGATGGAGCAGGCCTCCGAGACACGGGCGACGCGTCATTGGGAGTTATTCCTGCACCGAGAGGATTGTCCCTCTTAGTTGACCCAGCTGTTGACTACGTCGATCACGAGTCGCAAATTGACGTAGTTCCTTCCGTCAAAATTAAACGAGACGGTGTGGTCATCCTCAAGCAGATAACCACGCTCTTCGCCAAATTTTGGGGCCACGAACGCGAGTCCGTTCACCTGTTCCGCCGTCGGTGTATGACGAAGTGACATAGAGGCACGGTCACCCTCAATCGTAAAACTCTGATAGTTCGAATAGAAGCGTTCGATTTCTTCAATGGACTCAGCGATCGACGTCGTTGCTCGCACGAGACACGTGTCCGCAGCCCCGATGTAGTCGTCCGCGACGATAGCGTCTTCGACGAACGTCATCCACTTCTTCCAGAACGTTCCGCCGGGCTCGTCGAGCAACACAATGGGCGCTGGCGTGGTCTTGCCGGTGTGCATCAGGGTGATGACTTCAAAGAGCTCGTCCATGGTGCCAAAGCCGCCGGGCAGCACCACGAAGGCCATCGAGGGCCTAGTGAGAGCCACTTTGCGCGTGAAAAAATACTTCATCGTGACGAGGTTGGTGTCCACGTCGATGAAGTCATTCGCCATCTGTTCGAAGGGCAACTCGATGTTTACGCCGATTGTGTGCTCTTTGCCCGCGCCCTTCGCGGAGGCTTCCATAATGCCGGGTCCGGCACCGGTGATCGTTATCCAGCCTCGCTCGGTCATCGCCTGCGAAAACTCCAAGGCCATCTTGTACAGGGGGTTGTCGGGAGTGGTGCGGGCTGAGCCAAAGACCGTAAGTTTCGGTCGGTCGCGCCATTTGTCAAAGAGCACAAAGGCGCCCAATAACTCGTCAATTGCCGTCACCGCGACACGAAGATCCTTCGTGTCGGCGTCGAGGTCAGCGACTGCCACCACCCGCGTCAAGAGTTCACGCAAGAGTTGGCGTCGCTCGGGCGACATCGCCGTGTCGTGAGCAATCTCTTCGAGTAAAGAATCAATGAGTGAGGTCACGACTACAACGTCAGATAGAGCGTGCTGCGCTGATGCAGGGGTCGACCGAGTGGCTCGACGAGATGCTGAAGTGACGCGACGTCCATCTCTTGACCGTGGGTGGCGCCCGCGGCGCGAGAGATATTCTCGTCCATCAGTGTTCCGCCGAGATCATTCGCGCCCGCCTGGAGTATTCGCCTCGAACCTTCGACGCCCATCTTGACCCAACTGACTTGAATGTTGTCTATCAACGTTGCGTAGTGAAGCCGAGCAACGGCGTGCATAAGGACGGCCTCGCGGAACGTCGGACCCTTACGCGAACGACCCTTGAGGAAGAGCGGCGTGGCCATGTGCACGAAAGGGAGAGGAACAAACTCAGTGAAACCACCCGTCAACTTCTGGAGCTCGCGGGTTCGCAAAAGGTGCGTGGCCCAACTCTCGGGTGCTTCAACCGCACCGAACATGATCGTAATGTTCGAACGAAGTCCCACCTCGTGCGCCGTTCGGTGCACTTCGAGCCACTGATCACTGTTGATCTTGTCGGGGCACAGGACAGCGCGAACGTTATCGTCGAGAATCTCGGCCGCCGTACCGGGCAAAGTCTTTAGTCCAGCATCCTTTAGTCGCGTCAGGTACGTCGCGAGGTCCTGCTCTGAACGACGGGCACCTTCAAAGACCTCGAGTGCGCTGAAGGCGTGAATGTGAATGGTCGGCGAACCAGCCTTCACTGCCGCGACGACGTCAATGTAATAATCACCATCAAACTTGGGGTGGATGCCACCTTGGAGGCAGACTTCCGTGGCGCCACGAGTCTCCGCTTCGCGAACACGTTCGCTGATCTCGTCGAGCGTCAACAGATAAGGATCGCCTCGTAAATTCAACGAAAGTGGACCCTTAGAGAAGGCACAAAAGCGACACTTGAACGTGCAGACGTTGGTGTAGTTGATGTTGCGGTTGATAACAAAACTCACCGCGTCGCCCACGAGCTCTTGGCGAAGAGCGTCTGCCGCGTCAACGACGGCGTTGTAGTCACCGTTACGCGCGTTGAAAAGCGCTACAAGTTCCTGGGCATCAAAGTCATAGCCCGGGACGTAGCGCGCGAGAAGTGCGCTGACTTCGCTCGTTCGTGTCTTTGACGTTGGTGCTGGTGGCGGCGTGTTTTCGGTACCCGAGTACCACGCATCATTTCGCGCCAATGAGTGCGCGTCCGCCTGAGCAAGCACGAAAGGTCGAACTTTCTCGTCGAGGAAGTCCAGACGATCGCCGATGAACTCCGGGTAAACGGTGAGTCGCGGCGTGAGGTGAAATCCACGTCGGTCGCACTCGTCGGCGAGTGTCGCCACAACAGGCCACGCGCGCTCTGGGTTGACGTGGTCGGCCGTGACTGGTGAGATGCCGCCAAAATCATCAATGCCGAACTCGAGAAGGCGAGTCGGGTCGTCACTGAGATTGGGTGGCGCCTGAAGGTGAACGTCGTCGGGCAGGAGAAGACGCGCCACCGCGATTGTCCAGTGGAACTCTTCGTCACTCGCCGCGGGATGTTGCGCCATGGCGGTTCGGGGCTTGGGCAAGAAGTTCTGAATAATGACTTCCTGCACGTGGCCGAACTCTTCGTGAGCGTCGGTTATTGCTTGAAGAGTTTCGATGCGGTCTTCGCGCGATTCACCAATCCCAACGAGGAGACCCGTCGTAAAGGGAATCTTGAGCTCGCCGGCCCATCGCAACGTGTCGAGACGGCGCTGTGGCTCCTTGTCGGGCGCGAGTCGGTGCGCCGGTACCTCAGAGAGCGTTTCGAGCATCATGCCCTGAGACGCGCTCACGCCTCTAAGTTGCTCAAGTTCGTGCCGATAGAGCGCGCCCGCGTTGGCGTGAGGCAAAAGCCCCGTGCTTTCGAGAACCATCTGCGCGGCCGTGGCGACGTAGTCAACCGTTGAGTGATATCCACGGGCCGCGAGCCACCTAGCCGCCTCGTCGTAGCGCAGTTCGGGTCGCTCACCGAGAGTGAACAGCGCCTCAGTGCAACCGGCCTCTTGGCCCGCTTTCGCGATGGCCATAACCTCGTCCAGGCTCAGATAGGGTGACGCGACGTGAGCGGGAGCTTGAGCGAACGTGCAATAGCCACAGCGATCTCGACAAAGTTTCGTGAGTGGGATGAAGACTTTAGGGGAGTAGGTAACGACGTACCCGTGCGTCTCGCGTGCGCGCTGAAACGCTACAGCCGCGATCGATGCCGCCGAAGCATTCAGTAGATCGCTCAACGTGTCAGACCCCCGTAACGTCGTCATGGGAGCATCCTAGGACCCGACATTAGAAATCTAAGCGGAAGTTCGCGCGCATTACGGCGCATCGTTCATCTTTGACGACACCGTGGCTAGAAGTTCTTCGTAGGATTTAGTGAATGCAGTGACGCCCTCTATTTCGAGTCGTTCGGTGACCGCCGCAAGTGACACGTCGGGTTCGAGATTCTTAAGTAAGTCCGCCGTCTCGTGACACTTGTCTTTGCTCAGGAGATTTGACGCTGAGAAGTCAGCGTGATCAAGGACGTCGGCCAAGGTTCCGTCAGGCATCGTGTTCACCGTCTCGTTCGCGACAATGGAGTTGACGTAGAGAAGATCGTCGTACGAAGGATTCTTCGTGGACGTCGATGCCCAGAGGGGACGTTGAATCTGCGCGCCTTGGCTGAGAAGCGTCGTGACGTCCTCGCCTGCTGCACGTTGGTTGAACAACACGTACGCCGCGGCGACCTGGGCGTTCGCGGTCGTGCCACGCCGAGGATCACCCACGGGCAGCAACGCGTCAACGGCGACGTCAACGCGCGACACAAAGAACGACGCGACGCTGGCGATTGAGCCAAGATCGAGACCGGCGTTGTAGGCGTCCTTAAGGCCGAGCGTCCATGCGGTGATCACCTCATCGTATCGCTCGAGAGCGAAAATCAACGTGACGTTGACGCTGATGCCGGCGCCCAAGACCGCGCGAATAGCCGGCAGACCTTCCTTAGTCGCCGGGATCTTGATGAACAGGTTGTCGCGGCCCACACGCTCCGAGAGCCGCTTGGCGGCGGCGATGGTTCCTTCGGTGTCACGAGCGAGGCGAGGTGAGACTTCTAAGGAGACGAAACCATCGAGGTAACGACGACTTCCGGACGCAAAGTCCACCAGGGAACTTTGGTGAACACTCGAAAGAACGTCGCAAGCGTCGCGTACGTCTTGAACGGCCAACGTCTCGAAGAGCTCCTCGGGGTTGGCGTCTGAGGAAGCAGCAATAAGTGAGTCGTAGGCCGACGACGTGGCCAAAGCCTTCGCAAAGATTGACGGATTGGACGTGAGTCCTCGAACGCCCTCACTGACAAATTTCTTGAGCGTGCCGTCGTTCAGCCAGTCCCTTCGGATGTTGTCAATCCACGGGCTTTGTCCGTAGTCGTTGTACAGGTCGGTCAGGTTGGTCATTTTCCCTCACTCAAGGCTCGTTCGACGTGGGCAACAACCGTCGCTGGAACAATATTGAAATAGTCAAAAATAAAACTGGCAGGCGCCGAGAGGCCAAAGGAGTTGATACCAATGGAATCATCGACGTAGTTAGCCCATCCAAGTGTTGCTCCGGCTTCAATAGCAACTGACGGTATTGAGCGACGAAGAACTTGGTCACGATATTCACGAGGTTGAGCGTCAAAACAGCGCCAACACGGCAGTGCGACCACGCGCGTAACAATGCCTTTCGCCGAGAGTTCGTCGGCTGCGCTAAGACAGAGTCCGACCTCAGAGCCGGTGGCGACCAAAGTAAAGACGGCGTTGTCAGACTCTCGGATCACGTAGCCACCCTTGCGCGCACCTTTCGCACTGGCTGCGCCGTCGGCCTCGTTAAAGACCGGCATGTCCTGGCGCGAGAGAACCAGAGCAGTGGTGTGGGGCTCTTTCGCGGTCAAAAACTGCTCCACTAAGTCGATGGTCTCGTTGGCGTCACTCGGCCGAACAACGTGCAAATTGGGCATCGCTCGCAGTGACATGAGATGCTCGATAGGTTCATGCGTTGGGCCATCCTCGCCAACGCCGATGGAGTCGTGCGTGTAGACAAAGAGCACACCCGCCTGACTCAAGGCAGCCAAGCGAACCGCGCCGCGCGCGTAGTCACTAAAGACAAAGAACGTAGAACCGGCAGGGCGAAGTCCTCCGTGATGTGCTTGGCCAACGAGTGAGCCGCTCATGCCGAACTCTCGAATGCCGTAGTGAATCTGACGCCCTCCCGGGTTGGCCGCTCCTTGAGGCAAAGATGCCTTCAGCTCGACGCCCGTGTTTTCGGTTAGGTCAGCCGATCCGGCGGTAAGACCAGGCGTTTGAGGCGCGAAGGCGTCCATGGCACGTTGCATGCCCTTGCGCGTAGCAACCTTCGATCCCGGGGCAAATGGTTCGGGTCGAGTCGTAATCTTCGCGGCACCGTTGGTGTCGAGTTGTTCGAGCAACGCTGCGCCCTTGGGCCCCGACGCTTTCACTCGTGCTTCCCACGCAACGCGCTCGACCCGCTGGGGGCTAATCAGTTCCACCAGTTCGCGGGGGAGTTCTGGGTCGAAGTGGAAGGCCTCGTCGGGGACACCGAGAATCTCCTTCACGTTCGTAATGGCCTCAGTACTAAAAGGATTGCCGTGCGCCTCGCGTCGATCCATCATCTCGGGAGACGGAAATCCAATGTGTGAGCGAACGATGATCAAACTTGGGCGCGAGGTTTCAGCGATCGCGGCGCGCACGGCTTCTTCGAGTACGTCGAGTTCATTCGCGTGTTCGCCGACGTCAATGACGTGCCAACCGTAGGCCGCGAAGCGCTCGGCGGGGTGATCGTGCAACGCGAGCTCGGTGGGACCGTCAATCGTGATGTGATTGTCGTCATAGAAGACTGTCAGGCGGTCGAGACCAAGCGATCCGGCCAGTGAAGCGGATTCGTGGCTGATTCCTTCTTCAAAACATCCGTCACCGGCAAAGACCCAGGTGCGGTGATTTACCAAGTCGTCGCCATAGTCGCTTCGAAGGATGCGCTCAGCGATCGCCATACCAACACCGTTCGCCATGCCTTGACCCAGGGGACCGGTCGTGACTTCGACGGTCGGCGCGTGGCCACGCTCAGGGTGACCAGGCGTGCGCGAAAGTGGCTGGCGGAAGTTTTTCAGGTCCTCAACCGTGAGGTCGTAGCCGAACTCGTGTGCCAAGCTGTACTGGAGAATGGACGCGTGGCCGTTACTCAGTATGAAACGGTCACGGTCACTCCACTGAGGATCCGTCGGATCGTGGCGCATGATCCGAGCCCACAGCATCACGGCCAAGGGGGCAAGAGCCATCGCGGTGCCACTGTGGCCCGATTTCGCTTTGGCGGGAGCATCCATCGCCACGGCGACAATCTCGCGAATCGTGCGACCTTCAAGATCACTAGCACCGGGATAAAGAGAATCAACCATGCTTAGACAGTACCGAAAAGCTTTACTCAGCAGTGCAGTGGCGCACGGCTAGCCTCGCCACGTGGCGCTTCAGATTCCCCCTAACTGCGATCTGACACTCGGTCTCACGTGCGTGGACAAGTCCGTTCCTGGTCGAACCGTCTGGCGCGCCCGTGTGGATGAGCGTTTTCTTAATCCTGCCGGCGTCGTCCAGGGTGGTTTCTTGGCCGCGATGCTCGATTCGGCCATGGGCGCTTCTGCCGTCACCGTCGTCGGTGACAGGAAGGTGATCGTCGCGAACACCGAGATGAAGATCTCGTTCCTTCGTCCAGTGAAAGCGGGCGACGTTTTAACCTGCGTGGCCACGGTGTTAAAGCCCGGCAAGGTCATCTCGTTTCTCGAAGCAAAAATTCTGGACGCCGACGAGCGCCTTGTAGCGACGGCGAGCTCTACCTACCTAGTAAAAGAAAGGACTGAGTAGGCTGAGTTCGTGAAGAGTTCGTCGTGGCGCAAGTTCCTTCGAGGAGCCTCTCTACAACGAGATTTTGACGAACTGCGTGATATCGCCGTTCGTTACATCAAAGAAGAGACCATAAAGCCCATAAAGGACCTTGGTCGATTCATTATCTGGGGAACCCTCGGAAGTCTCTTCGTGGGCTTCGGTGCGGTCTTATTGCTTTTCGCGTCACTGCGCTACTTGCAGTGGCAGTTTCCGGTACTGGACGGATCGCTGTCCTGGCTCCCGTACGTGATCGTTGCCGCCTTGGCTCTCGTTGTGATCGGACTGACGACGTGGCGAATAGTGAGTGGCACCGCGAAACGCCGCCTCAAGGTCACAAAGTGAGTGAACCCTCGCGCACGCGTCGCGAACTCGAGGCTTCACTTCGTTCGATCCTGCCCGAACACACGCAGATGGGTACTTCAATGACGTCGTCCAAGCCAACGGTCGCCGCCGTCGGGCTCGGGGGCGTAATGACGGGTTACTTCTGGGGTTGGATCCGTGGTCGACGTGCTCGTAAGAAGCACTAGATGTTAAAACGCCTTTTTCGCATCGTGACGGCGGCTTCGCTGGGCCGAGCCGTTGCCCAGAAGTCCCCGAAGTGGCTCTCGATTACCTTCGCTATCGTGCTCCTTCGATTCTTCGACTCTCGCTCCGCCAAGGATGCGAAAGCGGCTAAACAAGCTAAACGAGAGAGTCGATGAGTAACGCGACGCTAGGCGTTGGTGAGCGGGTCTTGCTTATCGACGCTAAGGATCGTCACTACCTCGTGTCGCTCAAAGAAGGTTCGGCATTTCACACCCACGCCGGCATCGTGCAACACGACGACGTCATTGGCGCACTCGAAGGCTCGTTGATCAAATCAAGCACCGAACGATCGTTCTTGGTGCTACGACCCACGCTCTCGGACGTCGTTCTCAAGATGCCGCGCGGCGCGCAGGTCATCTACCCCAAGGACTTAGGCGCAATTCTCATGCAAGCCGATATTGGACCTGGCATGCGGGTGCTCGAAGCGGGCGTAGGCTCGGGCGCCCTTTCGATGACGCTTCTCAGGGCGGGCGCGAGCATTACCGCCTACGAAATCCGTGAAGATTTTGCCCAACACGCCATCAAAAATGTCCACGACATGTTGGGTCCAGACGTTGACTATGACGTCAAGATTCGTGACGTCACGGAAGGCATCGATGAAGTCGATCTCGATCGAATCATCCTTGACATGCCCGAACCCTGGGACGTTGTCAAGCATGCCGAGGGCGCGCTAAGACCCGGCGGAATTTTTCTCGCGTACTTGCCAACGATCAATCAGACGCAGTTGGTGCGCGAAGCGCTGCACCATCACTCGTTTGGTTTAGAGGAAACGGTCGAGATACTTAGGCGAACGTGGCACATCGACGGGCGTTCTGTTCGTCCCGATCATCGAATGGTGGCGCACACTGGGTTCTTGACCTCAGCGCGACGCCTCGTGAGGCGCGTCGAAAGCGACTAATTGCGCTCAATGAAGATGCACTCGCCGGGGCACTCTTCTGAGGCCTCGATCACCGCGTCTTCGAACTCGGCGGGCACTTCAGCAACGCCTTCGGCACCACCAGGGGCGCTCTTCACATCGGCACCTTGCTTCACGTACGCCAGGCCGTCGTCGAGGAGGGTAAAGACCGAGGGACAAATCTCTTCACAGAGCCCGTCGCCGGTGCAGAGGTCTTGGTCAATCCAAACCTTCATTTACTTGTCCTCCATGGCCAATAACGTGTAGCCACTCTAGTGGCCGATTGGCCGTCTTCGTGACCTTCTCGCCAGCTCGTAACTCCCCTAGGGTGGCCATATGGACCGTTTTCCTGGATCTAACGAATCTACGAATGGCGAACACGACGATTCGATCGGCGCGATTTCACCGCGTGACGTCACGCTGAGCGACCTCGAACACGCCTTGCGCCGGATCGAACTCCTCGAAGAAAAGCTGCTCGAATCGAGGGGTCAACTCTCTCAGAGTCGTTCGAACAACGAGAAATTAACGATCACCATTCAACAGACGCGTGATCAGATTGCCGCACTACGTGACGAAGTAGAGAAACTCACGCAACCGCCCGCCGTCTACGGGACGTTTACGGGTTTCAACGAAGACGGTACGGTCGACATCTTTGCCTCGGGGCGAAAAATGCGAGTAGCGCTGCACCCCGGTCTTGATCCGGCTCAGATTGCCCGAGGCGACGAGGTCGTCCTCAATGAGTCCTTCACGGTCATTGGTGTGCGCGACTCAGATGGTCAAGGCGAAGTCGTCACGGTCAAAGAAGTGCTCGACGAACGTCGCGTACTCGTCTACGGTCGAGCGGACGAAGAGCGCGTTGTTGAACTAGCCGAAGCGCTGCGATCGGTGAAGTTGCGCAGCGGCGACGCTCTACTGCTCGACCTTCGCTCGAACATGCTGACCGAGAAGCTCACGCGCCAAGAGGCGGAGGAATTGATTCTCGAAGAGGTCCCCGACATCAGTTACGCCGACGTGGGGGGACTCGACGCTCAGATTGAGGCGATTACCGACGCCGTGGAACTCCCGTACCTGCACCGCGCACTCTTTAACGACTACGACCTGCCCGCGCCGAAGGGCATTCTGCTCTATGGACCCCCAGGATGTGGCAAGACGCTCATCGCCAAGGCCGTCGCTAATTCGCTGTCACAAAAAGTTGCCGAACTCACTGGAAATCGCAACGTTCGCTCCTATTTCTTAAATATCAAGGGTCCCGAGTTGCTCAACAAGTACGTAGGCGAGACCGAACGTCAAATTCGCGTTGTCTTCCAACGTGCGAGGGAAAAGGCCGAAGAAGGCGTGCCCGTCATTGTGTTCTTTGATGAGATGGACTCGCTCTTTCGAACGCGCGGCACGGGGATTAGCTCGGACATGGAATCGACCGTGGTTCCCCAGTTGTTGGCCGAAATTGACGGCGTCGAGTCTCTTCGCGACGTGATCGTGATCGGTGCCACGAACCGAGAGGACTTAATCGACCCCGCGATCCTTCGCCCTGGTCGACTCGACGTCAAAATAAAGATCGAGCGACCCAACGCCGAAGCCGCGGCTCAGATCTTCTCGCGTTATCTGCACACCGAACTGCCACTCGATGAGGCGACGGTGCGCGAGATCGGCGGGGGAGACCGTGCCAAGGCTGTGCAGTCGATTATCGAAGAAACGGTGACGAACATGTACCGAATCGACGACGAGAATCGCTTTCTCGAAGTCACCTACCAAGGTGGCGACAAAGAAATTCTTTATTTCAAGGACTTCGCTTCGGGAGCGATGATCGAGAACATTGTTCGTCGCGCCAAAAAGATGGCCGTCAAGCGCGAAATCGCACTGGAAGGTCGAGGACTGCGTAAAGAGGATCTCTTCGACGCCATTCGCCAAGAGTTCCGTGAGAACGAGGATCTGCCGAACACGACGAATCCAGACGACTGGGCGAGAATCTCGGGCAAGAAGGGCGAGCGAATCATCTTTATACGCACGCTCATTAATCGCGAAGAAGACGACGAGAAGGGCGGTCGCTCGATCCAACACGTAGGCACGGGCCAGTATCTCTAAGTCCGGAGCGATTGCCAAAGTTCTCGGCATCGAGACTGAGTACGGCATCGCCGGAGGACCCGAGGCCGATCCCATTGTCTCTTCGAGCATCATCGTCAACGCGTACGCCCAAGAAGGTCGTACGCGAACCAACTGGGACTTTGACGGCGAGACGCCCGATATGGACGCGCGAGGACGCGTTGATCTCACCTCATTCGCGCCCATCGTGGAGACGCATCTCGCCAACACCGTGTTAACGAACGGCGCGCGACTCTACGTTGATCACGCCCACCCCGAGTACTCCTCACCCGAGTGTCGAACTCCTCGAGAAGCAACGCTCTATGACGCCGCGGGAGAAGACATCATGCGCCGCGCACTCACGAGTGCGAACAGTCGTCTCGCGCCACATCAGGCCATCACCCTGTACAAGAACAACTCCGACGGTAAAGGCAACTCCTACGGCACGCACGAGAACTACCTCGTTCGTCGTGACGTTGAGTTCGCTCACCTTATTCGCGCGATGGTGCCGCACTTCGTTTCTCGCCAAATCGTCGTCGGTGCGGGAAAAGTGGGCGCTGAAACCGACACCGGACTCGACGTCAATCCCTCTTTTCAACTCTCTCAGCGCGCCGAATTCTTCGAAGAGGTCGTTGGGTTAGAGACAACGTTGAAGCGACCGATTATCAATACTCGTGACGAACCGCACAGCGACGCCGAACGTTTCCGTCGACTTCACGTCATCATTGGCGACGCCAACATGAGCCAGTACGCGACGTTCGTCAAGCTGGGATCCACGGCGCTGCTTTTGGCCGCCTTGGAAGAGTCGGGGGTAGGGATATTTCCGGCCATGCCGAAATCACCCGTCCAGGCAGTGCGCTTCTTTGCTACTGACCTGACGCTTCGTGAGGCGGTGGCCTGTGACGACGGCATGACGCGAAGTGCGTGGGACTATCAGGACGAGTTGTGGGATGTTGCTCGAACCTACGTGAATCGAAATGGCACGAGTGCGGTCGGCGACGTCGATGAGGTCGAACTCATTTTGACGCAGTGGCGAGAAATGCTCGACGGCGTCCTCGACGATCGTGACGCCGTTGCCGACCGTGTCGACTGGGTAGCGAAGTTACGCGTCGTCAACGGCTTTAAGGAACGTCACAACCTCGACGATCACGACGCGAAGCTTCGTGCGATCGACCTGCAGTATCACGATCTTCGACCGAGTCACTCTCTCGCCCAACGCATGGGGCTGCTGCAACTATGTCGCGATAACGACGTTCGTGAAGCCGTTCACAACCCTCCGCGAAGCACCAGGGCGTACTTTCGGGGTCAGTGCGTTTCTAGATATCCTGACCAAATCGTTGCGGCAAATTGGGATTCGGTCGTCTTCGATCTTGGCGATGGACCGCTCCAACGGGTGCCAATGCTTGATCCTTTGAGGGGTACCCACGCGCTGACTGCTGAGTTGCTAGAAACAAGTACGACGGCAAGTGAACTTCTTCAAGCACTAGACAGGTAGAACTGAAGTATGAGTGAACGAGAGCGAATCCAAAAGCAGCGCCCAGAGCGCACTAATGAGACGTCGAGCGACGTATCGGTCGACGCGACAAAGGGCGACCAGCTGAAGTCTGACCTGGATGACTTGCTTGATGAGATTGACGAAGTTCTCGAGGAAAATGCCGAGGAGTTTGTACGTAACTACGTGCAAAAAGGCGGGGAATAACCGTGGGCCTGCCCCTCTTCAGTGCTCACAGTGACCCCGGTCCGTCGTTTTGGCACTACGTCGAGACCCAAGGCTTGACCCCACCTCCGAGTACCAAAGACGACTCACCTCACGCCACGACGGTGATCGCGGTCAAATACGTCAACGGCGTCGTGATGGTGGGCGACCGCCAAGCAACAGGTAACTACATCGCCAGTCGCGACGTCAGGAAGATCGAACCCGCCGACCGCTTCACCGCACTCGCCATTTCGGGCAGCGCGGCGAGGGGTATTGAACTTCTTAAGATCGCGCAGTTGTCCTTCGAGCACTACGAAAAGATGACCGACTCCGCCCTCAGCCTCGAGGGTAAGGCCAACTACCTTTCACCAATCATTCAACGCAACAACCTCACCTCGCCGCTCATGGTCTTGCCGTTACTCGCTGGCTGGGACGAGAGTCACCGAGTGGGTCGAATCTTTGAGTACGACGGCGCGGGCGGGTGTTATGAACGTTTCGACTTTGCGACCATTGGCTCAGGTTCACCTTTCGCCGACGGGACACTACGTCTCGGGTTTCGTGCGGACTTAGACCTTGAAGCCGCGCTTGAGCTGGGTGCCCTCGCACTCTACGAGGCCGGTGATAACGACCCGAGTACTGGTGGTCCGGATTTTGTTCGCAATATTTTCCCAATGATGATTACCGTCAACGCCGAGGGCTTTCAGGAACTCCCGAGCGCTGAGGTGGGGGAGCGATTCCGCGTTATTAATGAACGTCGAACCCAGACGGGTGGCGTCGCGGGAGGCGTGCTTCGATGAGCAACTACTTCTACGTCTCTCCCGAGCAACTCATCAAGGACCGGGCCGAATTCGCCCAAAAGGGCATCGCACGTGGCCGCTCCATCGTCGCGGCGATCTACGACAAGGGCGTGGTGCTGGTAGCGGAGAATCCATCGGCGTCACTCAACAAGGTGTCGGAGATCTATGACCGCATTGCCTTTGCTGGCGTGGGCAAATACAACGAATTCGACCGCCTTCGCGAAGCTGGCATCCGGTGGGCTGACACCACGGGATTTACTTACTCGCGCGAGGACGTCGACGCGCGAGCGTTGGCGAACTACTACGCCCAGCATTTGGGCGACATGTTCACCGAAGGCCAAAAACCTCTGGAGGTCGAAATTCTCGTTGCTCAGTTGGGCAACGCACTTCGCCCCACGAAGTTGTACCGCGTTGGCTACGAAGGCACAATTTCTGACGAACCTCATTTCGCTGTCTTGGGTGGCGACGCCGAGACAATTAGAGACCGCTTCGCGCTGACTGAGGAGTCACTTCATTCCCTCAAGCTCACGCTGCAAAACGCATCGGCCGCCCTTACTGGTCCCGAACGCAAGCTAGGCGCCGCGGAACTCGAAGTCGGCATTCTCGAAGACCGAGGGAACCGTAGAACTTTCCTTCGCCTCACCGACGATCAAGTCAGCGAGCTTCTGAGCTGAGATCAGCTCAGACCACGCCATGTTACGGAGAATCTTCGGCGTAGAAACTGAGTACGGGATTACGTTCTCGCTACGGGGTCAACGACGGCTGAGCCCCGACGAAGTGTCCCGTTTTCTCTTTCGAAAAGTTGTTGCGTGGGGTCGTTCGTCGAACGTCTTCCTCGAGAACGGCAGTCGCCTCTATCTCGACGTCGGCAGCCACCCCGAATACGCCACGGCCGAGTGCGACTCCCTCGATGACCTAGTGGCTCAAGACAAAGCCGGCGAATCAATACTTCGCGAACTCGTTGGTTACGCCCAAGCGCAGCTGAGCGAAGAGGGCATTCGTGGCGATATCTACCTCTTCAAGAACAACACGGACTCAACGGGAAACTCGTACGGCTGCCACGAGAACTACTGCATTGAACGCATCGAGGACCTCAGTCGACTCGAAGAGATGTTCATACCTTTCCTGATCAGCCGTCAGATCTTTACCGGCGCTGGAAAAGTGGTCACCAACGCCAAAGGCACCGCGTACTCAATGAGTCAGCGCGCTGAACACATCTGGGAAGCGATCTCGTCGGCGACGACGAGAAGTCGTCCAATTATCAACACGCGCGATGAACCGCACGCCGATCCTGAGAAGTACCGCAGACTCCACGTCATCGTGGGTGATTCGAACATGAGCGAGTTCGCGACGTATCTAAAAGTTGGCACGTCCGCAGTTGTACTGGCGATGATTGAAGACAAGACCACGGTGATGCGTGATTACTCAATGGCGTCACCCATCAACGCGCTGCGCGACATCTCCTACGACCTATGGAGCAAAGAGCCCGTCAAGTTACTCAATGGACGCGACCTCACCGCTCTAGAAATCCAAGAGGACCTCTGTGAACGCGCGGAGCTTTTCATCCAAACGCACGAATTACCTCCAGACCAGGTCAACGCGGTGAAACTGTGGCGCGAGGTCATCGAGCAGTACCGAAGCGACCCGATGGGACTGGCCGATCGCGTGGACTGGATCGCGAAGTTGCAGATCATCGATCGTGAACGAGAGCGCAGTGGCGTCGAGTTGAGCGATCCAAAGATTGCCCTAATTGATCTCTTGTACCACGACACCAACTTTGATCGAGGTCTCTACTATCGCCGCGCCGCGCGAGGTCACTACCAACAGATGGTGAGTGAAGAGCAAATCGAACGTGCCACGACGACACCTCCGTCTACTACCAGGGCGCATATGCGTGGCACCTTCATTCAAGCCGCCAAACAGTGGCGTCGCGATTACACGGTTGACTGGGTTCACCTGAAGTTGAACGATGAGATGCAGCGAACAGTGTTGCTGAAGGATCCCTTTAAGAGTACGGATGAGCGTTTCCAGAAACTCTTGGCGTCGCTCGAGCGACACGGATAACTCATCTACTCTTGTTGAATGTCTGAAGTCCCTCCACACGACGCTGAGGAGACGGTGACGTTCGAAGAAGATGTGACGAGCCCCGTCGCTAAGGCTCACTCGCGGACTCGACTCGTTGCCGAATGGGCCGTCTTGGTGATCGTCGCGGTTGTCATTTCTTTACTGGTGCGAAGTTATGGTTTTCAGACCTTTTACATTCCTTCAGCCTCGATGGTGCCCACCCTTCAAATTGGTGATCGGATTGTCGTCGACAAGCTCAGTGTCGAATTTGGCACCATCAACCGCGGCGACATCGTGGTCTTTAAGGCACCACCAACCGAGAACTGCGGTCCCCCGAAAGTGACTGACCTCGTCAAGCGCGTGATCGGACTTCCGGGCGACCACCTCACGTCTAAAGGCAACACGATCTACGTGAACGGAGTGGCGTTAAAGGAGAATTGGCCACACACCGAACCGTTGGGGTCGCCGATTGGCAACGTCACGGTTCCTCCGAATCGCTATTTCATGATGGGCGATAATCACTTGATTTCGTGTGACAGCCGAAGTTGGGGCACTGTCGCGCGCTCGGCCATCATCGGTAAAGCTTTCGTCAGAATCTGGCCACTTTCACGAGTTGGCTCGATCTAGAACCGAGAGGCCACGGACGTACAATGGGGTCGTGTTTAGTTTGAGCCCTATAAAACTCTTGGTGATTGCCGCCGTGATCATGCTGTTGATGGGCCCCGACAAACTTCCCGACGTGGCCCACAAATTGGGCGCGGCGTGGCGAACGGTAAAGAAGCTTCAAGAAAAGGTTGAGGCTGAAGTGCGAGAAGCTATTCCCGACCTGCCAAGCACGGGCGACATTGCGAGGATCGCGCGAAGTCCGGTCAATCTTTTGAACCAACTCGCTGAGCGCGTCGACGCGAAGGAAGCCGCCGACGCGGCATCCAGCACGCCCGAAACGGTCGAAGAAGATGCGGTGCCCCTCGTTGCTCCCTACGTAGCTAAGCGACCACCACCCCCGCTCAGCGATAGTTCCTCGCCGCCGCCCGACCCGTCACTTAACTAAGACTGTCGTGGCTAAATTTCGTCGCGCCGAAACCGGTATGACCCTGGCCGAGCATCTGGCCGAACTCCGTCATCGGTTTTTGGTCATGGCCATTGCGGTCGCGGTATTTGGTGTGCTGGGCTTCATTTTCTACCCCAATATATTGAGATTGCTCCAAGATCCGTACTGCTCAGCTATTCCGAATCACTGTAAATTCCTGGTAACAAATCCACTTGACGGTCTTACGTTGCGCGTCAAGATTGCCTTTTTCGGCGGATTCTTGGTCTCATCGCCGATCATCCTCTGGCAAGTGTGGCGCTTCGTGACACCGGGCCTCAAGGCGAGGGAGCGTCGCTACATCATTCCTTTTGTGGCGTCGTCGATCTTGTTCTTCGGTGCCGGAATCGTGTTGGCCTATTTCAGCTTTGGTCACGCAATTCAGTTTTTAAAGTCCATTGGCGGCAACACGTTGATCACCGAGTACAACCCCAATCAGTACTTGACGCTCTTTCTTTTAATGATGTTCATCTTCGGACTGATGTTTCTCTTTCCGGTGGTCTTGGTCGCACTCGAACTAGCCCGGGTGATCACGCCGTCACAGCTTCTTCGGGGGTGGCGTTACGCTGTGATCACGATCGTTATTGCTTCCGCCGTCTTCACGCCGAGTGGTGACCCGTTGTCGATGTGTGCTCTCGCAGTACCACTCATCGTCTTCTACTTCATGGCAATTGGCGTCGGCAAGCTGCTGCACCGGTGAGTGTTCTCGAATACCGGAGCCGTTTCATCGAGGGGCTCGGCTTTGGCCTTGACCGTTTTCAACTCGACGCGATAGAAGCAGTCGATAAAGGCGTCAACGTGCTCGTCAGCGCCCCCACCGGATCTGGCAAGACGCTCATTGCTAACTACGCCATCGGCCGAGAGTTGGAGCGCGAGCAGCGTACGTTCTACACGACACCCCTTAAGGCCCTCTCGAACCAGAAGTACCACGAACTAAGTGCGCTCTACGGCGACGCACGCGTCGGTCTTCTTACGGGCGACACGTCGATTAACCGAACTGCTCCCATCGTTGTTATGACGACCGAAGTGCTTCGAAACATGTTGCTCACCGAGTCCGACCAACTGACGACGCTCGGGCTCGTCGTGCTCGACGAGGTCCACTACCTTCAAGACCCCTTTCGCGGGGGAGTGTGGGAAGAGGTGATTATCCTCACGCCCCCCGCTGTGCGATTCGTCGCGCTCTCGGCGACGATTGGTAACGCTGGTTTTCTCGGCGAGTGGTTCGCGCAGGTTCGTGGCCCAACGTCGATCGTTGTTGAAAAGACCCGGCCAATTCAGCTTCATAACCATTTGGCGGTCATGAAGAGGGGGCAGGCCACGGTCGAGATCGCGGATCTACTCGACGGCGTGCGACTCTCCGACGAAGCACGTCGCATTGACAACCTCATGAAGTCCTCTCGGCGCTTTCGCCCGGGTACCAAATGGCAAGGACCAAAGTCCAGCGCGCCACCACCGCCGTTTCGCGCGCCGCGCCGTTCCGAACTCATGCAGGCGCTCGAGAAGGAAGACCTATTGCCGGTCATCGTCTTCATCTTCTCGCGGGCCGCGTGCGATGACGCCGTTCACCAGTTACGACGTGACGGACTACTTTTTACGACGCCTGAACAGCGCCGAGACATCGAGAGTATCGCTGAGTCACGACTCGTCGACTTCTCCAAAGAGGATCTCGAAGCGCTCGAATACGCCGACTTCATCGACGCGCTCCGCCGCGGCATAACGAGTCACCACGCGGGCATGGTGCCAGCCTTTCGCGAAATCGTCGAAGCGTGCTTTGAGCGGAACCTCTTGGCAGTCGTGTTCGCAACAGAGACGTTGGCCCTCGGAGTGAACATGCCCGCGCGTTCTGTTGCTCTGGAGCGATTCACGAAGTACTCAGACGCGGGGCGACAGTTTCTAACGAGCGCGGAGTTCGCGCAAATGACCGGGCGAGCCGGAAGGCGAGGTCTTGACGACGAAGGGCACGCTATCGTCTGTTTTTCCAATGACTTAGCGTTGCACGACGTTGGCCGCGTGGCGTTGGCACCGCCGTCGGACCTGCACTCCTCGTTTCGTCCGACCTACAACCTCACCGCGAGTTTGATTAATCACTTCGATCAGGACAGAGCTCTCGAAGTAGTGAAACGCTCATTCGCTCAGTTTGAGAACGATCGACGACCTTCGGCCGCGAGGCGACCACTCACCGACCAGATGATCGCGCGCCACCACGTCCTTGAGGAACTCGGGTACGCAGACGGTTGGAGGTTGACGCCCCAGGGTCAACTTTTGCGTTCCATCTATCACGAGTGTGACCTGCTCATCGCCGAATCAATCAGCGCAGGAGTCTTTGAAGGTCTCGACGCGGCGCAACTCGCTGGCTTACTGTCGTGTTTCGTCTTTGAGTCGCGACGTTCAACCAAGGCAACGAGTGCGGCGAAACAGGTCTCCACGAAGAAGAAACGCGTTCACCACGACCGTCTGGGTCAAGAACGACGGGTCAGCATCGCTGAACGTCTCAGTGAGATCTCGGTCATTGCCGCCACCGTTCGCGCGGTGGAGGATCGTTACAAGGTGACCCACTGCAAAGAGCCTGACGGACACTTCGCGACGATCATCGCGGCCTGGGCTCGGGGCGTCACGCTCGGGACGGTCCTGGACCTCGCGGACGTCGAAATTGGTCAAACGTCGCCCGGCGACTTCGTTCGAAACGCCAAGCAGGTGGCCGACCTCTGTGAGCAGTTGGGCCGAATGCATCAGCTCGGGGACATCGCCAGCGTGGCTCAAGAGGCTCGTGACGCCGTACTTCGCAGCGTCGTCGCTGGTGCCTCCAGCGTCCACCCACGCGACTAATTTCGCCCCTAACCTCGTAACTTCATGCACCCCTATGTTGCCGAAGAGTTCACTGACGCCGAGACGGCCGTGCTTCGTCGATATTTCACGAATCTTGAGGGTCCCGTCTTCGCCTTGGTGAATTTGCCCGAGGTCGTCAAGGGTGCGCTCTTTGCTCGCTACTCGCGCTCCTCGAAGAGTTTGCGGCGACTCTTCCTCGACGAATTTGTGGGGGACCTCGAACTGGCCGGAGACGTGGGCGTTGACGCGACCGTCGGGCTTGATCGAGCCGACGATCTCTACCAAAAGATCTTCATGGAATACGGTGACGACTCCGTGGCACAACTTGGTGGTGTGCACCTGGCGTGCGAACAGGCGAGCAACCTCCTCACCAAAGTTTTAGAACGTGGTCGGCTCATGAGCTATCTCGAGCAGTCAACGCGTTACCTGGGCTACGACAAACGACTCAGTAACGGCCTCTACCGCTTTTATCGCGACAACGAACTTCTCGAGTCACGCTTTGGTGCTCGCTATATCGGCGAGATGGATCGAATGTTCGATACGTACCGCGAGTTGCTTCCGGTTCTCACCGACTGGCTCGGGTCAAAATACCCCAAGACACCAGAAGACACTGATTTCGTCTACCGTCAGGCAATTCGGGCCAAAGCTCTCGACGGTCTACGTGGACTACTACCCGCAAGCGCCCTCTCGAACTTGGGTATCTACGCCTCTGGCCAAGCTTACGAGGCGCTGTTGTTGCGCATGAGGGCACACCCGTTACCCGAAGTGCGTGACTACGCGACGATGATGCACGAAGAGCTCGCCAAGGTCATTCCATCGTTTCTCAAGCGACTTGACGTTCCCGAACGTGGCGTGGCCTGGACGAACTACTTGTCCAATACTCGAAGTGCCACGCACGCCCTCGTGAGTCAAATGAACGCGGAAGAGGATGAGGAGGGGGAGTACGTTCGTCTCGTCGATTTTGACCCCGAGGGCGAAGACCGCGTTCTCGAGGCGATCGTCTTTGCCGATTCGACCATGTCACACGAACGAGGCGCGCATCTCGTCAAGTCAATGACGAGCGACCAGCGTGAAGAACTCTTTGCGACGTACGTCGGACAACGAAAGAATCGTCGTCACCGACCAGGTCGAGCCTTTGAGCGTACCGACTACCGTTTCGAAATCGTCAGCGACTACGGTGCGTTTCGCGACCTTCAGCGACACCGTTTGCTCACCATTGAGTGGCAGCCGCTCACGGTCAATCTGGGCTTTGACGTGCCCGACGTGATCAAAGAGGCGGGACTGGCCGAGCGCTACGAAGAGTCGTTGGAGCGTTCGGCTGATCTTTTTCACGACGTCGAGGCCGAACTTCCTCATCAGGCGCAGTACTGCGTTGCTCTGGCCTTTCGAATTCGCTACGTGATGCAGATGAACGCCCGCGAGGCAATGCACCTCATCGAACTCCGTTCTGGCCCCCAGGGACATCCGAGCTATCGCCGCGTCGCCCAAGAGATGGCCAGATTGATCCGTGAAGAGGCTGGTCACGGCTCTATCGCCGACGCGATGAGCTACGTAGATTTCTCTGAAACGGACCTTGAACGCCTCGAAGCAGAGCGCGCGGCGGAACGAAACCGTCTAAATCGCTAGAAATCAGTACATTTACGTACTCTTTAGGTTCAAATGCCGCACGAATGGCAAAAAAGGCCATACAATGCCAGCGCTACAGAAGAGGAACTTATGGCAGATGAAGTTGAAAATGATGAAGTCTTTGATGAAGAAGAGCTCGCTGAGGGCTTTATTGAGGAGATCGTAAGCGAAGAGGAGCTCGAAGACGTCGTTGAAGGCGACGAGGACGAGGAAATAGACGACGACGTAGTGGTCGTAGGTCTAACTGACGACGAAGAGGTCGTCGCTGCGGCCGCCGTGGTCGTTGAAGAGGACGATGACGTCGTTGACGACGCCGATATAGAAATGGCTCTCGACGAAGTACTCGCTGAGACGATTTTGCGCACATCAGTGCCAGAGGACGATGACGAGGCACCAGTTGAGGTTGACCCCACCGTCGACGCCACTGAAGCAATTCTGCCCAAACAAGATGACGAGTTTCGCTGCAAGTCCTGTCGGCTTCTAAAGAAAACGAGTCAGCTCGCCGACAAGGCCCAAATGCTTTGCCGTGACTGTGTCTAACAAACGTTGGGCGCCACGCAGTAGTTGGCGCCAACATCGGGTTACCAAGTGATTGTTTCTCTGGTCACTTCGGTAACACCCGAATTAGAGGATCTGTGGAACCACGCTCATAAGGATGTCATCGTCAAGCGCGGGGGAGTGGCCCTGATGCACACGCTGTGCGGTGACGGTGACATCGATCAGCTGCTCAACGACGTGGTTTCGACGTCCTCGCTGTGGAGCGTGAACGACAATGATCAACTCGTGGGGATTGGCATCGTACGCGACCGAGTCGTTGAGACGATCTACGTGACCCACGACGCTCGTCGCCAAAAGGTCGCGACGACGCTGATGAGGTCACTTCTTGAAAGCGATACTCCGCCCCACGACGCGTACGCCCTACCCGGGGATAGAGCTATGAAGTCGCTCTATGAGTCCTTAGGTTGGAAGGCTCGACTGCTTACGATGCGCGACGCGTAGGCGGGCGTCGCGCAAGCCGCGTTGGCGGTGGTGGTGGCGGCACTTTCATGCCGAGAAGTTTCGCTAGTTCAGGAATTGCTCCCGCGTTGTGCACTGCAACGGCTCGACTTGCGTCATCGTTTGGAATACCTAGTGGCTTCACGTTTCGACGGATCGACGTGTCAGCGGCAAGCTCAACAATCTCTTTCCACGTCGCGGGGTCTTGATCAGCGCTGAGGGCGTCGGATACGAGAGCCACCACGCGCACAGCCGCGTCAGCACTGACGCGCGTCGAAATGTCCGGTGGGCGAGCGACGAGACCGAGCGCTTCTTTCACGTTCTTTGCCGTAATCGCGGCCTCGAGCTTCTCGTTCCACTGCGTTCGAAGGTGATCGATACGCGCGCTAAGTGAGACTTGGAGTTCTTTTAGTTGCGCTCGCGACTCGTCATCGAGCGACACGGTCTTGGCCGAGGTCACAACAGCACGTAGGTCGCGAAGACGAAGTTCGCGTCCAGCACCAATGGCGCCGCCGGCGCGGTCTTTCCACAAGGCGAGGTTCGTACTCTTCAGTAGATCTTCAGCAATGCGTTCGATCGTCACCGCGTCAACGGTTGGTCGACCTTGCGCTGAGGCGTTCTTGTTCTGGAGTTCCACGGCACTGCGCACGGCGGGCATGCCGCCGCGAAGGAGCTGTTCAGCGACGGGCAACTGCTCGGGCGAAAGAGTGGCCAGAAGCGCGTTGCGGTGCGTCGTCGTCATGGGAGGTTGCTGGGGACCAGTGGGACGCTCGGGACGACTAGGGCGACCTGTGCGCTCTGTTCGTGCGCCGCGAGCTGGTCGCTCAGAGCGAGGTGCGCCTTCGGACCTCTCGGGACGTGGCGAACCTTCAGTGCGGGGCCCGCGGGCGGGACGATCACTGCGAGGAGCGCGCTCTGACTTTTCGCCAGTCGGCGTTGCGCCGCCCCGTGGTTCTCGAGGTTCGCGACGAGTAGTGGGGCGCTTCGTCGAATCGCGACGTTCGCCACCGCGACGCTCACCGTCGTGTCGTTCGCCGCCGCGACTTGCGCCACGACCCTTTGGCGCGTAGGTAACAACGACGTCAGGACCCTTTTTTGGCTCTTGGATCAGTTCGAGGCGCTCATTCTTGGGATCGAGCGGAGAAGCCGTCTTAGGCGCCATGACCGAAAGGACTTCGATGCCCTCCATGAACTGCTCAATGTCAGCGCGGTAGACGTTGCCGATCACCGGGCCGCCCGGAATGAGAGACGTCTGTAAGACGCCCTTGGGGAGCTTCGCGCCCGCGGCACGCCACGTGGCTACTTCGCCGTTCAGACTGGTGATTTCGATCTCAATGCGACGAGACATAGGGTTCTAATCTAGTCGCTCTGAGATAAGCAAACATTTCAATGGGTTTTAGCCCATCTTTAAACTTCGTTGCATAGCATGGCGGAGTGAGTGACATACCTTCCGACGCGCCTGATGAAAACCTCTCGAACTCCACGCCAGAAGTTCCCGTCAATCCCGACGCGGTAACGCCCACTTCTTCCGTCGCTGAATCGACGCACGACGCACCTCCGACGTCGTGGACAACACCCGTTGTCGCTGCGTCAGCGGAGTCAGCCGCGGAATCCGAAGAGGTCACACGAGGCGCAAGTTCGAGTTATGCCGATGAGGCGCCACTTTCTTCGCAGATGAAAAAGAGTCGAACACTGTGGTCGACACGACTCTCACTATTACTCGTCGCCGCCCTGGTGGGGGGTCTTGCTGGTCATTTCTCGTCCTCGTCGTCAAGTACCACTTCCGGTGTCACCATCAACGCCGTGAGTACCGCACCCGGAGCCGCCATACTGCCTAACGGTATGAGTATTCCTAATTTGGTCACGAAAGCCTTGCCCTCGATCGTCAGTATTGACGTGAAGGGCGGCGGCCAAGAAGATCAGGGAACCGGCATGATCATCACGTCCGCCGGACTCGTCGTCACGAACAATCACGTCATTGCCGCCGCGGCGCAAAGCGGCACGATCACGATCACGCGTAGTGGTTCGACGAAGGCCGAACCAGCCACGCTGATCGGTACCAATCCCATCGACGACGTCGCACTCATTCGCATCAATGGCGCGTCGAATCTGCCCGTGGTGACCTTTGGAAACTCCAACGCTCTTCAAGTTGGCGACGCGGTCGTTGCCATCGGTAACGCACTGGGCCTCGCTGCTGGTACACCAACAGTCACGCAGGGGATCGTTTCCGCGCTCGGTCGCACCGTCACCGCGGGCACGAGTACTTCGTCAGAGACGTTGAACAACATGATTCAAACTGACGCCGCTATCAACCCCGGTAACTCCGGCGGTCCGCTCCTCGATTCGAGCGGCAACGTCATTGGCATGGACACTGCCGTCGCGGGTACGTTGGCCGACGGGGAGACCACCCAAAACATTGGGTTTGCTATTCCCGTCTCGACAATTGAGTCACTGCTGAAGAGCCTCAAGGCCGGCGAAAGTGTCGTGAGCCACGGTGCCTTCATTGGAGTAGAGATTGAGTCGCTCACGCCGTCGCTCCAACAGCAGTACGGCTTCAAAGTGACGAGCGGGGCCGTTGTCATGAGCACCATCGCGGGCACGGGCGCCGCGAGCGCCGGTGTTCAGCAAGGCGACATCATCATTGGCATCAACAAAACAACAATCCAAAGCGCGCAAGATGTCAGCTCAGTGATCTCTGCTCTCAAGCCCGGTGACGTGATCACGCTGCACATTGTGCGCGGGACCAAGCACCTCTCAGTCAAGGTAACGCTCGGTACGGCGCCAGCCAGTTAGGCCAACGTTGCGATACCACCGTCGACGGGAAGAATCGCGCCAGTGATGTAGCTCGCCGCCGGCGACGCCAGAAAGATAGCCGCCCCGGCCATGTCTGAAGGTTGACCAATGCGCTTCATGGGCGCGCCTTGTGCGATTGCGTCGCCAAATGCTTCGAGCGTGGCGTGCATCATCTTGGACTCAAAGGGACCGGGTGCAATGGCGTTCACCGTCACCTTGGGCGCCATGAATTTAGCGAGGTGTCGGGTGAGTTGGTGAACGCCAGCTTTCGAAGCCGAGTACGCGTAGGTCTCCATCGTAGGAACGTGAATACCGTCGATCGAGCCAATGTTGATGACTCTCGAAGGGTTCACATTCGTCGCGTTCACCTCGAGGAGAGGGCGCAGAAACTTGGTCAAGTGAAAGACCCCCTTGACGTTAAGAGCCAAAACTCTCTCAAAAGCGGCCTCGTCGTACTCGTTCATCGGCGCACCCCACGTCGCGCCGGCATTGTTCACGAGCACGTCAAGATGCGACTCTCTCTCGCCAATCTCGTTAGCGAGGCGCTTGCACTCAGCCTCCGTTGAAAGGTCGGCCGGTAGGGAAGTGCACGAGCCATTCTTCGACAGTTCCTTCGCCACTGCGTCACAGACCTCGGCTTTGCGCGACGAAATGTACACAGTCGCGCCGGCGTCGACGAATCCTCGAGCGATCATCTCGCCGATACCGCGAGAACCGCCCGTGACGAGTACTACTTTGCCCGAGACATCAAAGAGTGAGTTCATCTGGCGAAGTGTAGGTCAGGGGGCAGCGGTAACTAAAAACGCCACCCGAGGACGGGGGAGATGGGGTCGGCGTTCGTGCGCGATGACCAACGCTTCGTCGACATCAAATGCTTCGACGATCTCTTGGGTCATACCCTTAGACGAATCGCCCCAGATAACTCGAAACTGCACGGGCCCTAACGGGCACACGATTAGTTAGTGACGCGAAGTCGCGTGACTGAGATCGACGACACCGCAGACTTAGTGTCCGTTGCATACTGTGTACGGATCGTCCAGACGCCGTTCGTCGTGAAGGAAAAAGGACATTCGACTTGGCTCTGTTGTACTGGCTGATAATCGCACACCAAGTTGGGCAGGTTCGAGCTATCTGGCGGTATAGCGATCATGCGCACGAAACCACCCGTGTGCTCAGGCAAAACGTCCGCAATGATATTGAATGGTCCGTTGAAATTTGAACTCGCCGACGACGTCGCAGGCGCAGAGTTGTCGCCGAAGTCAAAAGAAAGGACGACACTCGCGGGCGTCGAAGGGTCAGCACCTGATGGGGCGACAAATAAACCGACACTGCTGGCCACAAAAAGAGCAGCTATAAAGACCCGACGCATGGTGCAACTATAACAGGAAACATTCAGGGAATCGCCGATAATGTTCGTTATGTAAAGTTAGAAAGGAATGCTTCGGACCGGACATCCGTGTCCAATTCCCTTCCATTCATTGCCTTACAGAGTTCATTCGCTAGTTTCTAAGTACCCATGAGCGCGAATGTGACCCTAAAGCCCCGCGAATTTGTCATGGCATTGTCATCTTGTGCACTCGGTGGTTTCATCGGGACGCTTCTGAGAGATCTTCTCGTCAAACTCGATCATCTTCCTCCGACCACGTCGACCCTAGCGACGTGGTCCCACGAGATTCCCTGGCCGCTCCTGATCATCAACTTTGTGGGCGTTTTTCTGGCCACCCGGCTACTGCGCGGCCCTCTGCGTCACCACGACCCGAACAATCTCACCAGGGTCCTCGTGATTACGGGATTCTTTGGCGGGCTCACCTCATACTCGGGCCTCTTCGTCGACCTGGCCCAAATCTGGCACCTCTCTGTATGGGGCAGCATTTTGGTGGCCTTAGGCGCGATCGTGAGCGGAGTTGTTGGTGGGTGGCTCGGCCTGATGGAGTGGCGCCGATGACGCTCTTTCTCGTAAGCCTGTTTGGCGCCGTGGGGTGCGTCGTGCGCTACCTCTTTGAGTACGCGGTGCGACGCCACCATCCCACGCAGCGACCCTGGGCGACGGTCGCGGCGAACGCGCTGGGTTGCGGCATCGCTGGTTACGCGGCGTACCGACTCGTCGGCTCAGCGGACGCGCAACTACACGACATTGTGCTGACGGGTTTTTGTGGGGGATTGACCACGTTCTCTTCCGCCTTCGCCATTCCAGCCATCATTCAACGAGAGCACCACTGGGGTTACTCCCTCACCTTGATCCTCACTACCCCACTGCTGTGCGCCGGATTCTTCGTCGTGGGCATGTCACTCGCCCACTAGAAAATTCCGCGCGGTCATTAGGACACGGCTCCTAGCGGCAATGAGGACGATTAGATCTTGATTGGCCCCTGCTCGGCTTCACTAAGACCAGAGAAATCCGCCGTTCCCTTCGGTGCCTTTGGCATCATTCCCGCGCCAATTATTCCGATGGCGAGCACCGCAATGGCCGCGTACGGAGCCCAGACTGTTGGTGCGGTTACTTTGTAGATTGCTCCGTAGATCGCCGCGATGGTTACCACTCCCCCGACGAGGCTCGCCAGGTAGAGCTGCCACATCTTGCCACTGGAACGAAGCCCTCGAAGGGCACCGACCGCGATGAAGAGATAGATCACCGCGATCGCAAAGCCACCAAAGGTTGACATCCAACTGAACATAGAGAAGTACTCAGGAAAGCCTTTAAGAGCGAAACTCGTCGACCACGTCACCAACAAAATGACCACGGCGTACGCAAACAGCACGAAGCAAATTGCGCCCGAAGGCGTGCCTCGCTGCGAAATCTTCGTCAACGCCTTGGGCATCCGACTGTCCCTCGCGAGCGCAAATATTCCCCTTGACGCTGACACCGCGCAACCAATGAGGACCGCGATCATGTCGAAGACGACCACGAGTTCCACGAGTCGACGGATTCCTACACCCGCGAATCCACCAGCGGCCTTTGGTCCAGCGAGCGTGAAGAGCGGAGCACCGGCGTTCTTGCCCAACGAGCCCAGATTGAAGTGAAAACCAGAAACCTGCGCAAAGGAGCCAATTATGTAGAAACCTGCAATGGCAATGACCGAAATCAGCACTGCGCGAGGAATGTTTCGCTCAGGCCTTTCCGTCTCTTCAGCCAGATTTGCCGACGTCTCAAATCCAGTGAAGAGCAGAACACCGTAGAGAACGCCAAAGAAGACACCCTTCCAGTGGGTGGGAGAACCACTCGGTGAGAAACCAGAAGCGACGTGATGCAGTCCCCCACTTCTGATGATGACGAAGATCGAAAAGATCAACACTACGGTGACCGAGATCATCGCCAGTGCTAGTTGCACGCGTGTCGAAAGTGCGACGCCTAAGTAGATGATCGAACCCACGAGGACAAAGAGGATTAGGTCCCACACGAAATAACCAAAAGGAGCACGATGGAACTCACTCTGAATGGTGTCATGAATCGTGCCGCCGATCATTGGCAGTATGCCAGCACCCAGAGCCAGGATTCCGGCGTAGTAGAGCCATCCCGCGGCTGTACCCACTCGCCCACCCAGTCCGTCAGTGACGTAGTCGTAGAGCGATCCGGCCGCTTGAATTTTGCGCGTGTACTCAGCAACAATCCAACCAAGACCCATGACGCCAATCGAGGCGATCAATACGGCGAGAGGTGCGGCGTTTCCGGCTCCTTGGCCAGTGGCTGAAATGATGCCCACCACTAGTGGTACGAGAAACGCAATGGAAAATACAGGCCCCATGAGTCCCACCGACTGAGCAATCGTGTCGATCAACGTCAGCTTTCGCTTACCACCTAGCGAAGATTTCGCCGTACCGTCTTTAGCCATATTCCCCCCAAGGATTTGTCACGGAGCACTGCCCACGTTGCTAATCGCTAAACCGTAAGGGTTCAAACGACTCGCGTCAAGTACCGCTCACGCGAGGTCCAGCCCTGGGTGAAGGAAATCAGTGTCGACGCCAGAGAAATCGCGAGAAACGTCGCTCGGTAATTACTTAAGCGGGCAACCGGTCGCTGGCTTGACGGACCAGCCACTGAAAGGTGGGGTCGGGCTTCTTGAGCAGTTCTGGGTGCCACTGCACGGCGACAATTCGTCCGTCGGGCGTCTCAAGACCTTCAATCTCGCCATCAGAAGCTTTAGCGGAGACGATGAGGCCCTCACCAACCTTTTCGACAACCTGGTGATGTAACGAGTTCACGCCAATCTCTTCGTCGTAGAGTTGCGACGCCACGCTGCCCTCGAGCACGTTGACTCTGTGGGTAAATTCGTGTCCATCGACGTCCCACTGAGGGTGACCAGCACCGTTGTCGAGCTCCACGTGCTGTCGCAAGGTGCCACCAAAAACAACGTTCACCAGTTGGAGTCCCCGACATATCGCCAGGACAGGAATGTCCTTCTTTCGGGCGGCCGCGAGCAACGCTATCTCCCACGCGTCGCGGTCAGGCTCGACGGGGCCCAAATCAGGATCCGGCTCGTGGTTGTACGTCGCGGGGTCTAAGTCCGCGCCCCCGGTGAGGACGAGTCCATCGAGGTGATCGACCATCTCTGTGACGTCGGCGTCGCGCGTGAGTTCAACGGGAAGTCCCCCAGCAAGCGCCACTGACCTGGGGTAGTCGGTGAAGTGAAGGTCGAAGTGAATACCGCTCATCGCGGGTGGAACGTTGCTACCGAGCGCGGACGCCGGCCAGCGTCGCCCAGAGATGCCAATTAATGGTCGAGCCATAGGAACATTCTAAGCATCCCTTCGCGTACTGTGCTGTATGAGAAATCGTTTGGTAACAAACATCTTGAGGAGGGTTGATGGCTGAGTCACTGGCTGACATCACGTCACACGACACGTACGTCAACGGCGTTCCTCGCGAGACGTTTCGCTACCTTCGTGAACACGATCCTGTCTTTTGGACTGACGAGCCCGACGGTGGTCGTGGGTTCTGGAGTTTGACGAAGTACGACGACGTCTTGTTCGCGAGTCGCAACACCGACGTCTTCTCGAGTCGCCTAGGCATTCGACTCGAGGACATGGACCCTGAAGAGACCGAAGCTCGGCGCACGATGATGGAGATGGACGCGCCCGAACACACGCGCCTGCGCCGCCTCGTTAGTCGTCCTTTCGCGCCAAAGTCCGTGGCGCAGTACGAGGACGCAGTGCGCGAGCTAGCCGTCGAGGTACTTGACTCCCTTCAAGGTGAGCGCGAGTTCAACTTCGTGCAGCGAGTGGCCCGTGAACTACCAATGCGCATGCTTGGACGACTTCTTGGACTTCCTACCGACGACTTGGAGTGGCTCGTCAAACGGGGTGACGCCCTTATTGGCAACAGCGACCCTGACTTCACCGATTACGTGGTTGACCAAGTCGACACGTCGGACTATCGACTGCTCCCCTTTCGTAGCCCCGTCGCGTTAGAGCTTTTTGAGTACGCCACCCAAGCTCTCGAAGAGCGTCGCGTGACGCCCACTCACGACATCTTGGCCGCTCTCCTCGAACCCACGTCCGACGGTGACTCGCTCGATGACCTTGCGTTAAAGAATTTCTTTACGTTGATGGTCGCCGCCGGCAATGACACCACCCGCTACACAATGACCGGTGGACTACTCGCTCTCATTGAACGTCCAGCACTCTTCGCCGCGCTTCCAACGATGACCGTTGAGCAACGAAAGGCACTCGTCGAAGAGATGCTTCGTTGGACAACGGTCACCATGCACTTTCGCCGTACGCTCATCACCGACATTGAGCTCGGCGGCAAGAGTCTTAAGGCCGGTGACAAGGTCGTACTTTGGTACGCGTCGGCAAACTACGACGAAGACCACTTCGAGAGCCCCTATGAGTTCCAGGCGGATCGTTCGCCCAACGATCACGTGGCCTTTGGCCTCCACAGCCCTCATCTCTGCGTAGGCGCGCACCTCGCACGCCTCGAGTTGCGCGTGCTCTTTGAAGAGATTGCCAATCGCTGGGAGAGCGTCGAGCTTGTGGGAGAGCCCGAGCGACTTCGCTCAAACTTCATAAGTGGCATCAAGAACTTGCCTATTCGAGTTACGTGGCGTTAGAGAAACGGCAAGTATTCTCTGAGTTCCCAATCGGTAGTCGCGGCACAGTAACGATCCCACTCCGCACGCTTCACCATCACGTGTTGAGCGACGAGGTCTCTGCCAACCGCGTCGCAGAGTTCACGATCGGCCTCTAGGACGTCCAATGCTTCGGCGAGTGACGAAGGAACACCGACGGTCGCTTCGATCGTGTCGAGGCCGTTGCCACCTTCAGGCTTGCCGGGATCGATCTTCGAACTAACGCCAAGCAACGATGCTTGTAAGACAGCAGCCACAGCAGTGTGAACAACCGCCGCGCCGTCACTGAGTCGGTGTTCGAGACGCGCACTGACGCCTCGCTCGGAGGGCACTCGTATCGTCGCGCCGCGATGATCATTCCCCCAGTTCGCCCAGTACCCCGACAGCGACGCTGGTCGCAGACGTTTGTATGCGTTGACCGTTGGCGCGCATAGTCCCGCAAGGGCGCGGTGGTGCTCGAGCAGACCACCGATGGAATGAAGCGCGAGTTGCGAAAGTCCGTTACTCGCGCTCTCGTCGTTAATCGCGTTTTCACCCTTCTCATCTTGAAACGAGAAGTTCACGTGCAGACCCGAACCACCGCGATCGCTCATCGGTTTACCCATGAAGGTCACCATGAGTCCAAGTCGGTGCGCCACTTCGCGCGCGAGCACCTTGAAGAGGAAGGCATCGTCAGCGGCCTTCAGCGCGTCGGCGTAACGCAGTGTGAATTCGAACTGTGGTGTGTCGTACTCGGAGTTCACCGACTCAAGAGGAATTTCGGCCTGCGCGCACGCCTCCCAGATGGCGTCGATAAGTCCGTGAGGGTCGACGCTCGGACCCGTGCCGTAGACGAACGCACCGGGTGTGTCCAGGGGCTTCCAACCACTATCACCATCGGGAACGTACACGTACGCTTCGAGCTCGATGCCAACAAAAGGCTCGTAGCCAAGAGCCCGCCAATCGGCGACGGCTTTACGAAGTGCGGCTCGTGGTGACACTGAAAACGTGACGCCCTGTCGTTCGAGATCGGCCACCACCACTTTGGTGTTGGGTTCCCAACTCGGACGTAGTTCAGCCATGTCAAACGTCGCTTCAAAGTCGGGAAGTCCTTCATTCCAATGACTGCCCGGTGTCTCTGGCGTCATGCCCCGGTCGTAGCCGAGCGCCCAAGTTCCGGTGCAGTGTCGCGTTCCCTTGTCGGCAAGGTTGGCGGGAACGTATTTGCCTCGAGCGAGTCCTAAATGATCGGGCCACAGAACCCGAACGCGATCGAATGAACTAGCCATGAAGCCTCCTGGGTGACTTTTGCGAAAGTAGCACCTAATTCATCGCCTCGTTTGTAAGGTGAGATAATCATTTGATTACAAACGACTTTCGGAGGTCTCGTGGAGTATCGACGCATTCTTCTCGACGGCAACATTGTTGACGTCGTGCGAGAGGGCGACACGTTGGTGGCCGGCGACGGACGTCGCGTCGAAGCCGCCGCCGCGACGCATCTGGCCCCGGTCTCGCCGACGAAGATTCTCTGTTGTCATCTCAACCACGTCTCTCGCGTGCGAGAGTTCGGTATTGAGCTGCCGCCGGCGCCGACCTGGTTTCAAAAACCAGTCTCTGCTCTTAACGCACATAACGGCGCCGTCTTTCGACCCTCTAACTGTCACTACTTGAACTACGAGGGTGAAATCGCCATCGTGATCGGACAAACAGCGCGCAACATCAAGATGTCTGACGCCCATCACTACATTGCGGGTTACACGATCGCGAACGACTTTGGATTGCACGATTTTCGAGACACCGACGCGGGATCAATGCTGCGCGTCAAAGGCGCCGACACTCTCTGCCCAATTGGTCCAGGTCTTGTCACCGGATGGGACTTTCACTCAAAGTCAATGCGCACGTTGGTCAACGGAACTGTCGTTCAAGACGGTTCAACGGACGAGATGGCCTGGGACATGCACTACCTCGTTGCTGATGTAGCGCGCCTCATCACTCTCGAGCCCGGTGACGTCATCCTCTCGGGCACGCCCGCAAACTCGCGACCCGTAGAACCTGGTGACGTGGTCACCGTTGAAGTCGAAGGACTCGGCGCACTGACTAATCACGTGATTGCCTCAGAACCCGTGAGTGACGAAGTCGGAGCGCAGCCAACCGCGACAGAAGAGGTCCTCTCGACGACGTATGGCGGCGACTGGGAGTTTCGCGGGCAACGTCCCCCTCACCGAACCGAGCGTTCCGCCCTCCCCTACCCGCGCGTGCACCCAAAGTTCGAGTCATGAGCGAAGAGCGAACCAACGTCGCGGGCGTCGCGGTCGCCACGGGTCACTTCATCAATAACGTACGGGTCTCTTCGGTGGACACGTTCGAGGACCGATCTCCTCTGGACTGGTCAATGAAACTCGCCGACGTCGCTCGAGGCACCAAGCTTGAAGCCGACCAATCGATTAGTGCCGCAGCCGCGGCCTTCCCGGCGTGGGCCGCACTGAGCAGCCACCAACGAGGACAGTTCCTTCGTCGTCTCGCCGAACTTATCGACGCCAACATTGAGCGAATAGCGGCCGTTGAGTGTCTCGACATGGCCATGCTCGAAGAGAGTCTTCGTCTGCGCGTGATCGGACGCGGAGCGCGTAACTTTCGTAATTACGCCGATCTTGCCGAGTCGTACGAACCGCGTCGTTGGGCGTCGAATGGAACGCGTAACACGGTCCTTCGCATGCCCGCGGGACCGACGGTCGTCATCACACCCTGGAACGCGCCGTTCATGCTCTCCACGTGGAAGTGCGCACCAGCTCTCGCCGCGGGCAACACCGTGGTCTTAAAGCCCGCGGAGTGGTCGCCACTCAGCTGTTCGCTCCTGATGGATCTCGTGCTCGAAGCAGAGTTCCCTCCGGGCGTCTTCAATCTCGTTCATGGTTTCGGCAAAGAAGTTGGCGCCGCGCTAGTCAACGATCCACGAGTTCGACGAATCTCCTTTACGGGATCCCCCGACACCGGACGCAGTATCGGCGTAGCGGCGGCGACCAATCTCGTTCCCTTCACGGCGGAACTCGGCGGAAAAGGCCCCTTCGTGGTCTACGCGGACGCGGACCTTGACCTCGCGGCAGAGAAAGCTGCACTTATGTACGACGACGCCGGCCAGGTGTGTCTTGCCGGTACGCGACTTCTCGTCGAGGACAGTATCCGTGACGACTTCCTCAAACGATTCACCACGTTCACGCAGCGACACGTCTTGGGCGACAGTCGAAAGGCAGCGACCACGATCTCGCCACTCATCCATCCTGATCACATGGCCCGTGTAGAGGGATTTGTCCTGCGATCGATTGACGCGGGCGACACGTTGATTTTCGGTGGCGAGCGTCTCAACGAAGAGGGTTTGTGGTTTACGCCAACGTTGATTGAACCCTCAACGAACGACGCTGAGATCGTTCAGCGAGAAGTCTTCGGACCGGTCTTGACGTTTCAAACATTCTCGAGTGAGAGTGAGGCGATCGAACTCGCGAACTCAACTAAGTACGGCCTTAGCGCGATGGTATTTACGTCGGATCAAGAAAAGGCCGATCGCTTTGGCGAGGGCGTACGGGCGGGGACGATATGGGTGAACTGTTTCCTCGTTCGCGACCTCACGGCTCCCTTTGGCGGCACGGGTATCAGTGGGCTCGGTCGTGAAGGTGGCGACTACGCCCTCGACTTCTACAGCGATCTCAAGACCTATCAAGTGAAGGAGAACACCACGCATGGGTGAAATTGTCGGCGCGGGATTCCTCGCGCACGTACCAACCATTGTTCTACCCGACGAGCTTCGTCGTTCGCTCAATAACGGCAACGAGAGCACGCTGCACAGCGGACTTCATCGACTACGCCGTGAAGTATTCGATGTTCTAAAACCTGATCTCGTTATTGTTTTCGACAGTCACTGGTTCACCACCGTCGAATTTGTGATCACGTCGGCCGATCGACGACTGGGATTCTTCACGTCCGAAGAGTTACCACGAGGCATGTCAAGCATTCCTTACGACGTCAAGGGTGACCGAGAGTTCGCCGAGCTAGTGGGAAAGATCGCTGAGTCTACGCCCGAGTGCTGGATTACGCCCATCGACAACGGACACTTGCCCATCATGTACGCCACCACAAATTTCTTCGGGTTTCTTCAAAACGACGAACGATGGCTGTCGGTCAGTACGTGTCAAACCTCTGAACCCCAAGACTTCGTGACCGTCGGCAAAGTAATCGCCGAAGCCATCAAGCAGAGCGACCGTCGCGTCGTTCTGATCGCCTCGGGCGCGCTCAGTCACACGTTCCATACGCTGCGCACACTTCGCCAACACGAGGCCGCGGGTGAAGAGCACATCTTCTCTCGAGCCGCTCGCGACGCTGACCATAAGGTCATCGATGCTTGGCTAAAGGGCGATCATGCCAGCGTCATCGATAACTATGCGGAGTTCGCCAAGGTCCGGCCCGAAGGTCGCTTCGCGCACTACCAAATGATGATCGCGGCACTGGGTGGACGCGACTGCGTCGCGCCAGGTCGGCTCTTCTCGGAGTACGAAAACTCTATTGGGACTGGTCAGATTCACGTATGGTTCGACCAACCAGAAAACGGCTGGACGGGAGCAACACGGTGACACTTCGCGGACTCCCCTTTCCTCGAACCACGAGCGGCAAGGCTTCACTGCTGCCACCGCTCCCCTGGCACTACTCCGGTGACCTGTTGACCGTTGAGTACCGCACCGATCCTTCAGCAGTCGCGGCGCTGCTCCCGGAGGGCGTAACGCTCGCGAACGATGATGAAGACCCAGGTGCGGTGGCTTTTATCTGGGCCGACTGGCAGAGCTGTGGTGACAACGGCGAAGAGCTCTTGGACCCAGTCCGCGCACAGTACAAAGAAGCCTTCGTGGTGGTGCGTTGTCGCTACGAAGAACGCCTCTACAGCCGCTGCGTCTTCATCTGGGTCGATAAAGACTTTGCGCTCGTGCGCGGTTACCTTCAGGGCTATCCCAAGAAACTTGGCTCGATTCATCAGACGCGCCCCGTCACTAGAGGTCACGCCGGCCCTCGTTTAGCGGAGGGTGGCGCCTTTGGCATGACCCTCGCCGCCAACGATCGACGTCTCGCGCAAGCAACCGTGACGCTGCACGGCGAGAGCGACACGAATGGATTCGTCAATGGTCACGCAATGCTGCACCACCGATGGTTCCCCCGTATCGAACTTGACGAGCGCGACTCTCTTCACGAAGTCGTCACGATGGCCGGCATCAACGTCGATCTAGGGCCGGCGTACGGGGGCTCAGCCACGCTCGAAGTCTTTGACTCACCGAGTGAGGAACTCACCTCCATCGCTCCGAGAGAGATTCTCGGTGGCTACTTCCGATCCGTCGGCACCACCTTCAACGGTGGCACCACTCTCGGGGCATAAGCGTGTCGCGTCGAATCGCTAGTTCTGAATCGTCGGTGGTCTCTAACGCCGAGCGCGACATCCGCTCTCGACTAGAAAGTCACCAACTTGACTTCACGGCGATGAGTGCGGTGTCGAACATCTACCGTACGGGTTCTGCCATACGTAATCACATGGAGCGTACGTTGCTCACCGACTACGACCTCAGTTGGGTGGCCTTCACGGTGCTCTGGGTGTTATGGATCTGGGACGAACAAGAGACCGGTCACGTCGCGGCCGAAGCGGGCGTGACCAAAGGAACTTTGACCGGCGTCATGAAGACGCTCCAAACACGGAAACTCATCCGCCGAATCCCTCACCGCGACGATCGTCGACGAGTTTCTATCGGCCTCACAAAAGCGGGAGAACGACTCATCGAGGAGGTCTTTCCGGAGTTCAATCAACAAGAGACACTCGCGGTGAGTGCGCTGAGCGAGGACGAACAGTTCGAGTTAGCGCGTTTGCTGCGACTCGTGCTGCAGCGAATCAGCATCGCAGATTCAGAAGAGACTTCATAAGCACTAAAAGCACCACTTCGGGAAGTTTCGTTGCTTAGTGGGGATTCTGGGTAGTACCGACCCATCAGGCGGCGACTTCAACCTACCTTCAGCAAAGAGTTCGCGACGTGTTTATTCACGTCGGGGACCCGACGTAACAGGTCTGGTACCAAGCATTGGCGCTTAACTACTTGAATCAATCTGGTGTCGAGGAGTACGTCAACGATTCCCCACTTGTAACTCGAGGTGCGGTGGAGCATATGAGGGCAAAGTGACTCGATTTAACAATTCCGATTGAAATCGCAATTTAACTCGATCGAGTCACATCTCTAATTCACACGTCCAGCGAGTGTGCCTTCGCCTGCTACGTCGCTTTCAGTGAGCGTATCGCGTTCGCCAGTTGATTCTTGGGGATCGCGCCGAGATGAACTCCCGTCACCACGCCCTTGGCGTTAACGAAGACGCTCTCTGGAACGTAATCGAATCCAAAAATTCCCGAAATGACGACACCCTTCGGGTCAAACGCCACTGGAAAGGTGACATCGCCCTTCTTGACCATCGCCTGAGCCGAAGAACGCTTATCAGTGGCGTCCACTCCAAGAACTTCGACTGGGCTCGGGTTATTTGTTCGAATATATTTGGCAATCTCGGGCATCTCGCCTTGGCAGGGTCCGCAGTAACTCGCAAAGAAAACGATGACGCTCGCGCGACCAGATTCCCACGGAGCCCTTATCTCGCCACCATTGAGACCGCCGAGCGAGAAGTTCTTCATACGCTGTCCGACCAATTCATTGGTCGACCCAAGTTTTCCGTTCGTAACGTTGCCACCAGTTAGTGCCGAAACCACTGCAATCACGACAACAGCGATCGCGACGCCGACACTGATCAAGACCGATTTCTTCGATAAAGTCCGTTTCCGACGTGGACTCGTAATATCAGAAGATTCGGCTTCCAAAGTCATAGGTACTCAAACGTATCGCATGACGGATAAGGGAATCCCTCAGTCAATCGCCAGTAGTAAGGCCGCCATCGCTTTCCCAAGAGTGTTGCGTGAGATCAGTCATACGACAGATCGGAGGGCTGCGCATCTTTGTGGTCCGGTTCAGGCTGTTCGATGAACTGGACTGCCGCGACTGTTAATCGCCCGTCGAGAAGGCAGCGAGCCACGCGATGCATGCCGTCCATGATTTGGCCCTCGGTACCGAGAATTATCGGATAGGAGAGATCAACTTCGTTAATCAGTTGCATGTGTCGTACGAGGATTCGAACTGTCGTCGATGATCCATCGGCGCCAAACCAGTGAACGGTGTCAAGTTCCGGGATCATCGTGAGTGAAACCTGCTTCACCGGGGTGTCCGCAGAGAGCTCAATCAGGTGGCCAACGTCCCAAGCGTCGTAGCCACAATCGGTCGGTTTAAAGTAGTACTGCTTTCGCACAACGTCAATTATGTCGAATGTGCCTGTAATTTTACCGCTCCTCACCAGAGAGCCAATTTTGTATTGGAACTCTGGGACACTTTTGGCGGATACCGGTGTCAAAAACCGTTGGTGTCGGAGACCCGAAGCGATGGATCTGCCACCTCGCACTGGCAACTCGATAACGCCGAGTTCTGAAATGTTGTTTAACCAACGTTTACTCTTTGGTTCAGATGCTCAACATATCCACACCAACCAACTCCCTAAGAAACATTCTCGTAGAGCTTGGAGCAGTTGCGTATCCGAGGATTCCCGAGTGGCGGCCCCGCACCGACTTAATCGCAGTTATGGTCGGTGCCGATCCAGCCGACGTTCACTTGACCATAGGTCTCGATACCGAAACCAGTGATTTCGAGACATTGTGGTTCGAGCGCATTCGACCGTTCGAGGCCAACCTGCGTAGCGGACGACGGGCTCCTCGTCGCCAACAGCCAGTGCTCGTGCGGCCCGACCCATCGTGGACGGAGCAAGCCGAGCGCCTGATGGCTCGCCTCAGTGTGGCGCTGGGCTCTTCGATACGTCGCATTGATCACATCGGTTCAACTTCCGTCCCGGATCTTCCGGCCAAGGACCTCATTGACATCCAGGTTGTCGTTGACGACCTCGCAGTTGCCTTGGAATCAGCAGGGATGGCACGTCGGGCGGGCTTCGTGCACGCAGCGGGCGAATGGTACGGAGAAGACCGCGACGGAAAGAAACACCGAGAAGAGGTTGTGGTCGATGCCGACCCCGGCAGGCCGGCCAACGTGAACATCAGGCTGTTAATCGATCCCGTCTGGAAGGAAACTCTTCTGTTTCGAAATTTCCTTCGCGCTGACACCGCTGAGCGTGACCGCTACGCAGAGATGAAGCTGTCGCTGGCACTTCAGGGCGTCGGTATCGATCGCTACAGTGAACTCAAGGTGCCCTACATTAGGGCGGCACTTCGGAGGGCCGACGCGAGACCCTTGTGATCGGCGCAGTGGGGCCACTCAGTCCGAGACTGAAGGCACGATCTTGGGACGTAAGTAGTCGTTGTTGTCGATGATCAGATCAGACTTGGAGATTGGGCGCGCCCCGGCGATGTAGGTCTCCTCGGCCGGCCCGTGCCGATCTCGACGAACCCTCGTTACCTCGTCGATGACTGAAGTCCGATTACGTCGCCGCGCTGCCATTGTCGCAACTTACGACGGTTGATGAGGACCGCACGACCGTGGCCTCTTGACTGCGGCCGCTTAATTCTTGGAACGATGCCTCTTGACGATCACTGATGTTCCGACCGTGACAATTACTGCGGACAATATGAATCCCACCTCGTTCGCAACGAAATGCGTCGCCCCGGCCAAATACAGGAGAGGTACCGTAATTGTCACGGTAACGACAGCAATCGCCAGACCCGCAGCCAGGACTGGAATAATCCATCCGATCATCCTCGCTGAATTCAATCCGCGCCCCTAGAGCCAGTGACCGAGAACGACCATAATTCCGCCAATGGCAGTAGTGGCGCAAGTCGCAACATAAGACACCTGCGTTGCAGTTATCACCACGCTAGTTCCATCAGTGAGTGCGGCATAAAGGGCGTTCGCTGCAATTGCAACCGTGCAGCCAAGCACCACACCTCCAATGAACGAATCTATCTTCCGTCAAATGAAGTGTGTTGCTTCGGGGCCATGAATCCGCCAATCAACTCAGGAAACGTATGAGTCGTTGACTCCGAAAGTTGCTTAAGTCCGCGGCGACAAAGAGGCATCGAAGAGTGCTTCAGCGCACCCCACCGTTGCCCTCTAGAGCCGCTGCCAGTGCTGATCGGTTATCTAGAAGCCAACGCGCACTGCGAATACGCCATGTCATTGCCCAAGTTAACTCGTGTCCGCTGAACGGCGGCCCGCCACCAAGGAGTCCGTATTTCACTGGAGAGTTTCCAAACTCGGTGACTCCCGAATCGACCGCCTCTTGAGCAGCAGTCCTCATTGCTACCTGAATCATCGCATCAGGAAGTTGCTTACGCACTCGAAGAGGCACGCCGTATCCGTCACAGATCAACCGCGCCAAGATTAAGCGCTCCCGAATGGATGGCAGTCCTTGAGATGCAACTACATCTTCGTCGAACAATTGAGAATTGAGCCAAATCGCGTGCGCCAGTTCCCAAATGAGCGAGACCGGCCCGCAACTATCCCAATCGACCAAGGCGATCGGGTCGCCATCCCTGCAAACTAGGTTCCACGGTGCCACATCACAGTGGCCGATAATCCATTCGTCGCCGGGTAACGAGCGACCCCACCATGGCATCCAGACTTCATCACCCAACGGTGTGAAGTTCCTCAGCGTGTCGTGAGCCGAACGAAGAAGTGCTCCGACCGAAAACGCGCCCTTCTCCGATAAACCCGTTGGGGGGACCACGTCACCTTCAATGTATAAGAGTGTTTCGAAACCATCAGAGGAAAGACCACTACCTTCAACTCGCGGAGCACCGGAGAAACTCTGTTCTTCTAAAAACCGCAACACCTTGTGAACTGTGGTCGTCCACGGACGTGCATTTCGATACACGACTCCGGCTACGCGTCGAGCGCTAGAGGATCCCCCACCGAGTAACTCTTCGCGAGACTCAATCGGTTCCTTCATTTGACGCAAGTTAACATGAGTTCGACGAAGAAGGGGTTTAGTGCTCGGACCTGCTGGGTTCGATGACCAAACCGGAGTCACCGTGATTGTTCGCGCGCACCATGATGGCGAAACTCTTCAGGCAAGCGTTGAATCCGCATTGTCGCGATGGTGCGTAAGGATGCATCACAGCAATCCACATCGCTCGATGTCACTGAGTGAAGCGCAAGCGAGCATTGGAGAATGTGCCACTCCGAGATTGTCGGTGTCGGAGACCCGACGTAACAGGTCTGGTACCAAGCACTCGCCTTTAAATACATAATTCAATTTGGCATCGGAGTGCCGAAGTCAATAATCTCTGAGTGGAGAATTTGTGCCTGGTCGATTAGGCCAAACCGTTGAATTGAGAATTGTTCAGATGATACGGACCATAAACGAACGACACACTGACTTGCCCGCAGTGCGGAGATGTGCCAGATTTTCCGCCGTATGGTCGAATTCGCCACTTGATGACAATGGAGTCTTTCATGTTCGGAATATGGATCTCCACACGGTCTGAAACCGGACACGACGACCGGGGGTAGTAAGTCGAGTTGGGATACGAAAGAGCGAACAAACCTTGCCAGCCGGGCTTGAGGGTGATCAACGTCACCTTCGTCGTATTCTTGCCCGCAGAGGGGGCGAGATGCGAAATCCGGCTCACGATGGTCTTCCCCGCCTTGTCCAACATCTTCAAGTGCGGATAGCCCTCAAGCGTGCAACCAGAGCTTGCAACGTTCTCGAGGACCACCAAAAAATAATTCGTGCCTGTCGTGGCAAGACCATGGACGGGTATCGCTCGTAAATGATTCGGCGTGCAAGGTTTCCCGGCGACCTCAGGTTTCGTCGCTGCCGCGATATTTGAACCCGACAGTTGCGTCACTCCAGAGGCGAGCACCAGTAGGAACACGAGGACAATGGCTAATCGAGATAGATTGCGACCCACGTGCGTGATAGTAGCTGGTCGATTCGATGAAGAAGGAAGCGGGCGCGGACCCTTTATCACGGCACATGCGGGTTCAAGGGGTCGACGTTTCGTCGAGAGATTCCAAGTAAGAATCCGAATTGCAACGGATCTAAGATTGTTGGCGTTGGAGTCGCGAAGTAACCGGGCTGGCACTAATTACTGGTGTCTTGATCGGCAACACATCGAGTCCACCGAAGAGCATGGCGTCCTGCCCTGGCGAGTTCTTAAGATCCGGGTTAGACAATGGGCGTGAGACTTCTTCAATTATCTAGGACCGCACTGTTTGTCGTCTTCGCCCTAGTCGTTGTATTTCTGAATATTGCGGTACCGGCCAAAGCCTCATTTGGCGCTTCGAGAGAATCCCTACCGGCTTGCAAGGGTGCAAACCTAGTCGGGGCGTTTGCTCGCTCCAACCTCTACGCCGGCGGTGGGATCATCACGCTCGCAATCACAAACATCGGAACTTCGGCGTGCCGGTTGGCGGGCTATCCGACGTTGTTAGGCGTGCGCGATGGCCACGAATACGTATTGACACATATCGGCCACGGCACTCAAGACTCTTCGCTGACTCCGACCTCACTAGCACCACGTGAAAGTGGAGGGCTGATTCTGGACAATTCTCTTGGTTGCAACGCCAATGTGTACCCGTTGCCAGTTGCCGATCGGTTCACGGGACTGGTCATAGTTCTTCCGAAGCGCGAAGGACGCGTGAGAGTCTTTAGCGTGCCGCTGTCCGTTCCGTGCGGACTTAGCGAAAGCCAAATGGGATGGGCAAAGGGATTCAACTTTGAGTAGCGGCCTCAACTGACTCAGCGTCGAAGACCCGACGCCACAGGTCTGACGCCAAGATAAACAATCTTGCCTGGTCACGGCGAGACAGCCTGACTCTGAGTTGCTGGTACGAAGCACTGGCGATTAGCGATTAGCGATTTTAAATTATTGGTGTCGGAGATCCGCCTTCACGATTCTCCGACTGAAGGATTGAGTCCCTACACATGGATTCGCTCGGATGGGACAGTACCAATATTCATTGGCCCACCGCGTTTTGACCGAGCCGTCATGCTCTAGTCGCTGGCACCCTAGGTTGACGACAGCAGCGCACTGAGTTGGCCCGCAAGAACGTCATCGTTCCCCTGAATAGCGAACAGTTTTGTTCGAGAACGCGCACCTCGTACGCACTGCACGGCACCGGGGCGAACGCCGAAGGCGTCAGCGAGTATGGCGCACACCTCGTTCGTAGCTGCGCCATCGATTGCCCGGGCTTGCACGTGAACCTGGAGAGCGCCGTCGTAGGTGCCACCAACGCTGCTCGTGGTCGACCCCGGATGAACCCGTACAGTAAATCGGATCACGCCGGGAGAGTCTCTAGCTCGAGACGTAAACGGCGCAACCACATTGAACTGTTCTAGCAATGAAAAGTGACTCTGTCGGCACGCGTCGATTTACACCTTCTTGACGAGCAGTCATGAACAGAGTCACTCACCATGTGTTGCGCTCACTCCTTGAAAGCGCTGAGGCCGTCACCGAGAGTTCCACACATCTGGGAGCCGACGGCAAGTCCACTAAAGTCAACTTTGAACGCTCCTTGGCTTTGCTCGGTATCTACCTGAACGTGAGTATTTCGGATGGATAGTCTCTCGCTGGATGAACTAATTGGTCTATTGGCGTCAACGGACCCCAAACTTCGCGATGACCTGGCCTACTGTCAACTGGCGATCCGCATAGAGAGTGGCACTGAGGACCAACACCTGCGTGAACTCGGCGATCAACTTGTTGTTGCCTTAAGCGACGAAGCCGTCCAGACTCGAACTTTTTCGGCCTTGGTGTTGGGATGCATCGTTGAGCGCTCCAACCACATCGACCTGCTTGCCCGTGAAACATTGCTGCGATGGTTGAACTCATTTGCTAATTGGTATCGGTCGGAGACAGATTTACGTGGTTGGGATGAAGAACTCGGTTGGCTTCACGCTGTCGCCCACGGCGCGGGCGCGATTGGCGCGTTTGCGGGGGCGCCGGAATTACAAGAGGACGACCTCGTTGCACTTCTCGCGCTCGTAGTGGACCGGCTCCTCACGCCAACATCGTTCGTCTTTAGAGAGCAGGAAGACGAGCGGTTGGGACGTGCCGCGGCAATCATCCTCTGTCGATCCGAAATGTCAAACTTTGCCGCAACCGTTTGGCTCGAATCAGTCACCAACGCACTCTCCGATGGCGAGCCAGGACCGACGCCCCCGTGGGTGTCGAACACGTTGCGAACCCTTCGCGTCATCTACATAATCGTTGACAGAGGATTTCAGAAAAGTGACACTCTCGAATCGCACCAGGCGCCTCATCGTGAAGACATCACAACCGCAATCGCCTTCGTGCTGCGGCTGGCATCTCCATACACTGCTGAATTTTGAAGTCTCACGATACTTTTCATGAGACCAAATGACGACGCCTTTTCTAGTCGTTCGGACGAGGCCAAGACCCCGACTCAATCGGCGTCACCATTAGGGTTCCGCCACACGGAGCCGAATTAATCGGTACGAGACCCGAAAGATTCCCCACGCCATCTTTCAATACGACTTCAGCACGGGCCATATTTGGACAAATATCATTGCCGACGGGATTGTCAGCCCAAGAGACACCGAAGGTCGCGACGCCGCTGCGTGGAAGGTTCAGAGTCATTGATTTTGGCTCGGAGAAGAGCATTGACGCGCGATGAAGATCGTGGTGGTCAATGCCGAAATCGCTCGCGTCGACAAACGTGACGCTGGGATACCCCCCGATGCGACACAGGGCACCGCGGTTAACAACTTCGAACGCCATAGCACCCGTCCCACCAGCGCCGAACCATCCGCTGGCAAAGAGCTCGAGCTGGCTGGCTGCGCACCCTGGCAGCGGAGCTGTTGTCGCGGATGCTGAACCAGTGAGCAATGGAGAGCCAAGGAGCAGGAGCCCCGTCGTCAGAAGTAATCGGAGCTTCAGCACAGAGTCACCCCACCAATGACGAGATGACATCGTCATTGAGTCTTTCCATTAGGCCCGGTTCGAACCCGTTAGGCCTGAAACGAACGGGTGCACCTCAAAGTTCTTACACGCTTGCAACTTCGTCGACGTCAGGGTGAAGACGGTCGTGCTGTGAGGGACCTTGACTCGCAAGCTATTCAGGTAGGGGCACGCGCGAATATCGTCACCCGTGATGTAGTCAACCAAAAAGGATGCAACACCAGACTTGGCTCGAAGGGCAACGACGGGTAGAGGCTTGGTTGACTCCCACCCGCCCATGTACGAGTCGCGAGTATGCGACGCAGTGAATACAGCGCCGTTCCACTGGTTGATTCCCTGTACGGATGGGTAGCCCGCCAGTGAGCATTCATGGGCACTCACGTTCTTGAGGCGTACAACAATCACGCCATAATCCGCGGCACTCTCCAGCGGGGTGTACTGCACAACATGAAGTTGTGGCGCGCTGCACTGGGGCAGTCCCACAGCGACCTCACTCGAAGGGGTGCCGTTCGACGTTCTGGCTGGAGAACGGTCGAGGGTCCCTGAAGCGACTATGGCAAGTACTACGACGGCGACCACGGCAAGGGCTACGAGACCGTAGCCAGCTCGTCGACGACGTGACTTCTTGTGCGCTTCTTTGATAAGTAGCTCAGTGGCGTCGACATCCTCATGAGGTACGTCGAGTTGGATCGGCGTGAGAATCATCGCAGGCCTTGCGCTTGGATGATCGCCACGACCTCGTCGCGGCGATATCCCTGCTGGCGGGCGTAGTCCAAGAGTTCGTTGATACGAACCAGCACGGCACTCTGTTGTGGTGTTCCCACGACCCGTATGCCGCGTCCCCTGGTGAAATCCAACAGGCCCTCGTCGCGCAAAAGATGGAGTGCGCGTATCACCGTGTTCTTGTTCACGCCGAGCACGTCAGCCAAGTCAATCGCCGGCGGCAGTCGTTCGCCGGGGGCGGCCTCGCCGTCGGCAATCGCTCTTCGGATCTCGGCGGCTACCTGATCGTAAAGAGGAATCGCCTCGTTTTTATTGACCTCGGGAATTTTCATGGTACTGTCCCACATAGTACTATTTATCCTCAGGGATGCAAGGGGTTTTGGTGATTATTACGCCTACGGAACGCGAAACTCGGCGTGAAGGACCAGACCCCACTGAACTGCTCATCAAGGAAGCTCGCCGACGTCAGCGTTCGCGCTATCTCACGGTCGCTGTAGTGCTGGTTGTACTCGTTGTCGCAGTCATAGGGCTTTCAACTCTTTTCAATAGTCCCATCGCAACGCGAACATCCGCGGACACACCCGGAAGAAATCAACTCGCCACCGCTCCTTCACTCCCTGTGAAATCACAAATCTGGACACTCGACATGCTGAACACCGCTTCGGGCTACGCGGTCGCGGGCGTTTCCTCCACGACGCACAACGAACAACTCATCAAGACAACGAACACGGGGAAATCCTGGATCATCGTTGGAACACTGCCCTACTCTTTCGTTGCCGGTCAAGAGAAACCACTTCTACAGTTCGTCACCCCGTCCATTGGCTACACCCAAACCTTCCGCGTGGGGACTAAGTGGGTACCCAACAACATCTACGTCACGACGAACGCAGGAAAGAGTTGGTCCAAGATCTTGATTTCGGGTCAAGTGCCAAGTGACGTTGATGCCGTCGCAGATTCGAGCACCAGTCCTGACTTTCGGATTTCGAACGGTGCGCTGTCGCTTTTGTCACTTGGGTGCTCCGCGGGCACCGGCGTCTCGACGGGGAGCCCTTGTCCGGCAACGCTGTCCGAGTATCACTTGGGTGCCACGACACCATTCTCAAGTCACCGCGTGGCCTATCTTGGTGCCGGAAAGGGGCCACAAGCTACCTCCTACTTGCTGGTCGCTCCCTCCGCTACGACGGCTCTCGTCGCCGAAGACGCCACCACTGGCGGACCGTTCTCCTTTGTGCTCACGACGAACAGCGGGACGTCGTGGTCACTGATCAACAATCCTTGTAAGTCGAATCCTGGCAGTCCCGGGATGAATATCAGTGGTGTCGCACTCACGCCGTCGCGCTGGCTCCTCAACTGCTCCCAGGGCTGGGGAATGAATCACGCCACCGTACTCTTAAGTGAAACAACAAACGACGGTCACGCATGGTCGACGATGAACTACACGGCGGCTGCGAGCGCTAAGACTGGTGCAATCACTGGCGAGATGGATCAGGTGTGGACGAGCAACGGTGGAAATGTTCTCTGGTCGTACAGTCTCTTGGGATTCATTCAAGTCAGTACGAATGGTGGACGTACCTGGTCACCAATTGTGGTGAACGGAAAGGCGTCCAATTCCAATACCGGGGGCTGGCCAATAGAGTTCGATCCAGTAGGACCTTCAGGCGCATACTTGATAACAAAAGCTGGTCAGGCGCTACTAACGCATAATGGCACCGACTTCACACCAGTTCGGCTTCTTCACAAATCTTGAACTTGCTTACGCTGCAATAGTTCGTGCTGGATTCGTAGTATTCGGATTAGTGGTGTCGGGGACTCGACGCAACAGAAGTGCAAACTTGCACCGGCGGCTAACGGAGCAATGAGTTGTGTGATTTACTCAAGACTCGAAACGCACGTACCTGCATGAGACTTCGCCGTGTGAAATGCTACGTCCATGACGCATCTCCCTCGACTCTTGTGCTGTGTAATCGTCGCCGCGTCTGCAGTCTTAGTGCCAACCAACTTAGCGTTCGGACAGTCTTATTCGCTTTCCTCCACAAAGTGCCTGAACGACTCAAACAACTGTCGAGCGGTTGTCGCGCAACTGCACACCAGCACCACGCAGCGTGAAGTGTCTCGCTTCTTACAATCGCTCATTGAATCGGACGCGACGAGGGATCTTCCACTTGGCATATATGGAATCCACGGCTGTAACAACCCCGGATCGCCTTCATACAAGGTCACTTGCTTTCTCTGGCCATCCGCACCAAAAACGGATCTTCAAAAGCTCGATACTGCGGTTAGGCCGTCCAAATTGTTTCGCAATATCAAACTTCAAATTCCTTCGTCATAGTTGCATTGACCCTAAATGGTGTCGGGGGCAGGATAAGAACCCCACGAACCGGTTCAGAATCAGGTTTTCATGCTTTCGGTGATATTCGGTGTCGTAAAAGTGTGCTCCTCACGGGTTTACTTAGGTGGAGAGCATGAGGAGTCGCGTGGAAGACGCAGTGCACAAGGAGTTCGAAACCTTCGTTTATGACATCGAGCCGCCATTACGTCGTGCACTCATCGCGGCACTCGGATTCGAGCGGGGTCGCGACGCTACCGCAGAGGCGCTCGCCTGGGCCTGGCAGAACTTCAGCCGCGTCAAGGACTTCGACCACAAAGTCGCCTATCTCTACCGCGTGGGTCAGAGTAAAAGTCGCGTTCACAAAACACTATTCGTCTTTGAGCGGGCCGACGTGCACCAACACTGGCATGACCCAGGTCTCGCACCCGCTCTCGAGTTACTGACAGAACACCAGCGTGTCGCCGTCGTTCTCGTCAAAGGCTTCGGCTGGAAACTGCACGAGGTTGCTGAACTTTTGGGCCTGAGCGTCTCTACGGTTCAAACCCACGTGGAGCGAGGTATGCACGCACTTCGTGACAAATTGGAGGTATTTGAGAATGACTGAATTGGATGAACGCATTCGTAGTTTCTTCGACTTGAACGCCTCACCCGTCAGTGTCGAAGAAGTGCTCGCGTTAGGTGCTGGTCGAGCGAGCGATGTCGCTCCGCGGCAGCGCCCGCGTCGACGCAGGTTGCTCGCCATGTGTGGTGCGTCAGCGGCGGTCCTTGCGCTGGTGAGTGTTGGTCTGATCGTCATTCCAGGACCGAAGAACGTCAATGTACCGACGGCATCCGCGGCAACATTCTTGGATTCCGCCGCCCAGCGCGCCACACATGAAAAGGCACTTGTGCCTGGTCCTGGTCAGTACCTTTACGTCGTCACTATTTCGTCGATGGGAAATGGCGCATCGGGGCCGCCGTCTTTCAAGATGTATTGGTACGACTCAGAAGAGCTCGCTCAGACGTGGACGTCTCCCAGCGAACAGAGTCACGAGTCGTTCAAGATTGTTGGACGGCCGATGTTTGTGTCAGCCGCCGATAGGGCAGCGTGGATTCTTGACGGAGCAACGCCGCTCGGTAGCGGGAACTCGTCGGGGCCGCCGCCGCCGTACTACGGCGTGACTTCATTGCCAACGAAAGCTTCGGCCATGGTTGCATATTTCAAAAGCCAGACAGATCTTCCGAAGCAGTCGCCGGGCGAGAGTGCGCCATCGTGGGAGTTCTCCACCGTGCTTGGCTTCCTTCAAAACGGAGCGTCGTCAACTCAACGTGCGGCACTCCTGCGGTTCGCTGCGACGATCCCCGGAATTCGACTGATGGGTCACGCCACCTCAGTCGTCACGAATCAGACCGGATTGGTTATTGGCTTTCCCATCGGGGGCGGTACTGGTCGTGTCGAAGAAGCGATATTTGACCCGTCCAATTCGACGTTGATTGAGACGCGGTTAGTTCTCAACGCTCTTCCGGCAAAAGCGTCACCATTTCCGGAACCGACGCCGTTTATCGGAGAGATTGAGTCGTACACGGATTTCATCTTCGCCGGCGATACCGGAGCGAACTCGGGATATTCACTTCCGGCTCATACACCGACGTTCCCAAAAGCTTGGCCCTTTACCCTAACGAGGCAGCCGTTGCCGGGCTCTATCCAATCGAAATCCTCTTAACGTGGGTTCGCGTCGGAGAGCCGACCCGCACAATCTCCAACTGGCGGATTCGACAATGGTTAATCGTAAGTTAGGTTCTTCCCCCGGAGTGGCCGTCTAGTCGGTTGATACTCAGGTTTTCATGCATCAGTAATGTGCATTTTTCGGCTTCATCTCGGCCTAGGACGGTGCCCCCACCGAGACCGATCATCGGGCGTACGGCGGAGCTGGAGCGCCAAGCTGGGAACGACGAAGGACGCAAGGAAGATCGGCAGAAAACTCTTTCCGGTGCATCGGAAGGCGACGGTTTGGTCCTCGGCGGCGTCGAAGTTCTGAGTTCGGCTGGAGTTTCGGCCATTGCGAACTTGCAAGAAATGCCGTCCAGGTTCGATTGGTATCTCGATCGTGTCGTTCATTTTGATCGATCCGGCACGCTCACCGTCAACCACGATGTCGTACGTGCCACGTCGGACCTCGACGCCGATTGCTTTATGCGTCAGTTTCAGGGTTGCGGCCAATGTTGATCTCCTCCTCTTTCAGGAAGATGCCTCGAGTAAGTATTCGACTTGTCTCTCACTCCGAACTCTACTTCTGCAGACTCTTGGGCTGTGGGCGACGCGCATACTCTCCGACTGAAGAGTCCTCGAAGTCCGGATCGTGCGGATACATCCGGTCCGCGCCTTCGTTGGGAAGGCTTATCGAGGTGACTAACGCGTCCCCGGTCCTTTGCGCGGCATCTTGTATTCCATAAAGTAATAGGCAATTGCCACAAATGGGTGGACTAGAAACATGCCCACAATCCACCATGCATTTGCAGTTGCAGATAACGTGACATTTTGAATTGCATTGATAATCACAAGAATCTCAAAGGCAAGAACAGCCACTGCAAAAATTGCTACAAGAAAAAAATAGGGACGAACCAAGTAGCAACTGCAAAGTTGTTGACCATATTTGGTGAGGTTAGTTCACACGATTTACTCAAATTATTTCCGTTGGTCGGGGGCGAGTTCAACTCGTTTTCGTGTGGCGTTGGATTGATCAGACCTCACTGATCTCGGCCGTCGTAGACCCAAAGAGCGAACCGAGAGACTCCCTCGGAGTTGATTGAAACTATTGGTGTCGGGCGGACATTATTGATGTATCAGCCCAGATGAGGAGATAGACGTGAGACTTCAAGTTCTTCCGCGTGTCGTTGCCGCTTTCGCCATTGCTATGGCGGGTGTCATCGCCAGTTTGTCGCTGTCGGTGACAACTCCTGCCTACGCGGCGTCAGCGACCGTACCCCACTGCAAGGCCAGTCAGATACGAGAGACTCTTCAGCCCGTGAAGGTCGCGAAGAACGCGCAGGAGTCATACAAAGCGTGGGTTACCGTCACCAACACCGGGGGCAAGTGCAACGTGTCCATCGTGGATATTGGCCTCGTGGCGCTTTCTGGCCCCACGGTGCTGGAGGCTTCAGCCACACCTACAAGTTCCCTTTCGGACAACATATTGCTCCGCACTGGACAGTCGGCCCGAGCTCAGATCGATGTGATGCGTACGGGTGCCTCGGCATTTCCGGGGAGCTGCAAGCTGAAGGCAGCCAACACACTCGAAATCCTTCCGTTGAACCACGGCTGGCCGAAGAAGTTCTTCCATCTGTCGCCAACGGTGCTCGTCTGCACCGGAGGCGACGTCAACCTTGTAGGCGACTACCTCTCAACGACTTCGCAACGTTGATGACGATCGACCAGACGACGAGAACTTCACTCTTTGAAGCGCCGTCTACGGCGGCACACTGCGGAAAGTAGCGGTACGAAAGGCCGGGAATTTACCTGCGTCATCCGATTCTTGGATCCGTGTAACGCTGGTTCGGGTGCGGACAGTACAGAGAGTGAGATCCATTGAGGACGAGGCGACCGCCTGGGTAGCCGTGCTGGGCAATGACGGCGACGCCTTCGTCGCGGTCTTCGATCAGCATCGTGATCGCGTCTATCGCCACGCTCTACGCCTGACGACGAACGTACATGACGCTGAAGATGTCACCGCCGGCGCCTTCCTCGAACTTTGGCGACGTCGAAAGTCGGTTCGGGTGGTCGACGACTCAGTGTTGCCCTGGCTCCTCGTGACGACGACGAATCTTTCGCGAAATCTGACGCGTGGTCTTCGTCGGTACCGAGTGCTTATCGCCGCGCTCCCCCGTGCTGAGGTGGCGAAAAGTGCGGAAGACGTTGCGTTGGGCCGGATCGAAGATCTGCGCACCGCTGAACGCGTGAGAAGTGCAATGAGTGGCCTTTCGTCCTCCGACGCTGCCTTGATCACGCTCATAATGTTCGAGCACTTCTCACCTGCCCAAGCCGCCATAGCTCTCGGGATCTCCAATGGCGCCGCACGCACTCGCCTCCATCGCGCGCGAAATCGAATGACCGAAGCGCTTGCGTCCCTGGAAGACGGCGACAGCGCTCACACAACAAAGGAGCCGATTCGATGAGCACCACGGAAATGGACCCCGTCTTCACAACGGCATTGCGCGACGTTCTTTTGGCGACCGTGAAGGTCGCCCCTCGCGTCCGACGTCGCTGGCGCTGGCGCATGGGAACTGGCATGTTGGTTGGCTTGACCCTCGCAGGCGGTGGCGTGGCCTTGGCATCGGGAGTGTTCTCTCCTCCCGGCGCGCCGGTGGATTCTCCCCTCGGCAACCTCATTACCGCAACCCGTACCGGAACCGCGACAATCGATATTGGTATCCCGCCGACGACCGCTACCGATCTTTCGCTCTCATTAACGTGTCTCACCGTTGGGTCTTTTGAATTTCCTAATGGTTCGAGCATGAGCTGCGACGCTGCTGATTTAAGTCACTCGATTCCAATCGATCGCCAAGCTAGTGAAGTCGTTCCACTGACTGTCGGCGTGGACACCGTGACCATTAGAACAAGTGCGAACGCCACGTGGATGTTGCAGGTTACGTACGTCAACCAAGTCACGACCGCATGGGGCGTCAACGCGAACGGCGAGACGTACGGCGTGACGAACCAAAATGGCACGCCAGACCTCGTTGCGGTCGTCTTCAATCATGGGAACACTCACGGCTACGTCAAGGAGAGCGATTTGAATTGCGCAGCCGGTGGTGGCGTCGCATCGCCAGCGGAAGCTCTCGCGTGGGACAAGGTCCGTCAGAACAGAAACATATCCATACCCGTTTTCCAAAGCGATGGAGTGACCATCATTGGCGCTTTTGTTCTTGGTGATGCCACAGGATCGGACGCCCAGACGGTTCCGCTTTCATCTCTCTCACTGGGCTGTTAGTCGAAATACCGGCCCGATCTCATAGTGAGCAGTAGAGATCAGGTGAGGGTTCGAATCGAAGACCCGACGCAATAGGTCTGCCACCAAGCACTGGCGCTTAGTTGCTTGATCAAATAACGAACAAAGTGCTTCGCTACTTGAGATGAATACGCCTTGAAAAGCGACGCAGTGTTGTTAGCCCGCGTGCAAAACAGCGAAGAGCGGCACGGCGGGCTTAGCGAAGTGAATGAAGTTGTCGGGCATGGCCGGAGAGTTCAGCGCAATGTCGAAGCTATCGCTGAACCCTCCGGGCATCGTCCCGACGTCGTAGGGCTGGAAATTGTCCGATGTAATCAAGATGTAGTGCGCCGTGACGGCGTCAACGAAGGCAATGTGGCCGCTGTTCCACTGGGCAACCGATCCCACCGCGGGTATCGGGTTGACCACCGCACCGTTGCTCACGGCCTCGCTCGCCCAGTTGGACGCGTTGGCGCTCCAGGAAAGCGTGATGCCACTTTCTTGCAGTAGATAGGCGACGTAGAGCGTGCAGTTATGCGGGCCATAGGTGTTGTGGCTGGGATATGAACCGCCGTAGTCGCTCCACGCCCAGCCACTCGGGTGCGAAAGCCAAGCCGCGTACCCGCCAACCGTGCAGGCGTATCCCGGTGAGATGGAGGCACAGCGCGGCGATTGGGCGACGCCGGCTTCGCCGGTCCAGGGCAGTTCGTGGAAGGACTCACTCACATTCGCGCCAGCAACACCGATGAGCGACAACTGCCACCCAGCGACGAGTATCAGTAATAGCGCGAGGAGGATTGACATCCTTACTAACGCGTAACTCCACGTGAAGTGCCCTACCGAATGCTCCCCCATTGGGTGACAACGCTTACATCTGGCGCAAGGGTGCGCAAATTGAAAGCATTTTCCTTTAAAACACTGATGAAAACATCACTCGATTATTCGGGTAGATGATTATAGGGATGGGTTGGCCGAAGACGCTGCGGTGTCAGTATCACAGCACTCGCAAACTGCATTGATGTAAGCAAGGTTGCAAAGCGCAGAAAATCTTCAACTCAAAGTGAGTCGGAGAGCCGACCTACACAATCCGACTGTCGAATTCAAGGATGAATCCAAAGAAAGGGCTCACCAGATAACTACGCAGGCACAAGATGTTGTGTTTATGCTTGAGTTGTGCTGACCTGGGAAGTTGACGACAGCTCGCCCGTGGCCGGGCG
>Ga0208357_1000066_pt1 | contig 75752 bp, 57 predicted proteins | sample NGESurdeep092012_6_FD_184487 | JGI IMG/M metagenome (GOLD analysis project Ga0208357, IMG submission 184487) | Arctic peat soil microbial communities from Barrow, Alaska - NGEE Surface sample F52-2 deep-092012 (SPAdes) | ecosystem: Environmental > Terrestrial > Soil > Wetlands > Peat ...
GCAACAACTCTCGGAGCCTTCCACTTCCTCGCCTTCGCCTGCCTCATGATCGCCAGCCTCTTCAGGCTGCTCGCATGAAGTTAATAACAGGCTCTAGGCCCGCCGGCCCAAACCCGCTGGTGCTGACCGGATTCGGCGGTTGAGGTTCTCACCGCCGAATCTGCTGAAGACTGCCGTCCCGGATTGGTACAATCCTCACCATGGGCGACCCCAAAGTCATTGGAAGGTATGAGATTGTCGAGGAATTGGGCCGCGGGGCCATGGGAAGTGTTTTCAAGGCCCGCGACCCTGCCGTCGGCCGTATCGTCCGTCGCCCTCAAAACCATCCATACCACCGCGCTCGAAGGCGCTCAAAGCGAAGAGTACAGAACGCGCTTTTATCGCGAGGCGCGCGCGTCTGGCGCGTTGGCCCATCCCGGAATCGTGCCTGTCTTCGACGTGGGCGACGATGCCGGGGTGCCGTACCTGGTCATGGAGTTTGTCGACGGCAGAAACCTTGCCGACGTCATCAAGAAGGGCGAGCGGTACACGCTCGATCGCGTATGCGAGATCGTTCAACAAGTCGCCGAAGCTCTCGGCTACGCGCACCGGCAAGGCGTCATTCACCGCGACATCAAGCCCGCCAACATTCTGATGACTTCAAAAGCTGTTTACGGCAGCGAGCGGCCGCGCATCACTGACTTTGGCATTGCCAAGCTGGCGTCCAGCGACATCACCACCACCGGGCAGTTGCTCGGCACGCCTTCGTTCATGCCGCCCGAGCAGTTCACCGGTTCGCCCATTGACGGACGTGCCGACCTTTTTTCACTGGGTGTGATTCTTTACTCTCTGGCCACCGGCGAGCAGCCATTTCCCGGCGAGACTATGACCGCCGTCTCCTACAAGGTCGTCTACACTGAGCCGATTCCGCCGGCAAAACTCAACCCCGCGATTCCGGCTCGTTTTGAAGCGCTCATTCTTAAGTCCCTCGCTAAGAGTCCCGCGGATCGCTTTCAGACCGGCGAAGAGATGGCCCAGGAACTGGCTGCCATGCGCATGGGCTCCGGAACCACAATATCGCCATCGGCTAATTTTGCGCCTCCTCCGGCAAACTCTGACGTCACTCTCGGTCCCGGCCCCGCGGGCGCAGGCGCATTCTTTCCTCCTGCTCAGGCCGTCACAGTCGATCGGAGCGACTCCAGGCCGGGTCGGGCACCGGCGGCAAAAAAGCCTTCAAAACCATTTGAATCGCTCTTCGGGATTGGGTTGCTTTCCGTTGCCTGCCTGGCGGCCGTGATTGTCGGCGGCTGGTTCTGGCTCGCGCATCGTAAGCCGCCCGCGCCGCCGCCGCATCAGGTGGTCACGGTTCCTGTTCCAGGGCCGCAGCGGAATCCTCCGCAAGCTCAGCCTTTCGGCCCCACTACGCCTGTTCCCGCAACCGGTCCGGGTGCCACGCCAACCAAGCCCGTTCCTGGCTCAGCGCCGGGCGCATCCCCTGCCGGCTCGCCAAAGTCGACTAAACCATCCGCGGGCAAGCCCGCTTCTGCCAAAACAACTCCGGCGCCGCCGCAGCCAGTGGCCGTAATCACGCCACCACCGGCTCCCGCTGCCACCAACCCCACTCCGGCAAAAACCCAGCCGACGGCACCCTCGGCCCCAGCAGCATTCGATCCCCGGAAGGCCGACCCAAACAAAAACGGCAGGTTGAAGATTGACGTCGGCAAATTCCCCAAGGGCCTTCCCTTCACCATATCGATGAACAACAGGCCTTATGTACACTTCATCACCGGCGATGGCAGCAACCTCGACAATTTTTATGCTCCTCCCGGAATGCAGCAGTTCCAGGTCTCATTCAAGAGCGGGGGGCAGGAGTGGGATTCCAAGCCCGTGAGCAGCGATTTCAAGGCTAAAAAGACCAAAACCCTCAAGGTTCAGCTGTTGGATAAAGGCTCGGCGGAGTCGAAAATCACCCTGCCAGTCAGCAAGGACGCGGTGCTCTCGATCTCCTTCTCCGTCACCCTTAGCGATCTCTTCTGATCTTTTGTGTTTGTAACAGCACTGTCATAATCCGCCGGTACCATCGGGTTCCTAGAATCCCGAATATCTACCGAAAGAAAACGGCAATGCAAATGCAACTCTCCACGCAGGATATGGACGGCGGCATCACCGGAGTGGAACTGGATGGGCGCATGGACATCGTCGGCGCCACGGCCATCGACCTCAAAATGAATCTGATCGCGGGCAGCGTGAAGAAACTTCTGATCGACTTGCAAAAGGTGACGGTCCTCGGTTCCATGGGTTTGCGGTCCATTATGCTTCCAGGGCGCGCAGTGCTTAGCAAGGGCGGAAAAATCGTCATCTTCGCGCCAACAGAAATGGTGGTATCGGTTCTCAAGGCCAGCAACATCGATTCGGTTCTGCCCATTCACCACGATTTGGCTGCGGCTACGGCTGCGCTGCAATGAACGCAACTATTCTCCTGACGGAGACCATGCACACAGAAGGCACAGTCAAGCCAACATCCCGGCTGACCCTCAAAAGTCAGCTCGACGACATGGCCATGCTCTGGGCCTGGGTTGCGGCTATCGTCGCCGAATACGCAATTCCGCCGGACACCGCCTTCGGCATCCATCTTTGCCTTGAAGAAGCAATTTCCAACGTCATCCGCCACGGTTACAGCAGCCAACCCGGCCATATACTCACCGTCGACTGCACCTCGCCAAACGCGCGCGAACTCTTCTTCACCGTCGAGGATCAGGCTCCGCCATTCGATCCTCTCGCTCTTTCATTAATCGAGGAGCTGCCCGCACCAGCGCCGGAAGACCTTCTTCGCCCCGGCGGCCGCGGCATCCTTCTCATGCGCAAGTTCGCCAGCACAATCGCCTACCAGCGGCTCGAAAACGGCAATAGGGGCGGCAATCGCCTCACCATCGGCTTCGTCCTGCCTCAGTGAGCGCCGCCGCGGTTTTTCCTCTCGCCCGCTCCCACGCCTCCGCCGAGTTCCAACCCCCTTGCTTCAGTTACTTCCGAGAGCCGGGCGCGTTTTCTGAGAGCCACTTGGGGTATCATTGCGTCTATAGAGTATGCGCAGCTGGCGTCCGTTGAATGCTGCTTTGGTGGTGTGAGTGTCCCGATTTTTCCAGCGTTTTGTCTTTGCAATTTCTCTAGTGATCTTTGCCGGCCTGGGCATCAGCTACGTTCTGGGCGAGCTGGGCTGGATCGGCGTTCATGCCGGCGACGAACAGGATGCCGCCTACAAGCAGATGCGCGTCTACGCCGAGGTGCTGCGCAAGATTCAGAACTACTACGTCACTACGCCCGACATTCCCGCTGTGACCACTGGCGCTCTCCACGGTCTTCTCGATTCGCTCGATCCCGATTCCAGCTATCTCACTCCCGCCGAGTACAAGATCTATAAAGACCGTCCTGCCGCCGACAATGCGCAAGTGGGACTCACCATCTCCAAGCGCTTTGGCTACGCCACGGTGGTCAATGTGCTGCCCGGATCGCCTGCCGACCAGAATCATTTGCACGATGGTGACGTCATCGATCTGATTGACGGCCAGTCAACTCATGACCTGCCTCTCGCCATTGTTCGCTTCATGCTCACCGGCAAGCCCGGCACCACGGTCACAATTTCGGTGGTCAGGCCCTTCAAGCCCGATCCCGACTCCATCACCCTCACGCGCGGCGTGCTCGCTACTCCGCCGCTGGGTGAACAGTTCTACGAGAACGCAACCATCCTTTATCTCAAGCCCGGTATTTTGACCGCGGCTCGCGTAGACGATATCGCTGCCCGAATCAAAGCAGCCGGAAAAGGGCACAAGGTTCTTCTCGACCTCCGCGACACCACTGGCGACGATCCACGTCAGGGACTGCGCCTCGCTAACTTCTTCATCAAGCAGGGAATTCTCGCGTCGCTTGTGGGCCAGAAATATCCGCTCCAGACCTTCAGCGCGGATCCTTCACTCTTCCTGACCGATGCGCCGGTAGCGGTGCTGGTAAACCGCGGCACCTATGGCGCGCCCGAACTTACAGCGGCTGCCATTGAAGACCTCAAGCGCGGCGATGTAGTTGGCGAGCACACCTTCGGAGAGGGTACAGTTCAGAAAACAATCGACCTGCCCGACGGCGCCGGCCTCATGTTGACTGTGGCCAAGTACGAGGATCCTGACGGCAAAAAAATTGAGGATGTCGCGGTCACGCCCAACGTCGTCGTCGCTTCCCCTCAGGATGATGGCGAGCCCTTGCCTCCATCGAACGGCGACGCGCCGCTGAATTCTGCACTGTCGTTGCTGAAAGCCAAGAGCTAATAGGGACCAGGCTCGAATAACTAATCCTTAACCCGTTCGCATCTAGTTCTTCTCGATTGCGCGCGCGTTTCCCACTCTTGACCGAAGTAATACTGTCACGCGCGTCACCCACTCCTCATTAGCGAACCAGTGCTAGCCTTGAAGTGAGGCACTCCTCCACCTCGCACGGCGGAGGTTTGCCCGTGAGGCCACCCCCGCTTTGGCTACGACGTCCAATCAGCCGCCGAAAGAGCGGACCCCCGTGGGACAAGACGGGCGCAGCACGCGCCTGTCCTCTCGTCCACGCCGATCCTCCACACCGCAGCTCCCCGCGCGCAATCGCCACAAGATAGTCGGCCGCTCCGCCATCGCTGCATTGGTGTTGCTCGCGGCTATCACCGGATCTCTGGCCGGCCTAACGCTCGTCTACTCCGCAGACCTTCCGCAAATTCAGGACCTCGAGCACTTTCGGCCCTCGACCATCACCGATCTCTACGATCGCAAGGGCCGAATCGTCGGCTCCTTCGCGCTGGAGCGCCGTGAGGTCGTCGGCTACGACGGCTTTGCGCCTGTGCTGCGCCAGGCCGTGATCTCCATCGAAGACAAGAACTTCGAGTCGCACTGGGGCATCAACGTTTTCCGTGTCGCGGGTGCCGCCTGGCACGACATCCGCTCCCACGGCCGCGCGCAGGGCGCATCCACGCTCACCATGCAGTTGGCGCGCAATCTTTTTCTCTCCTCTGACCGCACGGCCATGCGCAAAGTGCAGGAGGCATATCTTGCCATCCAGATCGAGCGTGCCTTCACCAAAGAACAGATCTTCACCCTCTACGGCAACCAGATTTACCTGGGCAGCGGAAACTATGGCTTTGAAGCCGCTTCCGAGTACTTTTTTTCCAAGCATGCACGCGACCTCACGCTGACTGAGGCGGCGCTGCTCGCAGGGCTGCCCAAGGGGCCGGTCGCGTTTTCACCTTTGCTCTACCCCGAGCGCGCGCTGCGTCGCCGCAACCTGGTGCTCAGCGAGATGGAGTCCGATGGCGACATCACTCACGCCCAGGCTGAAGCCGCGCGCAACGCTCCGCTCGGCTTGCAAATGGCGCGGCCCGTCAGTCTTGTCGCGCCTTGGTTTCAGGATGCGGTTCGCGAAGAGCTGGATAAGCGCTTTGGCTCCGAGGAGGTGCATGAAGACGGCCTACGCGTCGACACCACGCTCGACCTTGATCTGCAGACGGTCGCCAATCGCGCCGTTGTAGACGGAGTGGCTGCGTACGAGCGCCGCCACGGCTGGCGCGGCAAGCTGGAAAATGTTCTCGACGGCGCTTCGCTTGAAAGCTATCGCCACCCCGATTGGGCGGTGCAGGCAGGTCCTGGCGATTACGTTCACGCTCTCGTCACGCGCGTTCTTCCGCTTGAGATTCACGCGCGAATCGGCCCTCGAGGCCAACCCGGCTCCGAGATCTTGCTGCTGCTCGCCGACTGGCAGTGGACCGGTCTCCGCTACGGCGATGCAGTGGCTAAACCCGGTGACATTATCTACGTGCGCATGACCGCGGCGAATGAAAGCGGTTCGCGCCGCGCATCGCTCGAGCAGGACTCCGGCGCCGAAGGCGCGCTGCTGGCCATCGACAACACCAGTGGCGACGTGCTGGCCATGGTAGGCGGACGCGACTATGCGCTGAGCGTCTTCAACCGCGCGACTCAGGCAGAGCGTCAGACGGGTTCCCGCTTCAAGCCTTATGTCTACACCGCGGCGATTGAGGACGGCGTCAAGCCCACCGACATCATCGTCGACGGCCCGGTGCGCTTTGGCGACTACGTTCCCCACAACTATGAGAATGACTACAAAGGCGCGATGACCGTCGCCAACGCTTTCGCCGAGTCGCGCAACATTCCCGCGCTCAAGCTCGCCGCGCGCGTGGGCATCCGCAAGGTCATTGACGTGGCCCATCGCTTCGGCGTCACTTCAAACATCCCGCCGTATCTCCCCGTGGCGCTGGGCGCGGTGGAGATCACGCTTCAGGAGCAGGTTGCCTCCTACGCAGTCTTCCCCAACGACGGCATCCGTGTCGCCCCGCACCTCATCCGCAAGGTCTCCAATGCCGACGGAATCGTTCTGTGGCAGGAGACGCCCGCCGTCGACGAAGTGCTTGACCAGCAAACGGCGCGCACCATGATGACGTTGCTGCGTGGCGTCACCGAGCATGGCACCGGCCACGCTGCTGCGCAGCTGAATCATCCGCTCGGCGGCAAAACGGGAACCACCAGCGACTTCACAGATGCCTGGTTCCTGGGTTTCTCGCCTTCCGTCACCTGCGGAGTGTGGGTGGGTTATGACAGTCGCGAATCTCTGGGCAATAAGGAAACCGGAGCCGTGGCCGCGCTGCCCACATGGATCAACTTCATGCGCGCCGCCATCGCCGGCAAAGACGACGAAAAATTCCCCGGTGACGAAACCGGCAACGAGGATTCAGCAACGCTCAATCAAGCTTTGACGAAGCCGAAATCCCTGCTACCGCCGGAGGTGCATCGCACAAGAGTCAGCAGCACTCCCAAGGCAACCCGATCCGCCCAGTGGCCGCCGCAGCGCCGCATCGTCAGGCCTGCGTTACCCTCAAACCCCTGATGCGAAGCCGAACAGGCCAAATCCCTTTTTCTTCCTTTGCTGTTCGTCGGGGAGTCCCGACGCGATCCGGGCCATCTTCTGGATCGTCCGCTGGATACTCGAGTCCTTCAGGGCCAAAGGCGTCGCGGTGTTTTGCATTTCCTGAACGGCCGCGTAGTCGTTGGGGATCCGCCACTCGGCCTGCCGTGTGAGGGCTTTCTCAATCGCCTCCAACTCGACGCCGAACGTCATTTCCGGCGTAGGGGGCCAGTTTGGATGTGCTTTGAAGCGGTCGAAAGCGTTTTCCTCAACGCCTACGCGCGATTAGTTCCAGCCAGGCGGAAGTACCGCTGCGCGCGCGCCACATCTTTGAATATCTGCGCCTTCAGCGCTTCAGGTGACGGCCATTGGTGCTCACCGCGCAGGCGCAGCAGGAATTCAACTTCCAGCGGAGTCTTTTCGCTGAGCTCCACCGGCTCAAAGTCGAGAATGTGCGACTCGACCGCAAACGACGGCTCGCCGAACGTCGGCCGGTTGCCCACATTCGTCACCGCCTGAAACGCGCGCCCGGCTACCTTGAGCCGCGTCACGTAAACGCCAAAAGCCGGCAGCAAACCATCGTAGTGCGCAAGATTCACCGTCGGCGCCAGCAGTCGCGATCCGATGCCCCGCCCCGAAGCAGGCGTTGATAACACCGTGAACGGCCGTCCCAGCATCCATCGCGCCCGTCTAATGTCCCCCGCGCTGACAAGCGCGCGAACAGCCGAGCTTGAAACCTCCAGCCCGTGCACGCGCACTGCGTCCTGGACGTACACCGCGAATCCAAGCTCCTCGCCCAGCGCAGCCAGCTCGCGCACGCCGGCTGTGGCGCCGCGCCCAAAGCGGAAGTTCTGTCCTTCATACATAGCGCGAACGCCGAGCGCCTCGATCAGTGTCCGCTGCACAAATTCGCGCGGTGACAATCGCGCGAGAGCTGCGTCGAAAGTCAGCACGAGCGCCGCATCGATCCCTGTTTCGCCAAGCAGCCGCAACCGCTCAGGCAGCGGCGTAATCAGCCGCGGCGCCCGCGCCGGACGCAAAAACTGCTCGGGGTGCGGATCGAAAGTGATCGCTACCGAGCGCGCACTTGTATTTCGTGCCTCGGCCGCCGCTGCGGCAAGAATCGCGCGATGCCCCAGGTGCACGCCGTCGAAGTTACCCACCGCGGCCACCGTTGGGCCAAACCCGGCGGGAATCTCATCGAGTGAACGAAAAACCGCAAATCCGGCGCCGCTCGACGGCATTTTGCCGCCGCCAGACCCTGCTGTCTTGATCAGCTCCGTCGTCATAGCGTCACCGGCACGCTCAGCCCGTCGTAGGCCAGCCTCACACCGTCGGGCAGCGCTTGGTTGGTCTCTTCGTGGCCCAGATCGTGAGCAATATGCGTGAACCACGTTTGCCTGGCGCCAATCCGCCTTGACCACGCCAGCGACTGCTCCACGGTGGAGTGGCTCGGGTGAGGCGTGTGGCGTAGCGCGTCAATCACCAGCACTTCAACGCCATCGAGCAGCGAGAAGCTCGTCTCCGGTATCGCGCTCACATCGGTCAAGTAAGCTGCGTTCCCAAAACGGTATCCCGCAATGGGCTGCTCGCCATGCAGCAGCGGAATACGCACAAACTCCACGCCGAATAGTAGGTTGCGCTCGGCAAGTGGAATCAGTTCCACGCGCGCCCGCGTAGCATAAGTCGTTTGCGGCGAGAATGTGTAGGCAAAGATTCGCTCCAGAGCCGCGGACGTCGCTTGATCGGCGTAAAGCGGAATCGGGCCGCCCCTCTCCGCCGCAATAAAGCTGAACGGACGCAGATCGTCCATACCTAGAATGTGATCTGCGTGAGCGTGCGTATAAAACACCGCGTCCACATGGGTCACGCGCTCGCGCAGTGCCTGCTCGCGAAAGTCCGGACCGGTATCGATCACTACTATTCGTTCATTGCCGCGCTCGTTGCTGGCTTCACTGCCGCCCTCGTCGCCGCCCGCTTTGCGAGTTGAGGGTTCGGTCCAGCGCAACATCACTGAAGGCCGCAGCCTGCGGTCATGCGCATCCAGCGACGTGCACACCGGGCATTCGCAGGCCAGCGTCGGAACCCCCATCGAAGTTCCCGTTCCCAGAAATGTGAGTGTGCCTTGCATTCAAGCTTCTAGCCTCTAGCGTCGAGCTTTGACCCGCCGTTTCCTCGCGATGAGCCAAAAGAGTTCCCACCACTGCAAACCTGAGAATTGACTTGACTGCAATAACAACCATCAAAGTGAACGGATCCGTTACCAGGGCGGGGACGGCTAGAAGCCAGGAGCTAGTGGCTAGAAGCTATTTCTCTCACTTCTTTACCGGCGGCGCCGGCGGCACGCTTGGCGCGCTCATCATGCTGGTCAGCTCCATAAAAGCCATTCGCGCCTCGAAGAGCACCGTCTGCAAGATGCGATCTTCGGCGGGCGTCAGGTTGCCGCGCGTCTTTTCCGCCAGAACCGCCAGCAGATCGATGGTCGCGCGCGCGCCCATAATGTCCACGCGCGGGCGCTGTCCCTCCTGCGTGGCTGCCCCCATCTGCAGCATCGCGGTCACGTAGAACTGCTGCACAAGCTGGTCAAATCCCATGGGCGGCTGCGGGCCTGCCGCGGGATTCTGTGCGCGAACCAACTCCTCCAGCCGTTGCGCTGAGGCATCATATGCGGTTTTCTGCTCGCGGCTCTCCGCAGCCGTCGGCGCCGGAGGCAATCCGTCCAGCAATTCTGCCTCTGCTGACGCGCCCGCGTCTTCTGCGGCGGCGGCAGCCACTTTTGCGCCTTCGCGCCCCTTTGTTTCTTCGCGACCCTTTGTTTCTTCGCGAGAAATCTCATTCACAACCAGGCGTGGCCCGGGCGACGGCTCCCCTGTTGCCGCAACTGGGGCGGCGGGAGCCGCAGCCGCTTTTGCCGGCTCCTGTGGCGCAGTATGTGCGCCCTCTTTTTCCTCTTCCGCTTTCATCTTGCGGCGGTCGATCACTTCAAATTTCGGCGTATCGCTCATACTTTCAGTCTCTCATTCTCGCCCTGCGCTTCTCAGTTCTGGCGATTCTCAGTTCTGGCGCTGCAAAGTTTTAGCGTTTCTTGCTCAGCTTCGGCGGAGCTTCCAGAATTCGCGCCGTGCCCGCAACTGCTCCAGCCTTGTAAGCGAAGACCTTTTCGCCAGCCTCTGCTTCCGACCGCACCATCCCCAGGGCGAACACACGATTTCCGGTCGCAAGCGTCAACTCCGCCGCGCTCCGGATTTGGCCGGCAACTGTTCCGTCTTCAAGTTTCAGCTCCGCGCCGCCTTCGGGCAACTGCCCGGAAAGCTCCAGCGGCCGCAGATGCCTGTGCACATTCCCGCGCGATCGAATGCGCTCCACAATCTCCTGGCCCAGATAGCAGCCCTTGGCAAAGTGCAGCGCCCGCAACTGCGACGTCTCCTGCGGCAGGTCGCGCTCCACCATGTCGATCCCATACACCGGAATTCCCTCCGCAATTCGAAATGCATCAAGCGATGCGCAGCCAACCGGCGTCGCGCCGCCCGTGCGCAGGCACGACCATAACTTCTCGAGGCCAGCCGATGGCAGCCAGAATTCGTAGTGCTGCGCCATCGCGCCATAGCTCCGTCGAATCTTCAGATTCCAGCCGTTCCACTCCACGGTCGTCCCCGCCATCGCGCTCGTGACCACCGGCAGGCCCACGCGTTCCAGCACTTCGCCCGCCTCGGGCCCCGTCAAGCCGATCGCCGTCTCCGAGCCAGTCTCTTCCACCTGCTCTTCCCCAAGCGGAACCAGTTCCACATCGTCCATGATGATGAACTTGTTCAGGTGCCCCAGCAGTTTTTCAAATTGGTCTGCCGCAATCTCCAGCTCAAGCTCGGACTCCCCGGCAAACGGCGTTCCCAATAATGCGTCTCCGCTCCCCGTCCTCGCGCTTGCCCCCGAAGCGATTCTCCGCTGCGGCGAAGGCTCCTCGCCGCCGCGCCACACAGTCAAGTCGCCCTGGATGTGGCCCTGCGCGTTCAGCACCAGATTCCAGGCGCCGGTGTTGGGAAAAAGATCGTTGACGGTATTGGTCACCATCCCGCTCAGCCAGCGGAAGCGGTCGGCCCCGCGCACGGCAATGCGCCGCATCCAGCCCAGGTCGTGCAGGCCGGCTCCATAAGCCAGCGCCGCTATTTCCACTTCCCGCACGTCCAACTCTCGGGGGGTCAAGGCCCCGCGGTAAACGGTAAGCTGGTGCGGCGTACGTCCGGATTCAAGCATCGCGGCCAGCGCTGTGGCCTGCAGGTTTTGGGCAAGATTGGTTTCAGGCATGGGAGCTTTTCCGCGGTTGGCCGGAGGATTTTCTCTCGAAACTTGGCGTCAAACCGCATCCTGATTATAGCCTTGAAGTGAGAAGCTGGAATCCTGGCACTTGAACCCGGAACTGCACTCGATCCTGCGACGAGACCAATCGCAAGCGGAGACCGATTACGCAGGGAGTCCAATCTTGCAGGGAGTATCGATGAGAGTTCGCCACACCAAAACGGCACGAATCGGGAACTGGGGAATTCCGGCCCTCCTATTCTGCGTGGCCGCGGCAACCGCAACGGCGGTCCAGTCGCAGCAATCCGCTCCCGCGCCCCAGCAGCCTTCGTCTGCTCCGCCGGCAGCCACTGCAAATCCCTCCCCGGCCCCGGGCGATCAAGCCGCCAAATCTTCCGGCAAAACCGTCACGCGAATTACCCCCGAGCAGGCCAAACAGCTTTTCGCCCTTGTCGACGAGCTCATCAAATTCTCCTCCGATGAAACCGGGCTGCCCATCAAGAGCACCGTCAAGCGTACCCTCACCACCCGCGCCGCCGTCGAAAGTTACCTCGACGAAAAGTTCAATGAGGACGAGGGCGCCAAGCGTCTCGAGCGCGATGAGGTCGTACTCAAAAAGTTCGGGCTGCTCGACCGCGACTTTGAGCTTAAGCCCTTCCTGCTGGCCCTGCTCAAAGAACAAATCGAAGCCTACTACGACTCCAAAACCAAAACCGTCAACATTCTCGACTGGATCGATCCCGACGAGCAGAAGCCGGTGATGGCCCATGAACTGACTCACGCCCTTCAGGATCAGCATTCCAACCTGGAGAAGTGGGACGACCAGACGCCCGACGATGTCTCGCACGATGCAGCCGGCGATCAGGATCACCTTGCCCGCGACGAAATGGACACCGCGCGCGACGCCGTCGCGGAGGGCCAGGCGACAGCCGTAATGATGGACTACATCCTCAAGCCGCTCGGCAAGAGCCTTGTCAAGGATCCAGAGGTGCTCGATATCGTCCGTTCGCAGATGAACTCCACCGAAGACTCGCCGGTCATGGCGCGCGCTCCGCTTCTGCTTTCGGAATCGATGCTCTTTCCCTATCGCGAGGGCCTCAGCTTTGAGCAGGACATCTGGATGGACCAGGGCCAGACAGCAGCTTTTTCCGGCGCGCTTGACCGCCCGCCCACGTCGAGCTGGGAGATCATCAATCCGCGCGTCTATGAGCAAAGAAAAATCCCGGCCATTCCCCTGTTGCCCAACATTCATCCTCTCGTCGATTCGCTCTACGTGCCCTACGACATCGGCCAGATCGGCGAACTCGACGTGCACATTATTACCGAGCTATTCGGCGGTGACAACGCCTCCCGCGACCTGACCCCGGCCTGGGATGGCGGCCTCTACTGGGCCGGCCAACTCCGCAGCGCTACCACGCCAGAGGAACAGGCCAGCACCAAATCCCTCGGCCTTTTTTATCTTTCAGTCTGGAAGAGCGCCGATTCCGCTCAGGTCTTCACCAAGCTCTACACCAAGAACCTCGGCCGCAAATACTCCAGCCTTCAACTGCAAACCTCTGCCAATCTCCCAGCTCCCTCCGATGACGGATCGATTGACGGATCTGTGGAGCAGGTCTACTCCACTGACGAGGGCCCGGTCGTCATCACCACGCGCGGCAAGCTGGTCTTCGTCGCGGAAAGTTTCCCGCTCCCGTTGGCGCGCAAGCTCACCTCACTCATACTCGATGCCCAGGGCGGCGGCGCAATGCGGATGACTTCCGTTCCCCGCGAGAGTCCCTATTCGAGCGCAAGCCCCACTCTGCACGCAAGTATTGATCCAGTTCACGTGAGTTTTGCCCCGGCGCAATCATCGAGGCAAGCAGTCACCACATCCGGCGAACCCACAACCCTCTCCGGCGACCTCGTCCATTTCTTCCGCGATTGTGGCGTGATGAAGGCCGCCGTAGACGCCGAATTGAGAGCCGTAGAAAGATAATTCGCGACGCGGGCTGGCAAGAAACACCACAAGCAGCGCCGATGCTCCGTCACGCTCTCGTTCTTCGCCGCGTTATCATGAAAAGCCGGAAGGCGCGCTCCGCGCTTTTGCGTTCTGGAGTTAATTCCGGCTCGAACAAGGAGACTCGCACTTGCAAGGCAAACTCGAACTCATGATGGGCCCAATGCGCAGCAACAAAACGGCCGAACTGCTGCGCCGCGCCGATATGCGCCGCCAATACGCCAAGCAGCATGTCCTTGTGCTCAAACCCAGTGACGACACTAAAGGCGGACCGGGAGTTGTGGAAAGCCGCAATCCCAACGGCGGCGGCAAAATGAGCGCTATTGAATTCCAGGCCAACAACCCATGGGAAGTCCTCAGCGCGATCCGCGAGACGGAACAAAAGATCGGTAAGCGCGTCGAGTGCATCGCCATCGACGAAGGGCAGTTCGTCGATCAGCTTTTTCTCTTCATCAAGCACCTGCTTGACTCAGGCCACGACGTTCTAGTCGCCGGGCTCGATCTTGACTTCCGCGCGATGCCCTTCGGCGAAATGCTCAACCTGACCTGGCTCGTCAACGCCTACGGCGGCAGCATCACGGAGTGCATGGCCTACTGCAGTTGCGGAGCACGCGCTCTCTACTCGCAGCGCCTCGTCGACGGCAAGCCCGCGCCCTTCGACACTCCCATCAAAATCCCGGGCGACGCCTACGAGCCCCGCTGCTCACAGCACTTCGTCCTCCCCGGCCGGGCACACTAAATGCGGCCATCGAAGCGGCGTGCCGCTTAATTTGAATGAAGATCAATACCGGAAATTGAAAGAGCGCCGTGCCTTACTTGGACGCCATATTTACTGACGGAGGCCGCTTATCTCGCAGCATTTGCGCAACGAGGTCAGATACTCTCTTTAGTTCTTGGGCGGCGGTGCGCAGGTATTCCGCGTAGTCGCCCGGATTCTGCTCCGCCAGGAAGATTGAATTCGAAACACCTTGCAGTGGATTATTGATGGCATGGGCCAGTTCCGAGGAACGCTGGTCGCGCCCCTCCTGAAGAGCGCGGTTCCGCGCCGCCTGCTCTCGGTCCTGAAATTTTAGGGCGACCGCAACAATATCAGCGATCATCGCAAGAAGTTCGTAATCGTGCCGATCGAATTCCGTTCGCGAACGGTGAGAAACAAGCCAAATCGTCCCTGCCGCTCCGACTCCGTGCCACGGGATCAAAATGCCGTCGAGGATCGGATCAGCGCTCACGCCCAGAAAATCGTAATAGGGCTTATATAGTCGATAATGCTGCGGGGAATTACGATCAAGGCACGTCCCGCACGGGCTATACTCTCGCGGAGTGGTCCCTCCTACGTAGCGAGAGAAACTCCCCGCGACCACAACCCATCGAAATCGGATCGCTCCCTCCGGGGTTTGTTCTTCCAGGCTCACGCCAGAGCTATCCCCGTGGCATTCATCCACCGCGATGTTCACAAGCTCCTGAAGCGACCCCGCCGACCGCTCGGCGAGAAGATCGGCGATTCGCCGCAGGACCCGGATCTTACGCTCAGGATTGTCGGCGCGGAGCTTGCGGGACATGAACTCGACCGACGAGTAGAGGTTCTGGGTATCCATCCCCGTATCTTCCGTCATCGGCATCACCGCCCCGCATCAAAACATTCCGGACAACTGAAAGGATTATCGGTCCAAAACGCACAAAGCTGTTTGCCCAGCATACCCGACTTTTGCAGTTCGCGATAGACCGAACTGCCAGGAGTCCATCAATATTTGAGTGCTTCTCCTTGCAGCAAACCTCCGGCCACGCAGGGTCGGTCTTGATTGAATCGGTTTCGTTTTACCAAAGAATAAGTTCAGATTGTGTCCGGCCGATCCAATCAGTACCCAAAACGCCATCTGTGTCGAATAGTCTCTGATAGTTACGGATTTCTGATTCGCTGTCGCGGCAGAGGTCGCGGGTTCGAATGCCGGCGCTCCCCGCCAGGGCGTAACCGTGCAGGGTTTGATGCGTGGCTCGGAGACGCTAATCGATTGACCTGGGGTACTCGATTGGATTGGCACAGCATTCGTTCGCTCATGCCAATGTCACTTTAAGCACAGCTGCATAATCAACCGCCGGTTTATATGGCTTCGGAAGCTCCACCCGCAGTCCATCGGTCTGCTGCTTCCAATCGACTTTATGACCTGTCCCCAAAAGTTCCAGCTTGCCAATTCTCCCCGGTCTTGTTGCTGCTGAGAGTCCCAGAGATTGCACAATAAACGACTCTGCCGGCCAGCCAAGCACCAGCGTGTAGATCACATTGTTCGCCTTATTGCGCGTGAACCGAATATCTTTCTCTCCCAGTTTGCTCACGCTCTCACCCTGGAAAGACCCCGCTTTTACGCTATTGGGGCCTTCACCGTAGATCTTCCACGGCCGGGTGTCATAGATCGCCTCGCCATTGGTTTCGATCCACGCTGTGATGCCATCGAGCACTGCGATTTCTTTGCTGTCAATGGTTCCATCGGGCATGCCGGGGACATTGAGAATGAACGTGCCGTTCTTGCTCACTGTGTCAATCAGCCAATGGATGACATCGCGCGGGGGCAGATAGCCGCCGTACTCACCAGGTTTGTCATAGAGAAAGCGAAGATAATGCCAGGCGCCGATGCAGGTTTCCGACTGCCAGGGATCCTTCATGATCTCAGCAGTCAACCCACGCTCATAATCAGCCACAACCGCTTTGGCAAGCCGGTTGGGAACATCCTTGACGTTCAGAACGGCTTCCATCCTGCCGCCGTGTGTCTTCAGGCTGTTGTTGTAGAAGTACGCGCCGATATTCATCCCACCCCAGCCCAGCGGCAGCAGCGAATCGTCGAAGTAAAGCAGATCGGGATTGTGCTGGTCGATGAGATCGCGGGTCCGGTCGTAGAAGTTCTTCACATACGATGGATCGGGCAATGCGTCAGCCGGATGCTTCACGCCGTAGAGTCGCTGGGGATCCAGCCCCTGCCACCACTGGTCCTTCCCTTCTGCCTGTGTGAGGCTGCCATCGTACGGAACGCCGGCTCGTGGTCCGGACTTATCTGCGCCATGCGAAGGCTGGAACCACCACCAGTTGCGCGCCTGATGCACCGTCGCACCGAACCGCAGACCCTGCTTTCGCGCTGCCGCGGCCCATGTGCCGATAACGTCGCGATGAGGACCGATTGCGGCGGCATTCCACGGCTGATGCTTCGAGTCCCAAGTGTCAAAACTGTCATGGTGGTTGGCCAACGCGATGAATATCCTCGCGCCGGCGTTTTTATAGCGCGTAATCAATTCGTCCGGATCCCAGTTCAACAGGGTCCACTGTGCGCAAAGCTCCTTGTACCCGAACTGCGACGTCGGCCCATAGTGCTCGAGTTGATATTTATATTGCCGCTGACCCTCGATATACATATTGCGCGCGTACCAGTCCCCGTCCTCGGGCACGCACTGCGGACTCCAGTGAGCCCAGATGCCGAACTTGGCATCCTGGTACCAATCAGGGGCTTGGTACTCGAGCAGTGAGTCCCATGTGGGTTTGAAGGGGCCGTCGCCGGCAAGATCGGCGATTGGCGACTGCGTGGGTACATCGTCCCACAGGCCGCCTGCGACAGATTGCGCTAGCGGGTTATAGTTCCACGCGGGGAGTTGCCATGTCGCCTCATCCAGCCGTTCCTCCACAATTTTTCCGTCGCTCACTTTGAAGAAAACCCTTTTCTCCGGAGGCAATGAGCAAAACTGAGCGTAGTCCTGCGTGTACCGGTTAAACCCGCTCGGCAACGCCGCCTTGTTTTCTTGTGCGATCTGCCCGTACGATGGAACAGTTTTCGATGCTGCGGCAATCGCAAGTAGCCTGCAGAAATCCCGTCTGTGCATGAGTCCTCCATTTGTTTCCGAAAGCATGCCTTGGGCTTGCCGCAGTTACTTGACTCGATTCGCGACGAGGTCTTCTTCAGCAAAGTCGCCCACCTTGCGGTGCAGCTTTATCGAGTCTCCGGAGACCGTGCCCGTGTATGCGATCGAAATAGTCTGGCCATTGAAGTCCAGGCTTTCATCAAAAGAAATCTGGTCACCCTTGATCGTGCCATTGGTGATCTCGGTTGTTCCGCGGTCGCTCTTCGCCGTGCCGCTGAGTTTTTCGCCGTCTACCTTGAAGGTGTAGGTGTAGTGCTGCTCTCCAATCTGCGTGTCGAAGGTTGCGGTCCATTGTCCGGTCAAGTCGGCGCCCCATGCGGTCAGGGCAAGTCCCGCCGCCAATATTGTCAAAATCACTGTGTTGCGAAGTTTTTTCACTGCGTTCTCCTTTTCGATTGTTGAGTCATGGTCGCCCAGTTTGATGCGTTGTGAAAGCTACTCGGGTAAATCCACCTGACCGTCAATATGAAATTTGCCATTTACGGTCGATGCGCCTGCGTCCGGCTGGCCTCCGCCGATGCTGATCGTGTAATCACCTTGAGCGATGATTGGATTTCCATCCTCGGTCACCATGCCCAGATCGCGGTCCTTTAGCTCGAAGTGAACTTTCTGGCTCGCGCCTGGGTCAATGTGAATGCGCTGGAATCCACGGAGAGCGATGAGGGGCGCACCTTTTACAGGAGGGAACTTGAGATAGACCTGCACGACTTCATCTCCCGCAACTTTGCCGCTGTTGGTGACCGTCACATCGGCGCCGAGAGGTTGCCCCGCAGCCACGGTCGGCGTGGGGATAATCAGATCGCTGTATTGGAACGTCGTGTAGCTGAGTCCGTAGCCGAACGGATAAAGCGGCTTGCCGGTGAAGTACCGGTAAGTCCGGTTGGCCATCCCGTAATCTTCAAAGTTGGGCAACTGGTTAACGCCGGTGTAGAAGGTAACCGGCAACCGTCCCGCAGGATTGTTTTTGCCGCTCAGCGTCTCGGCCACTGCCGCTCCGCCCTCTTCGCCGGGGTACCATGCATCGAGAACGGCGTTGGCATGCTCGTTGATCCAGTTGACGGCCAGTGCACTGCCATTCAAGAGAACCACGGCGAGAGGCTTGCCGGTGGCTGCCACTGCTTCGACCAGTTCTTCTTCCGGCTGGGGAAGATCGATGCTGGTGCGATCTCCGCCGAGAAATCCCGGTTCGCTTACCGGCATTTCTTCGCCTTCGAGCTGGCTTGTAATGCCCACAACGGCGATGACAACATCGGCATTTTTCGCCGCGGCGATGGCTTCAGGCGAAGGCGCGTTGTTCATCTTGGCCCAGATCAGTTCGGCGTGCGGCTTGCCGTCGCTGCTGCCGTAGCTGATGTCGAGGGCGACCTTGTGGCCCTTCTCCAGGTGGACGCGGCCGACGCCCGAAGCGAGTCCGCCGCCGCCGCCGAATGCCACTGCTACCTGCTTGCCGTCAACTGTAAGCGTTGCGAAACCTTCGGCGCGAATACCGAGGACGAAGTCGCCCGACTCGTTGGGCATCAGGAATCCTGACCATTGAACGCCGAAGGCTTTTCTGCCGGCAATCTCCGCCGGCAAATTACTGCCGGTAAGTTTGATGCTGGGCTCGGTGCGGCTGGCGATGGGCGTCGTGCTCGCTCCCGTCGCCGGCCGGCCCCTCATCATGCCTTCGTTGTAGTCGGCCTTCAGGCCTGGCTTACCATCGGGAGTGGTAAGAAGGCTGTCCGGCACCGGAGTTCCATCGGTGCGCAGGAACTGGGTTCCGGGGACAAACGCGATGGTGGCATTGGGGAACTCAGCGTGAAGGCCTTCGAGAATTGAGACGATATGCGTTGGCTGACCGGCGTAATTTCCGAGCAGCGGCCGGGTCTGGTCGGCAAGCGGACCAACGACCGCGATCTTTTTGATTCCCGGCTTGAGTGGCAGCAGACCGTCGTTCTTGAGCAGGACCATAGACTCATTCGCGAGTTTGAGTGACTGCGCGCGATGTTCCGCGCTGTCAAGCTCCTTCTCATCGATCTTTGTGTAGGGAACCATATCCGGCGGATCGAACATCCCAAGCTTGATGCGCGCAGTGAACAGACGAATGAGCGCCGTGTCCAGAGTGCTTTCCGGCAGATAGCCTTGCTGAACGGCATCGATATAGGCTTTGTCGACCGGCTCGCCAAACCTTGACGTGAAGGTGACGCACTCGTTATCCATTCCCCGGATAACGGAGATGGCCGCGCCCTGTGCCTGCGTGGGACGGTAGCGATGATTGGCGGCAATGTCCCTCACCGCATCGCAATCAGACACCACATACCCCTGAAATCCCCACTTGCCGCGCAACTGGTCCTGCAGCAGGTATTGGTTGGCACACGCCGGCTCACCATTGATAGCGTTGTAAGCGCACATGATCGATCCAGCCTTGCCTTCGACGATGGCGGCGCGGAAGCCAGGCTCATAGGTATCGACCTCATCGTGCTTGCTCAGGTCCACATCGGCAAAATGGCGCGTTGGTTCCGGCCCGCTGTGCACCGCAAAGTGCTTCGGTGTCGCAATGGCCAGGTAGTACTTTGGATTGTCGCCCTGCAATCCGGTCACGTACGCCACCCCCATTCGGCCGGTGAGGAACGGGTCTTCGCCGTATGTCTCCTGACCCCGGCCCCAGCGCGGGTCACGGAAAATGTTCAGATTCGGGGCCCAGAAATCCAGACCTCCCATGATGCCCGTGTGGCCCTCGCGTACGTTCTGCACATGCTTGATGCGCCCCTCGATACCAATCTGTCCCGCCATCGCGTGTATTCCTGGCGCATCGAAGGTTGCAGCCAGTCCGATTGGCTCCGGATACTCCGTAACACCCTGGTTGATCACACCATGAAGGGCCTCGCTCCACCACTGGTATGCCGGAATGTTGAGCCGCGGAACAGCCGCGGAATTGTTCTGCATTTCCGACGCCTTCTCGGCGAGGGTCATGCGATTGACCAAGTCAGCAGCCCTCTGCTCGGGCTGTAAATTGGTGTCCATATATGGAAGTCTTGCAGCGTCCTGAGCGACTGCGGATTGGACAATCAAGCCAAGGAAAAACGTGGTCCACGGGACCATTCTCTTTATTCTTCGTGTCAGTTGATTCTCCATTTTAATCCTCCATATGAATGTACGCCGATCGGCAATCTGTCCCGCCACAGGACGTCAGTGTGGTCGATGGCTATCGGTCGTGCCTGGCCGGTTGTCTGTGCGAAAGGGACAGGCAGGCCCGCGCCGTTGAAAAGATTCGCAGCCGGGTTTGACTGCGACGCATAGCGGACTTCTTTGGGGGATGAACGCGGCATTCCGCGCGGCCGTGAATCTGAAGATCATGCGAAGGAGCCTCTCACCACAAAACGTGGCTTGCAGACCAAACGACGAGGCCTGGAGTTATTCCTCCAGGTCTTGCGTGGGCGGATCGGATTCGGTTACTGGAAGAGCCTTGGCGCAAAATCCTTCAGATCGCGTCAGGACAGCGGACAGGCTACTGGACCGGGATTCTCGAAGGATAGTCGGATTTTTTCACGAAGTACATCGATTTATTCGATGTATCCTTGAACCATGGATACGACGCTGGATGCCTGGGAGATTCTTCAAGCGGTCGTGCAACTGGGAGGCTTTGCGCCCGCGGCGAAGAAGCTGAATCGGTCTCAATCAACCATCAGCTATGCGATCGGTCGTCTCCAGGAGCAACTGGGCGTTCGGCTGTTCGAAATCCATGGGAGGAAAGCAGAACTCATCGAGGCGGGCAGAGTGCTCCTGGCGGATGTGGAACCTCATTTGGCCGGATTTCACGAACTTGAGCAGCGCGCTCGGGTGATGGCGTCGGGAGGTGCTTCCGAGATCCGTATTTCTGTCGACAGCATCTTTCCCGACGACCGTCTATTTGAGGTGCTGACGGCGTTTTCGCGCCGTTTTCCTCACGTCAGGCTGAAGTTACGCCAGTTCACGTTTCTATCTGCCGATTCAGAATTCTCGTTTCACAACGCGCAAATCTGCGTGACTGGTCTCATATCGCGCGAACTCCTTGTCAAGCCGATTCTCACGATCGAATTGATGGCAGTCGTTCGGCGCGATCACCCTCTTCTCTCGATGGGGCGCAAGCTCTCGCGATCCGACCTGATGCCGCATATTCTGGTGAGCATCGAAAGCCCAGCCTCTGGAATTCTGAAACAACAGCCACGGCTCCCGGCTCAGCGTGTTCTCCCAGTGAGCACAATCGAATCCGCCGTCTCAGCAGTCCGGAGCGGTCTTTGTTTCGGCTGGCTGCCGAAATACCGCATTCAGTCAGAGCTCGACAATGGCGATTTTGTGGCACTCCCCCTGTCCGTCGGCGGCACGCGCGGTGTCCGACTGAGTCTTGTTTGCAGAGACTTGAGCGTAAGCAACTCCGAAGCTTATGCGCTTGCGGAGTTGCTGGGATTGAGCCGCAAACCCGAAGCGATCTGAGCGCGCAGAGTAAAGGTAACTCGGAGCCGAGTTGCTGATGGGAACAACCTATCGACAAAATCGATTTGAATAAGGCGATTTATTTAACTTGTCGGATCTTGCATCCAGTCTGTACCGTCAAGAAGTTCCGGAAGCGGACTTTCAAGCCCAACGGTCATATTCGAAGGCGGGGTGTGTTATTTCCTCTTTCGCCTTTTCACTCCGTTTACCGCTCTGGTCTTTGGAGAATCGTATGAAGTGCAGGCTTCTGCTCTTTTTGGGTTTCATGGCTGCGATTCTGCCGTTGCCGGTCGTAGCGGCGGAGAATGTTCATTTGTCGATCGATGCTTCCAAAGCTGGAGCCACGATCGATCGTAACCTCTTCGGACAGTTTGCCGAGAATCTTGGACATGGGCTGTACGAGGGCATCTGGGTCGGGCCGGATTCGCCCATCCCCAATACGCGAGGGATCCGGAATGACGTGGTCTCCGCGCTTCGGGAACTCAAAGTCCCCAACGTCCGCTGGCCCGGCGGCTGCTTTGCCGACCAGTATCACTGGCGCAAGGGGATAGGCCCGCGCGACCAGCGCCCCGCCACTGTGAACTCGGCATGGGGCGATGTCATCGATACGAATGCCTTCGGCACCGATGAGTTCATGGATTTCATACAGCAGATTGGCAGCACCCCATATGTATCCATCAACCTTGGCTCAGGAACGACGCAGGAGGCTGCCGAGTGGCTCGAGTACATGACTGCAGCGGCGCCCACTGCACTGGCCAAAGAGCGTGCCGCCAATGGCCATCCGGAACCCTACAAAGTCGGATTCCTCGGTCTCGGCAACGAAAGCTGGGATTGCGGCGGCGCGATGAGCCCCGACTACTACGTGAGCCTGATGAAGGTGTACAGCCGCTTCGTCGTCAATATGAATCCCGCGCAGCGCGGCAAAGACCAGATGCTGAAGATCGCCGTGGGTCCTGGCACGCCAGACACCGAGTGGACTGAGGCCGTGATGAAAGCCTGGAAGAAGCACACCTGGGCCTGGGACATTAACGGCGTTTCGCTGCACTGGTACACAGTTCCCAACGGCTGGCCGCCATCAACCAATTCCGAAAGTTTCGGGCTGGACGACTACGCGAAGACTCTCAAATCGACGCTCTTCATGGACGAGTTCCTGCGCAAGCAAGAGGCCGTGATGGACAAGTACGATCCGGAGAAGAAGGTGGCCGTGAGCGTGGATGAATGGGGAGCCTGGCACGCTCCGCTCGCAGGTTCAAATCCCGCATTTCTCGTCCAGCAGAACAGCATCCGTGACGCCATTCTCGCCTCGCTCGATCTGAACATCTTCGCCCGTCACGCCGATCGCGTCCGCATGGCCAACATCGCCCAGATGATCAACGTGCTCCAGGCAATGATCCTGACGGACAAAGAGAAAATGGTTCTGACGCCCACCTATTACGTGTTCAAAATGTACGTTCCATTCCAGGGGTCAACGTTTATTCCCGTCGCTTTTGATGCGGGCACGTACACGCAAGGCGGCGTGTCCCTTCCGCGCGTCGATGCTATCGCAGCAAAGGGCCCAGACGGAAAGCTGTTGCTTGAGATCACCAACCTTGACGCGGAGAATCCAGTCGCCATCGATGCGGATATGCTCGGCATAACGGCGAAATCGGCCAATGCAGAGACGTTAACAGGAGCCGCGGTGGATAGTATCAACACCTTTGCATCGCCGAACACAGTTGTGCCGAAGCCGGCAGCAGTGAAGATTCAGGACGGCAAACTCTCACTCACAGTAGCTCCTCGATCCGTGACCATCGTCTCGATTGAGCCTTGAATCCGGGCCGAGCTCGATTGAGAGCCGTGGACGATCCTCGCAGTCAATGGTGTTTCAACGGCGGTCGCCGATCACCCGCAGATGGGCATTTTGCTTCATCCAGTATTCGGAGGAAAAGAGATTATGCATTCGTTCCGCAAGTTTGCAATCGTGAAAACGCTTTCCCGGCACCCGGCAGTTTGTCTCCTGTTTCTGCTCGCACTGCCTTGCGCCGCTTCGTCTCAGACTCGCATTGTCATCGCAACCATTGATACCTCGAAGACCGGTGCTCCTATCTCGAAGAACATCTACGGGCAGTTCCTCGAGCACGGTGGCGACATCGTCAATACCGGCGTCTGGTCTGAGATGCTCGTCGATCGCAAGTTCTTTTACCCGGTCGCCGCCAGTGCGCCTACGCCACCGCCGGCGATGGGCAACGCGGCTGGGAATCCGCGATTCCGACGCGCTCCTACACGCTGGTGGGCTCCCATCGGCGGCGACTTCGTCACCATGGACAGGAAAGCGCCCTACACCGGAGATCAGACGCCGCTGGTCAAACTCGATGTCAAAGAGCCGCATGGCTTCGGTCAGTCCGGTATCGCGGTTCGCAATGGCAAGTCTTATACAGGGCGCATTTTGCTGGCCGGCTCTCCCGGCGCGACGGTCAAGGTCACGCTGATTTGGGGCAAGGAGGCCAAGGACCGTCAGACCGTCACAATCCGCACGCTTGGCCCCGCGTACCACAAGTTTCCGCTTCGCTACGCCGCGGCGACTGACACCGATGACGCAACTCTGGAGATCACTGGCACAGGCGCCGGCTCCTTCCATGTCGGAACGGTCTCACTTATGCCCGCGGACAACATCGAGGGCTTCCGCCCCGAGGTCATCGCCGCGCTCAAGCAGTTGCGCTTCGGCGTCCTCCGCTTTCCCGGCGGCAACTTCGTCTCCGCATACGAGTGGCGCTACGGTGTCGGCGAGATCGACAAGCGCCCTCCCATCTTCGATCCCGTCTGGCGCGCGGTGCAGCCCAACGATGTCGGCACAGATGAATTCCTTACGCTCTGCCGCCTGCTCGGCGTCGATCCCTACATCACTGTTAACGCCGGCTTCGGCGACGCCTGGTCCGCGCGCCAACTCGTCGAATACACCAACGGCGCAGTCACCACCCCGATGGGAAAGTGGCGCGCCGCCAATGGCCATCCGAAGCCATACAACGTCAAGCTGTGGGGCATTGGCAATGAGCCATGGGGCGATTATCAAATGGGCGCAATGTCAACGGAGCAATTCGCGCTGAAGCACAAACTCTTCGCCAAGGCGATGCGCCAGGTCGATCCTTCCATCACGCTGATCGCGGCAGGCGCGATGCCCGACGTAATGGAGGGGGCTGACCAGTCCAAACGCATCGGCGGCAAGTACGTTCCCGACTACCTCACTCCGGCGGATTGGAGCGGTTATATGCTGGTGCACGATCTGGACTACATCGACATGCTCAGCGAGCACTACTATGCCTCCGGCACACAGCACACGGACATGGCGCTGGGGAAGAAGGTTCCCATCGACCCGCCGCTGACGCTGATTGAGTGGATGCGCGCCCCAGCCGTTCAGGTCCGCGCCAAATACGAGCACTACCAGGAATACCTCAAGCTCATCCCCGCGCTCCGTGCCAAGCCCGTTCCCATCGCTATCGACGAATGGGCTTACTTCGGCGGCGCACCGAACTCGTACAAAGTGGTCCCGGCATATGCCTGGGCCTTCCACGAAATGTTCCGCCACTCGGATATCTTCCAAATGGGCTGCTTAACCTTTGCCACCTCAACGATGAGCGAAACTCGCACCGAAGCGGAGTTGAATCCGGTCGGCCTGCTCTTCAAAATGTATCGCGATCACTTCGGCGTTATTCCGGTGGAGGTTTCCGGCAACTCGCCGCAGCCCAAGCCGGTCTTCCCGGCCGGCGGCGACCAGCCCGCGGTCAATCCCGGCAGCGATACTTATCCTTTCGACGTGAGCGCGGCCCTCAGCGAGGATCGCAAGACGCTGACCTTTGCCGTGCTGAATCCATCGGATGCCAGGGCAACCATGAAGCTGGCAATCAACGGCGTGAAGCTCGCAAGTCAGGGGAAGCTCTGGCAGATGGCTCCCGCCTCCTTGGATGCGGTCGTGGCAGTCGGTAAGCCGCCGGAGGTGGCCGTCGAGGAGCATGCGCTCGGCGCCGCGCCGGAGACGATTGACGCACCTCCATTCAGCGTAAGCATTTATTCGTACGCGATCCAATAGCTTGCGCGGTTTCGGCCAGAGCGCATGGGTGGTGGATTCTCAGGCTGGTTCGTGCTGTGGCGCATTCCGTCAAGGAGTTTGAAAGTATATCCGGGAGATGAGAAAAGTATTGCTGGCAATCGCAATTGCCGTTGTGCCGCTGATGAGTGTAGCCGCAAGCACCACTGCGAAGGTGGAGCAGGGTGTTTTGCAGGGCACCAGGGAAGATGGGCTCGGTGTTTTCAAGGGGATTCCATTTGCCGCTCCGCCGGTGGGCAATCTGCGCTGGCGCGCGCCTCAACCGGCCGCCAAATGGGAAGGCGTGCGAAAGGCGGACAAGTTCGCGCCGCAATGCATGCAGGGCGGCCCGTCTTCCTCAATGAGCGAGGACTGCCTCTATCTGAATGTCTGGACTCCGGCAAAGTCGTCCTCGGCGAAGGTGCCGGTGCTGGTCTGGATCTACGGCGGCGGCTTTGCCGGTGGCGCAACCTCGATTCCGGGCTATAGCGGCGAGGTACTGGCGAAAAAGGGCGTGGTCCTGGTCAGCATCGCCTACCGCCTGGGGCCCATTGGCTTTCTGGCGCTTCCGGAGCTGAGCGCCGAGTCGCCCAATCACGTCTCCGGCAACTACGGCCTGCTCGACATGATCGCCGCGTTGAGTTGGATCAAGAAGAACATCGCGGCCTTCGGCGGCGACCCGGACAAGGTCACCATCTTCGGCGAATCAGCCGGCGGCATTGCCGTCAGCCAGCTGTGCGCCTCGCCGCTGGCGAAAGGCCTGATCGAGGGAGCAATCTCTGAGAGCGGCGGGTCCTTTGGCCCACCTCGGCCCTCCGGCGCGCCCGGCGAAAATATGCGGCCTCTGGCCATCGCCGAAAAGGATGGTCTGGCCTTCCAGATCAACGCGGGAGCCGACTCACTCGCCGAACTGCGCAAGTTGCCCGCGGAGAAACTGCTGGCCGCCCAACGCGGCTTGGCTTGGCCGAATACCGATGGCTGGGTGATTCCCGGCGATCAGTACACGCTCTACGATGCGAAGAAATTCAACGACATTCCGGTTCTAATCGGATACAACTCGGATGAGGGCGCCAGCTTCTCCCATGAAAACTCGCCCAAGGCGTATGTCGACGGCGTGCGCAAGCGCTATGGCGCCTTTGCCGACAGCCTGCTCAAAGCCTACCCCGTGGGCGAAAAATCCGTACCCAAGACCGCCCGTGACCTTTCCCGCGATGCGGCCTTCGGCTGGCAAACCTGGATCTGGGCGCGTTTGCAGTCGCAGCGCGGCTCGGCAAAGGTCTTCATGTATTACTTCGATCAGCATCCGGATTTTCCGGTTGGCTCCGAGCATGAAGGCTTTGGCGCATGGCACGGCCGGGAGGTTCCCTATGTTTTCGGCCATCTTAACGACCTGCAAAACGAAGTGCCCAGCGCGAGCGACCGAGTGATCAGCGATGCGATGGGAACTTACTGGACGAACTTCGCCAAGTATGGCGATCCGAATGGCAAGGGCATTGCCAAATGGCCTGCCTTCAGCGACCAGCATCCTGAATATATGTATTTAGCCGGGACGCCGCACATCGGGCCGGTTCCCAATGAGGAGGGTCTCAAGGCTCTCGATGCCTACTTTGCATGGCGGCGCTCACCGGCCGGCATACGCGCCTCGGCGGTGGAGGACGCAAAGCCGGCCGCGACAAACGTGTTGGGCGCCACCTATCCGCGCGTCTTGCCAGACAACAGCGCAGCTTTTCAGATCAAAGCGCCTGCGGCAAAATCGATGGATGTGGACATCACCGGAAAGAAGTTTCCCATGACCCGCGGCGACGACGGCGTCTGGAGTGTGACCACGCCGCCGCTGGTTGTCGGCTTCCACTACTATGCGCTCGACGCCGATGGGGTCCGCATGAACGATCCGGGCAGCCACACCTACTTTGGCATAGGGATGGACGCCAGCGGAATTGAGATTCCCGAAGACGGCGTGAGCTACGATCTGGCGCGGGATGTGCCGCACGGCGATGTGCGAATCCGCACTTATCACTCGGAGATCACCGGCCAGTGGCGGCGCATCTTCGTCTACACGCCGCCTGACTATGACAGCAACCCAGCCGCCCGCTATCCAGTGCTCTATCTGCAACACGGCTCCGGCGAAGATGAGACCGGATGGATCTTCCAGGGCCACGCCAATCTGATTCTGGACAATTTGATCGCTGAGAAGAAGGCCGTTCCTATGATCATCGTGATGGACAACGGCTACGCTTCCAGGCCCGCCGGCCCCTTCGGACCCGCTCCGAAGGCAGGCGGAGACACCAGCGCCTTCGATGACGTAATGATTAAAGAAGTCATCCCGATGATCGACTCAACCTTCCACACCATTCCTGACCGCGAGCATCGCGCCGTGGCTGGCCTTTCGATGGGCGCCAATCAGGCGCTTCATCTTGGCACAGGCCATCTGGAAACCTTCGCCTACATGGCCGGATTCAGCGGTACGATGAATGGTTTGAGTAGCCCGCTTGATCCCGCAACAGCCTTCGGCGGCATCTTCAAGGACGGAGCGGCATTCAACGGGAAGGTAAAGCTACTCTGGCTGGGCATGGGCACCGAGGAGCCTGATTTCTTCCATAAGTCCATCGGCGCATTCCGCACCATGCTGGACAACGCGGGAATCAAGTACGTCTACTTCTCTTCGCCCGGAACCGCTCACGAATGGCTCACCTGGCGGCGCGATCTGAACGACTTCGCCCCCAGGCTTTTCCAGGATGACCGCAACTGAATCGGAACCGGCATTGCCGGCGCTCCGCTCCATTTGAAAGCAACAAAGTTTGAAGTGCGATTAACGATGAAGATTACAGAAATGTGTTGTGCGGGAGTTCTGACAATTGCTGCTTCAATGGGCTCGTTGCTTCTCGCGCAGGTGCGGACCATTGTCCCGCCCGTGATTCCCGGCGCAAAGCCCGTTGCAGAGGCATTCTGACCAATCGCGTTTACGAAGGAGCAGTAGACTTGGAACTCCAGCAAGCAGATCTAGTCCAGTGAGGAGTGCATACCGCAGCGTTGACCGAAAATCGGTCTACACAAATTGCGAGATTGGCCGACGTATTTTCGAGCAGGAACAGCAGGAGGCAGACCGCGCTCAATTTGGCATAGAGATCGTCCGCGAAAGATATGCGGTGGTTCTATCTTGCCTATCCGGGGCGAACTCCACAGATTGCCCGAACGGCGTCTGGGCATTTGCAAGATGCCAGCGAACAATCGCAGCCGCCTTTTCTCTGAGCCGGTCGCAGTGTTTGCCCTTGATCGGTCTCAATTTTTTGATTTAAATCTCGATAGGCTTGGTGCCGGGAGGGGGGGTCGAACCCCCACGAGGTTGCCCTCGGCGGATTTTGAGTCCGCTGCGTCTGCCAATTCCGCCATCCCGGCCATGGGAGGGGACCGCTCCCAAAGTATCGCATAGCCTTTATCTTGTTCGCCACACGGACGCGCCTTTCCTCCGCTGATGAAATTCCCATTGGCCAACGCCACGACTTACTTTTGTCGCGGCCCCGCAGAAGGCGGTTGCCGCACCTCAGGAAAAACCCACGACCGTGAGTGCCGCGCTTTTTTCTTGCGCGGGCCGGCCGAAGGCGTCTGCCGCACCGCAGGTGCCTTGTGCGAGAATGAAGGCATCAACGATGACCAGCTCTTCCGCAGCCGTCGTTCCTGAACCAGTCACAATCACTCCGCAGATGCTTGCGCAACACAGCATCACTGCGGAGGAGTACGAGCGCATTCTCGCGGCGCTTGGCCGCACCCCCTCGCTCACCGAGCTGGGCATCTACAGCGTGATGTGGAGCGAGCACTGCTCCTACAAATCCAGCCGCGTGCACCTCAAGCGCCTGCCTACCAAAAGCGATCTCGTCGTTCAGGGGCCGGGCGAGAACGCAGGCATCATCGATGTGGGCGACGGCTGGGCCTGCGCCTTCAAGATCGAATCGCACAACCACCCCAGCTACATTGAGCCTCATCAGGGCGCGGCTACCGGCGTCGGCGGCATTCTGCGCGATATCTTCACCATGGGCGCGCGTCCGCTCGCCATCATGGATTCTCTCCGCTTCGGCCCCATCGAATCCGGCCCCATCTCAAATGATGGTTGCCCCATCCTTGGCGCGTCCGCCCCGGCGGACGCGGCCAGGGTGGGAAGCGATGCCGATCGCGCCATCATCCATCGCAACCACTCCATCGTCGAAGGCGTCGTCAGCGGCGTCGCCGGTTACGGCAACTGCTTTGGCGTGCCCAACCTCGGCGGCGAAACCAAATTCGAGTCCTGCTACAGCGGCAACCCACTCGTCAACGCGTTCGCCCTCGGTCTCGTCCGCAAAGATGAAATCTTCTACGCCAAAGCCAGCGGCACCGGCAACCCCGTGATATATGTAGGCGCAAAGACGGGCCGCGACGGCATCCACGGCGCAACCATGGCCAGCGAGGAATTCCACGAGGGCACCGAGGCCAAGCGCCCCAACGTCCAGGTCGGCGACCCGTTCATGGAGAAGCTCCTGCTCGAAGCCTGCCTTGAAGCCATGCAGACCGGCGCAATCGTTGGCATTCAGGACATGGGCGCAGCCGGCCTCACTTGCTCCACCTGCGAAATGGGCGGGCGCGGCGGCGTGGGCCTCGATGTCGAGCTCGATCGCGTACCGCAGCGCGAAACCGGCATGAGCGCCTATGAAATCATGCTCTCCGAAAGCCAGGAGCGCATGTTGCTCGTCGCCGAAAAAGGCCGAGAAAACGAAGTTCTGCGCGTCTTCGCAAAATGGGGTCTCGATGCCGTCATCGTCGGAACCGTAGAGCCGGAGCCGCGCCTCCGCATCCGCCATCACGGCGAGCTCGTCGCCGACATTCCCAATCAATCGCTCACCGACGATGCGCCGCTCTATCATCGACCCGTCGGCGTCTGGAAGGCTCCTGTCCCGCTCGACCCTCCCGCCGCGGCTCTCGATGAGTTATCCAAAGACCGCGACTACACGACCGACCTAAAAATGCTTCTCGCCAGTTCCAATGTCTGCTCCAAGCGCTGGGTATACGAGCAGTACGACAGCATGGTTCAAACAAATACCGCCCAAGGCCCCGGCGGCGAAGCCGGCGTAATGCGGATTAAGGGAACAGGGATCAGGGATCAGGGATCAGAAAGGCCCGAAATCGGCCTCGCCATGGCTCTCGACGGCAACGGCCGCTGGGCGTATCTCGACCCCAAACTCGGCGCCATGCACGCCGTCGCTGAAGCCGCGCGTAAAGTGGCGATGACTGGCGCAACTCCAGTCGCCGCCACCAACTGCCTCAACTTCGGCAATCCCGAGAAGCCGGAAATCATGGCCCAGCTTTCCGCGGCCATCGATGGAATCGCCGAAGCCTGCACCGCGCTCGGCACGCCGATCACCGGCGGCAATGTTTCGCTTTATAACGAGACTCGCGGCGAAGGAATCTATCCCACGCCCGTCCTCGGCATCGTCGGCATTCTCGATGACGTAACCAAAGCCGTCCCCGCGCACTTCCAGCACGAAAAGGACGCCATCGTTCTACTCTGGCCGATCCCGCGCGGCGAAGAGCCGAACCCAAAACTCAAGGTTCCACTCAATTCTCCGCCCATCAGCCAATATCCGCTGCCCGCACTGGAGCGCGAGCCCAGAGATCGCGAGCAGCCCGACGCTTCCGACGCCGAAGTCACCACAAATCTCGCCGCCTTCGGCTCGTCTGAGTTCGCCAAAGCAGTTCTCGGCGCGCTCTGGGGCACCCCTCCCGCGCTCGATCTCGATGCCGAAGCCGGCCTCCACGACATGCTCGCCATCCTCTCGTGGCGCAAACTCATTCACTCGGCTCGCGACATCTCCGACGGCGGCATCGCAGTCGCCCTCGCGCAGGCCGCGTTCACCAAAGGCATTGGCGCTACCGTCGCGCAGGACCAATCGCTCCTCGCTCATCCGCTCTTCGGCCTCTTCGCCGAGCCTTCCTCCACAATTCTCGTCACCACCGATCACGGCAACCTCTCCGAAATCGACTCCATCGCAGGCCAGCACAATTTCTTCTCCGCGCACATCGGAACCACCGGCGGCAGCCGCCTTGAGATCACCGTAGACAGCGAGCCCTTCATCTCCGCGCCACTTTCCGAACTTCGCACCCTCTGGGCCTCCGCCCTTGAAGCTAATCTCCACAACGAGGTGACCGCGTGAGCCAATTGCTGTTCCAGGGCGTCAACGGAATCGCGGATCGATCCGAGCAGATAAAAGCCACGTCCGCACGCACAATCGGCCGCCGGGTGCCCCAAGTCTCGATTTTGAGACCTGGGACAGCACAGACCCGAAGCTCCATGAAGAATGTCGCGTCATCGCCGGGTGCCCCTGGTCTCGATTTTGAGACCAGGGAAAGCACGGACCCGAAGCTCCACGAAGAATGCGGTGTCGTGGCCATCTACGGCCATCCTCACGCCGCCCGCGAAGCCTATCTCGCGCTATACGCTCTCCAGCATCGGGGCCAGGAATCCGCAGGCATCGCTACCGCCGACGGCCAGCATCTCGCCAACATCAAGGGTATGGGCCTGGTTTCGGAAATCTTTACCGACGACGTTCTCTCCAAGCTCCCCGGCCACCTGGCCATCGGTCACACGCGCTACTCCACCACCGGCGACTCGGCGCTTCTCAACGCGCAGCCCATCCGCGTCGATTCCACCAAGGGCCTCATCGCCATCGCTCACAATGGCAACCTCGTCAACCTCGGCAATCTCTGCGCCAGCCTCGAACGAGACGGCGCATACTTCCAAACCACTTCCGACTCCGAGATCATCGTCCAGCTCATCGCCCACTCCAACTCCGGCACTCTCGTCGACTGTATCGCCGACTCGCTGTCGCAGGTCGAGGGCGCATTCTCCATCGTCATGATGACGCGCGACCGCATCTTCGCCGCCCGCGATCCGCGCGGCTTCCGTCCGCTCTCCATGGGCCGCATGAAAAATGCCGAAGGCCCAGACTCAATCGTCTTTGCCAGTGAGTCCTGCGCCTTCGATCTGCTCCGCGCTGAATTCATCCGCGACGTTCTTCCCGGCGAACTCGTCATGGTCTCTCAAGACGGCGTCACCAGCCGCCAGTATGCGACCGGCTTGCCGCAATCGAGCTGCGTCTTTGAGCACGTCTACTTCGCGCGCCCTGACTCGCGCATCTTTGGCCGCTGGGTGCAGGAGTCGCGCGACGAAATGGGCCGTCAGCTTGCTCGCGAGACCGGCGTCCCTGCTGACGTCGTCGTTCCCGTCCCCGACTCCGGCGTCACCGCCGCGCTCGGCTACGCGGAAGAGGCCGGCTTGCCCTTCCGCATGGGCCTGATCCGCAACCACTACGTAGGCCGAACGTTTATCGAGCCCGAGCAGCGCGTCCGTGACTTCGGCGTCCGCCTCAAGCTCAACCCCGTGCACAATCTGCTCGCCGGCAAGCGCGTCATCCTTATTGATGACTCCATCATCCGCGGAACCACAAGCCGCAAAATCGTCCGCATGGTTCGCGGCGCAGGCGCGACTGAAGTCCATCTCCGCATCAGTTGCCCGCCCACCATCTCGCCCTGCTTTTATGGCGTCGACACGCCATCTAAAAGCGAGCTCATCGCCGCCAATCACTCCGTCGAAGGCATTCGCCAGTTTATCGAGGCCGATTCGCTGGCGTATCTTTCGCTCGACGGCCTGCTGGCCTCTGTGCGCGACGAACACAAAACCGGTTACTGCACCGCCTGCTACACCGGCAACTACCCCACGCAGTGGGTCGACGTTGAAGACATCCTTCCCGCTGCAGTAGCGCCTTAGCCGCAACTCGCGGCTGCATGCCGGGTGCCCCACGTCTCGATTTTGAGACGTGGGGCACCACGACCCCTTATGATCCGCTGACTCGTGTCGATCGAGGCGATCGCATTCCCGTCACACCGCTTCTTCCGCCAACTCCGTCCCAACCCCAACAGGCCGCCGCTTGAGGCTCCGCGTCAACACATACATCGTCCCCGCGGCCAGCAGAGCAGGCAATGCAAGCCCTCTCAATCCCGCGTCATAGCTTCCGGTGTGGTCCTTCATCAAGCCCATCCAGTTCGGTCCCACGAACCCGCTGAACATCGTGATCGTATTCATCGCCGCAATGCCCGCTGCCGCCGCGCGCCCAGCCAAGAACTGCATGGGAACCGCCAGCGCCGGACCCTGCATCGACATGGACGCGGTGTAAGTTGCTGCCAGCGATGCAACCACCAGCCACGGTGCTTTCGCATAGCTTGCCGTCAAATAGCCTGCAGCCATCACCACGCAGGGAACAATGCAATGCAGTGCCCGCTCACCGCTGCGATCGGAGTGCGCGCCGTTCAGCAACATCCCTGCCGTTCCTGCCAATCCAATGCACGCCACCAAAAACCCGACGTTCATAACGCTCCAGCCGGTCACTCCCTCTAAAATCGCCGGCGCAGAAAAGTTATACGCGTAGCTCGTAGTGAGCGCGAAAAAGAAGTACGCCCCGATCATCCACACCTTCGGTTCCAACAGCGCTTGCATCACGCCTGCGCTGTGTCCCAGGTGCGCCTTCTCGCCATCAGCTTTGAGCTGGTCTTCCAGCCAAGCCTTTTCCTCCGTGGTCAGCCACGCGGCCCTGGCCGGACCGTTCGGCAGCATCTTCAGAATCACCAGGCTGAATGCCGCCGCCGGCAGTCCTTCAAGCAGAAAAAGCCATTGCCAGCCCGAAAGCCCGAATTTCCCGCCGAGTCCCAGCAGCCATCCCGCCACGGAGCCCATCACCACCGAGCTTAGCGGCAGGGCGATATAAAACCGGCTTACCGCCCGCGCTCTCACCCGCGCCGGAAACCACAGCGTCAGGTAGTAAATCACTCCAGGAAAGAACCCCGCCTCCGCCATGCCCAGCAAAAAACGCAGCACATTGAACTCGAGCGGCGTGCGCACAAACATCGTCGCCGCCGCCAGCAATCCCCACGTAAACATGATTCGCGCCAGCCAGCGCTTGGCGCCAAAGCGCAGCATCAGCAAATTCGATGGCACTTCGCACAGCGCATACCCAATAAAGAAAAGTCCCGCGCCAAATCCGTAAACTGACGCGCTGAAGTGCAAATCGCGATTCATCTGCAAGGAGGCAAAGCTGATGTTGATGCGGTCCATGTAGGACAGCCCGTAACCCACCCCGATTACTGGAAGCAGGCGCAGGCTCGCTTTCCTCAGCGCCGATTCGCCAATCCGCTGCAGGCGTGCTTCTTCATCCGTCGGCGCTCCCGGCGTCGCATGCGCTTCGTGCGCGGAACCGGCAGCTGCCATGGGCGCTCACCTCGTGCGGATCGCAGTTTTCAGCAAGAAGAATTGTGAAATGAAGAAGGGGAAACCGTGAGCACAATGTACCACAGCCTGCGCCGGACCCAGGGAACGAAACATCCTCAAGATTTTGGGTGTCCCAGTTGTGCGGAGAGGAGTAGCTTGCGTGAGTCGACGTCCGATTACGGCTCGGGGTGACAGCGGCGCATCCCAGGCCTCTCAATCTAGGTTCGGCCCAACGAGCCCGCTGTCATAAAGAATGCAATCCAGGGAAGCGCCGTTGCGTCATTCAGGAAGTGGGCGACCATAACAGGGAGTAATCCGCGACGTCCAAGGAGGTACGCAACTCCCCACATCATACCGAGAAACGCGGTGGGAAGCATGATGCCTAGCCAAGTGAGGAGGCCCTGATTTAAATAGCCGGCGTGTGCCAGCCCAAACGCAACGCCGGGCATAAGGACTTGCATGACTTTGCCGTAGCCGGCGTTGGCAAATTCGGTCATCAGAAAGGCGCGAAACAGGACTTCTTCACAGAATCCGGCGGTGATTCCCATAAGAAGCGCGGCAACAAGATGAAATCCAGGCGGCATGAACGCATATGAGATAGGAATATGCATTCGGGGCAGGAATCGGAGATTGCTGCCGATCGAAAGAGCTGCAAATAGGAGTGCCATGACCCATCCGGGCCATCTTCCTATGCGCCAAACGCCGATGCCTTTGAATGAGGATCCGCGGGTTCGCAATAGAAACCAGACCGTAACCACAAAGCCCCACTCAACGATCGCGCCCCCAAGAATCCAAAGCAAGAAGCGTTGCTCAGCAGAGCCATGTACCGCCGCAGGAATTGAAAATGAAATAAGCTTAGAAATAATCCAAATCGCAGCAGGGATCCCAAGACCTAAGATCAAAGACTCGACCCAGCACGCTATTCGGCCACGCGAGACGCTGGCCGTCGGAACACCTGACAGATGTGTGCCCATAGTAACGGACCTCCGGCGGAGCAGAATTGTGACGAAAAGGACCCCGCCTCAGGCACAGTACGAGGTCTCCCGGGAGAAAGTTCCGTCTTTGAGCGATTTGTTCGGCGGCCTGCTGGCAGCTAGAAGCTAGCGGCTAGCAGCTGGCTTTTCAATAATCCTGAACTCCCCGCTGCAGTGCATCATGCTAAACAGATAGAGCATCCCGTCGTAATATCTCGCCTCGCCGCTCGGCACCGGCATGTTCCACAGCGCATCCACAAACGCCTTCGCCGTGGGCCCATCCGTCGCCGCCAGGCTGCCCACCGCCGTGGTTGAAATCGGCCCCGTCGAGTGGTGGTCGGTCAGCGGTTTCCCGTCCAGCGTGTACCGGTCCACAATCTTGTCGATGCCCTGCCCGTAGAAAAATTTCTGCACGCGGTCGCTCAGCGTAGTTTCGCGAGAATCTTTGTGCCACCACGAATAGTCCACGCTCCAGTTGCTCGCGCTGCGCCACGAGTCGGCCATGAACGGCACCGGAGTTCCGTCGCGCCCCACTACCGGCGATCCGTCAAAGTTGCTCCGGTCCGGCGTCAATCCCGTCTCCGGCCCCGTCACGCGGTTGAAAAAGTCGCGGCTCACATCCGCCGCCGTCGCCCAAAACACGCGATCCTCCACCGGGCCCCACCGCGCCCACAGCTCATAAAACGCCGGCAGGTGATATGACGCATCCGTCACCCCTCCGGGCCAGTTGGGCACAAACTTGATCATGTTGTAAGTCTCGTCCACCATCGGGCCAATGGTTTCCGGGCGCTGCCCGCGCGGAAAGCGAAACTGCGGAGGCCAAGGCCTTCCTGCCGCCGTCGCTTCCTGCTCCATTCTGTCAGTGTTCGGGCTTGGCCACGGATGATCCGGCTGCGCAAACGGCGCGTCTTCAGGGTGAATGCGAAACGGCCCCGTTCCCGTCAGCACCGGATGGTGCCGCATGCCGCGCAGAATCTTGTCCGCCTCCGCCTGATAGTTGTAAATGCCTTTCCCATTTCCCCCCGTCTCGTTTCCCCATCGATGCGCCGCAAAATAAAGCGCCATCGTGAAGTACTCTTCCCCATCCGGCGCTGCCCCCGTCGACCGAGGCGTTCCATCCGTACCCATCGACCACGCAAAATAGCCCACCGACGGATCCTTCGGGTCGGTGATCAACATATAGGTGTGCGCCCAGTTCCACAGCGCATCAAACTCACGCTTCTTGTTGAGCTCGACGCAGATCATCATGCCATAGCTCATGCCCTCAGTGCGCGCGTCGTTGTTCGCCCAGTCCGTCACGTACGCCAGCGTTCCGTTCTCGTTGGCTCCGGTCTCAAAGTAGACGCGCTCCTCCTGCCCGTCGCCGTGAAACAGTTGCTGAAAAGCCTTTTCGATCTTTGCGTGCGTCTCCGCCGCCGTATGCCCCTGCTCGGTAAACAGATCGCGATAGTGTCCCGTCTTGTACGCACCATCGCCATCGCCCGGGAAGCGCTCAAATTTCCCCAGGGGCGCATTCTCGTGCGGCGGAGGCATCCTAAATCCTGGCACTGCGGGAGGTGCTGGCACAGCCGCGGGTGCCGGAGCAGCCGCAGGAGCCTGCCCGTTCGCACCCGCACACGCCAAAACCAAAACTCCCGCCGCAACAACACCGCTCCAAAACTGTGCGCAACCCCAAATCCGTGTTTTCATCCCCAATCCCTTCGCGCCGCGCAGTCTTGATCGCGGACCACTCTACGATCATAAACGGTCATTCGCACCACCTCCGCCGCCGCACACTTCCGTGAGCTTTGCTCCCTGCCCCTGTGCGACCCTCCGTGCTCCTCTGATCCCTGACCCCTGATCTCTGATCTCTGTATTTGCAGTGACAGGACGTTCACACTCTGGCTGTGATAGCATCCGTCTTTCGAGAAAGACGCACGTCGCGGATGGTGCTTTTCCGCGGTCGTAATCGCAAACCTAAATCCCGCGCCTTTTCGCTGGCGCGGACCTGCCGAAGGCGGCTGCCCCACCGCAGGTGGCCTTTCCGAGGAGACGCCCATGAAAACCTACCAGGGAAGTGAGATCCGAAATGTCGCTGTATTGGGGCATGCTCACAGCGGCAAAACCACCCTCATTGCCGCTCTGCTGCATGCCGCCAAAATGACTCCCACCCAGGGCCGCGTTGAAGACGGCACCGCCGCCACCGCCTACGACGAAGAAGAAGTCGCCCGCCGCATCACCATGCAAAATGCCGTCGCCTTCGCCGAGTGGCAGGGCATCAAGGTCAATCTCGTCGACACGCCCGGCTTCCACATGTTCACCCACGAAGCCCGCGCCGCGCTCTTCCCCGTTGAATCCGCCATCGTCGTCATTAATGCCCAATCCGGCGTCGAGCCGGTCACCGAGCGTGTTTGGAAATTCGCTGAAGAAGCCAATATTCCCCGCGTCGTTCTCGTCAATCAAATGGACCACCCCAAAGCCGGTGGCGGCGGTGGCCTCAGCGCCCTCATTGACGATCTGCAAAATCGCTGGGGCCGCACCTGTGTTCCCGTCCAGTTGCCCATCTCTGACGCGAAGGGTTTTCACGGCGTCGTCGATCTCGTCACCATGGAGGCGTACACCTACACGCCCGGCGGCGATGGTCGCGGCAAAGTCTCCACTGAAATTCCCGCCTCGCTCGCTGCCGACGCCAAGGCGCGCCACGAAGCTCTCGTCGAGCTCGTCGCCGAAGGCAAAGACGAGCTGATGGAAGAATATTTTGAAAAAGGCACCATCCCCGAAGACCACCTCATCGCCGCGCTGCATGAAGCCATCCGCGAAGACCGCATCTTCCCCGTGCTTTTTTCGAGCGGCCTTAGCAACATGGCCCTCGATCATCTTTTCGACTTCATCAAGGCCTACACGCCCGCGCCAACTGAGCGTGAGCCTCTAGCCGGCAAAACTCCCGGGGCCTCCGCCGACGCTCCCGGAGTAGTCCGCAAAATCGACGACGCGGGGCCAACCGGCGCAGTGGTTTTCAAAACCATGTCCGATCCCTTCGCTGGCCGCATCACCTTTTTCAAAGTCATCAGCGGAGTCGTCAAAAACGACGCCACGCTAGAGAATTACACGCGCCGCGGCCAGGAAAAACTCTCGCGCCTGAGCATCATGCAGGGCCGCAAGCCCGTTGAAGTCGCCGAGCTACACGCCGGCGATCTCGGCGCAGTGGGCAAACTCCGCGACACGCTCACCGGCGACACGCTCGGACAAAAAGGCGCAGATTTTCAAGTCGACATGGCCGCGCCTCCCGAGCCCGCCATGACCTACGCCATCGAGCCAAAATCGCGCGCCGACGAGGACAAGCTCGCGCCCGCCATCCACAAGCTCATGGAGGAGGACCTGCTCATTCGCTTCTACCGCGACCCGCAGACCAACGAGTTCCTCATCGCCGGCGCAGGCCAGCCGCACATCGAGGCCATCGTCAACCGCCTCAAAAAGCGCTATCACGCCGAAGTCACGCTCAAAGCGCCCAAGGTCCCCTACCTCGAAACCATTCGCGCCAAGGCCGAGGCCCACGGCCGCCACAAAAAGCAGTCGGGCGGCCACGGCCAGTTCGGCGATTGCAAAATCCGCATGGAGCCTCAGCCTCGCGGAGCCGGATTCGAATTCGCCAATGAAGTTTTCGGCGGCGCAATCCCCCGCAACTTCATCCCCGCCATCGAAAAGGGAATCGTTGAAACCGCCGCGCGCGGCTACCTCGCCGGCTACCCCGTCATCGACTTCAAAGTCACCGTCTTTGACGGCTCCTACCATGACGTCGATTCGAACGAGCTCTCCTTCAAAACCGCCGGCCGCCTCGCCTTCAAAAGTGCAATGGAGCAGTGCAAGCCCTGCCTGCTTGAGCCGGTGATGAAAGTAGAAATCGAAGCACCCGACGAATTCGCCGGCGCGCTCATGGGCGACCTCAACGGCCGCCGCGGCCGTGTAGGCGGAATGGAGTCCAAGGGCCGCACCACGGTCATCAACGCCCAGGTTCCCATGGCCGAAATGCTCGCCTACGGCACCCAGCTCACCTCCATGACCCAGGGCAAAGGCAGCTACCACATGGAAGTCGACCACTACGATATAGTCCCGCAGCTAGTAGCCGACAAAATCCTAGCCAACGCCAAGCGCCCCGTCGACGATGAGGAAGAGTAGCGGAGCTCTCATATCGGCGCAAAGACTGAGGGCGCCCCGAAAACTTTGCATTATGCAAAGTTTACCTTGACAACTTTTCATTTTGCAAAGTATATTGAGAATGTACGGTGCTCCTGGGCCAATTCTCCGGCAGAGTGTTTCTTGAAAGAGATCCATGCACGTTGTCACACTCCAGCACTTGGTCCGGGCCGAAGAGAAGTTTCCTGAAGCTGCCAAAGAGATCCGAGCCTGGTACAGGATCGCTACCGAAGCACGATGGCGAAATTTCATGGAAGTACGCCACGTCTTTAAGGACGCCGATGATGTGGATGGCTACGTCATTTTCAATATCCGTCAGAACCGTTACCGGCTCGTTACCATCATTCACTACGCGAGAGAGAAAGAAAACCGCGTGACGATGGGTCATATTTATATCCGGTCGTTTTTGACGCACCGCCAATACGACAACCGTACGAACTGGGACAAAGGGGTGAAACGATGAGCACAACGCTAGCCAATCCCGCGAAGATGATTCGGCAGGGCGCGCCTCGCCTGATTCATAACGAAGAAGAGCTTGCGGAATATACCGAGGCTCTTTTTGCGCTCACTGCGAAGTCCAATCCTACACCGGAAGAAGAGGAAGCCGTCGAACTGATGACTCTGCTGGTTGAGCGCTACGAGCAGGACCGCTATCCAATTCCGCCTGCGGAGCCCGCCGACGTTTTGCGTTTCCTGCTCGAGCACAGCGGCCTCTCGCAACGCGACATTGCCCCTGAGCTGGGAAGTGAAAGCACCGTCTCGCTGATCCTCTCCGGAAAGCGCCATCTGAATCGCGACCACATCGCGCGTCTGAGCCGCCGCTTCAACGTATCGCCCGCTGTCTTCTTCGGAGCATCGTCGGCCTAAATACCCGCCAACGCCAAACGCCCCGTTAACGAAGTGGAAGAGTAAGCGCTGCGCTCAGCCCAGTAACAAACGGCGAGCAGGAATTACCGATTGCCATCTCTCAGCATTCCGGTTAAAGTTGGGTCCATCGCTCGACAAACCGGAAAGAGCGCTTTCCCCGGGGTGGTCCGTGACCAGTTTGCAAAAGAGCATCGAGGAACGAGCCGCGAGCATCCTCAAACGGGAAGAAGAGTCGATTGCAGAAGACGCAAAGGGGAAGTCCATTCTCGTCGTCACTGTGTCGACGATCGTGCTTGTCATTGTGGCTCTCTGCGAGTTGGTATGGTCGCATTTGCACGGAAGCTCTTTCGGCTGGGCTGACTTCAAGTGGTGGCTTGGAGGGCTGTTCATCGTGTACTGCGTTGAGCAGATCGATTACCGATTCGCAGCCATGCGGCGCCTCCAGCACGAACGGCTTATCCGGGTAGAGCTCTTGCTGGAGCGTGTCCTGAATAATCAGGACGACAGCGCCAGAAACGCGAACTAAACGCCGGTTGCATTTTCTTCCGAGTGCGGCGGCCACCCCATCCAAAAAATTATCTTTGCATTTAGGGTGGGATACCGCACCTCTCAACTCACAAAATCACCGAGTCGTCCTGAGCGAGGTTCCTCAAACTCAACTGACCTCGATCGCTTTGCATAGCGCCCCCCCCAAAAACCAGCTATCCTCCATCTTGAGGAGACCCCTCCACCTTGCCCAACCTCATATACCAAGTCCGGCGATCCGTCGCGGCAAACACTGAAGGGTACCACTTGACCGACACCACACTCCTCTTGCCCGGCGGCACCGTGCCCTTCGCCCACATCAAATCGGTCAGGATCTACTCCACCCCAGGGATGTGGATGTTGGGCGCAGGAAAGGTCGCAGCTGAAACCGAGCGTTGCGCAATCACCCTCGATTCCGGCGCCGCAATCCAGCTCACCAGCCAGCACTATCTCAGCCTTGGCCGCTTTGAAGATCGCTCACCGGCTTTCTATCAATTTGTCAGCGCATTGGCCGCTCGCGTGCGAACCGCAAATCCCGCCGCGCAAATCCTATCGGGAATGCCTCCAGTGCTCTGGTGGTTCTGGTTCCTGACATTCGGCCTTCTCGTGCTTGTCCTGATTCTTTGCATCACGCTCGGCTTGCTTGGCCTCTCGCTCCAGCACAAAAACCCTCTGGGAACCTCGCTAGTATTCCTGGTTCTCGCCGTCATGCTCTTCGGCCCCATCTCATTTCTCCGCGCCACCTGGCGCCGCCGCACCCGCGCTCTGAATTCCAGCGATATATCCAAAGACATATCCAAAGCCGTCTAACAGCGGAGCCCACGTTTGCCAAGGAGGGTTTGTTCCCAGCCTTTCCGAATACTCGCCTGGTGAGATCACCTTAACCCCGCCGCATCCGCCCCTCGTAAAGCCCCTCAGATTCCCCGTCATCAGCGTCGCTCCTCCCACTGGCTATGCCCAAGCCCATCACGCCCAAAATTGAACAGTATGTTGAGCCGGGCACTGGAAAACTAAGAGGTGATACTCGAGGAAAAGCTCGTGAACCCGAAGGAAAATCCCATGAAACTAACCAGCGCCTCAATTGCCACAATGTTGACAGCGATTGTGTTGACCGCCCCTCTGATACTGTCCCTGCATGCCGACGCTCAAGCACAAAAAGCCGCTTCCACATTCACCATCGCGGGCCACGCCGGCGAAACTCAGCTTCTTAAGGTCAATGGCAAGTCGTATGTCGAAATCGAGACGCTCGCGCGTTTGACCCAAGGAACTCTTTCGTTCAAAGCCAACCGGACGATCCTCACGCTTCCTCCATCCGATGCGCAGGCAACCAAACCCCCTGCAAAGGCGGGGTTCTCAAGAGCTTTCACTGAGGCGGGCATTGAAGAGATGGGGGTGATCCGGGAATGGCGAATTGCCGTCGTGAACGCAGTGCAGAGTAACTCTCCGCTGTCGGAAGACTGGCTATCCGCGCAGCATCGGCTGGCGGAGAAGAACCTGTCTCTTGCCTCCGCCGCCGCATCCACTGACGACGACCGCAGCGCATACCCGCTGCTCTCAGCCGAACTTAACAACATGCAAACCCTGAGCGATCAGTATGTCGCGACCCGCAAAGCGGCCTCGTTCATATCGCCGGACACCTTCCACAGCACGCCGCTTGAAGATCAGATTCTCGTCTGCGCACAAAACTTTGTATCCATGACGGCAAATCACGGGTTTCAGGATCAGCCATCCTGTCATTAAATCTCGCTCAGCCTTCATGTCATTAGATGTAAGGGAAATTCAGTTCGCCACGGCCGCATCGGGATACTTGGCAATCGCCGTCAAATAGGCTCGCGCCGCGCGATCCGCCGTCTCAGCTCGCCTCGCCAGGCCGCACACGCTTGGCCAGCGCCCACTTCAACTCATCGATCCCCTCGCCCGTCACCGCCGAGATCGCGTAGAACTCGAGCTTCTTTCGCTTCGCGTGCGCAGCCAGCTTTTTCAGCTTCTCCGGATTCGCGGCGTCAATCTTCGTCGCCACAACAATCATCGGCTTCTCCGCCAGCGGATGCTCCGGACGCTCGTCCGCCTCATTTCCTTTAGAGGTAAAGCTCGCAAGTTCATTATTGATCAGCTTGAAGTCTTCCACCGGATCGGGCCTTCCCGACGCGTCCGACACATCCACCAGATGCGCCAGCACCCGCGTGCGTTCAATGTGCCGCAGGAACTGCGTGCCCAGCCCCGACCCCAAGTGCGCGCCCTCAATCAGCCCCGGCATATCGGCCACTACAAACGACTCCTGATCCGGCTCCTCGCCCACCGTCACCACGCCCAGATTCGGCTGCAATGTCGTAAACGGATAATCGGCAATCTTAGGCCGCGCCGCCGAAATGCGCGAGATCAGCGTCGACTTGCCCGCATTCGGCAACCCCACCAGCCCCACATCGGCCAGCAGTTTTAGTTCGAGCCGGTAACTGCGTTCCTCGCCCGCGCGCCCAAGCTCATGCTCTCGCGGAGCCTGGTGTGTACTCGTCGCAAAATGCTGATTGCCGCGGCCCCCGCGTCCGCCCTTCGCGACTACCAGCCGCTCGTCGGGCTCCTGGAAGTCGTGAATCAGCTCGCCCGTCTCCGCGTCGTAAAGCGAAGTGCCCACCGGCACCTGAAGCGTGACCGACCGCCCATCCAGCCCCGTGCAGTTCGAGCCCATGCCGTGCTCGCCGCGCTGCCCTTTGTGCTCCGGGTTATAGCGGAAATGAATCAGCGTATTGTGCCGCTGGCTCGACTCCATCACCACGTCGCCGCCGCGCCCGCCATCGCCGCCCGACGGTCCCCCGCGCGGCACGAACTTCTCGCGCCGGAAGGCCATGCAGCCATTGCCGCCGTCGCCGGCCTTCACTCGAATTTTGGCTTCGTCAATAAACATGAATATCGCCAAACCTGCATATCGCCAAACGAGGTCTTTTTCCGGCCCATCGGGTCTTTGCGCGTCGTTGCTCCCGCCGCACTTGCGCGATCCCGTCACAAGCGCCGTCTCTTCAGTCTACCGAACCATTCCGCTGGTCTCCCGCCCTGCGTGCTGGGGCAGTTTGAAGGGTGCAGGCTTCAGTTGAAGGGTACGGGCTTCAGCCCGTACATAAACTGAGCAAAATGATTTGGGGCTTTAGCCCCCGAGGGAAACATCTTTCAAACTGACCCACTACCGCGCCTGCCGATCGGCGGCGGCATCGTCACGCAGTCAACCTCTCCATCTCTACCCTTCGCAAAAAAAATCCGCAGGTGTGACGCAGATTACTTCTCCGCCACCCGTTTCGGGCATAGAATCGCTCGCAATCTTCTCCGAGACCCATTTTGGGCGGCAAGAAATAGAAATTTTTCCCTCCCCCACCGCATCCGCCGCCAGAGCGGACCGGCTTTCTCATTTGTCCTTTCTTCCTGTTTGCTTTTTCACCGGATCCGCCTGAGCGAGCTTTCAATGGCTGGGGCAAAGCGGAACTGGATTCACTCGTTGGTGTTGGGATCGCTCTGCCTGAGCGCCCACACGGCGACCCTCGCTCAATCCGGTCAGGATCAATCCGGCCCGGCCCAATCTCCCCCACAGCACTCTGTGAAGATTCAGTCTTCACAATCAGGTTCCCTCGCCGGTCGCCTTACCGATTTGCATTCGGCCCCGCTCGCCGGCGTCGCACTCGTCCTGCGCAACCAGGTCACCGGCGCAGAAATCCGCACCAGCACATCCAAGAACGGCGTCTTCCGCTTTCGCTCGCTCGATGCAGCTTCATATACTCTCGACGCCGACGCGACAAAGCTCGGCCACGGCCGCCTCGAAGGAATTGTCATTACCGGCGGCATTGAAGCCCGCGTGCAGGCCGCGATGAGCTTCGATCCCGTCCCTCCCCCGTTGCTTCAGGCCTCGGTGCCTCCACAGATTCTTGAGCCCCCCGTCGCCATCGCGACCATGCCCCGCACCGCCATACCGCATGCCGCCACACCCCGTCTTGCCGTAGCCGGCCCCGCCGCGCCCCAAACCACGCCGTCCTCGCTTACCTCCGTTCCGGCTCTCTTATTTGCAACAAGCGCGACGGCCACCGCGCCGATTCCACCGCTGACCCTGCCTCCCCCGGCCCTAAACACAACCAGTCCCCAACTCATCGCGTCAGTCAACGAAAAACCGCTCAGCCTCCTTCCACTGAAAATATCGACCGGAGAAATCGCCTCCAATCCCTCTGCGCCCCTCGCGCCTCACACGCAAACTCCCCCACAATTGGCTCTACGGTTCGAGGCACCCACGCAAACTCCGCCAAAATTCATCACGCAGCCCACAGAGTCCACGCAAATTGCTCCGCCTGTCGCCGCGCCTCGTGTCATTGCCCCGCCTGCCGCCGCCCCGCCGGTCACCTTTCCGCCCGGCACCCCAATAACAACTCCAGCCTCACCCACCGTTGCCGCATCGCCATTTGAGCCGGCCGCACCATCCACAATTCAGCCCGCGCAACCTCTCCCCATCGCTCCGCCGCTACGCCCTGCGCTCGAAACCCAATCCACGGCAACACTGCTTGCGCTCTCCATTACTCCTCAGCGTCCGTTCCAGCTTAAGGTCGCCGCAACACCCGTTTTTGCCGCCGCTGCAACACTGCCGGTCAGCATCGTGAAGGCGGCGTTGCTCAACCCAGAATTGCTCAATCCGCCTCCAGTCGCTGCGACCATTGCCGCCGCGCAGCCGCCAGACCCTGTCACGCCTGCCGTTGCTACCACCATCCCCGCTGTAGAGTTACAAGCCCTGCCCGCAAGCGGCCGTCGCTGGCAGGAGTTTCTGCTCGACACGCCCACCGCCGGCGCTTCGGCGGATGGGTCACAGTCCTCCTTTCGTGGCTCTCAGCAATCGGCCGGAATCGCTGTCGACGGCGCCAATATCGGCGTAGCCTTCGGCGTCTTCGCCGGCGACGGATTGCGCGCCTCCGGCGCGGATTCCGATCCGCAAAGCTCAACAATGCAATCGGGGCGTCAGGGCTGGGCCGGTGCGCGTGGGCTCGGCGTAAGCGAGGCCGCCATCCGCGAGGTAACCACCGTCGCGGGCAACGTGGAGGCCGACGCTATGCGGTCCGCCGGTGGGCGCACGACCATTCGCACTGAAAGCGGCAGCAACGCCTTCCACGGCCAGGGCTTCCTCTTTGATCGCCAGAACACCTGGGGCGCCCGGAACCCCTACACGCAGTGGGTCACGGAGACTGCGCCGGCAAACCTTACATTTAATCCATCCGGTTCCGTCCCGGTGTTCACGCCGGAGCCGTATACGCCGCCGGACCACAATACGGTTTGGGGGCTCGGTGCGGGCAGCTCTATCCGCCGCGACAAGCTCTTCTGGTTCGCGGCTCTTGACAGCTATCACCGCAACGATCCGGGGCTGGCCATGGTTAAACATCCCCTGGACCTTTGCGGGAATTTGAACGCCAATGGCCAATGTACCTACCCCGCCGGGTTCTTTGAAACGCCCACCGACTGCCAACTTGAAGTGCTGAGCGCACGGCTGGGAGTCGCGGGAGGGCAGTCACCCGACTGCGTCTCAGGCCTGGTTCAGGGGCTGACGGCTTACTCAACAATGCTGGAAACCTTGTCGGACCTGCTCGGTCCCGCGCCCCGCACCGCCGAGCAGTGGGTCGGCTTTGGCCGCATCGATTGGCAGGCGGCCGAGCGTCATCATTTCACGTTCGAAGGCATCGGCGGCGACTGGAACGCTCCCGGCGGCGGTCTCACCCGCGTCTCGGAAAACTACGGAAGCCACAGCTTCGGCTCCAACGAGGCGGCCCAGCAGTGGCTGCTGGCTCGTGGGGAAGCGTATCTCACGCCCAACCTGCTGGCCGTCACGCAAGGCTCCGCGGAGCAAGCCGTCCTCACCGCAAAGCCTGATGCGCCGTCTGCATTCGAGCAAACTTTTCTCGCGGCGAATGCCTACGGCCAGCTGCCCCAGATCGTCGTCGATTCTCGCTACGGCCTCACCATTGGCAATCCCGCGCGTTTTGGGCAGGGCGACTATCCCGATGAGCACCTCGTCCGCGGACAGGAGATGCTCGACTGGGTCCACAACAAGCTGCTCGTCAGGGCCGGTTTCGAACTCGACCACAACGCCGATGCGATCAGCCAATTGCGCAACCAGACCGGAACCTACGTCTACTCCAAGGTGGAGGACTTCATCTCCGACGCACTGGTGTTTCAGCAATTCGGCCTTCAAAATCCTAACAACGACGCCGTGCAGCACAGTTGCGGCGCGACCGACAAGGCGTTGGGCAGCCAGCCCTGCTATTCGCACTTCTCGCAAACCATCGGTCCCACCAACTGGAATTTGAGCACCAACGACTGGGCAGGTTACGGGACGGCGCAGTGGCAGCCGAACAGGCTCGCAGTCTTCTCTATCGGCCTGCGCTGGGAGCGCGAGCAGATGCCGCCACCGCTAGCCACGCTCGCCAATTCCGATCTGCCGCAAGCCGGAAAGATGCCCGATCTCGGCAATAACTGGGGTCCACGCGTGAGCCTCACCATCGGCAGCGCTCGGAGCCGCTGGCCCGTGCTGCGCCTGGGTTACGGCATATACTACGGCCTCGTCGCAAACGCCACCACCGAGGCCGCGCTCACCCAGACCGGCTCACTCAATGGTGATCTCAGTTATTTCTTCCGGCCCGCCGACGGCAATAGCTTCATCGACGGCGCCAGCTCCGCCCCGCCGTTTCCTTACGTCCTTGCCGGACCACCCTCCAGTGTCGTCAAGCCCGGCGCGGTCGAATTCGCGACCAACTTCCGCAACCCCGAGGTCCATCAGGCTGTCGCCGCCATCGAGCAGCCGCTGCCGGGCGGCATTGAGCTTACGGCGGGCATGATGCTCTCGCTCGGCCGCCGCCTGCCTGTCTTCATCGATTCGAATCTCGCCACGAATCTCGCCTCGCCGGCCAACCCCCAGTCGCAGCAGCCACAGACCATCACCTACAACGTATGTGACGAGACTCCATCCACGCCGCCGGGTTCCAGCAACACCAACGGTAAATGCGGCAACCTCGGCCTGGGGCCTATCAAGGCCGCGCAGATCACAGTTCCCTTTTACGCGTCGACTGCGAGTACAGGCGTTGCCGGCTGGGTTAATCCAAACTACCAGCAAGTCAACTCGATGGAGAGCAAAGCGAATTCAACCTATGAGGCGGCTATGGTCAAGCTCACGCGCTATGGCCGTCGCGGCTTGAACTTCCGCGCAAATTATACCTACGCACACGCCATGGACTGGAACCCGGACGGGAGCCCGCTGGACCCCGTCGACACCGATAACGACTTCAGCCAGGAGTATGGAACCAGCAACCTGGACGTGCGTCACTCCGCCGCCGCGATGGTCGCCTACGCGGCGCCATGGAAGCTGCGCGACTTCGCCGGACCCATCGTCAACGGCTGGATGATTTCAGGTATCGGGCAATTCCATAGCGGCCTGCCTTACACGATGCGCACATCCGGTTCGCTCCCCGAGGAGTTCACCAGCTCCGGCGCGGCCATCGTCGGCCTGGGCCCCGGCATAAACGGATCAGGCGGCGACAATCGCGTCTACGGGCTGGGAAGTGACGGTCTCTCCTACAACGTCGGCCGTAACACTTTCCGCTATCCCAACGCGTGGAAGGCCGATCTGCGCCTCAGCAAGCGCTTTGACCTTGGCGAAAAGCGGCAACTGGAGATCCTCGCCGAGAGCTTCAACCTCTTTAACCACCAGAACGTAACCAAAATTGAAACCACCGGCTATATCATCGAGCCCGGGAGCCCGGCGCGCGTGCTCGGCGGTTCAGCCACGCTGCCGACGCTGAACTTCTTGACCGGGCTCAAAACCAATTCCAAAACGGGCCTCCCCACTCCAGCCTTCGGCCAGCCGCTCAACATCAACGGCACTGACTTTTACCGCGAGCGCCAGATTCAAATCGGCCTGCGTATGCGCTTCTAGCAGCGCTTTCTTAACACGGCTTTAGCCGTGCCGTAAGCGCCACAAATTGAGTTGGCTTCAGCCGCTGAGGGATGTCTTTTTTCGCGCTTTTTCTTCAGCCTCTGTCGTCCGTCTTCTTCCGCAATCAAACCGCTCCCAACGGAAACCGCTTGCGCACCAACTTCAGCGCTTCCTCAGCCGTCGCAATCGTCCCCTCCAACTGCGCATCTTCGGCCGCGCGCAGCATCTCCTTGAACCGCGCTCCCGGCGCATAGCCCGCCGCAATCAACTCCCGTCCCGTAATCAACGGCTCAGGCCTAACCGCTTCCGCCGGCATCGACAAAAACCGCTCGTGAACGAACTCCCAATTATCCAGATTTCCGCTGGCTGCCATGCAATCCATCCGGTTGAGCGCAAGGTGCTCTTCAAACCGCGGCAGCCTGAAGAACCGCTTCAGCGTGGATTCCTTCATTCGCTGTGCGTCCATAAACCGCATATGATTCTCAATCAGCGCGAGTATCTGCCGCGTCTCCTCGTTCGAAAACCGGAAGCGCCGGCAGTTCTCCGCGCCCATCGCCACGCCAATCTCCACATGCCCATCAAACCTAATCCGATCCGGAGCGCGCCTGAACGTTGGCGGCTTGCCCACATCGTGCAGCAGCGCTCCCCACGCCAGCGTCTCGCTGCATCCCGGCTCCAATTGATCTAAAAGAAGTAAAGTATGCACCCACACATCGCCCTCGGGATGGAACTGCGCCGGCTGCTCCACGCCTTTCATCCGCGCCACCTCCGGCAGCACCTCGCTCAGCAATCCCGTCTCATCCAGCAATTCGAAAGCTCGCCGCGCATGGCCCTCCGTCAGCATCTTCGTCAGCTCATCGCGCACGCGTTCACGGCTCACGGCATGGATTTTTGAGGCCAGCGAACGAATCGCGTGTTTAGTCTCCGCCTCCAGCTCAAATCCAAACCGCGCCGCGAACCGAACCCCGCGCAGCATCCGCAGATGGTCTTCTTCAAATCGCTTCTCCGGCCGCCCAATCGCGCGAACGACGTCCGCATCCAGGTCTGACAACCCGCCGACAAAATCGAGAACCGCCGCCCGCAGATCGCCCGCAAATCTCTGTTCGCCGCCTTTAGCGCCGGCCTCCCGGCTGGCCGTCGTGCGGGCGTCCACGCCCGCACTCCAACACAGCGGATCCAGCAGCAATCCATTGATCGTAAAATCCCTCCGCTGCACATCTTCCCCGGCCGTCTTCGTGTACCGCACCCCATCGGGATGCCGCCCGTCGGAATACGCAAGGTCGGAGCGAAATGTCGCCACCTCGGTAACAAATCCCGCGTTCTCAGCATCAGGCGCAACCAGCACAACACCAAAATGCGCGCCAACGGCAAACGTCCGCGGAAACATGTCCAGCACCACATCAGGAGTCGCGCTCGTCGCCACGTCGTAGTCAGCTGGCTCGCGCCCCAGCAGCAGATCGCGCACGCATCCTCCCGCGAGATACGCCTCGTACCCGCGTGCACGCAGCGTCTCAACAATCTTCAGCGCCGCTTCGAATTTTCCCGTTCCATCCATCGCCAGCATCTCTATTCTCGCTCGCCTATGCCAATGAAACAGCTGACCCGCTGATTTGCCTGACTCTCCAGCTCCGCTAACGCCGCTAGCACCGCTGGCCCCGCTCTCCTCCGCCCACTAAACTAAACTCATGCCCTCCGGCCTCATCCTCGGCATCGAGACCTCCTGCGACGAAACCGCCGCGGCCGTCGTCGAGCGCGGAGCGCGCACGCTTTCTTCCGTCGTCGCCTCGCAGATTGCCACCCACGCGCGATACGGCGGAGTCGTACCCGAACTTGCCAGCCGCGAGCACCTCCGCGCCATTGTTCCCGTCGTCCGCGCCGCGCTCGCTGAAGCTCACATCACCCTCTCCAATCTCGACGCCATCGCCGTAACCTCCGGCCCCGGCCTCGCCGGAGCGCTTCTGGTCGGCATCACCTACGCCAAAGCTCTCGCCTACGCCAACAACCTCCCACTAATCGCCATCAACCACCTCGAAGGCCACATCCACGCCGTCCTTCTTCAGGAACGCGAATCGGACCGCGAATCTCAGCGCGAATCCGCAGCCCACGCACAGACCGGGGGTGCCCCAGGTCTCGATTCTGAGACCTGGGATAGCACAAATCTCAACCCAATTTCGACGGTTGCCCCATCCTTTCCTGAATCCGCATCATCGGATTCAAAAAGGGTGGGATCGCGCGACCTCCGCCCCGGCGCCAACGCCGAATCAGCCCTCGCCCTCGTCGTCTCCGGCGGCCACACTCACCTTTTTCTCGCGCAACCCGCCAACGGCGTCTGGACCTACACCCTCATCGGCCGCACCGTTGACGACGCGGCCGGCGAAGCCTTTGATAAAGTCGCCAAGCTTCTCGGCCTCGGCTATCCCGGCGGTCCCTGGATCGACGCACTCGCCAAATTCGGCAATCCCCAGGCCGTCCCTTTCACCTTCGCGCAGATCAAAACAAAAGCCCACCTTGGCGGCAAACCCGCGCGCACCAAAGCCGCAAAAACCGCGCCCATCGCGCGGCTCGATCCGCACTTTCTCTTCTCGTTTTCAGGAATCAAAACTGCCGTCCTGCGCTACGTGGAGTTGCACGGCCTGCGCGACGAAGCCAAAGCCCGCGCCAGCCACCTCTTCCCTGTTGCCCCATCCATTGCTGAATTCTCAGCCCTCGCACAGACCGAGGTTGCCCCATCCTTCTCTGAGTTCTCAGCCCTCGCACAGACCGAGGTTGCCCCATCCTTCTCTGAATCCGCATCAGCGGATTCAGAAAGGGTGGGAAGCCACAGACCCAAACCCACACCTCACCCGCCACAATCCCGCGAAGAAGCTCTCGCGCTCTGCCCGCAGCCCACCTTGGATCTGATTGCGAGCTTTCAACACGCCGTCATCGGCGACCTGATGAAAAAAACCTTCGCCGCCGCCGAGTCGCAACACGTCACCCGCATCCTAGTCACCGGCGGAGTCGCCGCCAACAGCGAACTTCGCGCACGCTTCATCGCCGAAGCTGCCCGCCGCGGACTTCAAATCGCATTCCCCACGCTCGCGCTCTCCACCGACAACGCCGCCATGATCGCCGCCGCAGCATGGCCGCGCTTTCTCGCACGCGACTTCGCCCCACCCGACCTAACAGCCAACCCGTCGCTCGCGCTCAGCTGAGCAAGATAAATATTCAAAATAAGTCTCGCGCAAGACGCCGCAAAAAATGTCGCTGCGAAAAACAAAAGCCCGGCTCGCGCCAGGCCACTGAAGCATTTCTATTTCCCACGTCCCGCTTTTTCGTTCCGTTGTTCTCTTGGTCCCTGTTCTAAACCCATCTCCGCATAATCAGCGTCGCATTAATCCCGCCGAATCCAAATGAATTCGACAGCGCAATGTCGAACGAATGAGCAATTGCCTTGTTGGGCACGTAGTCCAGCCGGCACTCCGGATCGACATTTTCCAGATTCATCGTCGGCGGAATCTGCTGATTCACCAGCGCCAGCACTGAAATGCCGGCCTCCAGTCCGCCCGCGCCGCCCAGCAGGTGGCCCGTCATCGATTTCGTGCCGCTAATCTTCAGCTTGTGGCTCAGCGCGTGCTCGCCAAACACCTTCTCGATCGCGAGCGATTCGTTGCCGTCGCCGGCCGGCGTGCTCGTCGCGTGCGCATTCACGTAGCCTACCTCTTCCGGCCGTATGCCCGCGTCCTTCAGTGCAGCCCGCATGCTGCGTTGCGCCCCTGCGCCCTCAGGCGCGATGCCCGTCATATGGTATGCGTCGGCGCTCATGCCGTAGCCAATCACCTCGGCCAGAATCTTCGCTCCGCGCGCCTTGGCAAACTCCAACTCTTCCAGAATCAGAATGCCCGCGCCCTCGCCAATCACAAACCCGTCGCGGTCCTTGTCAAAGGGGCGGCTGGCGTGTGTCGGGTCGTCGTTGCGTGTCGATAGCGCGCGCATGGCCGCGAATCCACCCACCGCCATCGATGTCACCGCGGCCTCTGCTCCGCCCGCGATCATCACATCCGCATCGCCATGCAGAATCATGCGCACTGAGTCGCCGATCGAGTTAGCGCTGGTCGCGCAGGCCGTGGCCGTCGCGGAAATCGGGCCCTGCGCGCCGTAGCGGATGCTGATCTGCCCCGCGGCCATATTCACAATCGCTGCCGGAATAAAGAAGGGCGACATCTTGCGCGGGCCGCCGTTCAGCAGAATCGTGTGCTCGCGCTCAATAACTTCAAATCCGCCAATCCCCGAGCCGATAAACACTCCCACTCGTTCGGCGATCTCCGGCGTAACCTTCAGGCCAGACTGCTCCATCGCCTCATGGGTGGCCCCAAAGGCGTAGTGGATGAAGCGCCCCATCTTGCGCGCTTCCTTCTTGTCCAGGAATTTGAGCGGGTCGAAGTCCTTGACCTCAGCCGCAAAGGTCACCGGGAATCCGGTGGCGTCAAATCCCTTGATCGGAGCCATGCCGCTGGCCCCGGCCAGAATCTGCCGCCATACCTCGGGAGCGGTGTTGCCGACACCGCAGATCAGCCCCAGGCCTGTGATTACCACTCTGCGGTTGGTTGCCTGGGTCAACGCTTACTTGCCGCCTTTCGCATTCTTCTCGATGTAGTCGATGGCGTCCTTCACCGTCTTGATCTTCTCGGCGTCCTCGTCGGGAATCTCCATGTCAAACGCCTCTTCGAACTGCATCACCAGTTCGACCACGTCCAGCGAATCCGCGCCCAGGTCTTCCTGGAAGCTCGCGCCGGGTGTCACTTCGGCTTCGTCCACCTGCAACTGCTCGACGATGATCTGTTTCACTTTTTCATCAACAGCCATGCGTACCTCTCCTCGTGGTATTGGGAACTTAGGAAAACGCTTCGGGAACGGGAAACAACGCTAACGGGAAACGCTCGCCCCGCGAACCTACCATACCGGCCCGTAGCCGGCAATGACAACCACCGCGCCAAGAAATCTTGGCGTAGGCCCCGAATCTTCAAGTCTACCGGCAGCGCCTTGGGGTGTAAAGGCTTCTGGCTGTGGGGAAACCTTTGAAGAAACAGGGAAAAAACGCTCCGCAACCCCGAACCCGCCAAACAGCGGAAGATGCACAACCCCAGAGAGGTATATAGAGGGGTATATTTGGCGAAGAGGAACAGACAGAACCATGCCGCTTTGGATCGTTGGAGTCGCCGCCGCAATCGCGGGAATTCTGGCCGGATATTTTTGGCGCAGCGTCTCTGCCAAAAGCGAAAAGATTCAGTTGGAACTGCGCACCGCAGACTTGGCTCGCGATTTGGGCGACGCTCGCATCCGCTTGGCGCAAACGCAGACCGAATCGGCGGCGCGCGCCGGATTCGAGGCACTAGCCGCAGACCGGGCAAGAACCATCGATGGTTTGCGCTTGGAGTTCGACTCTAAGGCCAGTTCCGAGCGCACCCTTGCGGCGAGGGCGAAAGAGCTAGAGGCCGATTTGCGCAACGAACGCCAGAATCTCGCGGAGAAGTTAGCTCTGCTTGAAACAGCGAAGAAAGCTCTATCCGATCAGTTTCAGGCGCTGGCCGCCGACATTTTGGAGAAGAAATCGCGGACCTTCTCCGAAAACAATCAGAAGGAACTCGATACCTTACTGAAACCCTTGCGCGATCAGATGACGGACTTCCGAACGAAAGTCGAAGAGGCACAGAAAGAGAGCCTAGTTGGCCGTACCCAACTTTCTAAAGAACTCGACCACATGAAAAGCTTAAACGAGCGACTCTCAACCGAGGCGCATGCGCTTGCCAACGCATTGACCAGAGACACAGCCCAGCAAGGACATTGGGGTGAACTTGTCCTGCTGGACATACTGGAGGCGTGCGATCTTAAACGGGGGCTGCAATACACCTACCAGCAGACCTTCGTCGCAAATGGGGAGGAGGGTCTGCGTGAAGAGCGGAAACGAACGGATGTGATTCTTCGATTCCCAGATGAAAGATCGCTCGTCATCGATTCGAAAGTGACTCTCACTGCCCATAAGGACTACGTTGATGCGACTGACGACGACGCCCGCAAAGAGGCATTGGACCGGTTGATAACGAGTATTCGGATCCACATGCGAGAGCTTGCGGCGAAGAACTACCAGGAACTTCTCGGCGAAAAATCGCCGGGCTATGTCGTTCTCTTTGCACCAAACGAGGCCGCATACCTGCTAGCCGCGCAGGCCGATCCAAAGCTGATTACCGACGGATACAAGAGCCGCGTATTAATTGCTGGGCCGACGACCATTTTGCATATTGCCAGAATCGTCGAGAGTCTTTGGCGCAATGAGGATCGCGCAAAATCGCTCGAACAGATAGGAGAGCGCGCGCGGCTGCTGTTTGACGAGTTCACGCGGTTTGTAGATGCGCTGGAGAGTGTTCGGACTTCGATCTTGAGGGCCGCAGCGGAGATTCGTAATGCTGAAGAGAGCAACAGCGAAGCAATTGGGCGGCTTACGACGGGGCGAGGCAATCTCGTCAGTCAGGCGGAGAAGCTGGGGCGTCTTGCAAACAAATCCTCCAAACAGATTGCATCTCGCATTTTGGAATTGGCCGACGACGAGCCCGCCCTGGCTCTCGCTGCAAATGCAGACGAACCCGGCCTATCCGACGACGAATAAGCGCCGTCGCCGAGCCCTCATCGAGCAGCCGCGCGTTACTGCGGCGCCTTCGCTGGCGCCGTCGGCGTTGCCGGAGCTGTCGCCGTCGGCTTTCCCGGCGCATCCGTCTTTCGCGTCAGCGTCAACTGCATCCCCGGGAAATCCCCAGAGTCGGACTTCGTCGTCATTTTGATTGTGTCGCCGTCCACGGTGCACTGGTGGTTGATCGTCATCCCGTTGAACGACACGTCGAAGGAGAATTTGTCGCCATCGATCTTTCCGTTGGTGATCGCCATCGCATCGCCCATAGGCCCTTGCACCGAGCCGGTCAGCGTGGCGCCATCCTGCTTGAACGTAAACGCCAGTTGCATCGCACTGCCGTCCGGACCGGTCGCCTGCCCTGTCCAGGTTCCCGTCACGTCGGCAGCCATCGCGGTCGCGGCGCTTAACGTCATCGCCATGGCAGCGCATACACAAATCAATTTCCTCATCGGCTTCATCATCAATCCCTCGTTGCCGTCTTCCCGGCCCACTCATCATACTGCCCGTCGGCAGACAGTGAACAGTCAAAATTTTAGTGGTCCAGTTTGGATGCGCTTTGAAGAGGTTGGATGTGCTGTGAAGGGGCACGACTTCAAAGCCTGCCCTGGACGTAGCCGAAGGGTGCCGTATATTGCGTCGAATGAATGAGGGCTTTACAGGCTGCGGAAAAACTCAATTTCCCAAAAAGGGCGAAAAATGAATCGCGCCAGGATGACCCGGGAACGATCCGCGAGGTTGGTCGATGGTTTTGCATCCCCCAAATTTCGCTCTTTCGTCTTCCATTTGGAGTTTTTCCGCAGCCTGTTCAGCCCGCGCACTCCGGGTCGCGGATCTGCGGGAAAGGCTGCGAAGCAGCCGAGGGATGGCGACCGGGGCTGTGCCTTTCCCGGTCCTTCAGTCCCTCAGTCCCTCGGTACCTTGGTCCCGGCTTCTGCATTCGCCGATCCGTCCGCGCGGCCCGCCTTCCTGCAGCCGGCTCGCCTTAGCTAGCCCACTCCGCCCCTTACACGGCAGCCGTCATCTAACGCGATCTTCACGCCCGCGTCAGCGTGCAAAGAAGGTAGCCCCATGGCGCAAGCCTGGGGAAAAGGCCCGTCCGAGGATCGTCAGCCCCGCAGGGGCGGCAGAACCTTCCGCGCTTCGCCAACCGATCCGCCGGCTCGCCTCTTTGACAACTGAGAACTTGCACCTGATCCCTGTTCCCTGATCCCTGTCTTTCTCACACCCGCCAGTTGTCCGCGCGCCAACTCTTGATCCGCTCTTTGATCTGCTTGCGATTCAGATTGTGTTCGAGCGCCTGCTTGGCCAGCTCCACCACCTCGTCGTCCGCCGCGAAACGCAGCGCGATCAGTTGACCTTCCGTCAGTCGATAGATTTGCGCATGCCACTCTGCCGGCGACAGCGCTTGCAGCCGCAGCCGCTCCTCCAGCCGGATCACGCGATCCTGCACCTTCAGCGGATAAAGGCGCAGCTTGAACAGCGCGACAAACGCCGCCAGCGACAACACCACCAGCCATATCTGGTAGAAGCTTGGGTGGTGTACCGCATACACGATCGCAATGACGATGTTGGCGATGACTACGATGGTCAGGAAAAAATGAAATGGCGGATCGAACCGTCCATGGTTCTTCAGGCTTTGAGGCTTTTGCTCACTCATCGGCAGTGCCCGTTCCCTGCAGGTCTGGATTGGCGTTTGCGTCCGTGCCCTCTCGGGCCGACATTATAGATGACCCGCTGTCTCCGGCCACCGGCGCCTGTTTACCTGCGATGGCCGAATTCTCTTGGGTCGAGCCTTGCGCTGTCAACCTTGGCGCTGTCAACCTTGCCGCTGTCAACGCCGATAAATTGTCCGGTCCCAGAACTGTCGAATCCTTCGGGATCAGATGGTAGCGGCCGCGCACCAGATAGTCCACAAACAGGCCGCCCGCAAGGTAAGGGTTCAACAGCGCGATAGGGATCGCGTATATCGTCGTAATAAACGACTCGTCGATTCCCTTAGCAGAGTGGCTTCGGGCACGGTAGCCCGGGATCTGCGGAATTTCAAAAACCGTCAACCCCGTCCCCGGATTCTTGCGGGCAAATCGCACCAGTTTATACGTGATCTGTTTCGGCGTCGTCATCCAGGCATCGGGAAAGATGCTGCGCCCGAACGTGCGCGGAAAATAGCCGTTCAGAATCACGCGGGCAAAGTCCGCGCAATTGTTAAACAGCAAATCGAATTTGGTCTTGTTTGGTCCGGCATTCAGCTTCTCCATCAACGCTGCGTCCTGCTCTTCCGTTGTGTCAAACCGGAACGCATAGATGCGACGCTCGTATGCCGCGCCCAGCAGTTGCGTCCAGCCGCCGTGTACCAGGTTACCCGGCGTCAAATCCGCGCCTAGGCTCGTCAGATGCTCCTCGTGATATCGGCCTCGCAACTCCACCACCAGGTCGTGGTCCACATGCGCAGGAACGTCCGCTGCTTTCTCCACCGAATATAGGTAAGGAATCAGCGGGATCGCCACCCAGTCGTATCCGCCGATGCCCTGATAACGGGCGATCACAGCGCCCAGCTCGCCCGGCTCGCAGCGCCGCAGCTTCACCGGCGTCTCCGCGCATATCCGTTCGAAATAAATCGCGTTATGCCCGGTGGGATTCACCGCGCCGAAAAAGCCGTACGGCTCCTCCATCAGCAGAGCCGACTGCGCATGTCCTTGCGCGCAAAAAAGTGCTACAAACAGTACAACAACAAATGAAAGAATGCGGTTCCGAATATTTGACAGCATCGGCTTCCCTTTTCGGTATTCCCTTTTGGCTAAGAGCTACGGTTCTCTCTCGGTTAGTATGTACTAACTTCTGTGATGGACTGATAGAGCGTATTTCAAAAATCGGCTTTGTAATAAGGGCACGGCTTTAGCCGAGCCGAAAAAGGCAGCAAAAACAGGGGTTTTAACCCCTGAGGGATCCCAACCGATTCTATACATCCATTTTTTGAAACATGCTCTAAAAATAATCACTCGAATCCGTCATGTCATTGACGATTCAGGATTTCCATACGCAAGTGCATTTCTTGGCAGTCGCGCGGCCCAGGCGCAACACACCGCCTGCTCGTTTAGATGCATTTTCTGCCCGATTGTTGCGGTTGCCTTTTTTAGGCCTGTTGCGGCTGGTTTGGCACGCCGGCTGGCCGGCCAACAAATGCCGCGCGTCGGCCCGTCGAAGTCTTGTTCAACTATTCATGAGAACTAGTCATGAGTAGGAACAATAATCGTCGTCTCCTGCACTTCAATCAGGCCGGAATCGATCAGCTTCTCCAGTTCCGGCAAAACCGCATCCACCTTCTCCCTCGTCTCGATGAACTCGATCTTGATCGGCAAGTTGTCCGAAATCTCGAGGATATGCGCGGAGTGAATGCGATGCTGGGCTCCAAAGCCCGCCACGCCTTTGATGACCGTGGCGCCGGCGATTTCGCTGCGAAAAAGATAGTCGAGAATCGTCGTGTAAACCGGAACGTGATGGTGCATGGCTCCATCGCTCAGGTAGAGCGTAACTTTTACAGCGATGCCCGTAGTCAACATGGCTTCTGTCTCCGTTTGTTTCTTAGCTGCTTCGGTGCCTGTTTCTGTACCTTTTCCTGTGCGTGGCCCCACTCAAAAGCGCGCAGTAAGTTTTTTAACTCCACGCGCAGCGAGCTTTCAATTACATCTGATCAGCGAACTATTCAAAAACCTTTGCGAGTCGCCTGTAACTCCTGCTCGCCGGCCACTCATTCTCTACAGCAAGTCGGCCAGCGCCGTGCCGCACCAGGTCGCCGCAAGGCCCACCACGAGACTGCCCACTGCATAAGTCGCGGCCAACAGGAAAGCCCCCGATCGCATCGTTGACAGCGTCTCCCACTCATACGTTGAAAAAGTGCTGTACGCGCCGATGAAGCCGATCGGTACCAGAAATCTCCACGCAGGATTCAAGTCCGCGCGCTTTCCAAAGTACGTGAGTGTGAATCCGATGATGATACAGGCCGTGATGTTGATGACGAACGTGCCGTAAGGGAATTTGGCTCCCATACGCCCAGAGATCGTGGAGCCGACCCAGTATCTCAGGATCGATCCTAGCGCGCCACCTGCCGCGATCAGCAAATATTTCTGCACCGTCATCCTCCTCGCACGTATCTATGCTGCGCAAACGCCGGCGTTCGATTTACAACTCCACAGACGCGACGCAGCAATCGCGCCATCGGCATTTCTCTCAGCATCTCAGGGAATCAGGCCGCGACATGACTCCGCAACAGGATTCCCTGTCAGGAGTCATCATCTGTCCGGCTTAAGAAAGAGGACAGCGGTTAAAGGTGAACCCCTTCACCACTTCGTTTATTACAACTCGTAAAGAACCCTCGTGTCAATGCACAAGGCGCCGCGGCAAAACTGCTCGCCCCCGCCAGGTACGCCCGGCACGATTGCAGAAACCCTGCGGACGTTAGTCCTGTTGCCGCGGCTTGTCGTTGCGGGAATCGGTCATCGTAACGCGCGTGGATCGCGCAGCGCCGGCAGCGGCCAGCAGGAAGCTCCGCATCTGTGGCGTAAATTCCCTGCGCTCTGCTTCCTTCTGGGCAAAGCTGACACCCCAATACAGCAGGCAACAGACGTAGCCGGCAGTCACAATTTGATTGAGGTGCTCGACCTGTGACGCGGTTGTCTGGTGTAAATCGAGCACAGCTACCGTAAGGCTGACCATGGAATAGAGACCCAGCCCTGTTGCCACCTGAAGCTCGCGATCGCGCCAGCCGATCGATAATAGCTGGCTGCCGCCGGCGAGCAGAAGGAAGAATAAGATTCGGAGAATCGTTGACGTCTGTTGCAACTGAGCGATGAGGAGTCCTTCCTTCGACGTAGTGTGAGCAAGTCCAGGAAGGCCTGCGAATGGCCAGATTGCTACGCCAGCCACCAGAATCAGAATTCCCACTACCACAAGTGCGCTTCGCGGCAAAGATGCTCGAAGCGGCCGGAGCACAGACCAGGCCATTTCAACCAGAACGCAAAAGAGCAGTGCGGAATCAAAGGCCGTCTGCGCGAAGTAGGCGTGATAAACAGCGCCCGGATCATACAGGCTGACTACATAAATAGCGGAATTACTCGTCAGATCCCAGACGCAATAGGAAAAAAACACGGGCAACGTCCGCCAGACACGCCTGTAGATGAGCATTCCAATTACGGCAAGCTCAACTAGCGATGCTACGAGCCAAATCAGATCATCGATACTCATGAACGTCGGGTCCAACCCATCTCGCGAAACGATCTGCGGATACTAGCATGCCCAGCGCGGGCCGCCTTTTGATAACAGTCTATTCGCTTCTCTGAATCACAGAAAACGCAAAAAAGGCCCACCTCTGAGAGATGGGCCCTGCCTGGTTAACAGAATTTCTTAAGCGACGCTGGGAGGTGGCAGCCTCATGGGGCCGTAAGGAACCGCTGCCATGCTGGGAGGTGGCAGCCTCAACGGGCCGTAAGGAACCGCTGCTGTCATGCTGGGAGGTGGCAGCCTCAACGGGCCGTAAGGAACCGCCGCTGTCATGCTGGGAGGTGGCAGCCTCAACGGGCCGTAAGGAACCGCCGCTGCCATGCTGGGAGGTGGCAGCCTCAACGGGCCGTAAGGAACCGCCGCTGCCATGCTGGGAGGTGGCAGCCTCAAGGGGCCATAAGGAACCGCTGCACCGGCAGAACACACAGACCCGAGAAGCAATGCAGCGCAACCGAATTTCAACACGTTCAACATACGCGAACTCATGATGTAAATCTCCTGGCTGGACAACTCCGCCTCACTTCTTGCTTGGTTAGATTAACCCAATGTGTGTAGTAGCGCTACAACAAAGGTGTTATGAGCGATTTTTTTTGACAAAAGTACCCTTTCAGCGAGTGCACTGGTAATCAAAATGCGGGTACTAACCACCTTGATTCGTTTTACCTTCGCCTATTAGGGCAGATTTCTTCCTTTGCCAATCCCGAATCGGCAGATTCGTAGCGAAACTGGGCGCAGCAAAGTGCACCAAACGCGGAGCCGGACGAGACAGTAAGTGCGTCGGCGATACAGGTTCCGTCAGGAATTCGGTTCTTCCGGCGATCGCTCCGAAAGCAGTCGCCCCCATTTAGCCAAGACCAGAGACGCAAGACCGGAGACCCAAGACCGGAAACCCAAGACCAGAGAACCAAGATTAGTGAAACCCGATAGGCAAGTTACCGGCCTTGAAAGCAAGCACCCGGTTCTGGTTACCAGACTGAGAACTTCGGTGACGTGTGCGAAATCAACAAAACTCGTTACATTGACAGTCAAGCCACTCGCATTTGGCCATAATCTATGAACTCTTTAAATCCAGAATCGCCGCTGCGGCCCGAAACGCCTGTCACCAAACAGGGGCGGCCAGAAGTTCGCTGCGCTGTCAGATTTCCTCTTTCTCTTCCAGTGGTGCTCTCAGATGGAACAAACGAGATCGCGGGTCGCACCAGGAACATCTCCGCCAGCGGGGTTCTCTTCGCCCTCAGCGAGGATTTGCCGGTCGGCTTGGACGTCAATTTTTCCATGCGGATGCCGCGTGCCATTCTGGGAGCAGCTCAGGATGTTCTAGTCCACTGCAAGGGGCGTGTGGTACGCTGCTCCTCAAGCCATAATGAGCACCTCGCCGCGGCCACAATTGATGATTATCGATTTGCGGAGCAGTGAGACTACCGTTGGCTTAACGGCAGCCGACTATGGAAATCCTCGATGATAGCCCCGACGGCGAAACTGTTGACACTCCGGTCAAGCCGGGGACCATTCGCGTAATCCTCGCGGATTCCCAGGCAATCTATCGCGTCGGAATTCGTAAAGTCTTTGCCCTCGAAGATGATATCCGCGTGGTTGCGCAGGCCGATTCGCTTGAAAATCTGCGCTCCGCCATTGAGCGTTTCCCAACCGACATTGTGCTTTTAGAGGGCGGAATGCTGGCCGGCACGTCCAACGCAATCCCCGAGCTTCTGCGCCTCTCGCCAGACGTAAAGCTGATCGTCCAGGCCGTGGCTGCCGACGAAAATCACACAGTGGAGCTCTATCGCCGCGGTGTTCGCGGCATCGTTTCCCGCTCCATTTCGCCCGATTTACTTGTCCGCTGCGTGCGCCGAATCGCCGCCGGCGAAACATGGATCGACAATCAGTCCGTCAACTGGGTGATCGACGCTTATCGCGTCCAGGCGGCCGCGCTCGTTAGTCCGCGCAATCAGCCGCGCCTCTCGCCCAAGGAGATGTCGATCATTACCTGCATCACCCAGGGCAAGCGCAACAAGGAAATTGCCTTCCAGTTGGGCACAACTGAGCAGGTCATTAAGAATTACCTACGCAAGATCTATGACAAGCTAGGCGTTTCTGACCGGCTGGAGCTTGCCCTCTATTGCCTGCACAACAAGATCATTCAGTCCGAGCTGGACGAAGAAATGGTGGCCCAGAAAGTCATCACCAGCTAGCCGAGCTTCAAACTACGCCCTCCCTACACCCTTCCCGGCCTTCCCTGCTCCTCATTCCAAACCACCAGCCACTCTCTCGTCCGGTCGCGGCCCCTCGAGACGCGGCCCCTGGCGACGCGGCCCCTCACAACGCGGAAACATTTGCCTCCGCGCAGGATTGCCGCGCTCGCTCCAGCAGGCGGATCATCTCTGTCAATTCTGCCCCGCTAAGGCCCCCGAGCAATTCCACCGTAATGCGCTCAATCAATGGATCCATGGCGCGCAGCAAATCCAGGCCCGCATCGGAAATCTGCGTCAACACCACGCGTCGATCGTGACGGTCGCGACGTTGGCGAATCAGCTTAAGCCGTTTCAGCCGCCCAAGCAATCGCGTGATGTCAGGTTCCGCGGCGATCATGCGCGCGCCAATGGCCGCGCACGGCAGCCCGCATGGCTGTGCGCCGCGCAAAATACGCAGCACGTTGTATTGAGTCGGAGTCAGCCCGAAGCCCCGCGTCCTCTGCTGGAATGCGCGCTCCAGACAATCCGAAGTTCGCATCACATTCAGGATTGCCTCTTCTTCTGTGCTCGAGAACGGCGCTTCTTGCGCGATTTCAGAGTTCAGGCTTGCCAATCGAAAACCCTCCCTGCATCGCGGCGGCCCGACCCTGCATTGCGGCAGCCCAAGGCGAACCAGCGAAATACAAACACCCACATCTTGAGATGCTTTGAGCGATATAGTCGTTGCAACAAACATTAGCTGGAAACACGATCTCGACCCACGCATTTCCGGCATATGCCGGGGAACCAATGTCCGTTTCAATTGTGTGCGCGGAATCCGGCCCGTTCCTGCCTGCCCGTCTGCTATGCTCCCGCCAGTGTCCGTACTCGCCCCGTTTCGCCAGCTCACTCGCCCGCAGCGCCACGCGTTCCTGGCCGCTTTCCTGGGCTGGACGCTCGATAGTCTCGACTTCTTCATTCTCATTTTCTGCGTCAACGCAATCGCCGGCGAGTTCCACACCAAACCCTCCGCGGTCCTCGGAGCGGTGTTCCTCACGCAGGTGTTCCGCCCGGTCGGCGCTCTGCTCTTCGGCATGTTGGCCGATCGCTATGGCCGCCGGCCCGTGCTCATATCAAACATTCTGGGCTTTTCAATCCTCGAGCTTGCCTGCGCGTTTGCGCCTTCGCTCCACGTGCTGCTGGTGTTACGAGGACTGTTCGGAATCGCCATGGGTGGCGAGTGGGGCGTGGGCGCCGCGCTCGTTTTTGAAACCCTTCCCAAAGAAGGCCGTGGCACATTCTCCGGCGTTCTTCAGGAAGGCTACGCACTCGGATCGATTCTCGCCTCAGCGGCCTTCGGGCTGCTGTTTGCCGGCTTCCACTGGCACGGCGTGTCTGTTCCCGCTCTGGGTTGGAGAGGATTATTCATCCTCGGCTCCGCGCCCGCGTTGCTTGCGTTTTACATTCAGGCTCGCGTGCAGGAATCGCCTGTCTGGCTCGCTGCATCTCGCAAACGCGGGTCGCGCGCCGCCCTTCACGCCAGCCCCGCATGGCCACGGGAGTTGTTCCATTTCCTGCCCACATTTCTTTTCCTCGTCGTCCTGATGACCGCGTTCATGAGCTTCTCCCATGGAACGCAGGATGTTTATCCCACATTCCTCGCCGTCCAAATCAAGCTCTCGCCGCGGACGATCGGGCTTATCGGCGTTCTTTACGGCGTCGGCTCCATCGCCGGCGGAATCGTCTTCGGTGCCCTGTCCGAAAAATGGGGCCGCAAGAGCGCAATTGTCACTGCGGCGCTGCTGGCGATTCCCGTGATCCCTCTCTACGCCTACGGCCATTCCGCCGTCATGCTCGGTGCCGGTGCGGTGTTAATGCAGTTCATGGTGCAGGGTGCGTGGGGTGTCGTTCCGGCTTATCTCACCGAGCTGTCTCCTGCTCCGGTCCGCGCCACGGCGCCGGGCTTGGCCTATCAGCTGGGTGCTCTAATCACCTCGTGGAACGGCAAAGGCCAGGCTCTGGCAGCCGAGCGCTGGGGTAGTTATCGCGCCGTCCTTGCCATTACCGTAATCGTCGTCGCGCTGTCCCTGGCTGGCCTGGCTGCCCTGGGACGTGAGGCCAAAGGCAGAGAGATGGGCGAGGCGTAAGTCGGATCTTCAACCACTCGCCTCAGCTACTACTACCCACCTCTTTTCGCAATCCGCCCACGTTTTCGCAATCCCGATCGCGCCAATTCCAGTCCTCCGCCGCTCAAAAACTTCAGCGCTCCGCGCCAGATCGTCCCGGTGCCCTACGACCAAAGTAATCGCCCCCAGTAACCCGGCCGCCGGCTCCCAACTTCGCTCGGGATGCGGCGCCTGCCCCGCAAGTCCCACCTTTGCGGCATTGTTCTTCACACTTCAAACCGATAGCTTCGATTCCATCGAGCCTCTGCGCCAATGAGCCTCGCAAACAACTGCGAAATATCGAGAAAAGGCCATAAAGTCGGGCGCAAATCAAGCTGGGATAAGATCGCGATTCTCGGCGATCTGGAAACGCGAACACGCACATGGGGATCACGTTCAGCCATTTGCTTCCAGGTTTTACCCGAGTCGCGGCCACTGTCGTTGCGCAGTGGTATCCCGCCGGCTCCGGCGCGATTCGCAATGCCATCGTGCTCCTTCTTAGCTTCATCCTTTTGGGCGTCGCGGTCGCGGTTTTCCTGCGTTTTATCAAGCAAAAGGGAAAACAACTCCCCCAAAAAGGTCGGGCCAAAGTATCGCAAATGCTTCAGACGCTTGAGCAGGCGATCGAAGAGGGTCATACCAGTCTTGACCTTGACGTCGCAGCCTCACCGAATACGCATGAGGAGATTCCATCGCCGTTGGCGGATCTTGCGCTGCAATTCGATAAGGCCCTCCCGAAACCGAAGACCAAGCAGGACGAGATCGCGCAATCAGCTCTCAATGGAGCCAACGGCACCAACCACACCAATGGCAATGTATTCGCGCATCCCCCGGCGAACTCTGCACGCGAATCGACTGCGCCTGTCTCGCTGCCTCGCCTGAGCGAACTCAGAGGCATGCGTTTCTCGCAGGCGCTCAGAGAGCTGGACAAGGCAAAGCGCTCCGCACCACTGAGCGCCGGCCCCCATCCGATCAACGGCTCGATCAACCTGTCGCTCAACGACGCCCTCGCCGACAGGCACGACGACACCCCCAATGAGGCGCTCAACGATCTCTTCAACGATCCCATCAACGCAACCCTGATGAGTGCGATTGCGCCTTTCGAGCCGATGTTTGCGCCCAAGGCATCAGCTCCCGAGCCGCAAAACGGTGCAACCGCAATGAACAACAACGGCGCGCAAGAGCGCCGGTCACAGCAAGCATTTTTCCCTCCAAAGCCGGCGCCGCCGGCGAACAACAGGGGGCGTCGGCGAGAGGACAGCGCTCGATCTCCGCTTGAACCAAAAGCCCCTGAAAAAGAAACAGACGGCTTTCTCGACCAGTTGCAAGTCTTGCCATCGCGTCGCGGGCAATACAAGAAGAAAGGCTGACGGCCGCGGAACCGGCTTTCGCTCAGCAATAAATTTTAACGAGATATATTAAAAATAACCTATAGTTCGGAGTGCCCAATCTCTTGCCCGCTCTTCCAGGGTCAGGAGGTTGGGCATTATTTCTGGCCGTGAGACGCGCGTTTCCTGAAGACGATCTTCAGCTCGCGACGCCATTGCTCGGCCAGGGCAATCAACTCCCATTCGATCTCAGGCGAAAGATAGCGTAGCACCGGTTCGTTCGCTGGATGAATGCGCAAGGCCGGCGCGGCCAGAACGAGGCGCGGCGGAGCCGGCGAGACTTCGGCGCCGGCGAAGTAGCCGTTACGCTCGAATGCGGATCGCGGTGCGGCCGCCGGTGCTGCGGGCTGGCGATCGGCGTTCAGCGCGCGTACGCGAATCCAATAGTCCAGAGCCTGCAGCGGCAGGTGCAGGTCCTCACCCGCTTTCAATTCCAGAACCACCAGCCGGCCGTTGCGGTCGAGCGTCAGCAAGTCGAGCATGCCGCGATCCCCTGACGAGAGCGCTGGCACTTGCGTATACAGCAAATCGCCGCGCAGCTCCGGCATCAGCTCCCGCATGCCGCCGCGCAGGCGCGCCTCAAGCCACCGCTCCGGCGCCATGCGGAACAGCGGATCGGTGTGCGCGCCCTCGGCATGACGGCTATGGAAGAGGCGCTGAAAAAGATCGCGGCAGAGCGATTCGTTCTCCTCCGTCAGCGGAGTTTCGTTTGCGCCCGCGCCGAAAGTCACATCATCCTGCCCCGAAAAAGAATGTGCCGAAGCGCCGTGGCGCACCCGCGCGAACTCCAGGCCATGCAGCAGCAGTCCGGCCTCTGTCGCGGAATGAGGACGGATCTCAACGCGCTCGCGTGCGTCATCGGGAACCAGCGCAAGTAAACGGTCGATTCCCGGCTGGCAGCGCCCCAGCGCCGCGGCCGGAGAAAACGCATGAACCAGCCGCGACTCAATGTTGCCGATGTCGCGGAAGTCAACTTGCGTGAGCTCTTCGCTGCGCTCATCGAGGGTGTATAAAGCAAAATCGGCGGCGGCGTGGTTCAGCCACGCCATGCGCTCCGCGGTCGTGCGCCAGGCGTCTGCCGGAACCACGACTTTCAATCCGCCGAAGTGGCGGCGCGCTTCTGCGCGATTGCGGCAATAGTCGAGCCAGAGTATTCCCAGCGTCAGAACGCCGTCAATCGTGGTCGCGGATTCGGCGGCGCAAACGCCGATGACTGCATCTGCCGCGCTTCCCTTGAGCAACCGCCCGCGAACATAGGCCGGCCCGAAGCTGTGCTCCAGATCCATGGCGGTTCTGAATCCGTCCGTCTTTGTGCCGATGAAGTGGCGGCCAAGCACGCGCTCCAAAAGGCGCAGGTAGTTTCGGCGCGCCGTGTCGCGTGCGGTCGGCGTGCGCCGGTCGCTTGTCGGCGTCAGCTCCAGCGACTGCGGTTTGGCCGCGCCCATGCGCCGAGTCACCAGCCGCATACATTGCGCGCGCTCTTGAACCTCGACAACCGTGCGAACAATATTGCGCTCGTCGCTCCACAGTTGCAGCAGGCAGCGCCCGTGCGACTCGCCCACCGAGTAGTGAGCGCTGCGCATGTCGAAAACTACACGGCCATCCTCGAGCAGCGCCGCTGCGGGATGATCGGCAAGATACGATTCGATGATCTGCACGAGCCGCTCAGGCGAAGCAAATTCGGCACCGGAACTCCCTGCGGCAGCCTTTTGCCGTCGGGGCGCAGCGCCGGTGTCCATGCTTTCTTACCAGCCCTTGTGGGCGCGAAGACTCGTGATGTGGGCCGTATGGTGGCGCGAGTGCCATTCGTAGATCGCAAGATTGGTTGCGAGAGTCATGCGCCCTCGCTCCGGATGATTGAATCCGCGCTCAAAATCTTCTTCCGACATGGTCTCGAGAAGCCCAACAAATCGCTGATGCAGCCCGGTGATCAGCACCAAAGACGGCTCAATCGACTGCCGCGAGTCTGGCAGACGCGCCCACGCCGCTTCGTCGTAAGGCTTGATCGTGGGCCAATCCTCAGTCAGCGCAAGCTTAAAGCGGACGTAGCTGTTGGCGTGGCTGTCGGCAAAATGATGCACAACCTGGCGCACGGTCCATCCACCGTCGCGGTACGGCGTATCAAGCTGTGCGTCACTCAAGCCAGCTACCGCAGCGCGAAGTCGTTCAGGCAGCAAACGTAGTGTTTCGATCTGCCCGGCGCGAACCCCGGCCCCTGCGAGAACTCCAGAATCGCTCGCCGCGGGCGCACTGAACCGCCCCACTGGGTAACGTAAATCCTGCTCATCGGCCATGCCAAAACACTACCACGGCTCGCGCGAATTTGGCCCGCGCAACCTGACCGGCGCAAGCAGGTCAGCGTATATTGACCGGTGCAAGCGGGTCTGCGATCGCCGGCTGGGTGCGTCTGGCGGAAAAGGTGTCGCTAGAAGGGACGATGCTTCTGTTTCTGCTTGTGGATATGAACCTTGTAGTTCTTTCGGACCTTGAAACGGGAGCTGTCGTGCGAGCGATGCTGCCGGGGATGTTTGGATGCAAACGACGGAGCGGCGAACAACGTGAAAAGCAAAACCGTCGCAAGAATTCTCTTCATGGGGTGGATGGTAGCACGCACGCCTTTGGCGCAGGAAGGAAATCGAGCGCCCGGCATCAATAGATGAACGGGTGCGAGCACACAGCGCGTGCAGCGGTAGCAGCCATGCGATCTCAAGTTATACGTGATGGTGGTGATGATGGTGATGGTGATGATGGTGCTGCTGCCCGAAAGCGAGCGCCGGACTTGCGAACGTCATCAAGATCAAAGCTGCTGCAAGAAATCTCTTCATGGCTCGAATCCTAGCATGATTTTCATCGACCGAAATGCGCGCTCCAGTCTCAAATATCACCCCACGTATCTCCCAAGTATCTCCCAAGTATCTAAGCGGCAACGGAGTGGAACCAGCCTGCGTCCGCATCATCTAATTAGACGCCGAAAGCGTACACTTGATACAAGATGACGCATCCCGAAACTCCTCTCAATTCCAGCCATCGGCGTTACTTTTTTGAGAAATTCGGCCTGACTGAACGGCTGCTCGATCGCTGCCTCGGCGAGGCCTTGAGTGCCGGCGGCGACTATGCTGACCTTTACTTCGAATCGGTTACGGCCACATCGTTGGGCGTCGACGAGCAGATCGTAAAATCGGCCAGCCAGGGCACCAGCGCCGGATGTGGGATCCGCGTTTTGAGCGGCGAGCGCACCGGCTACGCGTACACCGACAATCTGAGCCCGGAGCGCCTCCTGCACGCCGCGCGGACTGCCGCGCTCATTGCATCCGGTCCGGCGAAACAGCCCGTACAGGGATTCACAGAGACCCCAGGCGCCAATCTCTATCCAGTGCCTTTGGGTGGATTCAATCTCGATCTCGCGGCGCGGCTGGAACTCATTCTGCGCGCCGATCGCGCCGCGTGCGCATTCGATCCGCGCATCGTGCAGGTGCGCGCCGGCTATAGCGAGGAGCTGCGCCGCATCCTCATCGCCGCCTCAGACGGCGCATTCGCCAGCGACACGCAACCCCTTTGCCGGCTCAATTGTTGGGTCATCGCAAAAGAAGGCTCGGTTACCACCAAGGGCGCCGCCGGCGGTGGAGGCAGAGCCGGTCTCGATCAATTCACTCAATCCAAGAGCCCTGAAAATCTGGCCCACGAGGCCGCGCGAGGCGCAATCCTCCAACTCGGCGCAGTCCCTGCGCCCGCGGGCGAAATGGAAGTCGTACTCGGCCCAGGCTGGCCCGGAATTCTGCTTCACGAAGCCGTCGGGCACGGGCTCGAGGCCGATTTCAACCGCAAGAAGACGTCGGCATTTACAGGGCTGATCGGCCAATCCGTCGCCAGCCCGAAGGTCACTGTCGTTGACAACGGCAGGATTGCCGGCCGCCGCGGCTCGCTCAACGTGGACGACGAAGGATCGGCGACGCAGGAAACAGTCCTGATCGAGAACGGCGTTCTCAAGGGCTATCTCTCCGACAAACTATCGGCACGCCTCATGGGCATGGCCAACACCGGCTCGGGCCGCCGCGAAAGCTACCAGTCGATTCCCATGCCGCGCATGACCAACACCTATATGCTGGCCGGCGACGATGCCCCCGAAGACATTTTGCGCAGCGTTAAGCGCGGCCTCTACGCCGTCAACTTCGGCGGCGGCCAGGTAGACATCACCAACGGAAAGTTTGTCTTCTCGGCGTCGGAGGCTTACCTGATCGAAGACGGCAAAGTCACCGCGCCGGTTCGCGACGCCACCCTGATCGGCAACGGGCCGGAGGCGCTGAAGTACGTCTCGATGGTAGGCAACGACCTCAAGATGGACGAGGGTATCGGAACCTGCGGCAAAGACGGGCAAAGCGTCCCGGTCGGCGTCGGCATGCCAACCATCAAGCTCGACAAAATGACCGTCGGCGGCACCGGGCGGTAAGCGAATGGAACTATATTCGACGCGAAAGCGGGCAGCGGAGAATCCGCCAAAGGCATACAGTTATGATCTGCCAATAAAGTTCAGGAATCAGGTCATCCATATCTGGAGTGAGGTAATGGGATGCATCCTCAACGACCCACTCGACCTTCATCCTGACTCGTATTTTGTCCTTCCAGTTTATTCCAAGATTAATCGAGAGATATGTGAAGCATTTGGATTAGCTGGATTGAACGGGACCAATCCTTGCGACGAACTGCATAGATTTTTCCGAGAGGCCGATACGGATCAGGCCCTCGGTGTGATTGAACTAACGTTTGCAAAGATAATTCATGCGCGGAGAGGCGATGACTCCTTAATGGGTCTTGCGCCTCGCATGACGGCAGCCGAAGCTGTGATTAAGTTGAACGGTCGATTCCAAGAGAACGCAATCGGCTACAGGCTCGAACGGGGAAGGATCATCCGCATAGACTCGGAGTTTCTTCATTCCGAGGTGATTGAGCCAGCCTTGCGGCTGATGTACACAAAGGGCTTTGACGGTGCGCTCCATGAGTTTCTTCTGGCGCACAAATACTACTGTCAGGGCCCAGATCATTTCGGCGATTGCATCACAAACTGCGGAAAGTCGCTGGAAAGCACTTTGAAGACAATCTGTTTGCAAAAGAATTGGGCGTTCGATCCGATAGATACAGCGTCGAAATTGCTCGAGGTTAGCTTCGGTAACAAACTTATCCCTGATTACCTTCAATCGCACTTCAGCGCCCTTCGCCAGACTCTCCAATCCGGGGTGCCAACAATCCGCAACAAGGACGGCGCACACGGGGCCGGCGAAAAGCCGAAGGACATTCCAGGCTATTTGGCAGCCTATCAGCTTCATTTGACGGCCTCAGCTATCCTGCTCCTAATCCGCGCCAACGAAGATTACGGCAAAGCGAAACCGTAAGATCGCCATATTCAGTCCGCGCTCGCTCGTCATCGCACCAACTTAGAACGCGCCAGAGGCGCGATCTTGTTCGCCTTTTCCACCACTAGCCCTATACGGTGGTATTCTTGGCCGGTCATGAGCACATTGCAGGCGCCACTTTGCTGGTACAAAAAGGCCTTGGCTTTGTTTCTACCGCCATTCTTGCTTGTGATCCTATGTCTCCCTATCGTTTTTGTCCTTTACCGGCATCAGCTTGACCGCAAGGGCTTGGTCCCTCACTGGAATCGGGTTGATGTCTATATCCAAGGCGACTGGTTCGACGGTGAAGATCGCGTTTGCATAGGAATTCAAGACCGAACCCCTGATGGACAGCCAATCAAGATAGGTTCACTCCATTGCTCGCCCGCTCAGAGTGCCTCGGGTGATGGAGGTGCCGATCCCGAATCTGGTATCTCTACCCATAACCTGTCCGTTTTGTTTTGGGGAAGAATCTTGCGCCGCGGCATTTCTCCCGCTGATGAAGAGTCCGGTAAAAGATTTTCGTGGCGCTGCTCGCGGCGATCGGACTGGCCGTTCGGAGAGCAATTCGCCTGTCGCGCGATCAACTAGCCAAGCCCCCAACTAAGCCGCTTCCAGCCGAACCTTGACCTTGCGTCCGAGCGCTGCGGCGATGTTGACAAGCGCATCGAGCGAGAAGCGCGAAATCCTTCCACGAAGCAAATCGTTGATACGCGGCTGCGTTACTCCGCATCGTCTCGCCGCCTCAGCCTGAGTCCACCTGTTCTTCTTGACGATTGCCTCGATCTTCATCATCAAATCAGAGCGCAGCGTCAGGTTTGCTGCCTCCTCTGGTGTTTCCGCCAGCGCATCCCAAACATTCTCGAATTCTTCAAACTTGAGTTTGCTCATCATCGACCTCGCATCAATTGCCGGTACCGCTCACGCGCAATTTCAACATCGCGCTGCGAAGTGGTCCTCGTCTTCTTCTGGAAAGCGTGGATCACATAGACAGCCTCGGTCAGCCGAGCCGTATAAACCACCCGGTAGGCTCCAGACTCATCGGAAATGCGGATTTCTTCAACACCTGCGCCAATCGGATGCATCGGTTTGAAATCCTCAGCGGCGAGCCCTTTTTGTACCCGCTGTAACTGGAAGCCGGCGTCGCGGCGAGCATCTTTCGGAAACTCCCGAAGCACTTTCCGCGAATCGCCGAGAAACCGAACCGGCTTCATTTCTCAATTATATCCGTTCTGATATTAAATGCAATCGACCCCTGCTATTGCGAAAGTAGCCACCGGTCGCGAGTCGATGCGCCCCTACGTGTGCCGGTTATATTCGAGCGGTCCCGCCATCACCATGCCGCTATTCTGGCGGCCATGAATGTACCAGCAGCACCATGAAGTTTCGTGCGACTGATAGTCCTCGGGGACGCGAAGGTCGGCGTAGGCGACTTTGCCGTAAAGAAAAATCTTTACTTCCCAATCTTCCACGCGCCGAAGATCTTCAGGGTTATTGCAGACGGTTTGCACGTCATCGCGGCGGAACGACTTGATCTTGCGCGATTCACCCGGAAGTAAAAAGATGGGGTCGCGTGGCACTCGCGGCTCGGCATGGAAGACCGGTTCCGCGGGAAGTTGCGATTCATCGTTTGCAGTGGCGATGCTGTCGGCCAAAGTGACAATCTTCGTTGGGCTATGGCCGCGGTTGGTCGCCATCACTGAAAAGCAATCGCGGATGCCGGGGTCCGGCTCTGCGGTTACCATGATCCACGGCCGCTCGGCTCGTTCCTGAGCCTGGGCCAACAACAGCGCAGCCTTCGCGCTGTCTACCGCCGCCTGCGCGGAAACTTCGACAACGTGTGCCTGCCGTTCAATTTTGCGTAGCGCGGAATACCCCAGCATCACTCCGAAGTAAACGATGAGGACAAGAATCAGATTTGCCACCCAGCTGATGCGCTTCTGCACCGGCCACGGCGCGGGTGCAGGCGCAGGAGTGGCAATGGTGATGTGCGATGGCGGTGGAGCGTCGCAACCGCTGCCCTGGCAGTCGGAGTTCGGCCCGGAGCTGCCGCCATCAGGCCCCGAGGCGGAAGATGCCACGGGTGACAACACGGGCGACGCGGCCGGCCCAGCAGCGGGTTGCGCGGCTGGGCTCCGAGTTGCTGCGGGCGCCGTGGCGGGATGCGCTGTTGACTTGGGTTTGGCTGCCTGCGCAGTTGCCATTGCGGGCGCAAACGCCCCAAAGAGCAGCGCCGCGGCAAGTGCCAGGTTCTTCAAGATCATGGCGCAAATGTAGCACAGTGCATTGCGCTGTCTGAGCGGTAGTAGCAAGGAAGATAAACCTCGGTCACAAAAGGAGAACTCAGGCAGGAACCCGATCGAGGATCCCAAGATTGCGCGCCATCCGCTGAGAAATGCGCATGGGAATCATCTCCTCGTTGCCCAGCGTGAGAACCACGTACGTTCTGAGAAAGAACTTCGTCCTTCCGAAGTTGATCTCGTTCCACGGTATGCGCAGCGGCGGATGCCCGATCCGGAAAAGAAACACCACAGAGAGGTAGAGAGCGTCGCTAGCGGCTGTCACGCGAACCACGCCGCCGTAGTGACTCCAAAAACGCATGTAGACCGTATAGAAAAATGGTCCCGCCGTCTTGATCTCTCCATGCGGCGCGGACTGCCGTTTGAATCGCCGGGCAAGCGCGAACCATCCCGTGACAACGCTGACGAGAAAGCAGGAAACGCACCAGACCGCAACAAAAAAGCTCGCGAAGCACGCCAGGCCGATCGGCGTATTGATGAATCAATCAATCCCATCAGCTTGCATTGCGCTCCTGCTGCGAGGTCGGCAGGGGTCAGGCCGCCTGTGAAGTCCTTTTCGTGGAAGAGTGCGCCGCCTTTTTCGCAGCATTGAGAAGGACACGCAAGGCCGTGTTGACGGCTTCTGCATCGGGAAAAGCCGAGGCTACATCGGGTGCCAGGGTAACCATCACCACATCTCGCGGGAAACGCTTCAGGTACTTCCCGCGAACTGCGTGCGTGAAGTCGTACTCCGGCTGCACTTCATTACTCTTTTTCGACTGTTTAGAATTCCTGCTCATATTTCACACGCCCACCGGGAACGGCTTGGGGCTGGACTCGTCGTTGTTCACGCCTGTCCGCCAGCGCTCGAAGCGCCCTTGAAGAAGGCTCATCAGGCCCGTATACCAGTAGCCGACGACGAAGAGAATCAGAAACGGCGCTGTAAAGAAATTGTTGTTCGTATACGTGTAATAAATCGCCGCGGCAAAGTAGCAGCCCAGCAGCAGTTCAATCCACGGAGCCAGCTTCAGCCGCTTGCGG
>Ga0208357_1000067_pt1 | contig 75711 bp, 65 predicted proteins | sample NGESurdeep092012_6_FD_184487 | JGI IMG/M metagenome (GOLD analysis project Ga0208357, IMG submission 184487) | Arctic peat soil microbial communities from Barrow, Alaska - NGEE Surface sample F52-2 deep-092012 (SPAdes) | ecosystem: Environmental > Terrestrial > Soil > Wetlands > Peat ...
AGAGAGAGAGAGAGACGCGTCAGCGACGCTGACGCGTCCTATTACGGACCCGCCATTGCGACACGGACTCCCAAACACGTTATTCCCCAAAGAAACCACGCGAAAAACAACTCCCTCTCAAAATTCGACCCGGTCCCTCTCCCAAGGTCCCCGTCAAAACTGTGTTGGTGTCGACCACGAAGACCGACCCCGACCCGACCTTTATGTCCGCCCACAAACCCAAAGGAATGACAGGCGCTGGCGGCAACATACCACCAGCGATCCCACGTGTCAAGTCCCCCGTGGCGCGTCAGCCGGCGGCGCGTCAGTCAATCCCCGGTACAACTCGTTGGCGCTCACCCCGGTGAGCTTGGCGATCACGCCTGCCGCCGGCCGGGGACGCGCGCCCGCCTCGACAAGTGCGCGGAGTGAATTCAGAGCCTGTTCGCGGTCTGCGCTCATGCGTGCGGAACCCCCGACCACGAGCACAATCTCCCCGCGCGGGGGATGCTCGCTGTAGTGAGTGGCCAGCTCCCCGGCGGCGCCGCGTCGAACTTCCTCATGCAACTTGGTCAACTCGCGACACACGGCCACCGGTCGGACAGGATCGTGCTCGGCGAGAACACCCAAGGTTGCCGCGAGCCGCTGGGGAGACTCGAACGCGACAAGCGTCTCAAAAGCGCCAACCAGCACCCGCTCGAGCTCCGCGCGCTTGCGCGGGAGGAAGCCCACGAAGCGCCAGCGCTCCGAGGGCAATCCCGAGGCGACGATCGCCACGAGCACGCTGCTCGCGCCGGGCAGCACCTCGACACATAGCCCGGCCGCGATGCACGCCTGCACAAGCCTGTAGCCGGGGTCTGACACGAGCGGCATCCCGGCGTCGGACACCAGCGCGACCGCCGCACCCCCCTCGATGCGCGTCACCAGCTCGCCGGCACGCTCGCGCTCATTGTGCTCGTGATAGCTCACGAGCTTCCCCTCGATCTCGTAGCGGTCGAGCAGCACGCGCGTGCGCCGCGTGTCCTCACAAGCGATCGCGTCGGCCTCGCGCAGCGCCTCGAGCACGCGTAGAGTCACATCCCCCAGATTCCCGATCGGGGTGGGACAGACAACCAGTCGCCCTACTGCGTCATCCGGGGAAGGCATGCTTGAAATATAGGGTCCAACCATCAGGCCGGCGCGGACGATCGCCGGCGAGAACGCGCCGAATACCGCCCCAAGCACGCGCAACCCGAGCAAGGCAGGAGGGTATGTGTGAACCGCCTGCTCGAAGGCTCTCGGTGCTAGCCGTTGAGCGTGTCGGTGGCCCTCGCGGCGCTTGAGAGGATCGTCTGGGCGACCAGTCGCGGGTCATCGAGCATCGGGATGTGCCCGACGTCATCGAGCACGATGAAGTCCGCTCCCGGAATCAGCTCGCACGCACGTGAGCGGTAGGCCTCGAGCGGGAAGATCCGATCCCCGGCTGACCACGCCAGGGTGATCGGGCATGGCGCGGGGTCCAGAGAGGTTTGCCGTGCGTCGCTTGCGAACAGATCGCCGCTTATCTGACAGCCGATCACGTCGTCGATGAGCGACCGGAACTCGGTTGGACTGACTCGCTCCCCATGCAGGGCGCTGTTGCGCAAGGCAAAACGCCTGATGTGGCTGGAGTGAGCAACCAGCGGAGCGATTCTGCGTGAACGCTGGACGTCACGTACCGCCCTCTTGAGAGTCGCCCGGACGCGCTGCGCGTCGGTTTCACTGCCCCAAGCGCCCGCCGGAGAGAGCGCACAGACCGTGAGTGCCCGTCCGCGACGGGCAAGCTCGAGCGCCACCCAGCCTCCCAGAGAGTTGCCTGCCAGATGCGCCTTGGCGAGCCCCAACTCGTCCAGCAGCCGCTCGAGGTCGTCCACGAGATACTCGATGCTCGCCGGTCTACGGCTGGCGAGCGGACCGCCATTGTGTCCCAACATGGTCGGGACGATCACATCGTGCTGGCCTGAGAGCAGCCCCACAACATTGCCCCAAATACGCTCACTACAGAGAATGCCATGCAGCAGAACGAGTGGCTCACCTGACCCCTGACGCAGCACTCGCGGAGCATACTAGATGATTAATTCTGCGGGTTAGTAGTTGACGAGTGCGTGGCTTGGGCGGCCGAGTAGGACGCACAGATGGTGGACGACGACTTACGCTCGTGATCGAGCGAACACTCGACCCCTCCATCTGGTTGATCGTCACTGGTTGGCCCGCGACCCCCAACGAGCGTACACTGCTCAATGAATAGAACCATGGCCAAGAATCCCTGGACAGATCCCGATCCGCAGCCCGGCGATTTCGATGCCTACCTGGCCACGATCAATCCCGACGATGTCGATACCCACGCAGGCAACCCAAACGCACGGCTGACCGTCGTTGTCAAACTCACCGGCGAGGACGCCACACGGCTGGAGCGCATCGCCACACAGCGTGGACAAGACGTGAGCGAGGTCATTTCCGACTTGCTGCGCGACGCTGAGCGCCACGCGGCGTAGACAGCCTGGCGGTCGGTCCCCGCGGGGCCCGCGATAGCTCAGTGACCCCCGACCCCAACGACAAACCCAACTACAAGCGCTACCGCGCCGGCCCGCGCCTACCCGGTCGCCAAGATGACAAGACGCTGGTGCAAGGCCTCACGCCGAAGGCCCCGCGTAGCCCGCGCAAGCCCGGCGAAGCGGACCCCGGACGCGGCGGCGGCCCCCCAGGACGTCGCGGGTCGAGCAGCGGAAGCCCGGGACGAGGGGCCCCAGGGAGAGGGACCGGCAGTGCAGCCGCGAGCGGGCGTCCCTGGCGAGAACGAGTAACCCTCAAACGCGTAATCCTCGGCCTGCTGGGCCTGATCGTCGCGTGGCTGCTGCTCTCCCTAGTCCTCTTCCTAATCAGCGCCCACTTCGAGCGCACCTCACTGCCCTCGAATGTCGCGAGCGTGCTCGAACCCGCGGGGTACCCGCTCACCTCGGCCAACAACATCCTCGTGCTCGGCTCCGACCGCCGCCAGAAGGACAGCAAGGAACCGGACGCCGAAACCGTCGGGCCGGGACGCTCGGACACGATCATGCTGATCCGCACCGGCGGAGGGCACGCGGCACGCCTGTCGATCCCGCGCGACACGGTCGTCGAAATACCGGGCCACGGCCTGCAGAAGGTCAACGCCGCGCACGAGTTCGGCGGGCCGGCGCTGTCGGTATCGGTGATCAAACACTGGCTGCACATCCCGATCAACCACGTGGTCGAAGTCAACTTCGAAAACTTCCCGCAGCTGATCGACGCGATGGGGGGCGTCACCTACACGGGCGGGTGCATCGTGTCGAAGCTCGACGGGGGCGCGTCCAACGGCGGCTTCACCCTGCGCTTGAGCGCCGGCAGCCACCACATCGACGGCAAGCAGGCGCTGGCGCTGGCGCGCACGCGCGAGAACCTGTGCGCGCCGAACGAGACCGACATCCAGCGCGAGGAACACCAGCAGGCGCTGTTCAACGACATGAAGAGCCGGCTGCTCTCACCCTCGAGCTTCCTGCGCTTGCCGCTGATCGCTTGGAACGCACCGCCGGCGCTCATCTCCGACATGAGCGGCATCGAACTGGCCGGCATGTTCGCGGCGCTGGCCATCGGCGGCACGCCGTCGACGCATGTGCTCAAGCCGACCGGTCAGACGATCTTGCCCGGTGGCGGCGAAGGCCTCACCGTCTCAGAAGCGGCCCGCCGCGCCGACGTGGCGCGCTTCATGGCGGGCTGACCAAGGCGTCGCGCCACGGAGCGGTCGCCGCCAACTTCACGGCGGCGACCCCACGGGCGCGGGCGCGCCGAGCCGCCGCCTACTTCGCGGCCGCGACCGGCTTCGCGTCGCTTTTCTTCTCCGATTTGCCGCCCGACTCGCTTTTGGACTCGCTCTTCTTGCTCTCACCCTTACCGGCGGAGTCGCCTTTGGAGGAGGAGTCGCCCGTGGAAGAAGAGTCCGAGGAGCCCTCACTCGATGACGATTCGCCAGATGACGAGGAGTCGCTGGACGCGGCGGTCTCGCGCTGGCGCTTACGCGTGCCGTAATCGGTGTTGTAGAAGCCTTTGCCCTTGAAGTGCACCGCGGGCGCGTGCAGCACGCGCTCGACCGGCACCCCGGTGTCGGGGTCGGTTGTGAGCGAATCCTCGCTGAAGGCCTGGTGCACCTCGAAGGTGGTGCCGTCGGGCCGTCGGTACTCATAGATGGGCATACCGGCTGGATTATATGTGCGCCCACAAGCGGCCAGTGACAAGCCTCGTCGTGTGGAGCGAGGAAATGGGCGCTCCAGCGCCCGCGGCTCAGTCGGCCACGAGCGAGCGGGCGCACTCGATGCCCGCCGTGATGCTCGCGCTGAAGTCGCGATCGGGCTCTGAGATCATGCGCAGCGCGAAGCCGTCGCCGAGCGAGAAGAGGATGTCCGCGACGGCGTCCGGCTCGGCGTGCAGCCGCAGCACTCCCTCCTCCTGGGCCGCGGCCAGCATTCCCGCCAAGCGCTCGCGCGTGCGTCGCAACAGGCTGGCGTACTCGACCGCGATGTCGGCATTGCGCCGCGAGAGCGTGAACAGCTCGAACACGAGCGTCACGAAGTCCTGGTCCTCACTGATCGTCTCCTGCAGATTCTGCGCCAGCAGCGCGACGAAATCGTCAGCCGTCTGCGCGCCCGCCAAGCGCTTCTCCAACGCCTCGGTGCGCAGCTCGCAGTCGCGGCGCGCGGCCTCGACCAGCAGCTGCTCCTTGGTCCCGAAGTAGTAATGAAGTAGTCCGCGCGACACGCCGGCCTCGCGCGAGACGTGGTCGAAGGTGGAGCCGGCGGCGCCGCGGCGGGCCACGCTGTGGCGCATCGCCTCCACGATCCGCTGGGCCTTCTCGCCGGAGAGCGAGCGAGTCCGCGCGCCTGGCTCCCCCTCGCCACCCGCGGGCCGGGTCGTCGCGCGCTCGGCGAGCGACGACCCGTGAGTATCGGCGGTGGCGGTTTGCGTCATGTCAGAGAGCGAGAGCGTCCGTGCTCACGCGGCGGGCACGTCCGCTGGCGCGGGAGCGGCCTGAGCGGGCATCGTGGTGGAGCTGTAGTCGAACTCCTCCTCGGCGCCGAACAGCAGGTCGAGCACCTTCGAGCGCAGGTCCTCGCTGAGAGCCAGCGCCAGGACCGCGCCGACGACCAGTAGCAACAGCGCGCGCCCGAGGCCGCCTTTGCGCTTCGGCTTGGCGCCCGGTTGCTTGATCGCAAACGACGCGTCGCGCAGCGCACTCGCCGCTTCGGAGAGCTCCTTCTGGAGCTTGCGGTCTTCTAGCAGAGCCTTGCCCGCCGGCTTGCCGTTGCTCATGCGTCCGTAGGCGCTACGCCCGGCCGCGTATGCCGCAAGTAGGTTCTCGCGCAACTGCTCGTCTTCGACAAGACGTTTGAGGTAGTCGCTTGAGCGCACCGCGTCGCTTGCTTTGCCGATTCTGTCTTTTGCTGCCATTTGGCCACCGCCTCCACTGAGAGCTTTGAAGATCACGTCCAATATACCCCCGATGATCGGGGCCATACACTCCATCGTTGACGTACCCGGCGCATGAGAAGCTAAGCGCGTGCCCACTTTTCAGGCCACCGCCGCCTTCCTCGGTGGGCTGCTGATCGTCGGAGCACTCGCCTCGGGGCTTGCTCAGCGCTCATTCCTCTCGCTGGCGGCACTGTTCGTGCTCGCCGGGTTCGTGGTCGGAGACGGGGGGCTCGAACTGGTGAGCTTTCGCGCTCAATCCGGCTTTGTCGAGGATCTGGCGTTCGTGGCGCTGATCGTGATCCTGTTTCGCGACGGGTTGGAGGTCGAGGGCGAGATGTTGCAGCGCGCGTGGCATTTGCCGCTGCGCAAGCTCGCGATCGCGATGCCGATCACAGCGGGGATCGTCGCGGTGGCGGCGCACCTGCTCGTCAATTTGCCGTGGACCGAGTCGCTGCTGCTCGGCGCGCTGCTCTCTCCGACCGACCCGGTGCTCACCTCGAGCATCGTCACCAACCCGCGCGTCCCTCGACTCGTGCGCCATTCGCTGAACTTGGAGTCGGGTCTGAACGACGGCCTGGCGCTGCCCGCGGTACTCACATTCCTCGCCGCCCTCTCGAGCGAATCGCAGAACTTCGTGTGGTGGCACTTCGTACTGCAGGACGTGGGCCTTGGCTTGATCTTCGGCGTTGTGCTCGGGTATCTCGCCTCGCTGCTGATGCCGCGTGAGCACAAGCGGCCGCTCGAGCACCCGATCCCCGCCCACCAGAAGTCGCTGTACGCGCTCGGCGTCGCGTTTGCCACCTATGGAGTGACGGTGCTATCCCCGCGCGGCAACGGCTTCATTGCGGTGTTCGTCGCGGCGATCGTGCTCGGCGTGCGCCGCCCCGACCTGCGCCGCCACTTCGAGCAGCGTGCCGACGATCTCGTGGAGATCGTCAAGCTCGGGATCTTCGTCGTCTTCGGCTCACTGCTCACATTGCATGCGCTTGAGAGCAGCGGCTGGGCCGCGCTCGGCCTGGTGGCCGCCACGTTCCTGATCGCGCGCCCACTCGCCGTGTGGATCGCGCTCCTCGGCACAAGCACCGATAAGCAGACACGCCTGTTCATGGGTTGGTTCGGCCCCAAGGGGGTTGCGACCATGACCTTCTCGCTGCTGGTGCTGGACCAGCACATAGCGCACGGACAGCAGATCTTCGATCTGAGCGCGCTTGTCGTGTTCTGCTCGATCGTGGCGCACGGGCTCAGCGACACCCCCGGCGCGAACTGGATCGCGCGGCACGCGGAAAGAGCCCATCGATGAAATCCATCCATAAATCGGGAAGGGAGGGCCGCATGCGGCCCTCCCCGGGCCGCACATGTGCGGCCCGGCCGATCGGCGCATGCGCCGATCGGAACTAGGTCATAAAAGGTGCGTGCGCCGGCGCCGTGCGGCTATTCAGGCGTGAAGCGCTGCCTGTTCCTGCGCCGAGGGAAATGCCCACGCGGCGCGCGAGCGGCGCTCCTGGCGGAACACGAAGCGCATCTGCTGCGGAGGCGCGAGCTGTGCCTCGGCCGGGCGAAAGGTGGCGCAGGGCTCGGCGAGCTCCAGCGCACACAACAGATTGCGCCGAAAGTAGCAGTCGTCACATGTGACCTTGCGGGTGGCTCGCTTGCTCTGTGCTCTCGGCACTGACTCCCCTTTGACTCGCGGCTGAACTGAACGGAGGCAGGATCAAAGCAGCCACGGCACCCACCCTCAAGGGCAAGCAAAAGCCTTCTCCGCAAATCGCAGGGAAAATCGCTTCCTATCCGCAAACAGCCATGATCGAACCTCGATCTTGTGACGATCCTCGCGCGTATCACGCATTTTGCGGTGGTTTCCTCCCGCCCTCCGCAAGGAGCGTGAATTTTCGGGCGCACGCGCAAGCGCCTCGCCGAGCCGAGCGCGGGCGCGTTACGCAGGCGCGTCACGAGCGCGCCAATTGCCGGCCCCCACCGTGGGCGCGTCATGATGGTGGAGTGCGCATCCTTCTCACCGGCGTCAGCGGCTTCGCCGGCGCAGCGCTGCTTCCACGCCTACTCGAGCAGGAACACGAGGTACGCACGTTGGCACGCGACCGGGCTCGCGTCGAGAGCGCGCTCGGGCTGAGCGAGGATGTGAGCCTCGCGGACATCGAGCTGGTGATTGGCGACACGCTCAGCGGAGCGGGAGTGCTCGGCGCGATGCGCGGCGTCGATGTCGCTTATTACCTGATCCATTCGATGGAGCCCTCCTCGGGCGGGGCGGGTGGGATCTCCTTCCCCGCGCGCGAGCGAGTCTCGGCGGAAACCTTCGCACAGGCCGCGCGGGCGGCCGGGGTGGGCCGCATCGTGTATCTCGGGGGCCCACTCCCGCTCGCACAGCGAGCCTCGACTCACCTATCGAGCCGCTACGCGGTGGAGCGCATTTTGCTGGATGCCCTCCCCAACTCCGTTGCGCTGCGCGCCTCGATCGTGATCGGCGCGCGTTCACGCTCGTTTCGCTTCCTCGTGCGCCTCGTCGAGCGCCTGCCCGTGCTCGCGCTTCCTGCCTGGCGACACTTCCGCACGCAACCGATCGACGAGCGTGACATCATCGAGATGCTTGCCGCCTGTGCCAGCAACGAATCGGTGGCGGGACGATCGCTCAACGTCGGCGGCCCAGACGTGCTCGCTTATGGCGAGCTGGTGCAGCGCATCGCCGAGTTGATGATGGTGGGTCGTCCCAGCATTGGGCTCGGCGTAACTGTCACACCGATAGCAGCCCGGCTGGCCGCGGCACTCACCAACGAGCAACCCGAGCTCGTGCTCCCCCTGATGGAAGGCCTCACCTCTGACCTGCTGCCAGCCGACGATGATGCGCCCAGGCTGTTGAATGTCGAGCTGCACTCATTCGACAGGGCCGTCGAACACGCACTGTATGAGTGGGAAAAGGTTGAACCGCTCGCGGCACGCTGAGCGCTCCTCGGAAGGCGCGAGGGGTCAAACGCCGCGGCCGGCTACGGTTCGGGCTCAGCAATGAGCACCGTCTGCGCCTCGATCGAGATTCCCGCCACCCCGGCGCTTGTGTGGGACATCGTCATGGACCCGAAGCGACTCGGTGAGTGGGTCACCATTCACCGCAAGCTGCGCTATTCAGACGATGGGGCGCCCCGCGTCGGCTACCACATGGATCAGCAGATCCACTTGAGAGGAGTCAGCGTCGATGTTCATTGGATGCTGGTGCAGTGCGTACCCGGAGAGCGGGCAGTATGGGAGGGACGCGGCCCCGCCCGCTCGCGCGCGCGCACCGAGTATGCGTTGCACCCCATTTCAAATGACCGCACGCGCCTCGACTACCGCAACGAGTTCCAGGCGCCGCTCGGCCCGCTCGGCGCACTTGCGAGCCGGGCTCTCGTAGGGGGAATGCCCCAACGCGAGGCCACTCGCACGCTTGAGCGCCTGCGCGCGCTGCTCGAGCGTTGACACAGCTTCAAAGCACTGCGCGCACGTGGTAATTCGCTTGCAAGTGGATGACATGTGCACGAGCTGAGGGGCAACTTGTGTAGAGTTAAGCTCAATAGACCGTGCAACCCGACCTTCGAGTTGCATTCACACCCCAGTGAACAGGACAAATCGTGACTGACTTCCTTGACGAGAAGCGCCGTGAGATAAATGACCGACTGGCGGAGCTCAAGCCACTGATCGACGAGTACACCCGCCTCCAGGACGCAGCATCGGCCCTGGCCGGTGTCGGTGGATCGGCTCCTCGCGCCGCCGCCAGCACTCCTGCCGCTGCCGCTGCCGCGCCAGCTCGACGTGGACCGGGCCGCCCGCGCGGATCAAAGAGCCGTACGACAACCGCACGCCGTGGACGTCCGCCCAAGGCCGCAGCGGCCGCTCCGGCCTCCGAGGCGACCAGCACCACCACAGCTGCTGCAACGCCCCGCCGCCGCGCGGGTCGTCGCAAGGGCAGCGGCACCCGTGCCGCCCAGGCCCTGTCGTTCGTCACCGGACAGCCCGGGATCACGATCCCCGAGCTGGCCGCCAAGATGAACATCAAGCAGAACTACCTGTATCGCGTCCTGCCCGGTCTCGAGCAGGAAAAGAAGATAAAGAAGCAAGGAAGAGGCTGGCACCCAGCGTCCTAGTCTCGTCGTCCCTGGCGGCGTCCTCCCTCCCTTATGTGCGTCTAGCACACTGCGGTCGGTGCGTCCTTGCCAGGAACAACGATCCGTCGAACGACATTTGATGGACAGAACGGCCGGGGTCGCGCTGCGACACCCGGCCGTTTTGCGTTAAGAGGCGGTTTAGATAAGCCCCTGGCTCGAAACGGTGTCGCGCTCGTCGCTGAGCTCCGCCACCGACGCGTCGATCTTCGAGCGGGAGAAGGTGTCGATCTCCAGACCCTGCACGATCGACCACTCTCCACCCGAGCACGTGCACGGGAAGCCACTGATCAGTCCCTCCGGCACGCCGTAGGAGCCGTCTGAGGCCACGCCCATCGATACCCACTTGCTGGTACCGGCAACCCAGTCGTGCATGTGATCGATCGCGGCAGAGGCGGCAGAGGCGGCGCTTGAGGCGCCGCGCGCCTCAATGATCGCTGCGCCGCGCTTGCCGACGTTCGGCAGGAAGTCGTTTTCGATCCAGGCCTGATCGTCGACCACCTTGGCAGCCTGCTCACCCTTGACCTCGGCGTGAAACAGGTCGGGGTACATGGTGGGCGAGTGGTTGCCCCACACACCCATCTTGCTCACATCGGTGACGGACACGGCCACCTTGTTGGCAAGCTGCGCCACCGCGCGATTGTGGTCGAGGCGCATCATCGAGGTGAAGCGCTCGCGCGGGATGTCCGACGCATTGTTCATCGCGATCAGACAGTTCGTGTTGGCTGGGTTGCCGACCACGAGCACCCTCACATCGCTTGCCGCGCCCTCGTTCAGCGCTTTGCCCTGTCCCGTGAAGATCTTGCCGTTCTCGCTCAACAGCTCGGCGCGCTCCATGCCCTTGGTGCGCGGACGCGAGCCGACGAGCAGCGCGATGTTCACACCGTCGAAGCCGTCCTTGGGATTGTCGTGCAGGTCGAGGCCCGCAAGCAACGGGAAGGCGCAATCGACTATCTCCATCGCCACCCCCTCAAGCGCCCCCATCGCCGGGGGGATCTCCAGTAGCCGCAGATCGATCGGCTGGTCGGGGCCGAGCAGCTGCCCACTTGCTATGCGGAACACGAGGCTGTAGCCGATCTGGCCGGCGGCGCCTGTGACGGTGACTCGTACGGGATTGCTCACTTGTTCATCTCCTGCTTTAGGTTGTCGTCGATCGACGCGAGGAACTCCTGCGTGGTCTGCCATTGCTGATCGGGACCCACCAGTAGCGCGAGGTCCTTGGTCATCTTCCCTTCTTCCACCGTTTCCACGCACACGCGCTCGAGCGTGTCAGCGAACTCGCTCACCTGCGGTGTCGAGTCCATGCGCCCGCGGGCCGACAGCGCACGTGTCCACGCGAAGATGGAAGCGATCGGATTGGTGGAGGTGGGCTTACCCTGCTGGTGCTGGCGGTAGTGGCGCGTGACGGTGCCGTGCGCGGCCTCCGCCTCGACGGTCTTGCCGTCGGCGCTCATCAGCACGCTCGTCATCAGCCCGAGTGAGCCAAAGCCCTGGGCGACGGTGTCGGACTGTACATCGCCGTCGTAGTTCTTGCACGCCCACACATATCCCCCTTCCCACTTCAGCGCCGCCGCCACCATGTCGTCGATCAGGCGATGTTCGTAAGTGATGCCGGCGGTCTCGAACTCGCCCTTGAACTCATCCTCGTACACCTCCGCGAAGATGTCCTTGAAGCGCCCGTCGTAGCGCTTGAGGATCGTATTCTTGGTCGAGAGGTACACGGGATAGCCACGATCCAGCCCGTAGCGCATCGACGCGCGCGCGAAGTCGCGGATGGAGTCGTCGAGGTTGTACATCGCCATCGCGATGCCCCCACCGGGAAAGTCGTACACATCTAGCTCGATCGGCTCGCTGCCGTCCTTGGGCGTGAATGTGAGCGTTAGCGATCCGGCGCCCGGGATGACCATGTCGGTGGCGCGGTACTGGTCGCCGAAGGCATGACGGCCGATCACGATCGGCTTGGTCCAGCCGGGGACCAAGCGCGGGACGTTTGAGATGACGATCGGCTCGCGGAAGATGACCCCGCCGAGGATGTTGCGGATCGTGCCGTTGGGCGAGCGGTACATCTCCTTGAGACCGAACTCCTCCACGCGCGCCTCATCAGGGGTGATCGTGGCGCACTTCACACCAACGCCGTACTGCTTGATCGCGTTGGCGGCTTCGACTGTGATCGCATCCCCGGTCGCGTCGCGGCTCTCGATGCCGAGGTCGTAGTACTTCAGGTCGACATCCAGGTAGGGCAGGATCAGCTGCTCCTTGATGTGCGACCAGATGATGTGCGTCATCTCGTCGCCGTCGAGCTCTACAACGGGATTGTGCACCTTGATCTTGGCCATGTGTCGGTCCTCGGGTAGCTGGAGCTTGGGGAGGCCCATCCGCTTCGGACTCTGAGACGGATGGGCGCTACAGCGGAGATCTGGCCCGCCGGCGGGCGATGCTATCGCGGCTTGGGTCGCGCGAGGTCTATACGGGGGTAACCTTTGTCGCGATGGCCATATCCAATCCAGCGCGCGGCGGCGAGCAGTGGCAGACCCACACGGTCGCCAATCAGGTTCCGCCGCTGGAAGGCGTGGACGTCTTTTCCAGCAACACACCGCTTGTTGAGGCAACCAAGCGCGAGGGCGCCTCATGGGCGCTGCCGCGCGCCGCCCGGCTGGGCACGTTCGTCGGGGGCGAGCCTCAACAGCTGTGGGGACGCCTGGCGAACGAGAACAAGCCGGTGCTGCGCTCCCATGACCGCTACGGCCATCGCATCGACGAGGTCGAGTTCCACCCGGCGTGGCATCAGCTGATGAAGATGGGCGTCGAGCACGAGCTGCACTCGCTGCCGTGGACTAGCGCGGAGCCCTCGGCGCACGCCGCGCGCGCCGCCATGTACATGACAGCGATGCAGGCCGAGGCGGGCTTTGCCTGTCCGATCACGATGACCTTTGCGGTGCTGCCGGCGCTGCGCGCGCAGCCCGAGCTGCTGGCGGAGTGGGGACCGCTCGTCACAGCCACCACTTATGACCCGCGCCTGATCCCCGCGAGCGAAAAGGGCTCGGCGATCGCGGGCATGGCGATGACCGAGAAGCAGGGCGGCTCGGACGTGAAAGCCAACACAACCGTCGCCCGGCCCGTCAACGGCGGCGGACCGGGCGCGGAGTACGAGCTCACCGGGCACAAGTGGTTCTGCTCGGCGCCGATGTCAGACCTGTTCCTCGTGCTCGCCCAAACCGACGAGGGCCTGTCCTGCTTCCTGATGCCGCGCGTCCTGCCCGACGGTACTCGCAACGCCTTTCACATCCAGCGCCTGAAGGACAAGCTCGGCAACCACTCCAACGCCTCCAGCGAGGTCGAATTCCACAGCACGTGGGCGCGGATGGTGGGCGAGCCGGGACGCGGCGTGCCGACGATCATCGAGATGGTGGGTCACACCCGACTGGATTGCGTGATCGGCGGCGCCGCCGGTATGCGTGCGGGCGTGGTCAACGCCACTCACCACACCGCCCACCGCTCGGCGTTTGGCAAGCTGCTGATCGACCAGCCCCTGATGCGCAACGTGCTCGCCGACCTGTGCATCGAGTCCGAGGCCGCCACGGCGCTGGCGATGCGCCTCGCCCGCGCCTACGACGAAGCGGGCGCCGAGACGGGGTGGGTGGGATCCGATTCAGGCGAGGGGGAGCTCTCAGACGCACACCTCTTCAAGCGCCTGGCCACGGCGGTCGGCAAGTACTGGGTGTGCAAGCGCGCTCCCAACCACGCGTTCGAGTCGCTTGAGTGCTTCGGCGGCAACGGCTATGTCGAGGAGTCGGGCATGCCGCGCCTGTACCGCGAGGCGCCGCTCGCCTCGATCTGGGAGGGCTCGGGCAACGTGATGAGCCTCGACGTTTTGCGCGCGCTCGTGCGCACGCCGCGCACGCTCGAGGTATTCATGCACGAGCTGCGCCAGGCCGAGGGCGCCGACGCACGCCTGGACGAGCACGTGAAAAAGCTGGAGCGCCAGTTCTCAGACCCCGCGACGCTTGAGATGCGCGCGCGCAGGATCGTCGAGGGCATGGCCCTGGCGCTACAGGGATCGTTGCTCGTGCGCCATGGCTCCCCAGCCGTGGCAGACGCCTTCTGCGCCTCACGCCTCGGCGGCGATGGCGGCCTGGAGTACGGCACGCTGCCCGCCGGCAGTGACTTCGAGACGATCATCGAGCGCAACCGCCCCCGGGTCGAATAGGCGCCGAGCTAGCCTCATCCGAGCACGGCCCGCCCTCGCGAAGGGGTCGGGATGCTGGGAGATAGGCCCGGCACACAGCCTAAGATCAATTGATGGCCACAAGAGCACCGAGGCGCATGCCCGGCAACATCCAGGTGGCGCGCATCTTCGGAATCAGGGTGGGCGTCAGCATCAGCTGGTTCTTTGTCCTCTTCTTCCTGATCCTGTACCTGTCTCAGTACTTCCACGAAGTGCTGGGCGGCTCCACGAGTACCGCCTACGCGGTCGCCGTGGTCGGCGCGCTCGGGTATTTCGCCTCGCTGATCGTGCACGAGCTGGGGCACGCGCTCGTCTCGCGCCGCCTGGGGATCGCGGTGCTCGGCATCGATCTGTGGTTCTTCGGCGGCATGGCGCGCCCGGCGCGCGAACCGGAGACGGCGGGCGAGGAATTCAAGATCTCCGCGGCCGGCCCGGCGGGGACGCTGCTCGCGCTGCTCGTGTGCGCCGCAGCGACGCTCGCGCTCGCCCCGGGCGGGCACTTTTTCGACGCGTTGCTGCTGCGCGAAGGCTTCACGATCACGCCGGCACTAGCGCTGCTGGCGTGGCTCGTATTCATCAACGCGGCGCTGCTGCTCTTCAACCTCGTGCCCGCCTTTCCGCTCGACGGTGGACGCATCGCGCGCGCTGTGATCTGGTGGCGCACCGGCGACCGCCACCGCGGCACGCGCATCACTGGCCGCGCCGGCCAGGGCTTCGCGCTCATGCTGGGCCTCGTGGGCCTGCTCGCCCTGCTCGAGGGCAACAGCTTCGGGTTGTTCACGCTCGTGCTCGGCCTGATCCTCTACCAGGCCTCGGGGGGCGCGGTCATGCAGGGGTCCCTCGGCCAGCGCATGCAGCGTGTGACTGTGGCCGACATCATGGATCGCGAGCCCCCCACGATGCTCGCCGAGCTGAAGCTGCTCGACGCCCAGGAGCAGTTCTTCGCGCGCTACCGCAGCCCGTGGTTTGCCGTGGTCGATCACGCGCGCCACTTCCTCGGGGTGGTGCGCGAGGAGCGGATCGACGCGGAGATAGCGGCGGGACGCCCGGCGCTCGAGGTCGGCGATGTGCTCGAGCAGGACCTGCAAGTGGGCATCGACGAGCAGGAGCCGCTTGAGTCGCTGCTGCGCAACGAGGGCCTGGGCCGGCTCGGCGGAATGGTGGCGGTAGACGCCGATGGGGTGCTGCAAGGGGTCGTAACGGTCGCCCAGATACGCCGGGCGCTCAACCCCGCGAGCGGGGCCTAGCACCGCCCCGCGTTATAGAGTCTCGCCCGACACCCATCGTCCCTCTCCTTCGAGCCCCCAGGAATCCATGCCAGCACATGACGTATTGATCATCGGCGCAGGTCTCGCGGGCCAGCGCGCCGCACTTGCCGCCGCCCAGGCCGGCTCGAGCGTGGCGATCGTGAGCAAGGTCCACCCCGTGCGCTCCCACTCGGTGGCGGCCGCCGGTGGCATCAACGCGGCGATCAGTGTCGATGACGATTGGCGCTCGCACGCCTATGACACGGTCAAGGGCTCGGACTTCCTCGGCGACCAGGACGCGATCGAGATCATGTGCTCAGAGGCGCCCCACGAGGTGATGCACCTGGAGCACATCGGAGTCACCTTCCACCGCAACGACAATGGCGAGCTCGATCTGCGCGCCTTCGGTGGGGCCTCGATGAAGCGCACGGCCTATGTGGCAGACATCACCGGCCAGGCGATCCTGCACGTGCTGTACGAGCAGTTGATGAAGCACCACGAACAGGTGGAGCGCTACGAGGAGTGGTTCGTGACCTCGCTGCTGCAGGACGACTCGGGGCGCTGCTGCGGGGTCGTGGCGCGCGACGTGCGTTCGGGGCGCATGGAGGTCCTGAAAGCCAAGAACGTGATCCTCGCGTGCGGCGGAGCCGGCCAGGTGTACAGCCCGACCACCAATGCACTGATCGTGACCGGCGACGGGATCGCGCAGGCGTATCGCATCGGCGCGCCACTGATGGATATGGAGATGGTGCAGTACCACCCGACGACACTCGTGGAGAACGGCCTCCTGATCACAGAGGGCGCGCGCGGCGAGGGCGCCGTGCTGCTGAACTCGGAGGGCGAGCGCTTCATGGAGAAGTACGCGCCCAACAAGATGGAGCTCGCCTCGCGCGACGTGGTCTCAAGGGCCGAGCAGACCGAGATCCTCGAGGGCCGGGGCGTGGGCGCCCATGGCGAGGGCATCTACCTCGACATCACGAAGGTGCCGCGCAAGCGCACACTGGAGGCACTACGCGAGATCGTGAATATCGGCAAGGACTTCGCCGGCGTGGACATCACGCGCGAGCCGATCATGATCCGCCCGGGCCAGCACTACATCATGGGCGGCGTGAAGACGGACGTCAATGGCGCGACATCGGTCGAGGGCTTGTACGCCGCCGGCGAGGTGGCGTGCGTGTCGGTGCACGGCGGCAACCGCCTCGGCGCCAATTCCCTTCTGGACACGCTCATCTTCGGCCGGCGCGCCGGCGAGCACGCGGCGGCGCGCGCCGCGGGCATGGGCATGCCCGACACGACCGACGCCCAGTTGCGTGAGGACGTGGCGATGATCGACGCGATCATCGCCCGGCCGCGCACAGGCCGGCGCGTATCCGAGATCAAGCAGGAGCTGGGCGAGACGATGAACCAGTACGTGGCTGTGTACCGCGACCAGGAGGGCCTTGAGAAGGCCCACGGGATCGTCAAGCGCCTCAAGGAGGAGGCCGAGAGCGCCTACATCGATGACAAAGGCACCGTCTTCAACCAGGATGTGCTCGGAGCGATCGAGCTCGGGTACATGATCGACTGCGCCGAGACCACGGTGGTCGCGGCAATCGAGCGCAAGGAGTCGCGCGGCGCCCAGTTCCGCACCGACTTCCCCGAGCGCAACGACGAGCAGTGGCTCAAGCACATCGACATCAGCCTGAACGGGGACGGCCCAGAGGTGTCCTATTCGCCGGTGACGATGACCCAGTGGGAGCCGGAGGAAAGGAAATACTGATGGCCGGCCACTCAAAGCCACGGTGTGTGACCCCGGACGACAACCGGGCGGCCCAAGCCCTTCCACCCCATTCGACCGACAAGGAGCGCGCCTGATGGCCGAAACGCACAAGCCACCGGAGCAGTTCACGCTGCGCATGCGTCGCTATGACCCGGAGTCAGGCGAGGCGCCCTATTGGGACGAGCATACGATCGAGCTGGAGCCCCACCGCTCGGTGCTCGAGGGCATATTGCAGGCCAAGGCGAAGTTCGACGGCTCGATCGGGATTCGCTGCTCCTGCCGCGCGGCGATCTGCGGGTCGTGCGGGGTGCGCATCAACGGCGAACCGGGCTTGGCCTGCCACACCCATCTCGACCACGCACGCGCGTCGAGCAAGGACGGCGTGATCGAGGTCGAGCCGATGGGCAACATGCCCGTGATCAAGGACATGATCGTGGACATGGACGCGGTCCACTGGAAGAAGGTCCAGCGCGTGACCCCGTGGCTGATCGCCAAGCAGCCGGTGCCCGAGCGCGAGTACATCGTGGACCGCGAGTCGATGGTGGACATCACGCAGTCGATGGCGTGCATCCAGTGCGGGGCGTGCGTGTCGGATTGCCTGGCGATGGAGGTCGATCCTGGCTTCATCGGGCCGGCAGCGCTTGCGAAGGCCTACCGCTTCGTGGGCGACCCGCGCGACGACGAGCAGCGCGAGCGCTTGATCGACCTGTCTGAAGACCCACAGGGCATCTTCGACTGCACGCACTGCTTCAAGTGCGTGGAGGCCTGCCCCAAGGACGTCAACCCGATGGGGCAGATCATGCGGCTGCGGCGCATCGCCGGAGCCGACCAGCACATCAACGACCAGAACAACGGTCACCGCCACGAGGAAACCGTTGTGACGCTGATCAAGGACTACGGGCTGTTGCACGAGGCGGAGATGATTCCTCGCTCCTACGGCGGGAACTCTTGGTTTGGCAAGTTCCATCCCGCCGCCGGCAAGGAGCTGTTGAGCTCGTTGCCGGTCGCGGTAAGAGGCGTGATGAAACGCAAGATGAGCATCAAGATCGCGATCTTCGGCCACAAGATTCCCAAGCAGGACCTGAACGCGGTCAAGAAGATCTACGCGAAGGTGGAGGGCAAGCCCGAGCGCTACGAGCTGAACCTGTACATCTCCGGCGAGGATGAAGACATCGAGACCCCGGTCGCCGTCGCCGCGGGCGAGGCCACGTCCGCACCGCAGGCAAGCGCATGACCGCTTACGGCCGCACGACCGCTGACGCCCTCACGACCCGAGCACGCGAAGGGAGCACGACATGAAGGTCGCCTACTGGCCCGGCTGCGTCAGCCGCGGCTTCACTCCCGAGTTGCACGGCTCGATGGCAAGGGTGGCGCCGCTGCTCGACATCGAGCTGGTGGAACTCGACCGCGCCAACTGCTGTGGGGCGGGCGTGATCGCCGAGCACAACCAGGAGCTGGCCGACACGCTCAACGCGCGCACGTTCGCGCTCGCCCAGCAGGTCGATGGAGCGGAGCTGATGATGAACATCTGCTCGACCTGTCAGGGCGCACAGGGCGAGTGCCAAGAGCGACTGGACGCTAACGCCGAGTACAGGGCACACGTGAACGAGACCCTGTCCGACGAGGGCCTTACCTATGAAAAGGATCCCGCCCGCCCCCTCACCAACAAGAATTTTCTCTGGTTGCTGGTCGAGGAGATCGGCCTCGACAAGCTGCGCGGGATGGTCAAGCGCCCGCTCACGAACCTCAAGGTGGGCCCCTTCTACGGGTGCTACATCGTGCGTCCGCGCAATCGCCTGGGCATCGACGCGGAGCACCCTCGCGACCACTACCTGGAGCAGCTGATCGACACGCTCGGGGGAACCGTGATCGAGTACGCGGGCATGCGCAAGTGCTGCGGCTTCCCGATCATCACGATGAACAAGGAGGCCTCGCTCAAACAGGCGGGCCGCCACCTCGGCGACGCGGTGGACGCCGACGCCGACTGCCTGGTGACGCCGTGCCCGCTGTGCCACCTGAACCTCGACATGCAGCAGCCGCTGGCCGAGCAGGCGGTGGGCCGCGAGCTGAAGATGCCCGTCCTGCACCTACCGCAGTTGGTCGGGCTCGCGCTGGGCCTTGAGCCCAAGGAGCTCGGTCTCTCCCGCCACGTGGTCCGGCCGACGTCGGTGATCGACTGGTCCACGTCGGTCGTCGGCGCCGCGGCCTGAGGCCGGTTCACACTATCCGTCGGAAGTACGGCGATAGGCTTCTCGATGGGCAGCCAGCCCGCTGTGGGGCTGTCCAAAGAATCGCACCGTAGTCGCAAGCCCGGCGGGGGGCGGTCCGGTAGATATTGGCTGGGCAGCCATCGCGGAGGCAAGGGTCGCGTGACTGTTCCAAGGAATATTCACGCGCGGGCCAAAGATCGTCAGATTGATACTCCCCACGAGAGCTGCGGAGGGAGACAAAAGTGCCCTAACCCCCTGGCTCAGGAGCCACTGCGCCTCAGCCTGACAGCGCTCGTGATCGTCCTCCACCAGTGCCTCAGGTGGGAATCCAGCTGCCTGCGCCCTCTCGAAAGTGCTGTAGTCGACTACACATCCCTCATCGACGTGCATCTGCCCGAGGGTGGTCCTGTAGTGAGCGGCGAGGTCATCGGTACGCAGATCCTCGTGGCGCAGCATCTCCGCGATCGGCGCTTGCGCATCCAGAGACATGTACTGAGTGCATTCTCCACCGGCGAGATTCCAGCGCCCCGATCTGCGGTTCGGGTTGACCCAAAGCGGCACGTCGTAGGACGTCGCTCGATATGCGATTCCCGACCATGGTGCGATGGAGGGTCGTGCCCTACCCGGCATACTGGCTTCGACCCGATCGTGCCGCGCCTATGAGCAGAGGTTCTGCCGACGGGTCATCTAGCAGTGTCATGGGCTTACGCCCACCGAGTTCTCGTCGCGGACGTTGAAACCACTCGACCATCCCCTGCTCATCCCAGTTGTGCCGTAGGATCGCCACTAGACGAGCGAACACGCGAAGTCTCCGACTTGGCGGTCTGTCCGATTGATGCCGCCACCGTGAAAGGGTTCTGCGATCTACCCCGACGAGATCGGCTATTACTCGATCGGGTACGTGCGGTAGCCAGCGCTCGACATCCTCGAGTACGAGACTGAGATTGCCAGTGATGCCGCCAACGTGCTCGTCCAGCGCGTCTCGAACGACATGCCGAATACGCTCCAGCCTAACGAGCAGTTGATCGCAGACGTCGAGATCTCCGGATGTCCCGCCACGATCGACGAGCTCGCGTATCTCCAGCAGGGTGTCAAGCAGCAACACGATCTGATCCTTGTCGAAGTCATCGGGCTCGAGATCTGCGCGCACGCTCGTCAGCCGCTCACTCAACTCGTGCCAGCGCGCATCCCAGTCATCGCCCACCTGTGGTGTGCGCTGAAGGTGCTCGACGGCTTCGACGAATCCGCGCTTGAGATCCTCGAGATTACGATCAGCTCGCTCCAGGCGCTTCTCAGCTGTCAACTGCCCGCCCACGTGTCTCCTTAATGTCGCTTGCATGGGACATGATAGAGACATCATGCACGCCCCACAGGACATGTCCGAGTCCTTGCGGGTGGGATCCTCCGTTAGGCTGCGCCGGTGCGCATCCTCACCGTCGTCGGCAACCGACCGCAGTTCATCAAGGCGGCGGCCGTGTCCGGGCCGCTGCGGGCCGAGCACGAGGAGATCCTGGTGCACACGGGGCAGCACTACGACGACTCGCTGTCGGCGGTGTTCTTCGCGGAGCTCGGGCTGTCGGCTCCCGAGCGCGCACTGGGGATCGGCGACGGGTCGAACACGTCGCAGACGACGCGCATGCTGGCGGCGCTCGAGCCGCTGCTCACCGAGACGGAACCCGACGCGGTGCTCGTGTACGGCGACACCAACTCGACGCTCGCCGGCGCGCTCGCAAGCGCCCAGCGGGGTGTGCCGGTGGTGCACGTGGAGGCGGGAATGCGCTCCTTTGACCGCTCGATGCCCGAGGAGCTCAATCGCGTGCTGTGCGACCACATGAGCGCGCTCCTGTTGTGCGCCTCTGAGACGGCTGCCGAGAACCTGCGCAACGAGTCCGCGCACGGCAAGATCGAGGTGGTTGGGGATGTGATGATCGATGTTGCGTTCAAGTGGCACTCGGCGGCTCCCGCCAACAGCGAGGTTCTTGCCGGCTTTGACATCGAGCCCGGCGCCTACCTGCTGCTCACCGCTCACCGGGCCGGCAATGTCGATGATCCCGAGCGCTTGCGGGCGCTCGTAGATGTCGTTGCCGCGTTGTCCGAGCGCGTGATCTTCCCGGTGCACCCGCGCACGCGCGCGCGGCTGCGCGAAACGGGTCTGCTGGAGCGACTGGAAGCGCTCGAGGGGGTGACCCTGTACGAGCCGCTTGGCTATGTGCGCTTCAGCGCGCTCGTGCAGAACGCGCGCGCGGTGCTCACCGATTCGGGTGGCGTCCAGAAGGAGGCATACCTTGCCGGGGTGCCGTGCGTCACGCTGAGGTCCAACACCGAGTGGGTGGAGACGGTTGACACGGGGTGGAACACGCTCGTGGACCTTGATGGCGAACGCGTCCTTACGGCACTTGAACGACCCATTCCCCAAAACCATCCCCAGCTGTACGGGGACGGCAAAGCCGCGGAGCGTTGCGTGACCGCGATTGGGAGACTTGGCTCGTGAGCCGGGTGGAGGACCCAGTCGAGAGGCTTTCCCGGGCGTGTGTGGACATGCCACCGCTCGCTAACGCGGGAGTGTGGTCGTGAGCGCCAACCGGCCCGTCCCCATCGGCGTCGTCGGTCTCGGCTATTGGGGCCCTAACCTGGCACGCAACTTCGCCGCGATCGACGGGTGCGAGCTCGCGTGGGTGTGCGACGGCTCCGAGCAGGTCCGCGCCAAGCTCGCGGGGGCCTTCCCGGGCGTGCGTGCTACCGGCGAGATCGAGGACCTGCTGGCCGACCCGGAGCTCGACGCGGTGGTGCTCGCCACGCCCGTCCCCACACACGCCGAGCTGGCGATACGGGTCGCCCGCGCCGGCAAGCACTGCTTTGTGGAGAAGCCGCTCGCGACCACCGTGGCGGACGCCCAGCGGGCGGTGGACGCCGCCGAGCGGGCGGGGCGCATCCTGATGGTGGGCCATCTGCTCGAGTACCACCCCGCCGTCACGCGCCTGAAGGAGCTCGTCGACGGAGGTGAGCTCGGCTCGCTCTATTACGTGTACGGCAATCGTGTCAACCTCGGCAAGCTGCGCTCCGAGGAGAACGCGCTGTGGAGCCTGGGCGCGCACGACGTGTCGGTCGTGCTGCACCTGATCGGCGAGGAGCCGATCGAGTGCTCCGCCCACGGCGAGTCCTACGTGCGCGAGGGCGTTCAGGACGTCGTGTTCTGCTACCTGCGCTTCCCCTCGGGCCAGGTTGCCCACCTGCACCTGTCCTGGCTCGATCCCCACAAGGAGCGGCGCATCACGGTCGTCGGGTCCAAGCGCATGGCCACCTTTGACGACATGCAGATCCAGGGCAAGCTGACCGTGTATGACAAGGGCTTCGACGAGGACGCTTCCTCCTGGGGCGAGTACATCACGCGCGCCGGTGAGTCCTTCTCCCCCCGTCTCGCCAACGCCGAGCCGCTGCGCCTGGAGTGCGAGCATTTCGTGCAATGCATCCGCGATGGGCTCACTCCACGCTCGGATGGCCACAACGGCTTGCGCGTCGTGCGCGTGCTGGAGGCGTTGCAGCGCTCTCTGGAAAGTTGAGAGAGCGCTGCAGAGCTAAGAATCTACGAGCGGGAGTGCTTTTTGGAGGGCTTGCAGGTGTGGTAAGTGCGGATCGTGCGCAGCACCTGCCCGCGCGTGGTCGTCACGCGCACCTCGAATGTGAACGTGCCTGCTGGGAAGCCGCGCATGTCCACCCCCGCCTTGACCACGTGTGCAGCTGTTTTGGCGGTGAAGCTATGCACGGTGTGACCGTTGACGAGCTCCGCGATCGTGGCGACCTTTAGCCCTCGTGGAATTCGGAAGTGAATCGGGAACGAGCGGCGGCTGAGACATCCGCTCGCCGGCAGCTTGACAAGCGATGTGCCCCTAACTTCTCCTTTTCCGTTCGCGGCTGGGCTCACCGTCTGGTCTTCGATGGCAGCCGCACTGCCTTCACAGTTGATCGCCGAGCATTCCGCCGCCGTGAGCACTTTGATCATGAACACGCCGTAATCGTCTGCGACGGGTTCGTCCACGAACCTGAAGGACGCCGGCTGACCGGCCCCGGTGACGCCATATGTGTAGGTGTGATCGACCGTCGGCGTACTGCGCTCGCCGCCCAGCGGAGCCACGTGCGAGAAGCCCTTCGCTCCGCTGACGCTCACTTGGAATCCACCGGGAGAGTGCTTGGTGCTCTGGAAGGGGATCTGCGACGGTTCGCAAGAGAAGTTGTAGAAGTCGACACCCGGCGGAACCGCGAACACCGTCTCGGCGTCCCATCCCGTCGGTCCGTTAACCGTTTCGGGCGAGGGGAACATCGGCAGTTCTTCGGAGGCACCGCACTGAGTACCTGGCGCTGACCATTGAGACGCAGCCCATATCGACATCGTGCCAGCGACGATGACATCGTAATGCGCCCCGGCTACAAGCGGCGTCGCGGTGGACACCGGCCCAGCCGCGGCCGCTGAACCCGGCACATGCGTATCGAGCTTCACCGTCTGTTCTGCTTGCGCGATTGACGCGCCACACAAGCAAATGGCGCACGAAGCGACGATTGCCTTCCCTAGCTGTCTCATCCCTCTCCTTGGTCCTCGGGTCGGCGGATCATACTGATTTGGCGCGCAAATCGCCAATATGCTCAGTCCATTCGCTCGCAAGGAGGTTACGAACAAAATTCCGCTCGGTGCGGAGGCCTCGCGCACAGTCGGGTAACTCGTGTCAGTGTGCGAGAAAGTAAGAGCTGAGACCCTGCTCGAAGTGCTGTTCAAATGCAGCCGAGGACAGCGCCGATCCACCCTCAAGCCAGGTGGACATAAGCGAGATCTCCAGATCACATTGCTCAACGAGCAGATCCCACATCGCTCCCGGTCCAGACCCGTACTTCTCGGCAGCGCCACGCTCGTGCTCGAACAGAACCAAGGGTTTGCTCCTTCGTATCAAATCGACAGCGCCTCGCACGACGGCCTCCTCGCCCCCCTCCACGTCGATCTTGATCAGGGCGATCGGGAGCTCCGCGGGCACGATCTCGTTGAGCGTGCGAAGTGGAACAGTTATCTCTGCCACCTCCTCCTCTCCCGGATAGTCGCGCTTGCGAATGCCGCTATACGCTGGATTGGTGCGCACGTACTGGAAGGTTGTCTCGCCGGCGTGGTCGCTCAGCGCACACGAGATGACGGTGACGTCCGGGTAGCGACTACTCAGACGCGCGGCGAACTCAGGGAGGGGCTCGACGGCGAAGTGATGTCCGCGTGGAGCGAACCGTCGGATTTCCTGCAGCATCGCGCCTCGATGCGCTCCTACATCTATGCAGTTGGAGTCGTCCTGTAGGGCTCGCTTCATCACACGCAGCGCGAGCCGGTCGTCCTTCTCGGACGGGTTCAGGCGCGTATAGGCCCATAGCGCGGCCGGCTCCAGCCCAGAGCCGGCGAGCAGATCCTTGATGCGTGATCCCAGCGCCATCCGATGCTGAGTGTACGCACCTGACAATACGTGAGCGTCCGAGCGATTTGCGTGGGCTTTCTGTCCGCCTTGCCAGCCCGTGCCTCAAGGCCAGGCGGCTGCACGACGAGCAGATAAGCGGAGCGACGGCCGGCAACGGACGCGAGCACCACAAGCGCGACCACGCTACCTCACACGTCGCTCGCCCTGATTGGCTCGCGCATCGCAATGGCTTCTATCGTCAGATCCCCACGTGCCCCCCTTCCGGCTCGCGTGCGCTTGTTCGCCAGCGCGGCATTGGCAGGCACGCTCGCGCTCATCGCCCTCGCAAGCTGGGCTCCGACCGCTTGGGCTAGCGTCACTGCCTCCAGCATCACTTCGCCGGCAGGGCCGCTCTACACGCTCAACGACACGACGCTCTCGAACAGCCCTGCCGCGTTCACGGTCCAGGGTACGTTCAGCGGTTCCTCCTCCGCCCACCTGGCGATCAACTGCTACTACGCGGACGGCAGCCACGAGACCGTCGCAGAAGATGTAGAAGGCGTCGAGGGCTCCTTCTCGGTGCCGGTCTCCTCCTCATCGCTCGAGGGAGGCGCACCCTGCGTGTTGCGTGCGGTGCCCGCGGAAGACTACGGTTCCTATCCGCCTGGCTCGGAAGGCCCCTACCAGGGACTCACCCTCGCCTCATCGGAACTGTATGTCTCGACGTTTGCCGGCATCCCCTTCGACTATGACCTGACGAGTGTGACCCCGGGCGGCGGGCACGCATTCTCCTCCGCTGGCGCCTGTGGTCTGGGAAGCTCGGGGCTCTACTTGTCGAGCACGCTCAGCGAAGTAGCGAGTCCCCTCGACTGCGATGGCGCTCTCTACGCCGAAGAGCCGCTCGAAGCGAAGCAGGGCACTCAGTCGGAGATCCGCATCGATGGCATCAACGCATACGGGCCGTATGCCGCCGAGCACCTGTTCGGTCAGGAGCCCGGAGTTCCCGGCCTGAGCGTGAGCACGGAATTCGATGCCTCCAGCGGGCAGGTGGCAGTTCACGAGACAGATCCCATAGTGGTCTGCTCGCCCGACCCGACGACGTTTCCTCCGACAGCCCAGTCGTGCTCGAGCTTCCTCTCGGCCGGCGTCTCGCTCAAGCGGACCTGGCAAACAGAGGACTCAGGGGCAACCGTATCGCTGGAAGACTCGTGGACCTCGAGCGACGATGCCACCCATTCGTTGGTGGCGCTGTACGACAATCACCTGCAGAGTGCGGGAGCGCAAGCCGCCGGCTTCATGTTCCCCGGCTCGTCGAGCTTTTCCGACTTCGCCGACGAAGCGAAGACCACGCTTCCCGAAGGGCCAGGGACCATCTACTACACCGGGGACAACGGCGGGAGCACCGATGACGGCGAAGATCATCCGTATGCGGCGATCGGCTACGACACGCCCCCCGACGGAGCGGTCACGTTCACGCGCAGCGACATGAGTGCAGGAGGTGAAGGGTCGAGCTTTGTGATGCCCTACGAACGCACGATCCCGGCGGGCGGCGCATTCACGCTGCACCTGAGCTTTGCTCAAGCGCCCTCGCTGAGCGAAGTACGGGACCTGGTCGGGGGACCTGCGGCCCCACCCTCCGAAGGGCCCCCAGTGTCCGAGCCGCCCGTATCCGAATCCCCTCCGCCTGTGTTCGACCCTCCAGTGTCTGAACCGCCCGCGTCCAACCCCCCGCCTGCCGACCCGCCAGTCGTCGGACCCCCGTCCTCCGAGACATCCCCGCCGTTCGAAGAAAACCCAGGCTCCGAAACCACGCTCGTGGAACTACGGTTGCTGTCCGAACTGCTACCCAATGTCAAACCGTCCGCGAGTCCCTCTCGCACCTCAGATTTGTCAGGCGCGACGTCCACCCTCGCGAACGGCGCGCGGCCAGTCGTAACGAAAGCTAAGCATCGTCGCACTCGCGGGCGGATCCCGAAACACGCACCGAATCGCTCCAAGCGCCTACAGTGCCGATATGTTTCGGCCCACCCGGCAGCCCATCCGCGTATTGCTGGTCAGCGACTCCTTCCCGCCGCTAATCGGGGGCGCGGGGCGAGACACAGAGCTCCTCGCCGGCGCGCTGGTTGCCCGAGGGCACCGAGTGTGCCTGGCCACAAGCGCGCAGCCGGGGGCGCCCGCACGTGAGACGAGCCGCCACGGCTTCGAGATCCACCGTCTGCCCGGTCTCGCCACGCGGCTGCACTGGCTCTCGGCTAGCCGCGACAGACGCATTCCCCCGCCTGTCCCCGATCCCGAGACCGCGCTACGCCTGCGTCGTCTCATAGGGAGGTTTCGTCCGAGCGTCGTGCACTCATACGGCTGGATGACCTACTCCTGTCGGCTGGCGATGGCAGGTACGCGCACCCCGCTCGTCATCTCGGCACGAGACTATGGCCTGATCTGCTCCATGCGCACGCTCCTGAGAGATGGTCAGATATGCCCGGGTCCCGCGCTGGGACGTTGCGTCACGTGCGCCACATCCGAATACGGCGCCGCGAAGGGCCTGCTCGCGGTCACGGGAGTCGCATCGATGAAGCTCTCGCTGGCCAAACGCTGCTCGGCGCTGCACAGCGTAAGTCACTACGTGGACGCACGGATGCAGAGGCACTTCATCCCGTCCTCCCATCCGGTCATCACCCCTATGTCACGACAGGTCATACCCGGCTTCGCCGGTGAGGATGAGGAGGAGATCGACCACGACACGCTGGCACGCCTGCCTACTGGGCCGTTCATCCTGTACGTGGGCTCGCTACGTCTCTGCAAGGGAGTCGACATCCTGATGGCGGCCCACGATCGTCTGCGCGACGCGCCACCCCTCGTCCTACTCGGTCCACGCGCCACCGACACGCCAACTCGCTTTCCGCCCAGCGTCCATGTATTGGCGGCGACCAACCACGCGACGGTGATGATGGCCTGGCGCAAGGCTCTGATCGCAGTGGCGCCTTCGCGTCTGCCCGAGCCATTCGGCAATGTCGTCCACGAGGCTATGAGCTGCGGCAAGGCGGTGATCGGCACGATGCCTGGGGGCCACGAGGACATGATCGACTCGGGGCGAACCGGCCTACTCGTGCCAGCTGGCGACGAGGCGGCGCTGGCGGAGGCGATGCGCTGGCTGCTAGAGCATCCGGCCGAGCGCGAGCGCATCGGCAGGGCTGCCCGCGAGGAGTCCTCGCGCTTCTCAGAGGACCACGTCGTTCCCGCCTTTGAAGCCCTCTATACAGCAGCGCTGGCACGGCGCACGTAGGCCAAACACAACACGCGCTCCCCGTCTGGCAGGCGACACGTTGAAGCTCAGCTGCCGAGCTTGGACGTATCGTAGATCGCAATGTTGCCGCTGTCGAAGAGCTGGTCTATCCCGGGCACGTGCTCAAACTTGGCAAGCGCCGCCGGCGACAGCGGTTTGTAATATGGGCCACCATCGGAACGCTCGAAGAACAGATGCGTGGACGGGCTCTGCTCCTCAAGCCGCCTGTCGACAACTAGTAGCGAGATGTGATCGAGGCCGATCAACCTGGCGTCTTTTGCCGTAAACGTCGGAGTCAGGAATATTTCGGGCACGAGCTGATCGTCGACATAGCAGCACACCGTGTTCTCGCGGCCGTAGGAGGACATCAGCAGGCGGTTGACGATGTCGCTGAGCAGCGCCTGGTGGTGGGCAAGATGGCCGTCGGCCCACCGTGCCGCGGCGATGCTCTCCGCGTCTTCGCCGGCCCGCGCGGTCACGGCCGGATAGTAGGGACCGGGCAAGCGTTCAGTACGCGCCGTGCCAACAAGCACCCCCCCGACGAACAGCAGCGCAATCGTGAGCGACACCGCGAGGGCCTTGACCGGGGCCGGCAGCGCGAACAGGTGTGCCACCCATCTCAGCACCCTGCGCACAAATCGCTTATCGGCCTCACGCGCAGAGCGTGAGCCAAACACCCCCGCCGCCACCACATAGCCCAATCCGAGGTACGCATATGCCGAAGCGCGGTCGGAGGTCTCGCTACCGTTGAGCGTAAGTCGGAACAGCAGGGTCGCGGGATAGACGACAGCGATGCACGCGAGCACCGACGGCAGTGGCGAGGAGAGCCGGCCCGAACGCCAAAGACGCCACACTCCCCATGTGAGCAAGACGAGCAGCAGCCCGACGGCCGCGAAGCCGAGCGCCTGTTCCAGAAGTGGCGAGGCCTGCTTGTTTTGCGCTTCAAAGAGCGTCTTTTCGGCGGCGTGGGTGCCGGTAGCGAAACCCACCGTCGAGGAGACCGCTTCGCTCAGCACAGGGCCGAGGTACTTGCTGATGGTGACCGGTGCAACCAGCGCCGTCCATGCGCTAACCACCACGAGCCCAGTCACCGCGAAGAGCGCGACCGTGCGACGGCGCACGCGCGAGGAGAGAGCCGTCCTGCGCCGCCACACTTGCTCGGCGAGGGCGAGCAGGACCAAAACGCCAACGGTGATGTAGGAGGCGAGATGATGACTGACGGTGAGCGCGACCAAGATGAGACCGAACAGAATCCAGGAGGCCCACTGCGAGCTTCGCTCTTCGAAGGCGCTCGCGCGCTGGATCAACAAGAGGCCGAACGGAAGTGCGAACGACTCGTAGGAGAAATGTGCGTCGAAGTACATGAAACTGGGGTTACACATGTACACGAGGACTCCCAACCCGGCGATCCGTGGCGAGCTGGTTGGCCGTTCGAAAATGAGAAAGAGGGTGAGCACCTCCATGATCCGCAGAGCGACGAGGATCAGCTTCCAGGAGAGGAAGATCGACAGACCGCTGATATGAGAGAAGGCACTCGTGGCAAGCTCGATCCCGGGGAAGTAGCTGTACTCCGTCTGAATCGGGTTGTAGGAGATCAGGTGGCTCGTGGAGAAAATGTCGTATGTCTCGCGGAGGTGGCCGAATTCGTCGTGATTGTTGAAGCTCAGTGGAGCGACGAACCACTCGACGGCCAGCAATGCCAGCCCAATCAGAACGATCAGCGCAAGGCGCTCGCCGCGCGAGACCGAGTGACCCGCGAGCCGTGCCGCGCAGGGGACGATCACCACAAGCAATCCACCCCAGTAGAGGGTCTCGCCCCATGGGCGGTTTTCGCGAGCCGCGCTCACGCCTAGCGCGATCGCGACAAGTGCAGCTCCTACCAGGACGCACAGCCCGACCAGGGGAGCGCTCTCTCTGAGATTTGAGAGCGCATCCTTCTCTCCAAAGCTACCGGCCGCTTCGAGTGCCTCACCTCTTCCCGTCGAAGCACCCGTCATCGCGCGGTTGCCACCGGAGTCCAGGAGACGACGCGATAGGGCACGGTGCTATTTCCAACAAACAGGCGTACATTGACCCGGCGTGCGAGTCGCCGCGGTGGACCCAGAGCGATGTTGCGAGTGTACGTTGCACCCGGAGCGAGTGTGACTTCCCTCCAGTCCACCAAGTGGCCTCCGATTTCGAGGGCAATGACGAACCGCTTCGTGGTGTGTTCGAAACTTGCCACACCAAGCTCAGCGCCTTGCTGGCGTGGCAGGAGCCACAACTGGGTGAAGGATGAGCGTTGCGCGAAGCGGATGGCGCCGTTGCGGGCGATGACGATGGCGACTACGCCGAGCGCCCCGGCGAGCAGGAGCGGCGCGGCGTGCAATGACACTCGCCATCTGAAGTCTCTCGACTCGCTGCCTGCGGAGGGCGCCGCTCGGCGGCTCAGCCATATCCGCACGCCGGCGCCTGCGGCGAGCGCGACCAGCATCACGCCGAGCACTCCATCCACTCGTGCGGCGGTGATGCCCTGTGGCGTCAGTTGGAGGATGAGACCCGCGATCACGCTCACTGCCACACTCGATCCGATCACCAACACCACGCGCTCGGCGTCACGCGGACCACCGCCTCGTGGGAAGAGCGCAAGCAGCAGGAGATAGCCCGGAGCTATCAACACGATCACAAGCGCGAGCAGCGTTCGCAGCAACGTCATCCGAACGGTGCTCAGTGCCTAGACGTCGCTGCGCAGCCGCTGAAGATCTCCGCTAGGCCGCCGGATGCCTATGCGACGGGTCGCCCCCGCCTCGAGCTCGCTCATCGCGAAACATAGTACAGCCGCTGCGTAGCAGACATGCAGGTCCTTGCTCGTCATAGCCTTGCATAGCGCACACCAGTGCCGATCTTGGCGCCTAGTCACCAGCCCAGACCCAGACTCGATCCAGCCGTCCCTGGGGCTATTCGCTGCCCAATAGAGGCGCAAGCGACCCGGAGAAGAAGCCCGATTTGACCACTCCGCGAAATGCGGTCAACGCGCTCGGCGACGAGTTCGCCCGCCAGTCGGTTTCCTTGTCGCGGTCAAACCAGATGAGCGCTCGCACGCGGGGCATCGTGACTGAGATCGTCTGGGGGATCGATTCGATCCATGCGGCCTTGTTTCCTCCTTGCTCGGCCGAAGCGGTCTCTGCGATCATCATGGGCCTGTCGGTAAGCCCTGCGAGTTCCGTATAGCTTTTGGCAAAGACGCTGGCAAACGATTGCCACGAGCCAAGCGAGCTGCCGTTGTTGTAACCGTCTAGACCCACATCATCGACCCAAGCGTTACCGGGATAATATTGCTGGAACGCCGCTGAGTTCGAGCCATGCACGTTTGGGGCCCACACCCATATCGCATTCGTCGCCCCTGCTAGCCGAAAGATCGATACGACATGGCGCCACATAGCGATGAAGCTCTGCGCCGTGTTGCCGTCCACGCCAGCACCCCACGATGACCATGCGCCATTCATCTCGGGCGCGAGTCGAATGAAGACGGGCTTCTTGTAGACCGCCGTCTCGCGCGCTGCCCTCCAGATGTACGTGTCGTAGCGGCCGGCGGCGATCTGGGCGAGCGCATACGCGGGCTGATGGATGCTCTGATCAGCACTCAGGAAGGGCTCCCATGTCACCATCGGCACTGCTCCCCTTTCCACGGTGGGTGTCGTGAAACGAGGGTTCAGCAATGCTGTGCTCCAGCCTTCATCCCAGTCCTGGTACCACATGGCGATCTTCGGCATGACGCCCGCGAGCTGCGCGAATTCATCGAGCGAGGCTCCCGTGCTCGTATTGATGGCTTCGGTGTTGACGCCAAGCGCGATCTGTGTTTCGGCCTGTGCTGCGGCTCTTTCAGTCACGCAAAGGGAGAGCGCGCAACAAGCTAGAGCCACTCCCAGCAGTCGCAAAGCGACCGCTCGTGCCAAAGCGAGACGGAGGGACTCGCCCGAGCGCGTCTGGTAGGTAGCCATCAGGGTGGTATTCGACTCTCTGCCCCTAGCGTCAGAGTGCGTCTTGGCCGCATCGACGGATATATGAGCAGTGGGTTGCATGGCGGCAGACGCACACAAGCTGCAGGCGCCGGCCAAGTCCCGCGGGCAGGCGCGGAGCGGTGGGGAGCCACTGACCGCGAAGCTCGGCCGTGGACGCACGCGTCAGCTAGAATCCGGGGATCGCCACCTCGTGTGCAGGTCTCCACGCGCAGCGTCGTTTGCATTCCTCCGATCATCCGCGACTTGATGACTAGCGCAACAAGCACACGGGCGAGGCGTATTGTCATGTGGCTGCCCGGCCTTGCCGAGCACGGTGGCATCGCGCGGCACAATCGCTCTCTGTGCAAGGCGGTTTGCGCATACGCCCGCGAGCACGGTGCATCGGTTGACGTCGTCTCGCTACGTGACGCCGACGGGTTCTTCGACCCCGAGTTCCTCATGCGCCCACTCGTCGGATGCGAGAAGAGGAGTCTTCGCTTCGGGCTCGCCGCCCTCAGCTCGCTCAGAGCGGGGTTCGACCTCCTGGTCGTTGGGGTGGTGGACTTCGGCCCGCTTGTCCCGCTCGCGCGCGTGCGCAGCCCGTCCGCCCCCATCCTGACGATCACACACGGCATAGAGGTCTGGAAGCCGCTGCCGATTCAGATGCGTGTCGCGCTCACTCAGGCCACTTCCGTCATGAGTGTCAGCGCCTACACCGCCGATGCCGTGGCTCGGCGCCACGGTGTGAAGCGCTCACGCATCACGGTAATCCCCCCACCCCTGGACCCCGGCTTCCTGTCGGCGGCGAAGGAGAGCTCCACTGAGCCACCGGCGGCCCCGGCCTCGCGGCTATTGTCCATCAGCAGGCTTAATTCGATCGACGCGCCAAAGGGTGTCGATCGCGTAATCGAAGCGCTCCCGATCGTACGCATGCGTATCCCGGACGTCGACTACACCGTCATCGGCACAGGTGATGACCGTATCCGGCTGGAAGGCCTGGCCAGCCGGCTCGACGTCGCTGATATGACGCACTTCGTGGGAGCGGTCACCGACGCCGAGCTGCACTCCTATCTGCGCGGGACAGAGCTGTTCGTCCTGCCCTCAGCCAAGGAGGGCTTTGGCATCGTCTTCCTGGAGGCTGCCGCGCACGGCAAGGCCGTCATCGGCGGCAACCACGGCGGCACCCCGGAGGTCGTGCTCGACGAAGAGACCGGCGTCCTTCTGGATGCGACCGACGTGCCGCGCTTGGCCGAGGCAATCTCCGAGCTTCTGCTAGATGAGCGCCGGCGAGACGAGCTAGGCCGCAGTGGCGAGCGCCGGGTCCGTGAAAGCTATAGCTACGAGCGGTTCGAGGAGCGTGTCGGCGTAGCGCTCGACGGCCTGCTTCGAAACGGCGGCGCCTCGCCAAGCCTGGCGGCCACGCGATGAGCGCCCGTTCCCTCAGAGGGGGAATTCCCGCAGCCTCGCACAGCATCCGCCGCAGGATGCCCGAATCGGCGAGGGCGATCGTTACCAACTCCGCCTCGATGGCTGGTACGACGTTCGTTACGGCCGCCCTGGGAGCCGCGTTCTGGTGGCTGGCAGCGCGAGAGTTTCCTCGTGAGGCCGTCGGCGTGGCCGGCGCGGCTGTCTCAGCGATGACCCTGATCGCGACCTTCGCGACCATGGGCCTGAACACGCTGCTGATGGGAGAGCTTCCCGGGCGAAAGGGAAGACCGGGCCCCTTCATAACGGCCGCGCTCGTAGCGACCGCTGCCGCGGGCATGGTGCTCGGTCTCCTGCTGGCCGTGGTCATCCCGCTGTTCGCGCACGAACTCGGACCACTCAGTGCGAATCTCGGCGCCGCCATCCTGTTTGCCGTGGGGGTCGCCCTCACCGCTGTCGGCCTCGTCTTCGACCAGGCCCTGATCGGTCTTCTTCAAGGCAACCTCCAGTTGTGGCGCAACACGCTGTTCTCAGGCTCGAAGCTGCTTGTGCTGATCGTTCTGGCACTCGTTCTCAAGGTTCGCTCGGGCATGGTGATATACGGGATCTGGGCGCTGGGAAACCTGATCTCGCTGTGCTGGATTGCAGTGCGGGAGATGCGCCTCCAGCGTGGGTGGCGCGGCTTTGCGCCTGACCTCAGCTCGCTCAAGGGTCTGCGCAATTCCGCTTTCGGCCATCAGGTCTTCAACCTCGCCTTGAAGACGCCCATGCTGGCTCTGCCGATCCTTGTGGTGTCGCTGCTCTCCGCAACCGCCAATGCGAGCTTCTACATCGCCTACATGATCGCTGGCTTCGTCTACATGATCCCGATTGCCTTCGCGACCGTGCTGTATGCGGTCGGCAGCGGTGACCCCCTCACCAGAGCGGGCAAGTTTCGGCTGTCGTTCAGCATCTCTGGGTCGACCTCGCTAGCCGCGAACGTGGTCATCTTCGTTGGGGCCAGCTTCATCTTGGGTATCTTCGGGCCGAGATACGCCCACGAAGCAGCCTGGTCACTGCGCGTGCTCGGCCTGGCCGCCTTCCCCTTGCTCGTCAAGAACCACTTCGTCGCCATCTGCCGCGTGACTGGGCGAATCCGCGCTACCGCGCCATACGTGTGGCTCGCAACCATGCTCGAGCTCGTGCTCGCCGCCACGGGTGCACAAATGGGAGGCATCACCGGACTGAGCATCGGCTGGGCGATTGCACTATCGCTGGAGGCACTTATCATGAGTCCGACCGTCTACCGGACGCTGTTTCCAGCCAAGACGGCAACTCTTGCACCCGATGGCCGCCCAATGCCCACATGAGGGCGCGCGCGGTTGACCTCGCAACCGAGCCGGGGCTCTAGGCAAATGGCCCCGATCTCAATCCCCGAGCGCTTTGCCGAGGAGGCCTCCGCCGGCTTCGATCACGCGCGGCGCGCGCTGCTTTCGCCGTTCGTGCGCATCCAGGAGCGCCCAGTGATTGTTCTTGGCAACCACAAGGCGGGAACGTCTGCCATCGCTGGGCTACTCGGTGCGCTGACAGGAGAGTCGGTTGCGCTCGAGCTGCGTAAGGAACTTAAGCGTGATCGCTATCGCGCCGTCCATGAGGGTCGCACGTCGTTCGCCACTCTCGTGGCGCGCAACAAGGTCGACTTCTCCCGCGCGATCATCAAGGAGAACCATTTCTCGACGATGCCCGAGCAGGTGATCGCATATTTCCCGAGCTCCCCGGTCATCATGATCACCCGTGAGCCGCGGGACAACATCCGCAGCCTGCTCAACCGTCTGCGCATCCCCGGCGACCGCGACCGTATTGCCGCTGACACTCGACAGTCGGTACCAGACGTCTGGAAGCTGACCCTCGACGGTCACTGGCTCGGCCTCACTTATGACACCTACATTGAGCAGCTCGCACTCCGCTGGAACCTGATCGTCGACCATTATCTCGCCAACCGGGAACGTTGGGTACTGCAACGGTATGAGGATTTCCAGGCTGACAAGCTTGGCCAGCTCACTGCGCTCGCGCAGGACGTGGGATTGGCGCCCACGCGCGACATCTCAGACGAGCTCGAGTATCCCTTTCAGCCGCGTGGCAACAGATCTGCGACTTGGGAGGCCTTCTATGGCGAGCAGAACCTCGCTACGATCGAGCGCATCTGCGGCTCACGCATGGCTCAGCTCGGATATCGGCTCGACCGAGCTCCGGGCACCACGGTCGAGCCACTGAGCCCTCCCACGACTTCCTCAGGCGTGGATGGACCACGTGAGCGGCGCTAGCCACGACCGTGGCCGTCGCCGCTCACGTGTAACGCTGGTGCTCAGGAGTAGATCTCGTCTGACCTCGCGGGCTTCGTGGGCGCTAAGCGCGCTTGTAAGCGCGCTGGTGGCTACGTCGTGCGGCAGCACCGATCCAAGCCCGAGCACGGATCCCATTGCCCCATCGCGGGCACGGACAATCGACGCCCTCGCCAAGACCAGGCCGACCGTCGCCCTCGGCGTGAATACGGTCGACGCCCCGTCGCCAGGGCCCGTGCAGGCCTTCGCACGTCTCGCGGGGCGTCGGCCCAAGGTCGTCATGTGGTACCAGAGTTGGAGCGAACCGCTGTTCTACGAGGACCAGGTGCGAGCGCTCGCGGCACAGGGGATGATCCCGATGATCAACTGGCACCCCATGGGCGCTGTGCCCGCGGAATACTCGTTGCGCGCGATCGCAAGCGGGCGATTCGACGCCTACATCCGCGCTTCGGCTCGCACCGCCGCGCGCTGGGGACACCCGATGTTCATTGACTTCGCGCAAGAGATGAACATCGGCGGCTACGCCTGGAGCGTGGGGATCAACGGCAACACGCCCGCCCTGTACGTGCGCGCGTGGCGACACGTCGTATCCATTTTCCGCGCACAGGGAGCCGGCAACGTGCGGTGGGTGTGGGCTCCTAACACCAACTGCGAGGGAACCTGCCCGTTTAGTGAATTCTACCCGGGTAATGCATGGGTGAACTGGGTGGGCCTCGACGGTTACAACTTCGCCAACGTCGATGAGACACCGTGGAAGGAGTTTGAACAGCTCTTTGCGCCTTCCTACCAGATCTTGACATCTTTGACAGACAAGCCGGTGATGATCGCGGAGACCTCCTCCACAGAGACCGGCGGCTCCAAGGCGCAATGGATCTTGAACATGAGAAGCTCGCTGTTGAGGAGCCTGCCACGGGTACGGCTGCTCGTGTGGTTCGATCGGATAAAGGAAACCAACTGGACGATCGACTCCTCGCCATCCTCGCTTGCGGCCTTCCGCGAGGTGATGAGCTCTCCACCCTTCGCCGGATGAGCCACCAGCCCGTGAGCCACCCCGGCCAGAGCGGATATTCTTCGTCGATGTGCCGGGCCCTCCCGTATCCCCCACCTCACATGCTCACTCCAGCGTGAGTGTGGCCCCCAGTCCAGGTTTCCTGCCGGTCCGCCTACTGGAGGTCGAGCTGGGAGAAGCGCTCCCTGAGCTCGCCGCGGGCGCTGCCCGCAATGGAGCTCTCTACGAGCGAGCACTCGTACTGGTGCGTCTGCACAGCTGTCCCCTGGGGCTGGTCGAGGTCGATCTCATGTCAGGAGGGACCCTGAGCTCCGAGCAGCTCGCCGACCGCCTGTGGACTGCGCTGGCGCCGCGGATTCAAGCCCACCTGCGCGACGACGGCCTCGAGGCGGTCACGGGCCTGAACAGCTCGGGCCTGCCGGCCGTGGCGCCCAGATGCGAGCTCGAGCGGGAGGCCTTCCTGGAGGATGCGCCGTTTGTCAGCGTGATCGTGCCTACACGCGAGCGTCCGGACCGTCTGCGAACCGCGCTCAACTCGATCCTTGCCTGTGACTACCCGCGCGAGCGCCGTGAGATCGTGGTGGTCGACAATGCGCCGACGAGTGACGGGACGGCGCGCCTGGTGCGCGAGGAGTTCTCAGGGGAGGACCAACGCGTGAGGTATCTGCGTGAGGACTCTCCCGGCAGCGCCAGCGCACGCAACCACGGGCTGGGTGAGATCGAGGGTGAGCTCGTGGCCTTCACAGATGACGACGTGCGCGTCGATCGGCACTGGCTGTGCGAGCTTGCCCGCGGCTTCACAATCGAACCGGAGGCGGTGTGCGTATCGGGCCTACTCGTACCGTGGGAGCTTGAGGCCGCGCCGCAGCTGTGGTTCGAGGAATACGGAGGGTTCTCGCACGGCTTTGACAGATGCGTGTACGACCTCGACGAGCACCGACCCGCCGACGATCCGTTGTACCCCTATGCGGCCGGTCGCTTCGGGAGCGCGAACAACCTTGCCTTTCGCAGGTCCACCCTGCTTGCTCTCGGTGGCTTTGATCCAGCGCTTGGCAACGGGACGCCGGCTTTGGGAGGCGTCGACTTCGAGATGCTCTTGCGCACGATCCTACGCGGGCATCGCATCCTCTACCAGCCCACCGCAATCGTCCATCACCTTCACCGCTTGGACTATCAGAGCCTGCGCAATCAGATCTACGCTTATGGTGCGGGCACGAGTGCGGTGATGCTCAAGACGCTCGGCACCGAGCCGCGCCTGATCCCCGACTTCGTCTTCAGGCGCCTACCGCGGGGCCTGTGGTTCGCGCTGAGCCCCCGCTCGTCCAAGAACCACAACAAGCGCCAGGACTACCCCAGCGAGCTCACCCGGCTGGAGCTGCGCGGGATGCTGGCGGGTCCACTGCTGTATGCGCGCAGCCGCCGCAAGTACGGCCGTCACGTGGTTCCACGCTAGAGCCTCAGCGAGAGACGATCTCCGCGAACAGGGCGTTGTAGCGAACAAGCGTCCGCTCCCATGAATGCACATCTTCGAAGCGCTCTCCACGCAGCTCCCACGCGCGTCCGAGCGCCACCCGGATCTGGTCTGGTCGGCGAGGCTCGACGCTCAAGCGTCCGGTGTAGCCCTCGGCTGCCTCCACGAGCCCGCCAACGCCTGTGACGACCACTGCGATTCCACAGGCCATGGCCAAATGCAGCGGCCCGCTGGCTGAGGATCGGTGATAGGGCAGCACGGCGACGTCGGCGGCGGCGAAGTACCCCTGCACCTCCTCGTCGGCGACGTACCGGTTCACGAAATCGATCCGATCGCGATAGCGACTGGCGGCGATCATCTTCGCGGGAGCCGTCCAGTCCTCCCAGGTCTCACCCACAACCGTCAGGTGAAACTTGGCGGCCTCCTGCTCGTCCATCGAGTCGAGCGCGGCGACGATGTCCTCGACGCCCTTGAACGGGCGGATCACGCCAAAATAGAGCAACCTGCAGATACCGTCATCGGCTCGCGCCGTGCTGTTCTCGCCCACATACTGGTTGTAGGGCCCGTGGGGAACGATCGCCACCGGCTTGCCTTCTAGCCCATAATGCTCCTCGAGCGTGTCCCGATCGAACTGGTTGTGCACGATGAAGCCATGGGTCATCTTGACCAGTAGGGGAACGAACCTGCTGACGTACCAACGGACGGCGGGTATGTTCATCTCGCCGGTGTCGAGCACCTCGTGGAACTCCATGACCACGCGTGCCCCCCGCGCACGTGCGAACCACGCGAGCAGCAAATAGCTGTGCAGCACAGTGCCGCTCCACCATTGCAGGACCAGAATCTCCGGGCGACGGCGCGAGAGGAACCGCAGCGCTTGGAGCATCGAGCGTCCCCAATACCAGTCGATGCCGTCGAAGACCTCCGTCGCGGGCGGGTAGGTGAACGTGGCGAGCGGCTTGCCCACACGGGTGCGACCCGGGTACAGACGAGCCGGCAGCAGGCGGCGGATCAGGATCGCACTCACCCGGTGCTCCTCGGCGAGTGCGTGCACAAGACGGTTGGTGTAGTAGCTGATGCCGCTCAAGAAGCGGCTTCCCGAGCCGACGACGCAGATCCTCATCTGTGCAGCTTGGCGATTGGACGTTCCCTGTGTCCGATCCTCGAAGGCGCCGGCGCTCTCAGCGGCGCCACGTAACTCAGACGAGCTCATGCCAGTCGAGCGTATATCCCTCGCCCTGGGCGGCAAGCTGGAGGGCCTGGGCGCCGAACATGCTCACCCAGGCGTTGAGGTGAGTCTCTGAGGAGCCCGGCTGATAGGGCAGAGCGGCTCCCCCATCGAGCTTGTGCGCAACGGCGCACAAGCGCTCGACTGCGCGAGCGAGCCCTGGCACATCAGCGCCCAGCAGCAGGGCGGCCCGGATCGCCTGCGAGGTGACGTCGAGCTGCTCGACGCCCGACTCTGCGCTTTCGCCGAGGTTCACCAGCCGTGGCATCCCGCCCGCTGGCAGCTGGTGAGCCCAAGCCCACTCGGTCGCGCGGCGGGCGCTGTCGAGCGCCGATCGATCTTGGCGGGCGGTACCCCACATCCACATCGCCTCAACCGTGTAGAAGTGGGGATGGAGCATCACGAGATCCTCGCGCGGCTGGGTCAGGTAGTAGCCGTCGGGGCGCTGGAAGCCGGCGGCGTGATCCACGAGCCGCTGCCCCGCCTCCCACTGCTCGGCGAGGAGCAGCGATTGCACGCACTTGGACAGGTGGGGGTGGCTGGCATTCGACCACGTGATCTCCCGGCCGCCCGGCGGGCCGCTCGGATCGATCGCCGGTGGCAGCTCCGTCTCCAGGAACAACGATGCGAGGTGCAGGGCGACGCTCTCGCCCTGCTCTTGAAGACGCGGCTCCCCGACACATCGCCCGAAGGAGATGAGTCCGGCGGCGATCATCCCCAGGTCGAAGGTGTAGATCGCTCCGCCATCCCAGTCGGCATGAGCGGAGATGGCATTCGCCTGCAGGCGCTCCAGCAGCCAGTTCGCCGCGCGCATCCCCGCCTTGCGCCCGCCGCTTGAGAGATCGGGCTGAGCCGCCAGCCAGGTGAGCGCGTAGCCGGTGATCTCCGGATACTCGAAGGCGAGCGTCCCGTCCCCCTCGCGCCACGCACAGAAGGCTCCGTCGGAGGACTGCACGCCTCCACCCGCCAGCCAGGCGGCCAGACTACGTGCCAGCTCTCCGGCTCGCTCGCGCGTTGCCGGCTCTAGTGAGATCGTCGCACCCTCACTGGGACTACGGGACCCTCGTGTAGCGCTCGTCGAACGCCACCCTACTGCGGCCCCCTGCCAGCCTGCGATCGCTGGAGCGCCTTCTCGGAGGGGAGCAATCGTTGTGGTTGACCAACGTGTCGAGCGGATCGCGGGGGCTGACGTGCTCGTAGATGCGGTCGCTGTGGCGCCGGGCCTCGTGCTGGCCCATCAGGGCATCGATGATTCGCTCGCCTGCCATACCGTCTCCATATGGACAGCCGGCGGTGACCATGGCCTGGTACTCGAGCGGATCGTGCAGCAGCTTGCGACTGGCCGATAGAAGCTCCTCGCGGTTGGTACCGACGAGCTTTGCGATCCCAGCCTCAACGCCCTCCGGGCGCTCGGTGTTCTCGCGCAGGATGAGTGCGGGCTTGCCCAGTCCCGCAGCCTCCTCCTGCAGGCCCCCAGAGTCGGTGATCACGAAGTGCGCCCTCTTCAGCAGCCACACGAACTCGGGATACCCAAGTGGCTCGAGCAGCGAAACGTTGTCCAGGTCGGCTAGCAGCTCGTATGCGTGCTTGCGCGCCTCGGGGTTGAGGTGAACGGGGTAGGCCAGGTGAAGCTCGGGGTGCGCTTCCGCAAGCTGGCGCAAGGTCCTGGCTATATGCAGCATGCCCTCGCCGAAGTTCTCCCTACGGTGGGCTGTCACGATCACGAGCTTCTCAACGTCCTCGAGCCGCTCGAGGGCGCTGTCCGTCGGAGCGAAGGGCATCGCGGCGACGTGGTGCAGCGAATCGATGACCGTGTTGCCTGTGACCGCGATGCGATTCGCCGGCACACCCTCGCGCTTGAGATTGGTGGCTCCAAGCTCGGTGGCCGATATGTGCAGGTCGGCGACCACGCTTGTCATCCGTCGATTGATCTCCTCGGGGAACGGCGAGTACTTATCGAAGGTGCGCATGCCCGCCTCGACGTGCGCCACGCGGATCATGTGGAAGAAGGCCGCCATGCTGGCTGCCATCACCGTGATGGTGTCCCCCTGCACGACCACCCAGTCCGGTCGCTCCTGCTTGAGGATCGGCTCAAGGCCTGTCAACACGGCGGAGGTGACGCCGGTAAGCGTCTGGCCGCTCTTCATCAGGTCAAGGTCGAAGTCGGCCTCGATCCCGAAGAGCTCGAGCATCGGGTCGAGTAGCTCGCGGTGCTGGTGGGTGACGCACACCTTCGCCTCGAAGGTCTCGGGAAAGCGCCTCAGCTGGCGTATCACCGGCGCCAGCTTGATCGCCTCCGGGCGAGTACCGATAACGGTGAGAACCTTGATCATGAGCTCACCACCTCGCCGTTGGGCGACGGCTGCGTTACGGCAGTGTGGTTGGCCAACCCAGCGTCGTCCGCCGGCTTCCACTTGCCATCGAGTGGCGCCGCGAAGAATCGCTCGCGGACGATGGCGAGGAGCACGCGCCAACCGTCGGGGAAAGTATCGAGCTTGCCGACGCCGTGGATGCGCTCGGTCTCAAAGCTCGGAACCTCGAAGGTGCGTAGCTGCGCCCTGACCGCGCGCAGATTCATGACCGTCTCGATCTCAAAGCCGTCGGCGTCGAGCAGAAGCGGCGCGACGCGCGACCAGTAAGCGTTGTAGCCGTAGCACAGGTCGGTGAACTTGGTTCCCCGAAACAGCAACCTCACGAGCGCGACTAGCGCCCAATTGCCCCACTTGCGCAGCGCGGGCATGTCCGACGTGCCGCCCCCCTCGATAAAGCGAGAGCCCTTCGCATAGTCGGCACCGGCAAGGAGCGCTCCCACGAATGCATGGATCTCGGCTGGATCCTCAGAGCCGTCGGCATCCACCTGCACCAGCATGTCGCCGCTAGCGGCCTCCGCACCGGTGCGCAGTGCGTTGCCCTTGCCCGGCTTGCGATGGTTGGCGACCACGACGATGCTTGGCATCAGCTCACGTGCGACGGACACGGTGTCGTCCGTGCAGTGGTCGTCGATCAGCACCACCTCGTGTACCCATGGTGGGATTCGAGGTAGGACGAACTTCAGGTTCTCCGCCTCGTTGAGCGCCGGGATCAGGACGCTCAAGCGGTGACCGTCAAGCATGTCAATATTGCCGGGCGCCGCATCCGTGCGTTGCTGCGGATTGTCAAGCAACCTGCTTTTCCCCCATCCGTGGCTTGGAACCAAACGCAAATTTGTGGACACGCCGGGACTGCCTGCAACCCCTCAGGATTGGTATGACCGGTGCCCTCAGACGCTTCGCCGCAAAGTAGCAGCCTACCGTGGTGTTCGCAAGCATCAATGACGATTTAATGTTGTTTTATTTCTCAGGTATTAAGTGAACAATGTGAACATCTAGTCTCTATTAGTCCAACAGATGGAAAATAGGTCGCTAACTAGTCCAATAAATGAACATAAAGGCGCTCGATAGTCCAACAGATGGTCATTTATTCACCCATTAGTCCATTAGTTGGGGGACCGGCCATTGATTAGTTCAATAGGTGGACGTTCAGGCACCCCGCGATCCAACGGTAAGCTCCAGAGCGTGGGGCAGCGGGACGATCACAGTGGCAGGTCACGCGTAGCCCGTTCGTCAGCGAGTTCGGGGGGACGAGACGGGCAGCGCGTGGCGAAGAGCTTCGATTCACTACTGCCCCTCTATCGCGACCTTGCCACCGTGGTCCGGCGCGCCGGCCGCATCTATCCGGCGGCGCTGGAGAGCCATGGCGGCTCACCCGTGGGCCTCACCGAACGCGCAGAGGACCCGCTCTGGGTCGATACGACGCTGCAGGCAGGCGGCCAGGAGCATCTCCGCGAGGTGGCCCGTCGCTCACCGCGCATGCATGACGGGCCAGTGCTCGCGTGCGTGGCGACAGATGGCTTTCCGCTCATCTGCGCGGGGGGCGGGTATTTCGATGCGATCGCCACGTCTGACAGCCTGCGCGCCGAGTACCTCGACTGCGTGGCTCGCGACTCGGAACTCCACATAGATCTAGACGCTCTCCCCCTGCGCCGACTCGCGCACGAAGCATGCGCAGGAGACGCGCTGCACTCTGGTCGCGGGCGCGTAGCCGCGGTCGGAGTCTCCGTCGTGGTTACGTTGCCGGTGGCCTCTGGGCGCGCGCTCCTGCTGGGTTTGCGCAGCCACGGGGTGGCCACGGACCCCGACATGTGGCACGTCGCTCCCTCGGGCACGCTTGAGCCCGAGGGAGCCGATCCTGTGATCGACGTAGTCGAGCGCGAGCTCTCCGAGGAGCTCGGGGTGCGCGTCGGGACGAGCGAGGCGCTGAGTGCACGACTGAAGCCTCTTGGGATCGGCTTCGACCTGCTGCGTCTGCGACCAGAGATCTGCCTCTTGCTCGACCTCAGCGAGCAAGAGCTGCCTCCGCAGGGGCTCTTTCTTGCCCCAGGCGAGTTCCAAAACCAATGCTTGGTGGAGCTCTCAGACTCGAGCATGAGCGAATTCTGGGCATCCCACCCCCCGGAGATACTCACTCCCGCAGCGGCGGCGGCAATCGCCCTGCTGGAAGCCGCTGAGACGCGCGCGTGAAGGTTAGACACAAGCGTCGTAACTTCTGGCGCGTGCTCCCGCGGTGGGTAGCGCCTGTCGCATCGGGCGTCGTGCTCGGGGCGAACCGTGCCATGTCATCGAGCACACCCCTAATCAAGCGCGCGATCCTTGACGAGTCGGCCCATGTGGCGACAACGGCGCTCGCCCTGGAGGCAAGCCGCCCACATGATCGGCGCTTCCTGGCCAGTGCCTTCCTCGCGGCAGTCATGATCGACGTCGATCACGTGCCCGACGCGATCTTCGGCTGGGATGCCCTCAACGCCGGAAGCCCGCGCCCCTATACCCACTCGCTTGTCACGATCGCGGCCGTCATGGCGCTGGGCGCGCTGGCCTCACCGCCCCGCCGCCACTGGTTCGATGGTCTCGCCTTTGGCCTGGCGACGCACTTCCTCCGCGATGCCACCGACGGAACCGGCGGCCTGCCCCTCCTCTGGCCCGTAAGCAGGAATGGATTCCGGCTGCCCGCCTGGCTGCAAGCCCCGCTGGTACTCGGGGCTTTGTGCTGGACCCGAGCGCGCAGGACGGCGCGGTGAATGAGCTCTGAGCATCGCGCATCAAAGATCGTGAGGGAGCGATGACGATCGCGGCGTTCGTGATCGATTGCGATGGCACGCTTGTGGCGACCGATCAGCTGTGGACGCTCGCCGAGCAGGCCACCACGGAGCGCTGGGGCGGAACCTGGAGCGAGGCGCTTGGAGCCACGCTCACCGGTTGCGCACTGCTGACCTCCGCGCGTCTGATCGCGACGGAGGTGGGAAGGCCACTTGCCTATCAGTCGATAGCCGAGCACCTGCTAAGCGCGTTTCGCGAGAGACTCGATACGGAGCCGGTGCAAGCGAAAGAGGGAGCACCTGAGCTGCTGGCGGCGCTTGCCGCCCGCAAGATCCCGGTAGCGGTCGCCTCCAACGGGAGACGTGTCGACGTCGAGAGCGCTCTACGCGGCGGGGGCCTTTTGGGGACGGTCGCCGCGATCCGCTGCCCGGGAGGCTCGCTGCGCCCGAAGCCCGAGCCGGACCTCTACCTGGCGGCCTGCCAGGATCTCAATGCCGACCCTGCGCGATCGGTCGCGATCGAGGATGCGCAGCCCGGCGTGCTGGCGGCACGTGGCGCGGGACTGCTGACCCTTGCACTGACAACCCCAGACGGGCCGCCGCTGCAAGCCGACAACAAGATCGGGGGCCTGTGGCCGCTCGACCTCGACACCCTGGAGTCGATGCTGGCACGTTCCACGGAATGAGATTTTGTCTGCAATGACTCGAATACCCTGGAGCCTGTCATGCTCCAGATGGAGCAACCGAACATCCAGCGGGAGTTATTCTTCATTCAATCACTTGCCAATCCCTGAACGGGATTTCCGAGAATCTACGTATATTCAGTTCGTACATGTACGATTCACGTGCGGAGAGTTCGGAGATCCGCTGTGTGCCAGCGTCAAGAGCAGGGAGGCCTAACACGATGCCCGCATCCGAAGTAAGCAAGTGCGAGTCCGACCGATCGATATCGATGGGAGCGTCGTCGTCAGAGTGACCCTGCACACCGAGACCGAAGAGCCCCACGCTGCCGCTCCTCACGAGGCGGAGAGACACAGTCCCAACGTTCGCTGGCAACGCTCAGCCCTTACCCGAAGACAGCGCTGGCAGTCGCTGGGACATCCGGGTGCGACGATCTGGTTCACCGGTTTGCCGGCCGCCGGCAAGTCGACTATCGCTAGCGCGCTCGAGAAGCAACTGGTCAGCGCGGGGCGACCAGCCTTCCTGCTCGATGGGGACAACCTGCGTCATGGGCTCAACGGAGACCTCGGCTTCGACGAGGCCGCGCGAGGAGAGAACGTGCGCCGCACCGCGCACGTCGCGAGGTTGCTCGCGGAGTCGGGAACCCTGGCCATCGTCAGTCTCGTCAGCCCCTATGCCAAGGATCGAGAAGCAGCCGCCACGCTGCACGAGGCAATCGACCTGCCTTTCCTTGAGGTCTTTGTGGAGGCTTCGCTGAAGCTATGCGAGCAGCGCGACCCAAAGGGTCTCTATGCGCGCGCGCGTGCAGGCAAGATCGCCGGCCTGACAGGAGTGGACGCACCGTATGAGATCCCCTCGCACCCCGATGTCGTATTGCACTCCGGCAAGGAGACGGTCGCGGTCGCCGTCGAGCGTGTTAGCCAAGCGCTGTCCGAGCGCTTGAAGCACCGTCCGACCGTTTGAAGCGCTGTCCGAGCGTTTGAAGCGCTGTCCGAGCGTTTGAAGCACCATCCGACCGTTTGAAGCGCTGCGCTCACGAGCCCTCGCCGCGCAACCGAGGCAACGATCGTTTGGCTGGCTCACGTTATGCGGCAACCGCTAGACCGCGCCCATGCGGCGGCGCTCGACGCCCCGGTATGACCGGCGGCCATGATCGCGCCTGTCCAAGCGGAAAACGGGACCTGTTCGGCCACCGATCCAGCGCAGCACGTACGCGTCGCGGGTAGCGCTGAAGCGGAGCACCGGTTTGAGCGCTACGAGCCAGCGTCCTGGGAGATAGTGGCGTGGGCGTGGCTGTATGCGCATTGGCTCCTCTCCTACCTTCCGCGACCCTCTACTTCTCAATACGTTCGAGCGCGCAATATTCCTACACGCCTCGTCATATTCTTAGCTTCCGCGTTGGCCAATGCGCCGATTGCGGCGCATTGGCCGCCTCGATGTGCGCGTCTGGTTGTCCTGATCAATCGAGTGTCGGCGTCTTGACACAGCAGCCGTCGATCTTCCCAGTACCCGTGCCGCTGTAGTAACCATTGGGCTGCACCTGCACGCGGTAGTGAGCACGCGTGCCGGAGCGGTAGCGAATCGTGCATGACCACGGGTTGCGCAACGGTCCGGCCCCCCCGGACCGACAGCTCGCCCGCGCGACCGGCGTGCGCCTGGCGGCCGCCACCGGCTCGGGAGCCTGCGCTACGACGGCCTCCACGCGCGCCGCACTCAGCACGGTCGCGCTCCTGACCGCGAGTGAGCGTGACTGTTCGAGGCGGAACAGGTCCTCGCCTCCGCGATTGCGCAGGACGACGGCTGTCGCGGCGATCCCCACGAGGATCGCCATCGACACGACAGCCGCCGTCCGCTTGCGCATCAGACCGAGCTAGTGACCGTGACCGCGGCTGTCTTTGCCGTTGCCACCCTGATCGCCTTTGTCGCTGCCCTGGCCACCTTTGCTGCCTTGGTCGCCTTTGCTGCCTTGGCCGCCTTTGTTGCCCTGGCCGCCTTTGTCGCCGCCGCCCTGGCCGCCTTTGAAGCCACTTCCTTGGCCACCCTGACTGCCGCCTTTGTCGCCGCTGCCTTGGCCACCACCTTGGCCGCCTTTGCCGCCGCTGTTACCTTTGCCGCCGCTGTTACCTTGGCCGCCTTTGTTGCCCTGGCCGCCTTTATCGCCGCCCTGGCCGCCGCCGCCGCCCTGACCGCCTTTGCCGACGAAATGGCAACTGCCTTCTTCGAACACAAAGCCCTTCGGGCAACGGGGAACCGGAATCGGGATGCAATTACGGCCCTTGAGTTCATACCCGGAGGGGCATGTGGGAGGAGGAATGGGGATGCATTTATCACCGCTCACTTCATAGCCTCGGGGGCAATGTGGCGGTGGAATCGGAACGCAGCGGCGACCTTGCAGCACGTAGCCGGTCGGGCATTCGGGGCGGTACTGATGGAAGCTGGCACTGCCGCCTCCGTCTTTGCCATTGCCGCCGCCGGCCAGTGCCATCGTGCCACCCGTGCCAAGCACGAGGAACCCGACGGTGAGGAGTGTCGTGAGGCGTGGCTTCATAGAGGATCCCTTACGTCGTGAGGTGGACTTGCGGGCCCCGCTCATCGCCCGCAGCTTCACTCGATCGAGTGCAAGCGGGTCGAGCGTGGGGCGCCCGTCGCGGAGCACGTCAGCGACATGCCGCAGGTCATCGGAGAGGTGTTCGTCTTCAGGTGAGTGGCTCATGGGGCCTGATACGAACGAGCGTCCGGATTCCTGGCTGAAGTTTGCTCGTCTGGACGAAAGGACGATAGGAGGGCTGGTGCGAGGAATACGCGACGACGGATTCGAGCGGCTCTACGCAGAGCACGCCCAGGGCCTGTTCGCTTTCCTGCGGTATCGAACGGGCGACACGGTCCTGGCCGAGGAACTGCTTGCGGACACCTGCGAGCGGGCACTGCGCGCGCGCCGTCGCTTTGACCCACGTAAGGCAAGCGCCAAGACGTGGCTCTACGCGATCGCGCTCAACTGCCTCACCGACCATGCCCGCAAGCGCGCGGGCGAGGGCCGGGCGCTCGAACGTGTCGCCGCGGGCCCGAGTTCGGATTTCAGCAGTGAGCTGGAGGAGATCGACGAGCTCGCAAACCGAGAGCTCGAGGATGTCGCCGACCGCGATCAGCTCGAGCGCAGCCTCGCCGCCCTCAGCGGCGCCGAGCGCGAGGCCATATCGCTGCGCTTCGGCGCCGACCTCACCGTCCCGGAGATCGCAAAGCTGACAGGCGAGCCGCTGACCACGATCGAGAGCCGCGTCTACCGCGCGCTCGACAAGCTACGCGAAGCGATGGCCTGAGCGCCTGTACGGGAAGTCTGCCGTACACGCCCTTGCCGTACACGCCCGGAGTCTTGCCACGGGCCAGATCGCGTTTGAGAGATCGCTGCTCGCAAGAGCGGAGCCTCAGGACGGGACGATTGAGAGGTCGTTGCTCTTCAGGGCGGCCGCGCGCACCACCACCGCGTGTCTCACCCATTCTGTCGGGCTCGCGCCGTGCAGCTCCTTTGCCGCCTCGCGGGTCAACGGCTCCAGTGGGTCCATGCGCAGCGCTCGCGCCACATTCGCGCGTGGATCAACGCCCGCCGAAGCCTGCGCGATCGCAAGCGCATAGTAAGGCTCCCAGCTTCCCGGATCGTGGCTACGTGCCTCGCCCATCGCAGTGATGGCAAGCCTCGGCATGTCGCGCTGTAGATCACAAAATCCGACGATCTCATACGGTTCGGGGCGCACGTCCAGCCAGCCGATCGAGGACAGCGCATCGGGACTGGCCGCGGCGCAGTCAGACGCATACAGCGCATGCTCGGCCTGGCCCAGCCGCGTTTGCGAGCCGATGATCGAGACCGGCAGCGCGATCGTCGCCAGGCACAACAGGGCGAGCACAAGGCGGACGTTGTGCGTGGGCACCCAACCGGCTCCCCGGCGCCCACGCGCGCTCAACGCAAGGCCGACAGCAGCAAAGAAGCCAACCGTCACCACCGGCATCTCCCAGTCCCAGTCCACGCCGGCATGCAGTGCCCACACCACCGTTGTCGCAAGCAGCGCCCCGTAGAGCGAGCGCTTGCCTGCCCGTGCGCGCGTCGCCAGGCCTACAATCGCCGCACCTACGAGCACCAGCAACAACAGCAGACCGGGTACCCCGAGCTCCGCCATCGCCTGTAGGTAGAGACTGTGAGCGTTGATCGTGTAGCCGAAATGCGGGCGGTTGCGGTCCCACAGCGTCTGATACATCCCGGCGCCGGTGCCGTGCACCGGAGAGGCGCCGAATCCGTGCAGAGCGACCCGCCATAGCGGCGTACGTCCATCGTTGGATGGGTCGGTCAGTCGCTGGCGCAGATCGCCGTTAGCGGCGCTTGTACCGGCACCGCCGATGAAGCCATTCCAGTCATGGGCAATCGCGTGCGGGGCCCCGAGCGCCACGAGCGCCACCAGCGCGAGCAGGGCAGCGCCCGCGAGCGCGCTGCGCTTGACCCGCTTAGCCATTCGCGACCTGCCTACCCCGCGAGCGAGCCTGGGGTCCAGCCCGTACGCGAGCAGCAGGCGAGCCGCCACGCACACGAGCACGCAGATGCCCGCCACCAGTGCCACGTGATGGCCTTGCGCCACCGCCGCCGGCGTCGTCGGGTCGAGCGTGTCGAGCAGATTGGCGTGATACGCCACGAGGATCAGCACCGCCGTCGCGGGAATGGCGGCAATCGTCCCGCTCAGCAGCCCCCGGGGACGGGCCACGAGCACGTACACAGCCAGGCCCACCGTGCCGGCTAGGATCGCCCCGCGCGAGAACGTGAAGAACAGGGCCACGGCCAGCAACGGCAGCGCTCCCGCGCTGAGCACGCGCACGAGCAGTCGCTCGCCAAGGCTGCACGAGAGGTGAAAGGCGAGCACGATGCCCAGCGCGGCGAGCAGTCCCAGCGTGTTCCAGTAGGTCACCGGATAGCTCAGTCGCTCGTTGGAGACGGCGGGCGCGGTGTGCCACAGGTTGGGGAGCAGTCGTGTGAAGAGACCCGCGACACACACGACTGAGATGCCGATGGCCAGCCCCCTGATCAGCCAGCGGATGTTGGCCGAGCTGGCCCGTACCGTGCCGAATAGGACCAAGACGAGCAGGTACAGCCATGCACGGTCGAACTCGATCAGCGCTCTGCTTGTTGAGTGCGACCAGATTCCCGACGCCAACGTCAGCGCCGCATAGCCCCCAAGCGCCGCGATCGCCACAAGCGTGATCGGGGCTAGCCCCTCGAAAGGATGGCGCGCCTGCAGGATCCTCACGAGCAGGATCTGCGTGAGCACGAGCGCCGCTACCGCGGGCGTCCCGGGAAAGTATCCGCCCGCGTTGAACGCGAGGAACACAATCATTGCGCCAGGAAGCAGCATCAGGGCGATGAGCCCAAGCTGGCTAAGCGACACCACGGCCGCGTCGTCCTTGACGCGCGGCTTGGCTCCTATTGCAATGCCATCGGCCACCGAGGCATGGTAAGCGCCGCCGGAGGGGGTCTGGACGAGTGTTCGAGTGGCGCTCGACGTTCGCGGCTACGGCGATGAGGCCAGCCGCCCAGGTGGAGTGACCCTGGGAGGCTGGCGCCTCTCAGCGGATGCGAATGGGTGCGCTATAGGCGGATACGTGCGAGCCGTCGAACACTTGGACGAGCGCCTCGTAGACGCCGCGGTGGCGGATGCGCACGACTGTGCTGAAGCGTGCGACAGTTGAGCTGCCAGAGGTGATGATCGTGCCACCCTGATTGGAAGACGGTGCTCCCGGCCGCATCAGCTGAAAGCCGACGTGTGCGCCCACCTCGGCTGGAGTGACCGTGCCGTACATGCGAAAGAATTCGCCGCGGCGGGGGCGGTGCACGCGTTGTACATGGAAGGTCACGCGCACCGCCACCCCCTCCACCAGCACAGGGCTCGAGATGAACGGTGCGCTGGTGGTTACCACGCGAAGCTGCGTATTCGTGGAGAGACCCACTACCGGGAAAGAGAAGGTGCCGGTCGAGCTCGTCAGCTCGGAGTTGCCAAGCGTCGTGAAGCCCGCGGTGTAGGGGAATGGGTTGGCCTGCAACGCCACCCCCCGACCAGCCCCGGCCGTTCCAAACAGCGTTCCCTGGACCGCGAACGGACTACTAAAGGGCACCGGGTTGGGGGCACCAGCGATCTGTAGTGACAGCGGGACCTTGGGCGTAGTGAAGGCTCGGTCTACTCCAGGCACGGCACCCGTGGCGCTGGTTGCAAGAATCCTGTAGTGGTAGGTGGTATTTGCCTGCAGTCCCGCCACCGCCAGAGCGACGGGGAAGCTCGTCGTCCGGTTGCCACCCGGGGAAAGCGGAGTCTGAGCGCCGTAGCTCTTGGTAGTTCCGTACTGGAATACGAAGTTAGTGGGCTGCCCGTGAGCATCGAGTGACCCGTGGAGGATCACCGAAGATGGGGTCAGGTTCGAGATGCCACCGGTGGACACGCTGGGATGAACGACCGCGGCCGTCGCCCCCGCGGGGGCCAAGATCGCCGCCATGGCGGCAGTGGCCGTCACAAGTGCGATGAAGCCCGCTCGCGACGACAATAGCGTTCGCCTCGCACGATTTGGTCTGTCACATGCATTCATCGGCACCACGTTCCCCTCATGTTGATGGGCACTACATTCCCCCTCGTGTTCCTTAGTAACCCTCGATCCCCTTGAGAGTCGCGGGCGCGTGATTCGATGCCCGGCACCGTGTGCTCTGCCCGACGTATCCGCTCTATGGTTTTCTATCGACTGATTAATAGTAGATAGAAAAACTTCTGGGGCCCAGTACCTGGAAGAGATTCACGGCAAGTTGCCGATCGAACCGCTCCCGGGCGTGGACACGTGACCGGCCAGTTCGCTCCCCCACGCGTTGATCCGGCCTTTGGGTCCGCCGCTGCTTCTATAGTTTTCTATGGACTGACGAAGGATCGATAGAAAGATCTAGAAAGCGATGGCGATGCTCAAGCGCGAGAACCCCTACACCCCCGGCGCGGGGCGCAAGCCGCCAACCCTCGCCGGGCGCGATCGCGACCTGGAGAGCTTCCAAGCGCTGATCGAGCAGCTCGCGGGCGACGGGTACGAGCGCAGTCTGATCTACTCGGGCCTACGAGGAGTGGGCAAGACGGTCTTGCTGATGGAGCTCGACGTGCTCGCCACCGAGGCGGGCTGGGCAACTACAGACGTCCAGGAGGTGGGATCGCAGCCGGACTTTCGCGTCACGTTCGCGCGCATGGCGGCGCGGCTGTTGCGTGAGATGAGCCGCAAGCACCGGATCAAGGACCGCGTCGATCGTGCGCTGAGCGTGGTCAAGGCCTTCAGCATCGCGGCGCCCGGCGGCGTGCAGCTCAAGCTCGATGTCGAGGCCGCCACCGGCGTCGCCGACTCGGGCGATCCCGAGCAGGACCTCACAGACCTCGTGCGTGAGATCGGCGAGGTCGCCCGCATGACGGGCGCGGGGGCCCTGTTCTTGGTCGATGAGATGCACAACCTCGACGCCTCTTCGCTCGCGGCGATCTGCATCGCCTTCCAAGCGATCAGTCGCAATGCGGCTCCGGTAGCGATGGTCGGTGCCGGACTGCCCGACCTGCAGGTGCGGTTGATGTCCGCCAAGCCCTACGCCGACCGCCTGTTCTCCTATCACGAGCTCGGACGCCTGAGCACCGCCGCCGCACGCTCCGCGCTCGTATCTCCGGCCGCCACTCGCAAGGTCAGCTATGAGGAGGCTGCTGCGCTGAGCGTCGTGCGCGAGGCCGCCGGCTACCCGTACTTCCTTCAGGAGTACGGACGCGAGCTGTGGAACCACGCGGAGACCTCGCCCATAACCAGCGCCGACGTGGACGCCGTGAGTGAGATCGTGACCGACTCGCTGGCGCGCAACTTCTTCAGCACCCGCTTCCAGCTCGCCACCGACGCTGAGCAGCGGTACCTATCCGCGATGGCGGCGCTCGAGGGGCCGCCATACCGCTCCGCTGAGATCGCACGCGTGTACGGCGCCAAGGACCAGCGCGGAGTGTCCATACACCGCGACGGGCTCATTCAAAAGGGGATCATCTGGGCGCCCCGCCGCGGACAGCTCGACTTCACCGTGCCGCTGTTCGCTGAGTATCTTCGCGAGACTTATCCGATTGCCAGCTTCGAGGAAGAGTGAGCCTGAAAGCCGTCAATCCGACGACGGCCAGTCGATCTGCCCAGAGAGCTCATCCGGTCCAAGGTCGATCAGGCTACTGCGGCGCACGTCGCGATACTCGCCCCGAGCCAGCTCGAGCCAGTGCACCTTGCGCTCGGCAGGATCGACGATCACGACCTCGTCAACATTGTGGGCGGCGTAGAACGGAAGCTTCTCCCAGCTCTCATCCTCGGGGGAGACGATCTCCACCACAACCGCCGCCGTGGAGAGCCAGGTTCCAGCTGCCCCGGGGCGGTGCAGCGCGCCATCGGGGACACGGAAGTCTTCAGAATCGCCGAGATTGAACTCGTGCATAGCGGAGTGGAGGCCTGCCGCGCGTGCCAGGGGTCCCATCAGCTCGGCGAGCTGCTGAGCAATAAGCGCATGCGCGAGGCTAGGGGCCGGGATCATGTGCAGGACACCCGCCCACACCTCGTCAAGGCGGTCGAGCCCCGAGCGACTACGTCGCTGCAAAAGCCCATCAAGGCCGGCCGTGGAGGGGTCCAGGACCAAAGTGCGCATCGCCCTGAGAGTACCAGCGCGTCTCAGAGCCCTTGTCGAGATCCGATAGCAGGTGAATGTGGCAGCAACGGATGGTTCGCCGAACATACGTTCCCATAGAAGGCGGACGGAACGCAACAGCGTGAACTTGTCTTTGGTGCGCATCCGCGCGAGCCAAGCAGCTGACGCGCAACTTCAGCACCCGCTTCGAGCTCGCCAAGACCTGCGGCGCTCCCTCTCCGCAAGGGCGGCGCTTGTCAGCTCATGGCCGCTTCCTCAGCGGATGCGAATGGGGGCGCTGTAGGCCGGTACGTGCGAGCCGTCGAAGACTTGGGCCAGGGCCTCGTAGACACCACGGTGGCGGACGCGCACGATCGCGCTGAAGCGTGAGACGGCTGAAGTGCCGGAGGGGATGATGGCGCCACCCTGGTTGACAGACGACGCTCCGGAGCGCATAAGCTGGAAGCCGATGTGCGCGCCCACCTCGGCTGGCGAGACCGTGCCGTACATACGGTAGAACAGGCCGCGGCGACGGCGATGCACGCGCTGTACGTAGAAGCTCACCCGCACCGCAACACCCTCCACCACCACAGGACTCGAGATAAAGGGCGCGCTCGTGGTTACCACACGCATCTGAGTATTCGTGGAGAGACTCACTATTGGGAAGGAGAAGCTGCCAGTGGAGCTCGTCAACTCGGGATTTCCTAGCGTCTTGAAACCCGCGACATATGGGAACGGGTTGGCCTGCAACGCTACCGCCCGTCCGTCCGCAGCCGTTCCAAAGAGCGTTCCCTGCAGCGCGAACGGATCACCGAAGGGCACCGGGTTAGGAGCACCCACGATCTGCAGCGACAGCGGGATCTTGGGCGTGATGAAGCTGTGGTCCGCTCCAGCAGTAGCCCCTGCCGCACTCGTTGCCAGGATCCGGTAGTGATAAATGGTATCCGCCTGCAACCCACCTATGGCCTGCCTCAGTTTTTTGATTGTCGTGGTCCCATTACCGACCGAAGTGAGGGAGGTTTGAGCACCGTAGCCCTTGGTCATGCCGTACTGGAAGACATAATTCGTGGCCTGACCATGCGGGTTGACCGCTCCATAGAGGATCGCCGACGAAGAGTTCACGTTCGACACACCGCCTGTAGCGACATCGGGGGGATGGGAGGCTGCCGAAGCGGCGGACACGGATAGGGCAGCCATCGCAGCAATCGTCAGCGAGACGACCACCACAAGATGCCCAAGACCAAACAGCCTCTGCAGCGGCGGGCTTGGCTTATCCCTCTTGCTCATGGCAGATACATTCCCCCTCACGCCTTATAATAATCCTCGATCCGCTTCAGAGTCGCGCCGATCGAGTGCTCAAACCGACTTTTGGGCGTTGCACCTAGCTGCCATCAGCACACGGCATCGTGTAATGATACGGTCCCGAGACGGGAGTCGCTCAGCCCAAGAAAATGCCCGAGAGCACGGCATTGTTACCAGCTGTGCGGTCGACCACGATCGGGACGGTTTCTCCCGCGTTGGCGGAAATCGGGAACGATACCCATGCACCCTGACTGAAATCGCCCGAAAGGGCGGCGGTCTGACCACCGACACTGAGAAGCTCGCGACGACTGTGAGAGTCCCAATCCACCGCATAGAGATGAAGGCTACCGGCGTACGCCGCATTGAACGTCAGACTCAGACGCACCTGGTTCCCGTCATAGTAAGTGGCGGCCTCGCGGGGGAGGCCGTTCGGGCCCTCAAGCGCGCGGCCGTCGCTGGTCGAGCTACTCCACACATAGCGACTTCCATGTTCGAGGCTCAACGATGCCGACGGGAGCGAGGCGAGATCGCTGGAGCCGGTCCAGGCGGCTAGGTCATAACCGAGGGAACCATATGTGCCCACCCAATTGCCCTGAGGTGCACCCGTGGACGCAACCGTCGGAGGTGAGCCTTCATCCCCGAGGAAGATGCCTGAGAGCACAGCGTTAGCGCCTGCCTGGCGGGTCACCGTGATCGTTACACTCCCGCCCGCCGCAACGACGACTGGGAAGATCGCCCATTGACCTTTGGAGAAGGCGCCCCACTTATTGGAGAAGATCAGCGACTGGCCACCGACAGCGATCGACTCTTGCCGCGCACCTGAATCCCAGTCCACTGCGTACAAGCGCAGGTTGCCAGAATACGCAGCGTGAAAGGTCAACTTGACCCTGATCTGATTGGCGTAATAGGCCGCCGCGGTACGCGTCAATCCATCCGGGCCCAGAAGCGCCCGCGTGTCCTTCGTGTTGGCTGCCCAAACATAGCGCTTGCCTTCGAGCAGGCTCACCGACACACCGGGCAGGTCGCTCACGTCGCTTTGGTCGTCCCAGCCGGCTAGGTCATAGCCGTCTTTCCCAAAAGCCCCAACCCAGTTCGTCGCACTCGAAGCAGCGGATGGCGCGAGAACAGTAAGTTCGCCGCCGAGGTTAGTGGTTGAAAGCAATCCACTGGAACTAAAAGCGACACTCGTTGCAGGCGCCGATGTCGCAAACGGTGAACCGGACATCTTGGTGAGCGCACCGGACGAGCCTACCGAGAACGCCACTACACCTTGCCAGTCATTCTCAGTAGCGGCGACCGTGCTGCCATCCGGGCTAAACGCAACCGAGTTAGTTTGAAATGTCGGGTCGAACGGCCCACTGCCGACCGGGCTCAGCGCCCCAGACGAGGCAACCGAGTACATCGTGACTCCTCCGCTGAAATTTGATACGGCGAGAAGACTTCCGCTGGGTCCAAATGCCGCCGAGCTCGCCGCCCCACCAAAGGCCTTGAATGGCGAGCCGGGGACCTTTGTCAACGCCCCCAAAGAATTAACGGAGAACATCGTTACTCCGGTATTCACGTCCACTGCGGCCAGGAAGCCACCCGCCGGGCTGAACAATACCTGGCTCGCGCTGACGTTGTAAGGCGAGCCGACTACCAGCGTAAGCATTCCGGTAGCACTCACGGAGAACAAATACAGCTCATCGGGACCATCTGGGCCGGCTGCATTCAACGGCCCAGCAGTGACGGCGAGTAGTTTGCCATCTGAGCTGAAGGTGACCGATGTTGGCTGAAAGCCGACGGTGAACGGCGAGCCGCTCACCGTCGTAAGCGCGCCTGACTGACCGACTGCGAACATGGATACGGTATTCCCGCCCGCCACCGTGGCGCCCCGTGTGTCGGCTGCGGCCAAGAATACCCCGCTCGGGCTAAACGCCACCGAGCCAGCGTAAGGGTCGGGCGCCGAGTCGCCAATAGGGTTCAGGGCCCCTGAGGGGGCGACTGAGAATATGGAGGTACCCGAGGCGAGCAATCCACCATCGGGGCTAAACGCCAGTCCGGAATGTTCTCCAGTGGAGAGGGAAAGTGGCGAGCCTGGTGCAGGGCTGAACGCAGGCCCAGGTTCAGCCGCGACGGCCATAGTAGGCACCAATAGAACGAGTGTCACGATCATGCCAGCGCATAGACTCCATCGATAGCTGTGCTTATGACGCGGGCACCGGTTCATATCGCCTCCGTTCGCTCTTGGCTCAGTCAGGCATAACCGACCAGCCACGAAGACGCAACCGTATCGGCGAATACGCTTATCAACTACCCGCCATTCGGACTATCCCGATGTTCAGACTATGAACGCCTACATTCCTCAATGCTGGCGCCCGCCGATATCCAGCAGAGGAACAGCAACTCCCGCAATCAACCCTTGGCTGTCGGCACTTGCTCCTTGACTGCGGCAGAGGTAGCACCGTTCGGTGGGGAATCATCCGCACCACCAGTTTTTGGCGCAGCCCGCTTGTTCGGCGTGTACGAGTAATCATAGGAGTAGCCGTAGGAGCCGCGACTCGCCTTGAAGCCATTGGCGATGACTCCCAGCAGAGGGGCACCGGCACCGGCAAGCGTGTGGTGTAGGCGCGCGGCGACGTCGCGGCGGTTACGCCCCACGCGCCCGACGATGACAACGCCGTCGACCTTCCGTAGCAATGGAAATGCGTCGGAGACCGCGGTCAGCGGTGGCGTGTCGATCACAACTAGGTCATATGCGGAGTGCACACCCTCTAGCAGCACCTCCATCGCGTGGCTCTCGATCAACTCTCCTGGATTGGGAGGCAATGTGGCACCGGCAACCAGCACGTCGAGTGTCCGCCCACTCGAGCCATCACTCGATGACTGATCCAAGGCGACTAACTGGATCGCGTCGTTCATCAGAACTGCCCCGATCAAAACATCTGAGAGCCCCGGCCCAAAGGAGATATCGAACTGCTGAGCGATCGTCGGGCGGCGGAGATCAGCCTCCACAAGCAGCACCCGCGCGCCCATTCTGGCTGCCGCGCTGCTCAAATGTCGAGCCACCGTCGTCTTGCCGTCCCCGGGAGCGGCAGACGCCACCAGCAACGTCCGAAGTTCCTTATCGACGTTGAAGTAGCGCAGATGGGCACGGATCAGATGGAATGCCTCAACCTCACTCGGTATCAAGGCTCCTCCGGCACCACCCTTTCGCGCAGAACGCGCAAGCGCAGGACTCTCGGGAACGACCCCGAGCAGCGGTAGACCGTAGATCATCTCCAGATCCTTGGGCTCCCGGATGCGCCGATCTAGACGCTCAAGCAGGAACGCGACGCCCAACCCGAGCAGCAGGCCTAGCACCGCGCCGAGGGCCACGTTCCTCGAGGTCTTGGGCGAAGACGGCGAACTCGGAACCGTAGCGGCCTGCGCCACCTGCACATTACCGTTGCGCAGTTCGGCGAGGACACCCAGCGACTGCGCACGATCCTGCAGAGCCAGCCCTGCAGTGCCAGCCTTTTCCTTAGCCGTGAGTGCCGCAAGCTGCCTATTCACCAGCCGCAGCGCCGAAGCGTAGTAGGCGTGATTACTGTTCTGCTGCTCCGTCACGAACTGGGCCGTATAGGCATTTGCCATATCGGCTGCAAGCGTAGGCGACGTAGCTGTCGCCGCAACATTGACGATGTTTGATTCGCCTTGCGCGCTCACGCTCAGAGCCTGGCTGACCTTTTCCTTGGTCAGCCCTTGCCCTAGCTGCTTCGCAGTCTTTTCGGCCATGTCGCCAAGCTGGACGAGCTTCAGGTTGGTGCTCTGCAGGGCCTCTTGGTTATTGCTGCTTGCCACTGGCAGTCCAGCCACCTGCTGGCTCAGCTGGTTGTTGTTGAAGACAAGCGAGGCCGTTGCCGTGTACTTCTTGGTCTGGTGGCTGGAAAGGGCGTAGGCCGCACCAGCGACAAGCGCAAAACACAGCAAGATCAATGGTATCCGGCGCCTGAGCATGCCTAGTATCTGCTCAGCAGTTAGAGTTGTCTGGCCACTATCCACGAGATCGACCTTCCTTGTCGCGTCCGGCGATTCGCGACGACACCAATCGCCCGTCCGCCGCAAACACAGCTGTGAAGCACGCGATCATAGACCAAGCGCGACTCGATGCGCAACCTTCGCAGTCGATTGGATCACATAGATGGCTATGCGTCATCGTCCACAGCATGGCCAATCTACACAAAGCGAACCAAACATGAGGGTGTCAGCGCCCCCACTATCCTCTCAGTGTCCGTGGCTACGAAACATCACTCGAACTCCAGACGACCAAGCGTCCTACTTGTCCATGCCTCCGCAGAACTATATGGCTCGGACCGGGCCTGCCTAACAATGGCGTCTGCCGCCGTGACCGCCGGACTGGACACACATGTCATTGTTCCTACAGTCGGTCCTCTCGTCGCACGGCTAGAGACAGCGGGTGCCGACGTACACATCCTCGATCCTTTGATTCTGAGACGCTCCGAGCTTCATGGGCTTCGCGCACTAGGAACGATCGCGCGGTGGCCAGCCACAGTACTCGCACTTCGCCGACTCTCCCGGCAATTCCGTTTCGACCTCGTGCACTCAAACTGCGCGCCAACTATCGGCGGCGCGTTCCTGGCTCACTGGTGGGATGTCCCCCACGTTTGGCACGTTCACGAGATCTTTGAAGACCAGCGTATAGCTCGAGTCGTCTTTGAACGACTTTTGACACATGCCGATGTCGTCGTCGCAGCATCCCGCTCTATATCAGACCAATTCCAGTCTGACGCCTTGAGGGACCGCTGCCGGGTAGTCTACACAGGAGGAGAGGTTCCACCCGAGATTGTCTGCGCCCATCCGCTTAACGGATCCCCTGTCGAGTTGATATGTGTCGGGAGGCTAAATCATTGGAAGGGCCAGGACTTTTTGATCCACGCGGTCGATATTCTGCGAGGCCGCGGCATGGACATCAATCTAAAGCTAGTAGGCGAAGTTTTCGCATCACAGAATCACTTCCGCCAGCAACTTGAAGAGCTCGTCACGACCCTCGAGCTCACGGCATCCGTCAGCTTTCTGGGGGAGCGCCGAGATGCACTTCAACTTATGGCCAACGCAGATATCGTCGTCGTTCCATCCTCACAGCCAGAGCCATTTGGCATCGTCCTCATCGAGGCGATGGCACTAGGACGTCCAGTCGTCGCGACTGACGCCGGCGGACCACGTGAGATCGTCACCACCGGCCACGACGGCCTTCTCGTGACGCCGGGAAATGCGACAGCGCTGGCCGACGCCATCGGCCAGCTTGTCGAAGATCCGGATAACGCCCGGCGCCTTGGCTCTAATGCAAGGCTGACGGCAAAAAAGTTTACTCCTAGAACACTAGCAGACCATGCACTCAGCATCTATGACGAGCTCCTCGACGTAAAAGGCTAAGCTGTGCGCAGAATAGCAATATGACCTTGCGAAGCTCAATGCGATGACGCCCGAACGACAGCCGCCCTTATTCCTTAATCGACTCCTTGTCAGGGCCCTCAACAAATTTGGTAAGAGCTACCAGCCCGACCCAGGGCTTCCCTCGGGCCTGATTGTGAACGTCATCCGCGTACGCTGCGTATCACTAGCACGTGGGATATTTCGATTTCGGAGAGTTGTTTTCGTTGAGTCAAAAGTGCGAATCCGAGGAAGGCGCCACATTGATCTCGGGCGTAACGCCGCGCTTGATCGCGGCGTTACAATCGATGGGTACGGACGTAATGGGGTACAAATCGGTGCCGGAACCCACATAGGCGCCTACACGGTAATTTCATGCACGAGCCACTTGTCATTGTTTGGCGAAGGTCTCTCGATTGGTAAGAACAGCGGAATTGGGGACTACGCTTGGATAGGGGCGGCTGGCGGTGTAACGATAGGAAGCAACGTCATAATGGGCCAGTTCGTGAGCTTTCACTCACAAGAGCACGAGTTCGATGACACAGCCATGCCTATTCGTCAACAGGGCACTACCCAACGAGGCATTACAATCGGCGACGACTGCTGGATTGGGGCTCGCGTGACCTTCCTCGACGGAAGTCGCGTCTCCGAAGGCTGTGTAGTCGCTGCAGGTTCGGTTGTACGAGGCGACATACCGCCATTCTCCGTAATCGCCGGTGTGCCTGCCCGCGTCATTAGGAAACGCGCCTCTAGAGAGAGCCCTAGACCTACCCATGTCACCCAAGCCCAGGACCAGGACCAGGACCAGGACCCCTGATCCGGATCTACTTCGAGACCACCACAGCAAAAGAGACACCTCGAGACACTGGGCCACAGCGCGCCGCGCTTCCTCGACCACGCAACACCACACTTGTGGATGATACTATTAGTTGCTCCTTCGCACCTTGCGTCCCTCAGCCCTGGTGCGCTGGACTTTGCTCTTGGTTCCTACGATAGTCCCTTGCTGCCGCCCTTGAACATGCCTCTCACAGATAAGTCCTCATTCGATTCTGAACGAATCGATCCGCTCGACATCATCGTACTCGGCGGCTTTCCGTTGGAAGAGGCGACCAACCATCCAGCAACACAGACGGTTCGCGCGTTGGCAACTCAGCACCGAGTACTCTATATATACGATGACTTGCGAGGTTCGACCTTGCGTCATCTCCTCTTTCCACGGCACCGGCACTCCTCTGCCTGGTCAACGCCACGAACTGCAGCTCTGTCCGAAGTCTTTACCAGAATGAGAACGCAGCAAGTCACAGAGCGTTTGTGGGTAGCTCCCATACGCGGATTGACCAAGCTTCTACCCCTTTCCTATCCCGAGCCTGTCCGTAGGATGTCCGCGTCGCGGCTCGCGGACTTCATCGGTAGAGAGACGGAGCGAATCGGCATGCAGAGGCCAGTTCTTTGGTTCTATTGGTGGTTCTTTCCGGAGCTGGTCAGGATCCCGCACGCTCTGACTGTCTACGACACCATCGACGCACACAGCACCTACGATCACAACAGCCGATGGCCCTCTGTCAGGCAGGCCACAAGCGTGCTCGAGCAGCGCCTACTCGGAGCAGTAGATCTTGCGTACGCTCTTTCACCTGACCTTGCCGCACAACTACGATCGGCTCACTCACAAATGACGGTACAGCCGCCTGGTATCGATGCAGACACCGTGACCATGGCTCTGGCCGAGCTCGATCGCCCAGAAGACGTCGTATCTTTGCCCCATCCTCTGATTGGCTACGCGGGAAAGATCGGCAACCGGATCGACTGGCCTCTGATCTCGAGCCTCGCTGAGTCACTGCCAGAGTGGACGTTTGCCTTTGTTGGTGGCGACCAACCGCCCGAGGTTGCGAGCAAACACAATCTACGTTTCCTTCCTGGCAGACCTTACCCTGAGATCATGAGAGCCATTCGCGAGTTTGACGTCGGCATCATCCCGTGGATTGACTCACCGGCTACGCGGGGCGCATACTCTTACAAGGCGCTCGACTATCTGGCAGCTGGCAAGCAAGTCGTCGCAACCTCGCTGCCTTTCTCGGATGATCTGGAGGAGCATCATCCTGGCGTCGTGACCGCCGTGCGATCCTCAGATGCGTGGCCGTCCGCCATCGCCGGTGCTTTGGAGCGATCATCTCATAGCGCGACTGCCGAGGCATGCGTGGCAGCTGCACACAGCCGCACAACGCTGACACGAACCGAAGCAATCGTCGCAGACATCCGCACGCATATATAGCGATCTTGCGAAGGGCACCAAGCTCGTTTCATCAGCGTTCCATCAGATCGCGTGCAAAGCTCCGCACGTCACGAAAGGTGACAAGTTAGTCTGGCGAGCCTCTCTGCAAACTCTCCAACCAGCGTAAGACGCCCGGAAGGTTCGTCACGGAACCGCTGTGCGTGCCACCGAACTATCTCACCGACGTTCTTCCTCATACCGTCGCATTCTTCAGCCTTAACGGCCTCTGCGATCAAGCTGCGACTAAATTGTATCCTGCGTATAGCCTGTCGGGGACGAACAATGAGAGCCCGCCAGTGCCGGGCGTGCTCTACAAACGCCCAGTAGCCAAGGTCAACGCTCAGTGGCATCGTGTTTGGCCAACCAGCGGGTGCATAATATAATGGAGAATTAGCCATGCCCGGGTCGATTAGCGTAACCGTGATCCCTCTATCGCCAAAATGTACGAATACGTTGTCCGGATGGAAATCCCCATAATACTCTCCCGTCGCTTTATGAAACGTCCGAAGCGCCTTTAGGAGGATATGTTGGACCTCTGTAATACGGGATGCGCCGAGCGCACCGTGATCAACCAAGCCCGACAGCTGCTCCCCGTGTACGCGTTCCATGAGGTAACCGCGCTCCCGATAGAACATCGCACGTGGCTCCGGGCATCCAAACTCGGGAACGGTACGGCTGACCTCAAAAAAAGTACGCAGAGTATCAAACTCATGAGCAAGGAACTGAGATGCCGAGTCACTTGAATGAAAGACCTTTAGAATAGATTCATCATCCATAAGGCCCTGATCGGAGGTCACACGGTAGCACGCTGCCTGTGAACCCTCGCCAATCAAATCGAACCTTAGCCTGCTCCAATCCGAGCCCAGGCGGGCCGCCACTTCGTGAACGAGGCTGCCCGAGATGCTCCGAGGAATCACGTAGTCTTATCTCCGTATTGCAAAGAGATGCCTATTAGACGTTCCGCCACAGACCTCTGGCACAAGATGCATGCCGAGAAATTCAACCCTGCCACAAGCACATGTGTCGCCTAGATATTTCTCCAGCCAGTCTCGATCGTCGCCACCCATATCAGGAAGGCCAAAAGCTGGCGAAAGCTCACTCTCGCCGGTCTCGAAGAAGAGGACCTTTTTAGTCCGATCCCAGAGTCCCTCAAGTATGCCTGTCGCCGAGCCCAAACCATGCTCCCTGACAAGGTGATGCCAGACAGACAGGAACACCACGCAGTCCACCCTCGGCAAAATGTCCACGGTCTCGGGGTCCACATTAGTAACCAAAAGAGATATATTTTCTTGCTGCAGACGAGAAGCGAGATACAGAATTGTGCGGTAGTGGCGAGGGTGCCGCTCAATCGCGACTGTTCTCACACCACGTTTCGCTAGGGCAAACGTAAACCAGCCGACATTAGCCCCAATATCCAAAGCCGTGCGGGGATTCTCTTCAGACAAGATTGGTTCAATGACGTTCCACCTAGATAGCGTCCCTGCCGCACGGCCCGCATCTGCATCGGCGTCCTGCCATGGAAGCGGTTGATAGTCAGAAGGAAAAGAGTCTAGCTTGAATCTCAACCAGTCCAGCGGGCGATCCACGAAAATTCGACGAACATGCATTATAATTTTAGCCCTCTACCGTAATTTGGGACGGCCTGCGGATAGCGACAAACTCCCCTTGTGGCTGAGTTTGCAAAGTGCTACTCACGCAGACCGAAAGGAACAATACCAATCCTATCGTCACATCATTGAAGACATCGGCAACCAACGAATTGATGATTAGAAAAACGATAACGGCGACAGCGAGATCATCGTGACTCCGGATCGCCATTCTCAATGCGGCTAGCACAGATATGGCTAGAATAATCACACCGAGTACTCCCGCTGAAAGATACGCTGCCACCCAGGTTCCATCCACAGAGGCATACTGTGCAGATCGAAGATCGACTTCTACCGTCTTGGCGGCCAGCCCTTGGCCAACCGCTTGGGTCAGGCTTTTTTTGTTAAGTTCCTGAACAGCAGTCCACTCAGAGACGCGAGACCCAAGAGTTGCAGTTGTTGAAGTACTCCCATTGTGTGTGAGCAAAGAGGTCAACGGATGGCTCTGGGTGTTCGTCTGGATCAATGCCGCTATCACTAGAGCTGACCCGAGGACCCCCAAGATAATCGGCGCTCGCGAGCGAAGATGTGGAACAGCTAGAGCTAGAAGGCCGCCGAGGAGACCCACTATACTCGTACGGGATTGGGTAAGAATGACCGTGAGCGTGAGGATCGGAGCCGTCATGGCAAAAGCCCGAAACCTGAGTTCTTTCCGAGCGAGTGATGCAGTTAGGCAGAGCAACCCCCCAGCGGCGAGGAGGCCAAGTACATTGGGATGCAGTGGAGGCAAATAACCTGCGAGACGGCTACCAAAAGCCGATCCGAGGCCAGCCGCCCGAGCCACGAGAGAGATAAATGAGACGACAACAGAGAACTGTACGAAAAGAAGAGTGAGACGATGTCGTGATAGGTGGCCAGTTACCCATATGGTTGCAAGAACGACCGCAGCGAACCGGGCCGCCCGCAACAAGGACGACGGTGAATCAGTGGCTAGTGCACCAAGGACTGCAACAGTTGCATATCCGAGCAATGCCTTGACTGTAAAAGGATATTTGAGGTTCGGCACTCGCCCTATGAAGGCGAGGCCAACGGCCAAGGTAGTCGCGAGAAGCTTTACGGCATCCACCGCCGAACTCGTGCTAATCGACCCATCTGCCGTAACTGGTACTGACTGCCAGGGGGGTGCCACAGCAACCAACACCAGCCATACGAAGATGCTCTGACGGCGCATCAGCGTGGCGGAGGCAAGGCGCGTCTGGAATGGCACGACAGCGGCCCCTGGGAGGACTGCAGCGGCAACACCTAGGTACGTGTTATGGACGAGGAGATCGGCGCACAGGAGAGCGTACGCTGATGCTGCGAAGGCGATAAGCAGGTTCGAGCTCTTGAAGACCGCAGAGCTGCGTGCGTGCCATTCAGCACCCCTGTGCGACTTAGCTTCAGCGCGACCGACTGATATCGGAGTGTCCACGTTAGCGTTAGTCATAGTTTTGTCTGGTGAATTCCTTCTCAAAGCTACCCAAATGCACCCGTCGCTCCAGATAGCTAGGCTCGATGCTCTGCCAAGGATATCTATCTTCGCAGAAGCCGTCTGCCGACCCCCCAACGCAGTGCCGCAAACACCGTGAAGCCTGCTCCAGGCGGGTTAGATGGCTAAGTTTCTGCGACCGAGGCATCCTCCCTACCGAAGGTTGCGACACCAGATGTATCGTATCCGCGGCTGGTATTCGCAATGCTTGCCGCCCGCGCTACTCGCCAAAGCATAATGCCACTGATGGCCGCACCAATACTGAGGCAAGTGGGCATAAGGGAAGGCAGGGAGACTAGGAGTACGGCCACGGTCAAGGAAATTTCAAATACTGAGCCAACAAGCCTGATACGGAACACCGTCGAGCTGCGCACCAAGACAACGGCAAGCGTCGAGAAAGGGGTGCTTAGCGCAAGAACTAGGGCTACCAATAGCCAGCCAATCAAGGCGGTCATGTCGGGATTGAAACGCGGTCCGGCCAGAAGATGCGTCAAAAAGCCCGGAAACGCAAGGACAAACGCACCATAGATGAGACAGACGGCACCGCAACCTATGATTACTACTCCGATCAGTGACGACACCGGTCGCTTTGCCTTTGCTGAACGGGCAAAAGAGGCGAGCGTAACGTTGCTAAGGGCCGCCACCAGGGTCGTAAGAGGCGAGACGACGAGGCGCGCCGCCTCAATCTGACCCATGGTAGCGGCAGATGAGAGTCCGATCACTAGGCTTCGAACCACAACCTGAGATAGGTAACCCGAGCCACTCTGTGCGCCGCGCCAAAACCCGTAGCGAGAAACCTCCATGAAACCGGTCCGCGAGGGACCAGTCAGCCTCTCTTCCGAGGGAAGCCACGCTACTCCAAGAAGGAACGCTCCGAGTGCACCAACCGTCATGCAGCACAGTATTGCCGAGAGCGACATTGTCGCCAGCGTCGCCCACCCGACAAGGCATACTGCCGTGATGACGAGGTACGAGCTGTCATTCGCCGCCTGTCTCCAGAACTCCAAGCGAGCCATGAACATCCGCCGCCCATATTCCTCCAGCTCCCAAGCCGCGACTAGAAAGGCAAAGATGATTGCACCTACGGAACTGACTCCTCCGATGTAGCGGGCGGCAAGTCCACCCACCAGCATTCCCACGAGCACATGCATCCACTGGGATGTCGCGATACCCTGTCTAATGGAGGGTTGCTTTCGGTCGAGAACCGTCAAGGAGTCACCGACCCACGCCGTCTGCAATGCCACGAGTGTTAGAAGGATTGTGAATAGAAGCGCAAAGCGACCTAGAGCGCTCGGTCCAAGGAGCCGTGCAACGACGATACTCACCATTAGGTTTGAAAGTGAGTTTATAGTTTGCGCGAACATGGCAACGGCGCCTCTACGCGCTACACTCCGCCTTCCCGTGAGCTGTGCGAACCGAGCCTTTGACAACAACTGGGCTCAGCCGCTCATCGCTCGGGGTCTTCAGAGGTTCTATTGACTTGCGGCCAGATACACCGCAACCCGGAGCAGGTGGCGGCCCACTCGTCGAGGCAAAGATGTCTGCGGTGCTGGCGTCCGTGCGCGATCCCCATAGGGTGGTCAGAGTAGCGGTTGCACCGCGAATGAAGCTTCAGCCCGGCCAAGAACGCACCAGCGGGCGACCTGAGAGTCTAGCGGTGGCTCTTGGTAGCGACAGCTGGAAGACGAGTCCGCATCGACTAGAGCCCTGCACCAGCGCTAAAGAATGATCGCAGGCGACCGATGAGAAGCCACGACGCTAGGATCTTGCGCCCAGGGACATTGGCCCACTCCGAGGCCGAGCCGAAAGCAGCGGCTTACCCCTACCTGTGTCCGTGCTCATCTCGATGAAGCTTGCAATCCTCGGCAGTCGTGGTTTTCCAAGCACCTATGGGGGCTATGAGACCCTGGTCCGACACTTGGCGCCATATCTTGTGCAGGCAGGACACGATGTGACTGTGTACTGCCGCAGGCGAGATGAGGGACACAGAAGCTGGATAACCGAAGATGTACGCTGCATCGCTACCCCGGGGAGGGATACCAAGTCGCTTTCGACGTTGACATTTGGCATGACCGCGACACTCGACGCGAGCCTTCGACGCTTCCAGTCGATACTTATCCTGAACATAGCCAACGGTTTCTGGTTCCCGGCCCTCCGCGCCGCTCGCGTCCCGTTCGCCGTCAACACCGATGGGATCGAGTGGGAACGAGGAAAGTGGAGCGGCCTTGGCCGCGCCACATTCCGAGCCGGAGCGTGGATGACAGCCCGCAATGCAAACGCGCTGATCTGCGACTCGCATGCCATTGGCGCCATCTGGAAGGAGCTCTTTAATCGCGAGTCGACCTTCATCCCATACGGCGCTCCTGTCCTAAGGGATGTGGATCGCGACAGACTGGACGCCATTGGCCTTGGGGGCCAGCCTTATCTGCTCGTCGTGGCGCGCTTGGCCCCAGAGAATAACGTGGAATTGACATTGGATGCCCTTGATCTACTCGGCGATCAGGCACCACGCGCAATCGTGGTTGGCAGCGCGAATTTCGACTCGCCGATCGAGGCTCGTCTCCAGAGGATGGAGGCCGAAAGACGAATCTCGTGGCTGGGCCACGTAGACGACCAGCAACTGCTCACGCAGCTATGGGCACACAGCGCGGTCTACGTCCACGGCCACTCGGTGGGCGGGACAAACCCCGCGCTACTCCAAGCGCTCGGGGCAGGAGCACCAACCCTAGCATTGGATACCCCGTTCAATGCTGAGGTTCTGCCTTATCCTGAGCATCGTTTCCCCGATGACGCAGAAGCTCTGGCGGACCGGGTTCAATCCGTCACGGCCTCATCAGCGCTACAAGAAGAGATGGCGCAGCGCGGACGTGCGGTCATTCGTGAACGCTACTCGTGGGACAACGTCTGTCGTGCCTACATGCGGACGCTGGTAAGCCTGGGTACGCCATGACGAGCAGCAGAGGAGGATCCAGCAGTCAGGCACGTTGATCTGCAACGACTTACCTGGGAGGCGACGATTCTAAGCAGGAACGGCCGCTCAGCCTCCTGACCGTGACTTTCCGCGAACACAGGACCGTAACAACCCTCAGCCTTGCTCAGCCGACAATCGGTTAGTACATGCTCAATCGAGCCGGCCTAGAGCCATGATCGCCCTATCCACGATCAGCACTGCATGGGTTCTGTTGATGGCTCTTATCCTCGGTGCGTGCCGTGCAGCGCATCTAGGAGACCAAGCCCAGTACCGACCCCCAGCGTCTTCGACAGACGAAGATACGATCCGACGTCGCCCACCTGTAGCCCTCCCTGTCGACAGGCACTCATCGCAAGTCGATCAGCCGCTACGTCTGGTGCCAACCCGGCGGATGCGTAGTCGCTCCGCCAGATCGAGGTGTCATCCTCCCCTCAGTATTGAGAGATTCCGGTGTCCCGGCCGACGAAAGCACTCCGGCCTACACTGACTCAGTCGTGCTGACGATCGCGCACCGAAGTCCTGGCACACATCTGTACGGCTTGTGCTATCCGTCGCGCTTGAGCCTCAACCACTTTCTTGCTTGCTCGACGAACGCGCCATACCAGAGCTTCGGCAGCCAAGCGCGACGATACGTAACGTGGATCCATGTGGCGAGCTAGATTTCCCGGATGCACAATCCCGAGCGGAGTGCCAACTGGGGCGGATAGGTCAAGCTGTGCCCGCTTTTTGTCGACATACAAGAAGGAATTCTGGGCATACCAAAACTCGACGCGTTGATCAGTCCAGTGCTGCCAACGGATCGCATCAATGCACTCATAGCCGTGGACTGCGAATAGCTCAGCCCAAAAGTCAGGCCACTGCTCGTTGATGTGGTCTGTGCCACCTTGGCCGGGAGTCGCTGCTGAGAACAACACGACGGGAGCCAACCTGACTAGATCGCTAACCAAGCCCGCGGAACGCTCCATTGGTAGATGCTCACCCGTCTCCATGCAAAGCGCCAAATCAAATCGACGATCGATGCCGATTGGTTGACGAAGATCAATTGCCTGAAATTGCTCGACCGGGATGTCAAGCGATCCCGACCGAACCCATCCTCCATCCAGGCCAAGCACATCAGTGACGCCGGCAGCGAGAACCGTGGAAAGCCATGTGCCGATGCCGCAGCCCACGTCAACGACACTGCTTGGCTGCACCGCTCGAATGACAGCCGGCAAGATCGCCTCAGCCGATGCACGAGAGCAACTACGTTGCTCCGTGTAAAACCGCTCAGTGTACGGGCTAGCCTTGATCACTCGATCACTCATCGAGATTAGCACCATCATTATCTATGGACCTGGGGATTATGCGCGCTGGACTGCGGTGTTTCCGCTGCCACTGGCCATTCTTTGTCGTTTGTGCTGTTGTCCCAACGATCCTATCCCAAGAAGATTCCAGAGATGACCGCGTTGGTACCAGAGTTCCGATCGGCAGTGATCGTCACCATGCCCCCTGCGGCCACGCTAACGGGGAACGATACCCACGCGCCTTCTTTGAATGAGCTAGAGAGTACCGCACTCTGCCCATTGACCGAAATGATCTCGCGTCGCGCGGTCGAATCCCAGTCCAGCGCATAAAGCTCGATGTTGCCGCTATACGCAACCGTAAAGCTCAGTTTCACCACTATCTGGTTTGGATCGTAGTATGCACTGGCGACTCGTGTGGTCTTTTCGGGACTCTCGAGCGCACGTACGTCTGTAGTTGACTTTGCCCACTGGTAGCGAGCGCCGTGTTCGAGGGTCAAAGTCGCATTTGGCAACGAGCTCAAGTCGGTCGAGCTATTCCAACCCGCGAGCGCATATCCAGCAGACCCGTATGTACCGACCCAATTTCCCTGTGGCGAGCTTGGAGCAGGCATAGCTGGAGGCGCGCCTGTGTCACCGAGGAATATTCCCGAGAGTACGGCGTTGGTGCCGGCCGTCCGATCGACGGTAATCGTCACTACGCCACCCGCCGGAACGCTGATTGGGAATGAGACCCACGCACCTTCCTTGAATTCCCCAAGGACGGCAGTCTGGCCATTGACAGTGATCATCTCCTGCCGACCCGCAGAATTCCAGTCCACTGCGTACAGGTGCAGATCTCCGCTATAGGCGGCCGCAAAGGTCAATTGAACTCGGACCTGGTTGGAATCGTAGTATGCGGTCGCGTTACGGGTGGGCCCTTCCGGACCTTGCAGCGCCCGCACATCCGTGGTCGCCTTTGCCCATTGATAGCGAGTGCCCTGTACGAGGCTCGCGGTCACACCCGGTAGATCGGAAACATCCTGCACGCCGTTCCAATCGGGCAAGAGATAGCCCGCCGAGCCCACCTGGCCCGTCCAGCTGCCCTGGGGAGCAGTGGACACAGGTGCCACAGGCAGAGGACCCGCGTCGCCGACAAACATTCCTGACAGCACCGCATTGGGCCCAGCTGTTCGATCAACCGTGACCGTCACCGTACCTCCGGCCGCCACGCTAAACGGTATGGACACCCAAATGCCCTGACCGAATTCGGTCGACAGAACAGCGGTCTGGCCATTTGCCGTGATCGTCTCGCGACGACCCTGTTTGTCCCAATCCACTGCATAGAAGTGCAGGTTTCCGCTCTGGGTCGCCGCGAATTTCAGCTGAAGCTTGACCTGGCTTGGATCGTAGTACGCCGCCGCGTTGCGCGAGTGCTCGCCGGGATCCGACAGCGCACGCCCATCGGTTGTGTTGGTCGCCCACCTGTAACGGGTGCCCCGCAAGACGCTCAGTGTTGCGTTTGGTATGTACGAGATGTCACCGACGGTTCCATCCCAGCCCGCAAGATCGTAGCCGGCGGTACCGACTCCGCCGACCCAACCGCCTTTGGATAGTTCAAGCCCGGTGTTCGCCGGCGGAGCGCCCGCGTCTCCCAGGAAGACGCCCGAGAGCACCGCGTTGACGCCTGCAGTTCTGGCAACCGTGATCGTTACCGTGCCCCCCGCCACGACGCTGACCGGGAGCGATACCCAGGCACCGTGGCTGAAGTCGGAATTGAGCGCCACTGTACGCGGTCCTGACCCGTCATTGATGGTGATCGTCTCTCGCCTGCCAGCCGAGTCCCAATCTACGGCGTATAGATGCAGATTTCCGCTGTATGCAGCGCTGAAGCCCAGCTGCACCTGGATCTGATTGGAGCTGTAATAGGTGGCCGCGCTTCGCGTCAAGCCTTCCGGTCCTTGTAGCGCACGCAGATCGGGGCTGTTCCCCGAAGTCCACTCATAGCGGCTGCCCTGCAACAGACTCGCTGTAACACCCGGCATATTGGACACATCCTGCGACCCATCCCAGTTGGCCAGCAGATACCCAGCCGACCCAACCTTCCCAACCCAGCTCCCCTGCGGTTCCTGCTGCACAGGTTCGGGAGATGTAGGCCAAGCAGTGGCCGCCGTATAAGTGCTAGTCGCAGTCGGAGCACTCGTCCACCCCGACTGAGTCCCGCCATAGCTAGTCCCGACACCCGTCACGCCAGTGAGCGGCGTGCTGACGGCTGCCGCACCTGAGTTTTCAAGCGTGACTTTGCTGCCTTCAATGTAGCCACTCACCTGACTCGCGTTAGCCGCACTCCAAGCCTGCTGCTCGACAAGCAGTTCGCCGATCTGAGCCATCGTGAGCTGTTCAATCGGAACGTTGAAGTACTCGTTGTACTCTTCCAGCATCGGGTTCAGCACCGAGTAGAACAGCCCGTTACCGACGCTTGGCAAGGTTGCGGGCGGAGTTCCGGTCGTGGGCGGCCCAGCTGGTGGGCTGCCCATCAGGTTCGGCTGATGGAAATAGTGCGGACGGGGATCGTTGCCCATCACGTGTTGGAACATGTTCGTGTCTATAGAGGCCACGATTTCCGCGAAGTTGAGCGGTTTGGTCTCACACGTGTTCGTGGACGACGCTTTGCACTTGCCACCTTCAGCTTCAGAGGTGTACAGGGTGTTGTACTCGTCAACCTCCTGCGCCTCGGTTGAGACGTTGTAGTAGATGTTCGTCGGGTAGCGCGGGATCGCGCGGGCCGAGCCGTCGATGAACGTTTCCCCATTCGCGTACGTCGGGGTAGTGCTACCCGGGATCGTGGGATTCGGGTAGGGCTTGGAGGCGTCTGAGCCGAAGTACTTGATCCCCGCTCCTTCGAACGCTGGGATCAGCACCGGGTTCTGCGGGTAGGCGCTCTCGATCGCTTCGTTGGCGGCCGGCGGTCCTACTGAAGCTGTGCCTTCGGCGCCGGTGTCCGTGAAGGTCTGCTCGAGCGCACCGCCACCCGTGACGACAGTGTTGACGGTTGGATTGGCAAACCAGCTGTTCGGCGGCGCTTCGCTCGGTGCGGGCACCGTGTCGATCAGCTTCCATGCGTTGCTGCCAGACACCTCGCGGTAGATCTTGAACTCGGCGGCGTGGCACACCGCGGCCCACGTCAGCGTGACCGCTCCGGTGGAGCTCGTGACGACAACCGGCGCCGACTCGGTTGGGCTCGACTGGCCTGCCCCGGCAGTGAAGTCGTCAGTTACCGCATACACATAGGTGCCAGCGGCCAGTTTCCCGCCGGTCGTGGTCGCTTCGGCGGTGTCGAGGTCGGGGGGATCGACCACGCCCGGGTTACCCGGAATCAGGTTCGCCAAACCGGAGTGCTCGCCGGTGACGACCGCCTGTGGGTTGTCGTTCCCGTACGCGGCTGTCGGTTCGGTGCTCTCAGTCAACGCCAGCGCGCTCTTGGCCCAGCTGGTGTTCTCATTGAGCTCGGATTCGATGTAGCTCTGCGTGGCGCAGCCGATGTCGATGTTCGGGTGATCCCACGTGTGGCTGATCCAACCGAACGAGTTTTTGTCCTTTGCGAATGCTTCAAGCAGCGGATCCTTGCCTTCGGTCGAGCCGCCGCCTTTGGTGGTTTCGCCGGGCCCGGAGCCGCCGCCGCCAACCGTGGTCTGGTGGTCTTCGGCGTAGGCAACACTGCCGCCGCCGTTGAACAGCATGTCGATGCGGAAGTTCTTTTCTTTGGCCCAGTTCGCCGCGTATTCGACGTCTGTGGGCACCTCGCGAATGGCTTCTTCGGGGTTGTAGTTCGTCGTGTGGGTCGTCGTGTCCCATGAGTCGTCGAACAGGAAGTTGTCGTCGATGTGCGCCTCGTAGTAGTTGCGCTGGTCTCCGAAGTACACGCCGCGCGTGACCCAGTTGAGCGCGCCGTGGCGCAGAAGCTCGGCCTGTAGCTGACCGGCGTTCTCGTTGAAGCTCTCAACCATTTCCTGGACGCCGTTGGGGTGCGTGTAGATACCGACGAGCGCCGAGCCGCCAGGGCCCGAGAGCAACGGGCTGAAGCTCGCGCCTGCGACCTGCGTGGCAAGCGGCGTGGCCTCATAGCCGTAAGTGCCGACGTCCATTGCCACTGGCCCCTTCAGATAGGGGAAAACCGTGTTGCCTTCGCTCGTGAGCGTTCCTTGAACCTTCGCTTCTTCGGGACCCGAGCCAACTGGCCCCGCGAAGGTCGGGCTATTCAGGCCGTAGCCCGCGCCCGGGAAGATGTCCCCGGTGATCTGACGCACATTGAACGTCTGCTCGTACTCTTCGAGCGCCGTCCATTCCGTCTGTGTGAGGGTGGAGGCGCAGATTTCCCCGCATACCGGCAGGTCCCCGACGGAGACGATGATCGCCTGATACTTGGCCTCCTGCGTGCCGCTTGCCGTTGTGTCCGAGAGCGTGGCCGCGGTTATCGGCGTGTGTCCGGAGGACGTAACGATCGTTTCATAGGGGACACCCTCGCGCTGCAGCGCCCCCTGCCAGGAAAGCAGGTTGGGGTCGGTGCTCGAGGTTCCTAGCACGAGCACCTTCATGTCGATGCGCTGGGCCGCTCCGGCCACAGCCGGAGCGATCGAGGTGGCGGCGAGCGCAACCGACGCGACGACCATCAACATCGCGAGTGGCATTGTCGGTTTTCTCAGCACGGCAAACCTCTTTCTCTGGACAGGCATCTGGTTGTGGGACAAGACTTTGTGCGCATCGCTCAAGCGACGCTCTTGGCAAACTCAGGGGAGGTGTCGATAGGGGCTGCTCCCTCTATCTCGACGGCCTCGACAACAGGCTGGGCGAGCCGCTCAGGGCTTGGGCGCTCGCCGGATCGGCTGTAAACGTTGCCCGTGAGGACGCCCAATCTGCCGCGGATCCCCTGCATCGCCTGCTGAACCTCTTGGCATGCCTGCATCAGTCCCTCGCGTACCACTAGGCATTCGGCGATCGCGTGGGTGACCTCAGCGGACTCGCCTTCCTCCGCCTGCTGCTCGACGGGAGCCTGCAGTCGCAGCGAGCGCATACGCTCGATTACATGACCAGCGTCGGCCGGACGGTGACGCTCGACCTTCAGCTGTGCGTTTTCCTCGCGCAAGAGAGCCAGCTCAGTTTCGAGCTCACCCATCGTCGCCGCGTCGCCGGAGGAAGAGTTCCCTCCGTCAGAGACTCCCATACGCAAGAACCGAGCGAGCACTGCACGGCGTCGCTGCGCCTCCGCCGACCGGTATCCAGCCTCCTTGAGTCCATTAGCCTCCATGCTCAAAGGAGTGTCTTGGTTCCCGGCCAAATACCCAATGGGCCGGGTGCCCCATCTTGCGTTCAGACCCCTGAACGCAAGCCTTCTCGATCGACTACCAGCAGGGTTCGAACGTCTTCCCGTCGAGTTCGAGGTCGTAGCGCACGCCCATGATCCCTTCCGCGTTATCGGCCGCGCAGAAAGCGCTCGTCGCCAGTTCGTACTCAGCGTTGAGGACCGGCTTGTCGGCCGTCAGATACGCCCGGAAGTTGGAGCATTCGCTGTACTGGTTGCACTGCTCATCCAGAGCACCATCGAAGTGCGGCTCCAGCTGAGCGGTCTGTTCGCCGTCGTTCTTCTGAAAGACGGCCATCCCCAATGAATGGACCTCGCTCGCGACCCACTCGTCA